>Ga0247783_1000140_pt1 | contig 20981 bp, 12 predicted proteins | sample UWRJL064202C5_FD_179911 | JGI IMG/M metagenome (GOLD analysis project Ga0247783, IMG submission 179911) | Plant litter microbial communities from Arlington Agricultural Research Station in Wisconsin, United States - UWRJ-L064-202C-5 | ecosystem: Environmental > Terrestrial > Plant litter >...
AGAAGAGGTATGCGCCGAACGACGGCTTCCCCAAACACCGAAGAAGAAGACGTAGACATAGCAGGCCAACGGGATGAAGAGCGCGTGCTGGATGCCGATGCTATCCGCCAGCTTGCCCTGTGCGACGGGGATGATGGCTCCACCGACGATGGCCATCACGATCAGCGAGGCAGCCTCGCTCGTCCGCTGACCGAGCCCTTCGATCCCGATCGAGAAGATCGACGGGAACATGATCGAGTTGAAGAGACCGACGCAGAGGATCGTAATCGCGGCAAGGTAACCGTGGCTCAGAATCGAAGTGAGCACAAGCGTTCCAGCGATTGCGGCAAAGAGGGCGAGCAGAACGCCAGCGTTGATCCGGCGCAGAAGCCATGAGCCGATGAAGCGACCCACCATCGCTCCGCCCCAGTAGTAGGAGACGTAGGAGGCAGCGGTCAGCTCCGTCATATGCGCGATGTTGGGAAGCTGGAGATAGCGAACAAGAAAGCTGCCGATGGAGACCTCTCCACCGACGTAAAGGAAGATGCCGAGAACCGCAAGGACGACCTGCGGCGTGCGCCAGACGGACTTCGCAGAGGCGTCCTGAATGCGAATGTCCGAGGTGTTGCTATTGAAGGACGGAAGTCGCAGGCGGATGAACGCCGCCAGGGCAAAAAGAATGCCAGCCAGAAGGATGTAAGGCAGTTTGACGCTTGCAGCCTGCTGCTGCTGATTTGCGTGGAGCGCTGCTCCGGTAAGCGTCGTTGTAGTGGCTACAACCGCCACCGTTGAGAAGATGAAGAGACCGCCGATGTGCGGAGCAATGGTGGTTCCCAGCGAATTGAACGCCTGCGCGAGGTTGAGACGGCTGGACGCCGTACGGCTGGAGCCAAGCGCGGCTACATAGGGATTCGCTGAGACCTGCAGAGCCGTGATCCCGCAGGCGAGCACTACCTGGGCGGAAAGGAAGATGGCATACGAGGCGAGCATGGCTGCGGGAACGAAGAGCAGACAGCCCAGGGCCGAGACGCAGAGGCCGGTCACCATCGTGTTGCGATAGCCGATGCGGTCCACGACTTTACCCCATGGCAGGGCGAAGATAAAGTAGGCCGAAAAAAAGGCGAACTGGACAAACATCGCCTGGAAGTTCGAAAGAGCAAAGACATTCTGAAGATGCGGAATAAGAATGTCATTGAGAACCGTAACAAAACCCCAGATGAAGAACAGGGTGGTCACGATGGTCATCGCTGCGCCGGAACGCTCGAGCTTGATCTCCGGAAGTGAGCCCTCTGTGGGCATTTCAATCTGCATGTATTCCTCGGCTTAATTGCGCTCGATCAAGGGTATCAGCCGGAGAGTCGAACTGAGCTTTCGGGAGCTGGAAACAAAGTTGCCAGCCCGCAGGCTGGCAACTTTGTTTAAGAGATGGACTGGACTTCGTTGTACGCGCAACTTACCAACGCAGACCGACGGTCACAGGAAAGTAGCCCGTACGGTAGCCATTGGGAGGATAGAACTGGTTCTTGTCTCCATTGTTGTTGACCCAGACATAACGCGCCTCCGCGAAGAGGCGATTGGAGGAGAAGTTCGACACCTTGTAAGTGAGGCCCACGCCGCCATTTACACCGACTGCGCCATTGGTGTATTGATCGACCGTCTGATTTGTGTTGTAGGCCTGGCAGAAGCCGAAGCTATCGCAAAAAAACGACGTCGAAGGCAGCGTAAAGTTTGTTGTTTTGCGATAGTAGCCCACGCCACCGACCAGGTATGCTCCGCTACGACCGGCACCTTGAAAGCTGTAGGTGGGGTTGATGGATAAGGACCAGAGATGGGTATTGGCATCCAGACCTGCGACATCTGAGGCGCTCGCGAGGCCGTTGTTGACGTAAGCGTTTTGCATTCCTTGAATGATGCTGGAAGGAACATTCATTCGGTCATAGTCATACTGCAGAAGAACGCCGAAGTTCTTATTGAAGTTGAGACCGCCACCCACAGAAAACTTGTAACTCAGGGTCTGGTAGTGCGCGGTGGCACCGGCGGGAGCAGCAAACCCTCCACCCACTTCAAAGGCGATCTTGGTCGATCCGTCGGCGTTGTGCAGATTATCGGCGTAGCGAGGCCTTCCATAGGTACGACGGCCCGGTGGCGGCTGGTCCGCTGTGGAGCCGGAGGCCAGGGAGTCGCGCTCTTCCGCCACTGCGTCCGGCGCGCTGCTGCTGCTCACGCCATAGTTCATATCGGCGTAAGTGAGATTGCTCAAGGGAGAACCGACGCCCGTATTGAAGTTGATCGACGCAGGAGCTTCTGCGGGATCTGCGGCGGCATGCGCTGAGGGTGCGATCGCGGCAGCAGAGATTGCAATGACCGCTGCGAAAACACGATTCCGGACGAAAAATTGGCCTGCGTTGAGACTCATCTTAGTCAAACTCCTTAATAAACGTCCTCTGGGGACTTCGTTCTCTGTAACCCGGTTGGGGAAGATTTGTTGTGTCACAGCCATTGTCTGCCAAACTCATTGATCCGCGCGTATGAGTAAGACGACTGGGAGCGAAATTTAGATCACCGCCGCTGGCACTTGGCGCAGAAGAACATGCCCAAAACGGGTCAAAGCCACCGGTAAGGGTGGCTTTGACCATTGCAACAGTAATGAAGGTTTAGTGGATGTCGAACTGCTCCGGGCTAAGGCTGGGATCGCTCTTGACCAGGATGGTCTTCTTGGTGAGCTCCTCCATATCCATAAGCCAGCGCGAACCGGAGGCCTTCAGGGTCTTGACGACCTCGGGATGAACGCGCAGCATCATGTCGCCCTTATCCATGTGGCGATACATCTTGCGCATCTCGATGAAGATCTCGTTCGCCACAGTGACCGGCGACTTGACCATACCCGTACCCGTGCAGACGGTGCACTGCGTGGAGAGCGTGCGCTCCAGCGACTGGCGCACCCGTTTGCGGGTAATGATGACGAGACCGAAGTCGTTGAATTGCAACACTTTGGAGGGTGCGCGGTCGGTCTTGAGTTCATCCTCGAGCGCCTGCATGACCTTATTGCGGTTCTTGCGGTCGTCCATGTCGATGAAATCGATGACGATGATGCCGCCGAGATCGCGCAGACGGATCTGGCGGACGATCTCCGGGATGGCATCGAGGTTGGTCTTGACGATGGTGTCTTCCAGCCGCGTCGTCTTGCCGACATACTTGCCGGTGTTGACGTCGATGGCAACGAGGGCCTCGGTCTGGTTGATGACGATGGATCCACCCGATTTAAGCCAGACCTTGCTCTTGAGTGCCTTGTCGATCTCCGCAGTCACGCCGAACTGTTCGAAGAGCGGCGTTTCCTTGGTATACAGCTTGACGCGGCGGATCAGTGAAGGCTGGAAGCGCTGCAGGAAGCGAAGAACACGCTCGTACTCGGCCTCCGTGTCGACCCAGATCGCGGAGAAGTTGTCTCCGACCTGGTCGCGCAGAATACGTTCGACCAAGTTGAGGTCGTGATAGATGAGAGCCGGAGACTTGGAGGACTCGGATCGTGCCTTGATGTCCGCCCAGAGATTGATGAGGAAGCGAAGATCGCTGCGAAGCTCTTCTTCGCTGGCTCCGTCGGCGGCGGTGCGGACGATGAAGCCGCCCGTTGCGTCGCCCTTCTCGGAGAGAAGAATCGTCTTCAGGCGGCGACGCTCTTCGTCGGAAGAGATCTTGCGCGAGACGCCTGTGTGATTCACCGTCGGCATAAAGACGAGGAAGCGGCCGGGAAGGGCGATGTGCGAGGTAATACGCGCACCCTTTTTGGCAATCGGTTCCTTGGCGATCTGAACGAGAATCTCCTGGCCAGGCTTGAGCAAGTCAGAGATCGCGGGAAGATCCGATGCCTGGACACGAGGGCGTCCACCACGACCGCCTCCGCTACTGCCACCGGTGCGGCGGGCTCCGCCACGGTCTCCACCACGATCGTTGCGGTCGCGGCGACCTCCATCACGGCGGCCACGGTCGGAGCGCTCGCGGCGTGGGTTGCCTTCGCCATTGGCGACGGCAGGAGCGGTAGCATCGGCGTCTTCAGCGGACTCGTCTTCTTCTTCGGAGAAGGCCTCGTCCGTGTCTTCCAGATCGTCACCCTCTTCGATGGCGGAGCGGGTACGATCTTCGATCGAGACCTCCCGAAGCAGGGTTCCGAGCTCCGGTCCGCCTTCGAGCGTCTCTTCCTCCATCTCTTCGTGGTCTTCTTCGGTATGAGCATGGAGGGATTCGATCTGAAGATCGTCTTCTTCAAACTCCTCTTCTTCTTCGACCGTGCCCTGGCCGAAGGCGTGGTTTCTGCTCACGGGTGTGGGAGTGGTTTCGGCCTCAGCGAGCGGAACCGACTGCACGGCCTCTTCGTGAGCGATGGGCGTCGCAGGAGAGGAGAACGCAACCGCCGCAGGCTGGTGCGCGGCGTCGTTGCGGGAGAGAAGCTCGCCCGTCGGCTGCATGGTCGTGAACTCGTGAGCGGGCGGCGCGGGATTGTTCAGCGCTTCCTGGGCCGCAAGTTTGGCGGCCTCCCGTGCAGCCTTCTCGGCTGCGCGGCGCTCGCGCCAGCGGCGGAAGCTGGAGCGGGGAGCATCGACGCGGTTGGCCGCGTCGCCCTCTTGGGGCTCAAACTCTACGGGTTCCGCCGGCGTCTGCTCTGGAACCGGGCTGACCGCAACGGTGTCGACGGGCTCGTGGACCGGAACAGGCTTCTGCTCTTCGACGACGGGAGCCTGCAAGGTCGTAACCGGAGTCGGAACGTAGGGTACCTGCTCTTGCAACGTCTCGACCGGCTGCGCGCGCTGCTCGTAGTTCTGCGAAGTCGCAGGATGCAGGCTGGCTTCCTCGCGCACCTCCGGGGGAGGAGCGGGAATGAACTCGGTAGCAGGTGGTGCTGGCTGATCTGGACGGGGATTGCGCGGGCGTTCGTCGCGGCGTCCGTTGCCTCGGTTGTCATTGCGATTCCCACCACGACCGTCGCGGCGTCCGTCATTGCGACCACCACGTCCATCGCGGCGACCCTCGGTCCGGCCTTCCGGGCGGGCTTCCGACCTGGGCTGCGAGGACTCGCTGGCTGCGGAGGGTGTCCGGGGACGGATCGTTTCTCCCGGAAGTACGAGACCGCCGTCCCATCCCTTCACTTCAAAGGAAGAGCCCGACGAGAGAACATCGGTGGGAGGAGCGACAACGGGCGCGGGGTTGGGATCGCCACCGACGCGGTATTTTGAAATCGATTCGCCGGGAAGAATGATCGGTTCGCCTACGGGCGCATCTTCTTCCTGTCCGTATTCCTGCCCATAGACGGGTGCGGCAAAGCTGCTGCGCTCTTCGCGAGGCTCACGGTCGCGCCCGCCACGCTGATCGCGTCCACCACGGCCGTTGCGGCCATCGCGTCCACGACCACGGTCGCGTCCGCCACGATCTCCACGCCCCTCAGGGCGCTCGGAACGGGGACGATCTGCGGTGTAATCCGGTGCGACCTGCACTTCGGGAGGAGCTTCAGCGTAGGTCTCTTCCGTGCTCTCCTGCGCGTTCAGATCCAGATTCTCTTCTTCGGCCTGGCCGTAAAGGATCGGCTCCGGGTCCGTTTCGGCAACCACTCCGGGGGTCGTCTCCGGTGCGCCTTCGCGGGAACCACGGCCACGGCGGCGGCCACGGCGACCGCGCCAGCGGCGGCTGCCCTCAGCGGCTTCCGCATCGGTTCCATCGGCGGCGGGCGGTGCGGCGGCTACTTCATCCGCGACAAACTCCTGCGGCTCATCAGCGACTGGGGCCGGGGTGCTGGCATCCTGACGATCGTTGGGACGGCGACGGCGTCCGCCACGGCGACCTTCTCCACGCCCCTCATTGCGGCCTTCATTACGACCCTCGGAACGTGCTTCCGGAGTTCCTTCTACAGTTGTTTCGGGACGGGCCTCGAGGGAACGCGCCGGACGACGTTCGCCCTTGCTCCCGCTGTCGGTATCAAAATCCGCGGAGTCGCCCGCTTCTTCCATGAAATCAGTGACATAAAGGAAAGCATCGCGCTCCAGGCCGATGTCTACAAAGGAGGACTGCATTCCGGGAAGAACGCGTGTGACTTTGCCGTTATAGATGGAGCCTGCGAGGGTGTATTCGTTCTCGCGCTCGTAGTAAATCTCAGAAAGGGCATCGTTTTCGACGATGGCGAGCCGCGTTTCGTGCGGCGTGGAGGAGATAAAAATTTCTTTCGACATGCCTTCTACTCATTTCCGCCGGCGGCAGAGATGTGCAGGGTGCGCGACCTTCGCGCGTGCCTATGCTGGGAGAGTGGGAAGGGAGAGAGCGGAGTGCAGGCGTGCGATGCGATTTACACACGAAGCGACCTGTGCTGGCTCCGAGGGGAGCAACATGAGAGGTGTGCTGCGCTGTGTACCGAAACCGCTCTGCAAAGCTTCTACCAACGCTGCGGGTGTTGTGGCCGAAACAACCTCATTTCCTGAGGCGGGGCCGTTTGCCGTCCGAGAGCGTTCTTTCCCAAAATCTACCCAGCCGAGGAGGGCCCTGCCCTTTGCCGTCGACTGTAAAAACTTCAAATCTGTTGCCCCGCTGCCGCGAGCTTCTTACAAGCCGGGGTGCGGCGGGCTGGTAACACCCGGAGTTCCAGGGTGCTGTTGTTATTGTGCATCATACGCCGGGTCTGTGGCGAATGGCTGCCACAAATTATTGTGGGCAAAGGAACTTAGGGCTCCAGAGCAATGTAGCCGCCCTTCGCCCCGGGAACCTAATTCACGAAGCGACTCATGCGGACGTTCATCACGATCCCAAGTGCAAGAAAAGTAAAGATCACACTGGATCCGCCGTAGCTTAACAGTGGCAAGGGAATTCCCGTAACGGGAGCTAGACCGACCACCATGCCTACATTAATCGCCAGCTGGAAGACCATGATAGAAACGACCCCCATCACGATGAAGGTGCCGGGAAGGTCCTTCGCCGTCTGGGCGTTCTGCACCAGGCGCATGAAGATCAGGAAGTAGAGGATCAGGACCAGCGCCGCGCCGACGAAGCCGTGCTCCTCGCAGAGCGCGGCGAAGATGAAGTCGGTGTAAGGGATGGGGAGAAAGTCTCCCTGGGTCTGCGTGCCCTTGGTCGCGCCCTTGCCCCAGATGCCACCGGAACCGACGGCGATGAGGGATTGTTGGACCTGGTACCCCTTGCCACGAGGGTCATCTTCCGGATGCGAAAAGCTGGTGAGGCGGGCCTTCTGGTACGGCTTGAGGATCTTTCCGCTGTTCCAGACGCCGACGAAGAGCACCAGAAAGCTGACGATCAGGATGGACGCCTGTTTCAGACGGATGCCGCCGAGTAGAAGTCCCATAACGAGTACGGGGGCATACGTCATCGAAGTTCCGAGATCGGGCTGGCTTAAAACAAGCAGCAAAGGGACTCCGACCATGGCGAATGCTTTGGCGATGTCACTCCATGTAAGCTCGCGTCCCGAGAGGTTCCAGAAAAAACGCGCGACGGCGAGGATCAGGAAGAGCTTGACCCATTCTGATGGCTGAAAGTGAATGTTGCCGGGGAAGCGAATCCAGCGGCGCGCACCCAGGACCTTCTGGCCGACGAGTTTGACCGCCACGAGCGAGGTGAGGCCAATGCCGTAGAGCCAGGGAGAGATCTCGATGAGGCGGTGGTAGTCCACCAGCGAGATGAGAAACATGAGCACGAGACCGACGGCCAGAAACTCGATCTGCTTGGTATGGAAGCCGTGAAACTTCGTATGCAGCGTCGCTGAGTAGATCTCGCCGACACTGATGACCGACATCAGCAGAACGAAGCCGAGGAGCGTCCAGTCAAAATCGCGGAAGGTAGAGGAGCGGGCCATGAACCTAGTTCCCTACTCCCGAGATGCGGGGCTTCTCCGGAACGACTGCCGCAGGTGCCTGTTCGGGCTTCTGCTCCGGCTTGGCGGGAGCTTCTTCCGTGGGCTTTGGCTTTACTTCAGCGATGCGGAGGTTGTTGTCTTTCTTGCGCTGCTTATCGATGAAGGTGCTGATGACCTCAGCGGCCAGCTTGGCGGAGTATTTTCCCCATTCTCCGTTTTCGATGAGAGCGGCCACCACGATATCTGGATTGCGGCGCGGCACCATGCCGACGAACCAGGCGTTGGCCTGCGTCTTGCGGCCATTGCCTGCGCGCATTCTGGCGTCGCCGCTCATGACCTGAGCCGTTCCCGTTTTGCCTGCGAAATCTACCCCGTCCATATGCGCCCCGGCGGCAGTTCCAGTGTTCATGGTCTCAGCCATGGCGTCGGAGATGATCTGCCAGTTCTCCGCCTTAATACTGACTGCCTTCGCGCCGCTGCCGGGGAAGTTTTCTTCGTAAGCCTGGCGCTCGCTGGCGGGAATCTGATCGGGCGACAGAACATGCGGACGGACGAGGGCTCCGCCGGAGGCGACGCCGGAGAGAGCGCGTGCCATCTGGATCGGAGTGGCGGCGATGGCTCCCTGCCCGATGCCGACAGAGATGGTCTCTCCGGCGTACCACTTGTCGTGGAAGTTCTTCATCTTCCACCTGGTGCTGGGCATGATGCCGCTGGCTTCTTCCGGGAGATCGATGCCGGTGCGCTGCGAGAGGCCTAGCTCGGTGGCATACTTTGCGATCGTGTCGATGCCGAGTTTCTGCGCGAGGGTGTAGTAGAAAATATCGCAGGACAACGGGATGGCGTTATAGATGTTCACGCCGCCGTGGCGCGCATCGCACTTGAAGTAGTGCCCGTAGAAGTCCGCACCTCCGGTGCAGTTCACCTTCAGATCCTGCGCGACGCCCTCTTCCAGACCGGCGACGGACATGATGATCTTAAAGGTGGAACCGGGAGCGAGTTGCGCCTGAATGGCCTTGTTCAGCAACGGATGTTCCGGATCGGTGAGGAGCTGATTCCAGTAGCCACGCGTGAGGCGAACGGCAAACTGGTTGGGATCGAAGTTGGGGCGGGAGACCATGGCGAGAATCTCACCGTTGTGCGGGTCCATGGCGACGATCGCGCCGTTCTTGCCTTCGAGCGCCTTCTCCGCCGCCATCTGCAGATCGAGATCGATGGTGAGGCGGATATCCTGGCCGGGTTTGGCGAGCTCTTCGCCAAGCCGGCCGAGTTCGCGTCCGTGAGAGTTCACGATGACATCGCGAGAGCCATCGACACCGCGCAGGAGAGCGTCATAGCTCTGCTCCACGCCGGATTTTCCGACGACATCGCCAGGAGAGTAAAGCGCGTAGCGCTCCTGGTTGAGCATCTGTTCGCTGACCTCACCGACGTAGCCGATGAGATGCGAGGCGAAGCCGTCGCGCGGGTAGAGGCGGCGCTGCTCTTCGATGGTTTCCAGCTCGGGAAGCTCGTTGCGGTGGGCCTCGATAAAGGCCTGCTCGTCCGGCGTGATGTCCTGCTTAAGCGGGATGGGCTGATACTTGGGTGCGAGTTTGTATTTGCGCAGCGTGTACTGCAACTGCTCGACCGGGATGTTGAGGCCCGCAGAGATCATGGGCAGATCGGTATCGGGATTCTGCATCTGCTCGCGCAGGAGATAAGCCGCGACGGAGGAGTAGTTGTCGACGAGCAGACGGCCTTCGCGATCGAAGATCTTTCCCCGCGGAGCAAGGATGGGCACCTTACGGATGCGATTGGCCTCCGCAAGGACACGGTAATTACTCGCTCCCAGCACCTGGAGACGCCACAGCCCTGTCATCAGAATCAGGACGATGAAGGCGATGACATACTGCACCGCGTGGAGCTTGACGGTGGAGACTTTGTCTTCGCCACGCACAGCGCGGCTATCGAGATCGGAGAGAGGCATCCTAAGAGAAGTGTACGGCGCGGAGCGCAAGAAAAACGAGGCGCCCGGTTACAGGCGCCTCGCGTGACAACAGAATTGCTCCGGCTTAAGCGGCCTTGGTCGCCAGCGTCTTCAGACGGGCATTGAGGCGGCTCTTGTAACGGGAAGCGGTGTTGGCGTGAAGGATGCCCTTCTGCACGCTCTTGTCGAGCACGGAGACGGTGGAGCGGTACTGCTCAGCGGCAGACTTTGCGTCGCCAGCAACGAGGGACTCGCGCATCTGGCGGAGAATGCCACGCAGCTTGGTGCGGTTGGCACGGTTGACTGCGGTCTTCGCCACGGTCTGGCGGGCGCGCTTCAAGGAAGAAACATGATTTGCCATTAGAAACTCTCTCTGTTCAACCGCATGTGCGGGGAAATTTGGGGTTTGCGGCCGGCTGTAATGAAGAAGCCAGACCTCAATCGGAGGAGAATCGCTCTCAAAATCGCGATCGCCGCATTCCCTGCCACCTTCGAGGGTATAAGAATCGTGGTTTTGCGTCAATCGCAGATGGCTATATGAACAAACAGTGACGTTCAAATGCAGGGAAAAGACGGCATATTCATCGGATATTAATAAAGTAATAACTTTACTGGCACCTTTACTTTCTATAGTCGGGGTATGCCTCCAACCAAGTTGATCCACCTGTTCGCCCGAACGGCCTGCGCTCTACTTCTTGCGGCCTCGGCAACCGCCTTTACCCAAACCACGACAGCCCGCATCACCGGCACTGTGACGGATACCACCGGAGCGGCTGTCTCGAATTCCACCATCATCGTTCATAACCAGGCGACCGGCATCGACCGTACGACGACGAGCGACTCCGAAGGGCACTTCGTGTTCTTCTCTCTGCCGCCGTCGGCATACAGTCTTCGCGCTTCGCACGAGGGCTTTGCTGATTCCATCCTGCCCTCCAAGACACTGGCGCTGAGCCAGGAGTTTGTCTGGACGCCCCAGCTTGCCGTCAGCGGCAGCACCTCGACGGTCGAGGTTTCGGCGGAGGAAGTTGCTCTGGACACCTCCTCCGCGCGTATCGGTGGCAACGTCACCCCGCGTGAAGTAGCGAACCTGCCGATCAACGGACGCCAGATCTCGCAGCTTTACCTGCTTGTCCCGGGTGCGACGAACTCCGGTTCGGGAACGTTCGACAACATCCGCTTCTCCGGCCGCGCCGTCGAGCAGAACATCATCCGCGTGGACGGCATCGAAAACACCGGCATCATCGATACGTCACCGGGCAATCTGAACGGCGAACTGACTTCGACCTTCCGCCTGCAGCAGTCCATGGAAGCGATACAGGAGTTTCGCGTCGACTCGAACAGCTATCCCGCGGAGATGGGAACTGGCACGGGTGGACAGATCAGCATGCTCACGAAGAGCGGTGGCAACCAGTTGCATGGAGGTGCGTTCGAGTATCTGCGCAACGACTTCTTCGATGCACGCAACTTCGCTACACGCGTCAACACACCGAACAACTCCCCCAAGTTTCGCCTGAACGACTTCGGCGGTTCGCTCGGTGGAGCTCTCATCAAGGACAAATTCTTCGCCTTCGGTGTGTATGAAGGTCTTCGCCAGGTTTATGTGACGCCTTATGCTTCCGCGACGCTGAGCAACTATGCAAAGTCGCTTGTCTCCCCAAATGCCGCCATTGCTCCGCTCCTGGCAGCATTTCCTACCGATACGGTCGGCACGGTTGCTTCTGAGGCAGGTGCGAAAACGATGTCCGTCGCTGTAACGCGTGTCGGTCCAAACCGCATCCAGGAAGACTTCGGGATGCTCCGTCTGGATTACCACATCAACGAGCGCTTCAGCCTCTTCGCTCGCTATCACCGCGATCAGGCCAATGCGAGCCTGACGCAGGATGCTTCGTTGAGCCAGTTCGGACAGGTGTCTGTACCGCAGAACGGCGCCATTGCCTTGAACCAGGTGTGGGGACCACGTCTCTTCAACGAAACGAAGTTCGGTTATAACGGCGTGAAGATGCGCGTGCTCGGCATCTCCGGACCGAGCCCGAGTGCCGACCTGACCCGCAGCCGTATCGCGGTGGCAGGTCTCACCAATGTAGGCGCTCTCATCAGCCTTTCCAGCTCCTTCAACGGCGTTGGCGCACCTTACACGGGCCAGAGCTTCAACTACATCGACAATCTCTCGCTCACGCGCGGCGGTCACAACATGAAGTTCGGCGTAGAGGTTCGGACGATCGGTCTGTATAACAATCAGCTGGGTGGAACGACCTACACCTACAACTCCATCTCCAACTTTATTGGCGACCCGACCGTTTCTCCTGTGCTCGCACCGAATCGTCCCGATCAGATCCAGTTCTACGGCGATCTGAGCGACCTGAGCCCCTTCACTGGCCTGAGCGGCAATGCCCACGTGAAGCAGAACTACTACATCGGCTACGCGCAGGACGAATGGAAGCTGACCCCGAGCCTCACGCTCAGCTACGGTCTGCGTTATGAGTACTTCTCTCCCCTGCATGAAGATCGCAACAAGGTTGTGACCTTCGACATGACCAACGGAACGATCAACCCCAGAGACACGCGGGACTGGTACCAGTCTTCGAAGGCAAACTTCGGACCGCGCGTTGGACTTGTCTTTGCGCCATCCTCGCTGCGCAACATGACCGTCTTCCGCATTGGCGGCGGCGTATTCTACGGCCCGGGACAGACGGAAGATCAGATCCAGCCGGAAGCCAATGACCGCGTAACCCGTACGTTCACCTCCGGCAAGGTCTACCCGATCAGCCCGGCGAACGATGTCTATGCGGGATATGACATCAACAGCCCAACCCTCGGCTACCAGCCTCGCGCTTACGCTCCCGGGTACAAGGTTCCGGAGCGCATCGTGACGTACACTGCCTCGATCCAGCAGCAGCTTCCTGGGCAGTTCTCCATGATGCTCGGCTACGTTGGATCGACGGGACGCAACCTGTTCCTTCGTTCGATCACTAACCTGATCACGGGTGTGACGCAGAATGGGACGACCGGTGCTGGAACGGCCGTTCGCCAGTTCGGCGGACGCTTCGCCGAGGTGGATTACAAGACCTCGGGCGGTGTAGATCAGTACCACGCACTGCAGAGCACTTTGCAGCGCCGCTTTGTATCGGGTCTGTCGTTCGGTGCGCAGTACACATGGGCGAAGGAACTTGGAACGTCTTCAGGATCCAATGAAGCAATGACGTCACAGGCTCCTCTGCCGCTCTATGGATCGGCTCCGGAGTATGGTCGTGGCAACTTCGATATCCGCCACTCGGCGAACATCACCACGCTGTATGAACTGCCGATCGGTCGCGGAAAGCGGATGGACTTCGGTTCCGTCGGCAACACGCTGGCCGGCGGATGGCAGCTTGGTGGCATCGTGAACTTCCGTTCGGGTCTGCCGATCGATGTCCAGATCACGCGCTCTGATCTGGCCTACGTGGGAAATGCAGGGACGCCGATCGCTGGCCGGGTGTATTCGGCTCCCCAGTGCTCGACCACACCTTGCACGGCAACTTCCCTCCAGACAACGGCTGTGGTCAATACGCCGGGCGGCGGCAATAGCCGCAACGTTCGACGTCCTAACCGTGTAGCAGGAATCAACCCATACATCCGAAGCAACTACCAGTGGTTGAACCCTGCTGCATTCAGCACCCCTGCTCCGGGAACCTATGGCAACTCTCGCCGCAACGATTACAGCGGACCCATTCTCGCGCAGGTTGATCTAACGCTGACGAAGAAGTTCGCCATCACAGAGCGCATCGGTACGGAGTTCCACGCCAATGCCTACAACGTTCTGAACCATGCGAACTTCGCCATCCCTGGCAATGTTCGTCTGGCCCAGGTCAACGGCGTAACTCCGAATGCTGCCTTCAGCTCCGGTGCCGCCAGCGCGGGTACCAACTTTGGAACGCTGAACAGCACGGTTTCCAACCAGGTAGGTATCGGAACGAACCGTCAGCTGGAGTTGGCCATGCGCGTTACCTTCTAAAGCGGATCTGCTCTCCGCAACAGAAGAGGCTGGAGCGAAATGCTCCAGCCTCATTTTTTGCCTGCGGGAAAGTCCTAAGCCGTTCGGTTCCGCGTGATCAGGTGATAGATGCCGAGCAGAATACAGGCGCCAAGGAGCGACATGAGAAAGCCAGCGCTCTGGCCTTCCTGGTAGTGACCGATGGCGCGGCCAAGAAATGTGCCGAAGAAGCTTCCAGCGATGCCGATGAGGACCGTGATGATGAAACCAGCGGGATCCTTGCCGGGCATGATGAGTTTGGCGATGATGCCAATCACAAAGCCGATGATGATGGTCATAATGATGCCGTGGTTCATGGGTTCCTCCGGGAGATGTAAGTTCGGGTGCAGTCGTGGGATGCGAAATTCTGCAATTTGACTGCCGGGGTTCTATTTTTCTCAAATTTTGCACAGATTTCGGTGCTTGACTGTTACGCGCGCCGGGGATATTCTTTGCGCAATCGGCCCCCACTCTTTGGCAAATCGCGCCAATCCGGTCCGTTCCACCTGCATGGGTGAGTTCTGCGCCCATCGCTCCCGCATCCAATTCCATAGCAGCTCCCAACCCCACACGGAGGCATAGCCCGCATTGGTCAAAAAAGCGATCGAGATCACTCCCCACGTCGAGAACCTCTTCGGCAACCGCGACGAGAACCTCAGACTTATCGAGGACTCGCTGCACGTCAGCATTGATCTCCGTTCCGATTCGATTCTGCTCTCTGGCCCGGAAGAAGCGGTGAATCGAACGCAACAGATCTTCGCCGATTTTGACCACCTGCAGCGAGCGGGCGTCCTGCTGCAGAATGGTGAGCTCCACGCTCTGATCAAGTTGGTCGTCGCCGATCCTACGGCAACGCTGCGCACGCTGATTGACAGCGGTCGGCAGCGTTCCGCGGTGGGCATCAAGCGGATGGTGAATCCGCGCTCCCCTAACCAGAAAAAATATGTCGAGGCCATTGAGCAGGCAGATATGACCTTTGGCATCGGACCCGCGGGAACGGGCAAGACCTACCTTGCCGTGGCGATGGCGGCCTCTGCCTTGCTGGCAAAGAAGGTCTCGCGCATCATCCTTGTACGTCCGGCGGTCGAAGCGGGAGAACGGCTCGGGTTCCTTCCGGGGTCGTTACAGGAGAAGGTCGATCCCTATCTCCGTCCGCTCTACGACGCGCTCTACGACCTTCTGGAGAAGGACAAGGTCGACAAGATGCTGGAGAAGGGCGTCATCGAAGTGGCTCCGCTGGCCTTCATGCGTGGCCGCACTTTGAGCGATGCCTTCATCATCATGGACGAGGCGCAGAACACGACGAACGAGCAGATGAAGATGTTTGTCACGCGTCTCGGCAACAACTCCAAGGCTGTCATCACGGGCGATCTGACGCAGATCGATCTGCCGAACCCGAAGCGCTCCGGTCTGCTCGAAGCCCTGCATGTGCTCGACGGTGTGGAAGGTATCCGCTTCTGCCACTTTGAAGATGCGGACGTCGTCCGGCACCACCTGGTGCAGCGGATCGTACGTGCGTACGACTCGCATGGACGGGCACAGCAGCAGCTTCCTTTGGCCATGGGCGAGGAGACGACCATGCCTGCCGCCCCGGGCGTTCGACCCACGGTGCAAAAAACGCAGTAAACCGTTGCATCGAAACAGCTCTGGGATAGCATCAACACGGAGAGGGCGAATCGCCTTCTCCGTGTTTTTTCTTGAGGAAGACAAGCATTGATCGTTTTAGAACACGCTGGCTACACCTCTTCTGCACTCCGCCTGCCGGAGCTGCGTCGCTTTTTGACCCGCGCAAAACGGCTCGTGGGACTGAAAGGCGACGTCACGATTCTGCTGGCGGACGATGCGCGCGTGAAGGATCTGAACCGGACTTTCCGGAGGAAGAACAAAGCGACCGATGTGCTGTCGTTTCCGGCGGGCGAGGGCTCGGACGAGATCGCAGGTGATCTTGCCATCTCGCTCGATACGGCAGAGAAGCAGGCGGAGAGCTTTGGGCACACGCTCTACGATGAGGTGCGCGTCCTGACCCTGCATGGTCTTTTGCACCTCGCGGGGCTGGACCACGAAATAGACAAAGGTGAGATGGCAGCGAAGGAGCTAGAGCTGCGAGCGAAGCTTGAACTACCGGGATCTCTGATTGAGCGCGTCACAGGCAAAAAAGCCAGTCCTGCTAAAGCCAGTAAAAGTGCCAGCAAGAAGCGAGTGTCCGTATGAACGGCCCTCTGATGCTCTTTCTCCTGATTCTTCTAGGAGTGCTCTCTCTTGCGGCGTATGCCGACCGCGTCTACTCCGAGATGGGGAAGTTTCTGGCGCGCGAGTACCAGGAAAATCTCGATGCCTGGACGCGGCTGGTAGAGCCCAGGCTGAAGCTCTCGCGCGATTCCACGGCGTTGTCCGCTTCGATTCTGCGGCAGAGTGCGCTGGCGGCCATCGCCTTAATCTTCGGCGTCAAGCTGGCCGCCAAGGGTTACACCTGGGGCAGTATTGGCGAGACGGCTTTTGAGCTGGTCCTGGTCATCATCCTCTTCGACCGGATGTTGCCACAGGTCTTCTTCGCGCGCACCAAGGGCCTCTGGGCGGCGAAGATGAGTCTTCTCTACCAGACGCTCTTCTACATCATGCTGCCGGTTACGCTGATGCTGAGCCTGCTGTGGTCGATCGCTTCGCTGGCGGAACCCAACGAAGAAGAGGAAGAGGAACATCCCTCCGAGGGCGTGGATGCACTGCTCGAAGCGGGCGAAGAAGAAGGCATCCTGGAACAGAGTGACCGCGCGCTGGTGCGCTCCGTCGTGGAGTTTGGCGACATGGTCGTGCTGGACGTCATGACGCCGCGACCGGAGATGTACGCCGTTCCGGAATCGATGACGGTGGCGGAGTTCACCGAGCAGCTTCAGGTCCACGCTTTTTCTCGCGTTCCGGTGTACTCAGGGACGGTGGACAACATCACGGGTATCGCCTTCGCCCACGATATTTTGCAGATTCCCGACACCGAAGCCACGCACCGCAATCTGCGCGAGATTCAGCACGCGGCGGCGTATGTGCCGGAGCAGAAGCGCGTGAACGAACTGCTGCGCGAGATGCAGCGCGCGAAGCAGCACATGTCCATCGTGATCGATGAGTACGGTTCGGTGGCTGGCCTGGTCACGATCGAAGATCTGATCGAAGCCATCGTCGGCTCGATTGCGGACGAGCATGAGGAGAATGTGATCGATCCCGACGCTCCTCTGCGCGAGGAGAGTGGTGTTTATATCCTTCCGGGAAGCTTTGACGTCGCCCGTCTGCGCGATCTTCTGGCGGAAGAGACGCCTGCCGAAGAAAACGCGGAAGAGACCGTGGAAACCGCCGAACTGCGCATTCCTACCCACTACGAGGCCACGACCGTGGGCGGTTTGGTGAGCGAAATCGCCGGGCATATCCCGCTTCCCGGCGAGGTGGTGGAAGAAGACGGCCTGCGCATCGAGGTGCTGGCGTCCACGGCGCGGCGCGTGGATCGCGTGCGTCTGCGTCTGATGCCGCCCATTCGCGAGGCCTGAACGCAGGCATTCAACGCGCATAATAGAGAGTGATGCCACTTCGTTCCGGATTCGTCTCTATCGTCGGTCGCCCCAATGCAGGAAAGTCCACGCTGCTGAATGCCCTGCTGGGCGAAAAAATCGCCATCGTCACCCACAAGCCGCAGACCACGCGGAACCGCATCCTTGGTGTTCTGGAACTTCCTATCCGGAAGAAGGCCGCCAAGGATCCGGGCCGAGGCGCAGCGCAGGTGGTGCTTGTGGATACGCCCGGCGTACACAAACCGAGCTCCCACCTCGACAAGCGCATGATGCAGGAGGTCTACGACGCCCTGGAGTCGCGCGACGTGGTCCTATTCATCGTGGATGCGACGCATCGCCTGCCTGCGGAGTTGAAGTCCGACAAGCCCTTTACGCGCGACCGCAAAGCGATGTCCGCCGAGGAAGACACCTTCGCGCTTTCTCTACTGAAAAACGTCGACTCACCCGTGCTGTTGGTCCTGAACAAGATCGACTCCGTGCCCCGCGCAGAACTTCTGCCGCTGATCGCGCACTGGAGCGAAAAATACAACTTCGCCGAAGTGATTCCGATCTCCGCGAAGAAGAAAGACGGCCTGGAGGTTCTGCTGGATGCCGTCGTAAAGCGTCTCCCCGAAGGCCAGCGATATTTCCCGAAGGACCAGCTTACGGACCAGCCGGAGCGCTTCCTGGCAGCGGAGTTGATTCGCGAAAAGATCCTGATGTTTACGGGCGAAGAGGTTCCCTATGCGTCTGCCGTAGTGGTGGAGGCGTGGGAAGAGGCGAAGAGCAAGACGAATCCGCTGACGAAGATCTCTGCAGCAATCTACGTGGAGCGGACGGGGCAGAAGGCCATCGTGATCGGACGCGCGGGTGCGATGCTGAAGCAGATCGGAACCGCTGCGCGCAAAGAGATTGAGTCGCTCGTAGGCACGCGCGTCTTCCTGGAGCTCTTCGTAAAGGTGAAGGACGACTGGCGCAGCTCACGTGGGTTTGTAGAAGAGCTCGACTGGCGCAGACAGCTGGAAGAGATGGCTTCCAAGCAGGCTGACGACAAAGACCGCATAAAAGATCACGAAGAATAGTCTCAGTCGCGGACAGCGATGCCGAGGGCTTTCATCTTGCGGTAGAGGTGACTTCGCTCAATGCCGAGCGCCTCCGCTGTGCGGCTGACATTGCCGTTGAGTTCATCCATCTTCTTTAGGATGAACTCGCGCTCGTAGGCTTCGCGGGCTTCGGTCAACGTAGAGAACTCTTCCGGCTTGGAACGCGCACCGTCGCGCGGAAGCTCGCGGTAGACGAGTGCCGGAAGATGCTTCCGTTCGATGCGGCGGGCCTTTGGATTCAGGATCACGACGCGTTCGATCAGGTTGCGCAGTTCACGCACGTTGCCGGGCCACTGGTACTGCTGAAGGATCTTGATCGCGTCGTCTGCGATCTCCATGCGGGGACGGCCGTACTGGCGACCGAACTCGTCGAGAAACTCCTGCACGAGTGGCGGAATATCTTCGCGGCGGTCGCGCAGCGGAGGAACGAAGAACGGGATCACGTTGAGGCGATAGAAGAGATCTTCGCGGAAGTTTCCTCGCGCGATCTCTTCTTCCAGATCCTTATTGGTCGCGGCGATCAGACGCACATCGACGTGTACGGGATTGGAAGCACCGACGGGAAGGAAGCTCTGCTCATCGAGCGCGCGGAGCACTTTTGCCTGTGTCTTCAGGCTCATGTCGCCTACTTCGTCGAGGAAGAGCGTGCCGCCATCAGCGCGTTCAAAGGTGCCGCGCTTCTCCTGCGCTCCACCGGGGATCGCGCCGTGGCGATAACCGAAGAGTTCGCTTTCGATAAAGTCTTCCGGAATGGCGGCGCAGTTTAGTTCTACAAAGACACGTTCTGCGCGCAGACTTTCCGTGTGCATCGTGCGCGCAATGCGTTCTTTGCCGGTGCCCGATTCGCCGTAGATCAGGACGCGCCCATTGGTGGGAGCCATCAGCTTGATCTGCTGGCGAAGTGCTTTCAGCGGAACGCTTTCGCCCGTGAGCGAGGCCTTCGCCGCGAGCTGTTGCCGGTACTCTGCGTTTTCGCTCTTGAGAGCGTGCGCCTTGACGGCGTTCTTCAGAAGAACGAGGGTACGCTCGAGCGAGAGCGGCTTTTCGAGGAAGTCGTAGGCTCCGAGCTTCGTGGCACGCACGGCGGCCTCGATGGTGCCGTGGCCCGAGATGATGACGACCTCCGGCGTGCTGGTGGAGCCCATCGCGCGGATCTCTGCGAGCACGTCGAGGCCATCGCCATCGGGCAGCCAGATGTCGAGGAGCACAACGTCGTACTCCACGTCGCGGATGAGTTCGAGAGCTTCCGTGGCGGTGCCCGTGGAGGTAACCGCGTAACCCTCGTCGCGGAGAATACTTTCGAGCGAGGTGCGGATGTCGGCTTCGTCATCCACAACCAGGATGTGGTTCATGCTTTGTCTTCTCCCGTTGCGTGAACCACTTCAGGTGCGTCACCGGCCGGATACGCCTGCACCACCGGGACATGGATGATAAATTTTGCGCCGGTGGGCATATTTTTCTCGACGCGAATCGAACCCTGATGGTCCTGCACAATTTTAGCCGCGATCGTAAGGCCAAGGCCCGTGCCGCGCTGCTTCGTCGAAAAGTAAGGAAGGAAGAGGCGGTCGCGCATCTCTGTGGTCACACCTGGCCCCGTATCCGCAACGGAGAGGGAGACCATGCCAGCGTCATCGGCAAGACAGGTGACGACGTGTATCTCGCGGACGAGGCTTCCCTGCATGGCTTCGGCGGCGTTGTCGATCAGGTTCGAAAGAGCACGCTTGAAGGCCTCTGCATCCGCCATCACCAGCGGCAGCCCCGGCTCCAGCTTGCAGACGACCTCCGTGCCCTGGAGACGTCCGGCAAAGAGGGCGAGCGACTGCCGGACGATCTCGTTGAGATCCGACGGTCGAGGCCGTGCGTTGGGAAACTCCGCCAGCGAGGAGAACTGGTCGACGAGCGACCGCATGCTTTCCACGGAGCTGCTGATGACTTCGCTGGAGCGATGGATGACCTCAATCGAGGGCGAACTCAGCTCCGCCGCATGAAGCAGATCTTTCAGGCGACCAATATGGCGGCGGATCTGTTCGGCTGAGAGAGAGATCGGAGTGAGAGGGTTCTTGATCTCGTGCGCTACGCGACGTGCGACCTCTTTCCAGGCGGACTGCTTCTGCGCGCGGAGAAGCTGCGTAGCATTTTCGAGGACCAGCACATAGCCCGTGGCCTTGCGGTCGCTTCCGATGCCCGTCTCCAAGATGGACGCCGTGGCCGCGATGTTCAGCGTTCCGTTGGGTGACTGCATCTCCATCTCGGAGGAGGCTGTGCCCATGCGGTGGCTGCGCTGGAGGAGGCGCTCGATGGATTCGGTGGCGTCCACCGGAAGGACATCTCGAATGAGCGAGCCGGTGAAGGGGCGCTGGCCGCCGGGATCGAGCATCTCGCTGAAGGCGCGGTTGACGACGACGATCCGCTGCTGGGCGTCCATCATCACGACGCCGTTGGGGATGGTCTGCAGCATGGTTTCGAGTTCATGGCGGCGGCGCTCGATGGCGGCGTTGGCCTCATAGACCTGGAGCGTGGAGTGCTCCACCTGCCTGCGGCTCTGGTCGAGATC
>Ga0247783_1000141_pt1 | contig 20894 bp, 15 predicted proteins | sample UWRJL064202C5_FD_179911 | JGI IMG/M metagenome (GOLD analysis project Ga0247783, IMG submission 179911) | Plant litter microbial communities from Arlington Agricultural Research Station in Wisconsin, United States - UWRJ-L064-202C-5 | ecosystem: Environmental > Terrestrial > Plant litter >...
CTATGTACCGACCACTGTACCGAACGGTGTATACACCAACGGCGTGCTTGTCTCTGGCACGTGGATCACTGCGGTGTTCGACATGGTGAACGACGTGAATGCCGCAGGCAACGGCGGTCTGCACGGCATCGCGCACTATGCTGCGTGATGCACCATGCCGGTCAAGGCAGGTGATGTAGTCAGGGCCGTCATCACGGAACTGTCGCAAGTCCCTGGTATTGCGACGCAGGTCTACTCAGCGGAACGCATGTTGCAGTACGTGCAGGATGCGTTCCTGCTTGAGATCGAGGACCAATGGTGGCCCGAGTACATGCAGTACTTCGGGCCTATTGCGCTGGATGGTGTAACAGGCATCATCGTGAGTGACTTGGTGGGGCCGATCAGCCCCATCACTCTGTACAGTGACATCGCGCGTGTGTGGCCAGAGGGTAGTAGCCAACGACTGGCGCAGTTGCCTCCCAGCGTCAATCCCACCGTGTTCGTGGGTGGAACAGGGAGCACACCGCGCGGTGCTTACATGAGCGCCGACTACACGACGCCCAACCGACCGTTCCGCGTGTGGCCGATGAACAGCACAGGCAACGTGGTGGTGTGGGCACGTCAGCGACATCCCATGCCACTGGGCATCGACGATCTACTGTACATGGATCAACTGCTGCTTCAGTACGACGCAGCATGGATGTACTGCGTGGACGACGGCACGGTCCCTGCGCAGTGTGCTAAGTACCAAGTGCTCGCACAGAAGCGCAGACAGCAGTTGAAGACCAGCAACAACTCGCAGCCCATCATGCTCGATGCACGCTACCCTGCGAGCGTGGATCAGTGGTGGGCGCAACCCTGATGTACAGCAATGCCACCGTCAACCCGAAGTCAATCGGTGCACGTGAGCAGCTACAGTTCTCGACCGTACGCTCGTTCGAGGGTGGCCTTAACATCAGTGACACTGACCTCAACATGGCACCGACGTTCGCTAAGGTGCTCGACAACGTAGAACGTGGAACAGATGGTACACTGAGTGTGCGTCCTGGCACGCGGCTCTTCCACAAGAGCGCGAATGGCAGCGACATCATCAACATGTTCTACTTCAATGCGTTCGTGATCGCTGCGCACGCAGACGGTAGCATCTACAAGATAGACGGAGCAGGCACAACGACACTGATCGAGAAGGTAGGCGGCGGGAACCTGTGGACAGCAGGCGTCTACTTCGTGAGCTTCACGATCTTCAACAGCGACCTGATCATGGCCAACGGCAAGGATAAGCCGGTCATCATCAATGGTCACCCAGCAGACGCACGCTACATGCTCGGTGACTACCTGCATGACAAGGCCAGTGGCAGCAACATCAACGTGCCCGTTGGTCTGTTCGTCATTGCGCACGGGCAGTACACGTGCATGGCCGGTATCACTGGTGATGCATCCACACTCTATATCAGTGCCAAGGGCACGAGTGGCACATGGCTCTCGGACCCTGCACCGAATGATGCGATCAAGATAGACCTTGGTCCGCGTGTGTCACTCGGTAGTGCGACCATTACTGGTCTCGTGGCATACCGTGACCGGCTCATCGTCACGTTCGAGCGTGGCGTGTTGCCTATGCGGCTTGATGTGTACACCGGCACACCGGCAGTGCACACGCCCACGGACGATGGGTTCGTGGAGGAGTTCGGGTGCCTGTCGCATCGCACTCTGTTCAGCGTAGGTGACGACACGTTCTTCGCTGATACCATCGGCGTGAACAGCATCGCTCGCATCAGCACGTTCAACACGCTGCGTCCTGTGCGCATCAGTCAATTGATCGATGAGTTGATCACGAACGACATGAAGCGCCTGACCGGTGCACAGATCGCACGGAACGTGTTCGCGGTCTACGACCTACGACACTTCCGATACATCCTGTTCGTGCCTGAGTTCGAGGCAGACGGTGTAACGATCAAGGAGACCATAGGCTACAGCTACACCAACATACCCGCGCTCAACATCAAGGCGTGGGCTAGGTTGCGTGGGTGGAAGTGGCAGTCAGCATGTCGCACGAGCCTACAGAACGTGTTGTTTAGCACACGCAACAAGATATACGCGTATGACTTCGATAACCAGTCGTCGAACGCTGACTTCCTGAACGACCCCGATGTAGAGAGTGGCACAGGCTCCGCAGTCACGTTCGAGTGGGAGCTACCGTGGGCTGACTTCAAGCAGCGCATGACCATCAAGCTCATGCGGTATATCGGTCTCGACACACAGGGTAACGCACCCTTCACACTAGAGGCGTATGTAGACAACATCCGTCAGTATAAGGGCACGAAGGCACCACTGCTGTCGATGGACTTCGTAGGTGGTGATGCTGGTGGGTATGGTGAGATGGCTACGGCGACGGACCATATGGCGGTGGACGCGTCACCAGTGAAGAACGTCTGTTCGCGTTCGTCGCTAAGTTCAAGCTACTGAAGCTGCGTTTCATTGGTAGCAGCAAGAAGAACCTGCGCTTCATCAGCATCAGTATCGCGTATCTGCGCGGTAGTATACGGAGGTAGCGCGTGGAACTGACCCCAGCACTACGCCTCAACCTCCCTGCATTCGCATACGAACCGTGGGATGAGGAGGTCAACTACAACTTCGATGTGCTCGATGCGTTCGTCGGGTCAGTAGTGGGGGTGAACAACTACGCGGGCCTGTGGACGAATGGACATGCCTACACACAGGGCCAACAGGTCATTGACTCGTTCGACAGTAGCTTCTGGGTCGCGAACGTGTCGCACACCAGTGTTCTTGCGCCGGGTACATTCGCACAAGAACGCCTCGCGCATCCCGACTACTGGACCCTGAAGCAGAACAGCGCGAAGTACTACGCGGAGAGTGCAGCAGAGAGCGCGTCGGACGCAGCCGAGAGCGCAGCAGCGGCACAGGCTGCATACGAAGCCATCATGCCGGATGCACCGCACAACGGGCTGATATACGGGCGCATCGATGGTACGTGGCAGCAAGCTGCACCCATCTTGTCGCCTGTGCTACAGGGCGCTCCTCGTGCACCTACACAACCACAGTCTACAAACGACACGACACTCGCCACGACGGAGTTCGTGCGCACTGTCGTAGGCACAGTGCCCGCTGGCGTGTACGCAGGTGACGCACCGCCTGCTGGTGCAGCACTCAACTCACTGTGGTGGGACAGTGATGGTGGGCAGCTATACCTGCGCTACAACGACGGTAACAGCACCGCATGGGTAGCGGTGAACAGTGCGACTGGTGGACAGGCGACGGGCTTCCTCCCGATTGCGGGTGGAGCACTCACTGGCTACCTCACGCTGCATGCTGATCCTGCTAGTCCGCTGCATGCTGCGACGCGACGGTTCGTTGAGAACACAGTCAACAACAAGACCTATCCCTACCTGCCTCTCGCAGGTGGTACGGTCACTGGACCGACTGGGTTCAATAGCAACGTAAACATAGGCGGTGCACTCGGTGTAACAAGCAACATCTACTCATCTTCTACCATAGGCGCCGCTGGTGACATCAGTACGAGCGGCGGCTTGTATGCTGCTGGTCGTGTGCAGTCAGCCGGTGGACGCTTCATCGCATACGCACCCAACTACGGGCCGAGCCTCACTCTGTGGCGCACTGACACAGGCGCACGCGGCATGTGGTCCAACGGCAACGATCTGTCGTTCGGACAGATGGATGGCAACGGTGGACCAGTTGCTTATCACGGTGGCTTCAACGATAGCGCCGACTTCGTGCTGAACAAGTCGCTGTTCGCCACTGGCTCTGTCTGGGCTACGGGACGCGGGAACGTGTTCGGGCTAACCGACTTCGGTGGCGGATACTACGGTATCCGGTTCAGTGGCGACGGATGGCGTAACCAGTGGAACAGCGCGAACGGCGACTGGCAGTGGATAAACAGCGCCAACGCGGGGCTGTTCACCATAGGTAATAACGGCGCCATCTGGTGCGCGGGCGACGCATCCGTCACAGGCCGTGTGTACGCCAGTAACGGCGTCATGTTCAGTAGCTTCAACAGCTTCGAGTACGGTGCAATCGTTGATGGTGCAGGTAACCACCTGATGCACCACCGACAAGGCGGCTACTACGACATATGGAAGTCGAGTAGTGGTGATCGTGGCTGGGTGAACGCTGGTGCAGAGCTTATGCTGCTGACCGGTGCTAATGGTGGCTCACTGAATGTGGCGTATGCCATCAGTACACAGTTCCTCAGTGCGAGCCTAGACATATGGGCTAGCCGTAACATCGGTGCAGTGGGTAACATCAGCACTAGTGCTGGTGTGTTCGGTGGCACACTCATCAGCAGTGGTGCTACTTACTCATCCAGTGGCCTGTTCGTCGGTGGCAACGGTGATACGAGCTTCGGTATCTACAACGGCTCAGGCGCACGCATCTTCAACTTCGCGCCCAACTGGTATTGGGCATGGTCTACTGGCGACGGCACACTGCGGTGGTATGTGCCGGGTGCTGGTGCGTTCCTTGTGATGGAGAACAACCACCCGTCGTACTTCCGTTTCATCTTCAACAACCTAGGTCCGATGGGTGGGACCATGTTCGTCTCGACCGCAGCCTATGCAACAGTCTCACCGCGTGATGCAGCAGAGCCGCGTGTGGGACTGGATGCGGTCATGCTGCTCGATGAGTACGACAACGATGGTGTTGTGCATCTCTCACCAGAGATCATGCAGCACGTGATGCCGGGTGTCACACGGCATGTGACGCACGAAGACGGCACGGAGGCCTACGCCACCGACTACTCAGCACTGTTCGCTGTGTATGCGAACGCCATCAAGGAACTCGGTCAACGAGTGCTTGCACTGGAGGCGCATCATGGCACTTGACTTCCCGGCGTCACCAGTACTCAACCAACTGTACTACGGGCCAGATGGTGCTGCGTGGAAGTGGGATGGTGAGAAGTGGGTTGCGACCATTGGTGCATATGCACTAGGTCCACCGGGACCACAGGGACCAGCAGGACCGGCGGGACCAGCGAGCACAGTACCGGGACCAGCGGGACCACCCGGTGCGAAGGGTGACACAGGTGCGACTGGTGCAACAGGCGCAGCAAGCACTGTTCCCGGTCCACAAGGACCTACAGGAGCAACGGGTCCTGCGGGCGCAACTGGTCCGCAGGGTATCAAGGGTGACACCGGTACACCGGGTGCTACTGGTTCAGTAGGACCAAAGGGAGACAAGGGCGACACTGGTGCAACCGGTGCAACGGGTGCACAGGGTATACAAGGTATACAAGGTATACAAGGTCCCATAGGACCACAAGGCCCGAAGGGTGACACTGGTGATACCGGTCCACAAGGCCCTCCCGGTGAGGGAGGCGGTGGCACAGGTAGCACACCCAGTGATACCGCTCCGCTTATGGATGGCACGGCTGCGGCTGGTGCCTCAACGCTGTACTCACGCGGTGATCACCGTCACCCTACTGACACAAGCCGTGCACCGCTCGCTTCACCTACGTTCACTGGTGTACCCGCTGCCCCGACAGCGGCGATGGGCACCGAGACGACGCAGCTAGCGACGACGCAGTTCGTGCAACGACTGCTCACTGTCTCGTATCCGAGCATCGCGGATGCCGATACCACACTCACCGCAGCACAAACTGGCGTGGCGTGGGTCAGCCCAACCGGCACACAGACCGCGCAACGCACGCTCACATTCCCTGTCAGCGGACAGCAGCGGTCGTGGACCGTTCGCAACGGTATTGCTGGCGGGTTCAATATGGCGATCAAAGGCTCTGCGGGAGGTAGCATCGTCATTCCACCGGGTAACGTAGCGATGGTGTGGTCTGATGGGACCAACATGATCGCTGGCCCGAACCTGTTCGCTGCGACTTACTCGCGCTTCGGTGACGGAGTGCGCAATGCGGTACTCATCACGCCAGGAGCAGCCACTACCAACATCGCTACCATCTCTACGACTGGCACAGGTGGCTTGAGTGTCACATCCGACCTAACAGTCGGTAAGCTGACTGCAACCGGTGTCGTGACGCTAGCACAGAATGCAGCAGCTAGCCTCGAAGCTGTGACACTACAGCAGATGACTGCGGCTATAGCTGCTGTACCCGGTGGTGCGGCACCCAGTGACACCGCGCCTGTCATGGATGGTGTTGCTGCTGCTGGTGCGCTAACGACCTACAGTCGTGGCGATCACAAGCACCCAACTGATACCAGTCGCCTAGCACTCGCAGGCGGTACTATGACTGGGCCGATCCTAGCAACGCTCGGGTCGAGTACTACAGCAGCAGTAGGGTTCGGTGTCGGTAACACTGGGTTCTACAGCGTTAGCTCTACGAACCTCAACCTGACGCTCGCTAGTACTGTCTTATATACGTGGTCGAACAACAGCTTTATCTGTGGCACAACCTTCCGTGGTATCGATGGCTTCGACTTCCAGCCAGGGATTTCGTTCAACTCAGATAGCGACACGGGGTTCTACCGCAAGGCAGCTAACTCGCTCTCTGTCTCTGCCGCTGCTGTAGAGGTGATGAACTGGGCTGGCGCGACTAAGACCACGACTGTGTATGGTCCGATGGTCCTGGCACAGAATGCAGCCACCAACCTAGAAGCTGTCACACTTCAACAGTTGAACACGGCTATCTCTACTGTGCCTGGGGGCGCTGCACCTAGCGACACCGCACCTACGATGGATGGTACGGCAGCAGCAGGTGTGCTGACGACGTACAGCCGTGGTGACCACGTGCATGCCAGCGACACTAGTCGGTTGGCCCTGACAGGTGGCACTGTCACCGGCCTCACGACCTACACAGGTGGATTGAGCACGGGCAGCACGCTCGCTGCTACCACCAAAGATCTGTCCAAGCATCTAGCACTCTACGGTACGATCTACGGGATCAATGTCACAGCGAACACCATGAATATGGTGCTCAATGGAACGGTCCTCAACTTCTTCTCTACCTCTGGCTTCTACGGACCCATCGGCACCAATGCACCGAATGCTGCTCGGTTCACTACACTAGAAGCAACCGGTGCTGTATCAGGTGCAGGGTTCAATGCCCTACTCGCACCGTATCTCGTCGATGCACCCAATGACACGAACACGTATGGTCGTAAGGGCGGTGCATGGAGCATCATAACTGCTAGCACGCCATACGTACTGCCGGAAGCTACGTCTGCTACGCTCGGTGGCGTGATCATCCCAGAGAACAATGGTCTCACCAACACTGCGGGTAGCATCGCTGTTGCGTATGGCACCAGTGCTACTACCGCAGCAGCAGGCAACGATGTCCGTATCACAGGTGCGTTGCAGTCTAACATAGCAGCGTCCACTTACGCTCCACTTGCGTCGCCCGCACTCACCGGTACGCCGACTGCACCAACGGCTACGGCTAACACGAACACCACGCAGCTTGCGACTACCAACTTCGTTAACCGCCTCTTGACAATGGCCCAGCTCAACGTCGGTGGTGGTGTCGATTACACAATATCAGTTGGTCAAGCTGGCTACGGGATGATCTACCTGTACGGCACACTGACTGCGAACATCAGTGTGATCTTCCCGGTGGCTACGACGGCGGTCAGGACGTGGCAGGTGATGAACATCTGCACGATGAACGGTTTCACGCTGACGCTGAAGGGTACCGGTGGTGGGCAGGTGGCGATGGCCACAGGTGCACGTCAGCAAGTCTGGACTGATGGCAGCGGTATCTACTACTGCAACACGCACGGATGGACGGCTACTGCTGCTGAGAACTCAACCGCTCTCGCGACAACTGCATGGACACGCACCTCGTTCCTGCCGCTAGCAGGCGGCAACATGAGCGGCCCGCTCAGTGTCCTGGGCACGGTGCGCGCACGAGATGGCGTTTGGGCTGCTACTGGTGACAACAGCAACGGCATCTACACCAGCGCCGAGTTCAAGATATGGCAGGTTGCCACCGACGGCTGGCGCCAGCAGTTTAACGCGCAGACGGGCGAGTGGACCTTCGTCACCAGCACCAATGCGACGGTGTTGAGTATCAGTGGTGCTGGCGCGCTAACCGCGAATAGCACGATAACCTCGTCTAAGAACTTCGTTGCGGGTGGTGTAGACGCCAACGGATATTCGTTCAGCGGCACTGGCGGGCTTTGGACAGCTAGCAATGTTGATGCAACCGGCAACGGTAGCTTCGGCGGTAACTTGCAGGGCAGCGTCGTATACGGCCCCAACGGTTTGTTCGTTGATTCTATTGGCACCCCCTCCTTCGGTATATACAAGACCACCGGAGCTTACATCAGCCAATACACATCTGGCTACCATTGGTATTTCGATACTGCGAACGGCCTCACCTACTACAGTGCTGCTTCCTCGTTGTTGTGGTGCATGCGGCCCTCTGATCTTAGAGCCTTCAACGCGGCTGGACCAGTCGGTGGGATTGGCGCGTATGAGAACAACAGCGACCGTCGCGGCAAGACTGACATCCAACCGTCCACGGATGGCCTAGAACAAGTGCTACAACTACAGCCGGTGGAGTTCACACGCATCATCAAGCCGCGTGCGGAAGGCGCCGCTTACCCGAACGGCGATCCACTACCGCCTATCGTCCCGCGTAGAGAGGTAGGCTTCATCGCACAGGATGTAGCGACTGTGCTCCCTCGTGCAGTGAGTGTAGTGGGTTTCGAGCTACCCGACGGCAGTGGTACACTGGAGGACGAAGACCCGTCACTGGCGCTGACCTACGACACCATCGTAGCAGCACTCGTCAATGGTATGAAGGAGCAGCAGGTGATGATCGACGGTCTGCACGCTCGCATCAAGACGCTAGAGGGGGTAACACCATGAGCACCACGAAGCCGCGTCCCATTGACGCTGCCATCAGTGAGTTGCTGCGTGTACTGAACCTGCCCGAGACACCAGAGAACATCGCGAAGGTGGTGACGGCGATGAGCAGACGGAGGACAAGCACATGATCACGATGCTGATCTACTGTCTCGTACTCATCCTCGTCTTCGGTCTACTGTTCTATCTCGTTGATCTACTGCCGCTACCCGCACCGTTCCCCGTCGTCTTGCGCGCAGTGCTTGTCGTCCTCTTACTCATCATCCTCATTGACGCCTTCTTCGGTCTCGGTGCTTTCCGCTGGCCGAGAGTGCATCAGTGACCGATAATGAGAAGGGCATGGTGGCACAAGCGTTCGGTGCGATGAACCATGCAGTGCGGGTGCTTCCTCCCGCATTCATCGTCATGGCACTGCTCAACATCATGTTCCTCGCTGTTACGTTCTACTACCTCTTGGTTCAGCAAGCCGACCGCACAGAGTTACTGCGCCAGATACTCACTACCTGCACCGTACAAGCTAAGTAAGCACACAGGAGCCTACATGTCTCAGCCCGTCACCGAACACACGCTCATGCCCATCGAACTTACGCTCTCCGAGTGGCAGTCGGTGATGACTGTGTTGAACGAAGGCACGCATCGTGTTGTTGCACCGCTCATCACCAAGATCGGTCAGCAGTTCCAACAGTTCGTGAACGCGAACAACCCGCCAGCAAGCTAATGCCCATAGTGGAAGTGGATGAGAGCAATGTCGGATACGCGGTTGGCTTGGGTAAGGAGCTTGTTAGCGCGAGCCTCTTCGGGCAGACAGGCCCCGCGTTTGATTGGGGCCACACCCTCACCACACTCCGATACGCCGCAAGCACGCCTACTTACTTCATCCGCCTCGCACAGTCAGACAGCGGAGAGTACACCGGCTTCGTTGGCGGTCACCTATCCCCCTTCTTCTTCTCTCCTGTGCGAATGGCCATCGAAGACGCGTGGTACGTCCGAGAGGGCACACCTAATAGGACGGTTGTAGCGTTGACACTCATGCGTGCGTTCGTGCTCTGGGCCACAGAGCAGGATGCAGTACTCGTACAGAGCGGTGACATCGCCAACATCAACTCGGTAGCGACTGATGCACTGTACAAGCGACTAGGCTTCGAGCGGTTCGGAACCGCATACAAGTACACACCCAACAGAGATCGGAGTGCTGCGTGATGTGGACAGCCGGAGGACAGATAGACCACATTACGTTCGCCGGAGTGTACGGCGGCGGTGGTAAGGCAGCGGCACCAGTGATGCCAGCAGCGGCACCTGCACCTGCTACACCTATCTACGCGGACCCGGTAACCGGTAAGACGTACGAGACACCGGCTGCACTCAACACCGGTATCGACACACGCACTGCGGACGACAAAGCGACGAGCGATGCTAAGGCTAAGGCCGATGAAGACGCGAGGGTGAAGGCGCATACCGATTGGGTAGGGAAGCGTGATGCGGCTATCACCAACGAGCGTGCTGCGCTAGAGGACGCGTACCGTAAGCAGGGTGTGGACCCTGCACTGTACAAGACGAACATCGATGCAGCGATGAAGACCTACACGGATCGCATCAAGGATGACGATCCCAATGTGGCATCGGTATACCCCACCGATCTCGGGGGACAGATCGTGAACGACAGTGTAGCCACTCGACGCAACACTGCGACGAACAGCTACAACGCGCTGTTCGACCCCAACTACAGCAAGACCGCACTGAAGGATGACCTACTCACGCCGCATGTCGAGGCACTGCTCAATGAGCAGTTCAACCCACTGAGTACGCAGCTAGAGAACGCGAAGAAGCGCGGGACACTGACGGACGTAGGCTATCAGGGTGCACTCGATTCACTGGGTGCACGTAGGACTGCGGGCGCTGCTACCATCCGTGATCTCGGGAGTACGATCCTCGGTAACTCGCGCAAGAGCGTGGATGATTACATCACTGAGGGACGCAACGCAGCAGGTGCACTGAACCTGTCGGGTTCGTTCGACCCACAGAGCTATCGCACGACTGCTGATAGCATGATCAAGTCTAGTACCGATAACCTAGGCGGTGCACTGCGTAGTTCGGTGGGTGGCACCAAGTTCGCGGACCTCACAGAGTTGCTCAACGCAGGTGGTTCGGTGCAGGGCACGACGAACCCAACAGCAGCGAACCCGATGCCGGGTGGTTCTGTGGGATTGGGGCAGACCATCATCGATGACACGAAGAAGCGCGACCTTGGTAGTGTCGGTGCGTTCTAGTGCAGTATCGCTCCCAGTCACTCAGTAATCACAAGGCTGAAGTCGATGTGCTGATGCACCGCTTCTATTCGGTGGACGACAAGCACGCCGACCTACCTGATCTCGACTTAGACTGGGACCACTATCACGCTCTCGAAGCGCAGGACATACTGCTGCTCGTCACAGCGCGTGACCCAGAAGACAAGCTCGTGGGCATGAACCTCTACATCATCGGGGCACACCCACACTACAAGAACGACAAGTGGGCCTTCTGTGATACACTCGCTGTAGACCCAGACTACCGGGGGCAGGGCATCGGTAAGACACTGGTGAAGTCGTCGATGCTGCTACTGAAGGAACGCGGTGTGCGATACACAGCACACGGATACCGTGCCCTCTACAACACTGAGCCGTTGTTCACGCGGCTTGGGTTCATGGTGATGGATCACACCTATGTAAAGGAGCTTGTGTAATGGCACTAGCCACCGCCGCAGCTATAGCCAGCATCGTAGGCACCGGCGCTGGCATCTATAGCTCGCTGTCTGCGAACAACCGTCAGGGCCAGCAGCAGCAGCAGATCGCTACCGACAACCTAGCACAGACGGATGCACTACGCGACTACATGCGCATCCTCAACACACTGGGGTTGCAGCGATCTACTGCCGGTAGCACTGACAGCGAGGGTAATGAACTCTACTTCGACCCTGCCACGAACACGTGGAAGACGAAGCTCGGTGAGCGACCGGCTGAGGTACAGCGTGCGTCGAGTGACGCGAGTGTGTCGCGCAACACCACGGATGCACGACAGGCACAGGCCCTCAATGAGGAGGCTATCCGTCGTGCACATGCAGCGACACCCGGTGCTGATGAAGCACGACGCAGCGTAGAGAACTTCAGGCCCGACAGTGCTGGTGACATCACCAACCTGCTGGTGCGTAACATCGTCAACAGCACGAACGACACCAACGCACCCATGATGCAGGCGTTGCTGCGTAACTCAGCGCGCACTGGTAGTGCAGCGGACAGTCAGGTGGAGGCAGCATCACGTGCTAACGCGGATGCGGTGCGGCGTAGCATCATCGATGCCACGATCCAGGGCCGACAGAGTGTCGGTCAGATCAACCAGAGCAACCTCGCTCCGCTAGTGAACAAGTACGCAGCACTGCAACCGGGCACTGATCCCAAGCTACAGTATGCGCAGTTGGACTCGCAGGACCCTAACAAGGTGATGGCATCGCTAGTCGCTGATCGCGCTAAGAGCGCGGCCACTGCACCGTACGCAGGCATGGTTGGTCTGGCACAGGGTCAGTACACACGCAATGCAGCAGCGACAACGGCTGCTGGTGCTGTTCCCTCCTCGAACACTGATGGTGCGATGATCACTAGCGTCGGTGGTCAGCTTACTAATCTGTTCAAGGACCCGCTCGTCAGTAAGGCAGCGGACAAGTGGTTCGGTTCGTCGAGCACACCAGCGAGCAGCACAAGGTCGCCCACTAACATAGACCCGTACACTGTCGGTAGTCTCTACTAGGGAGCGCGTATCATGCCCACAGCCGCGTTCGGGCAGATCAGCCCACAGATGCTCGATCCGTATCCCATCGAGTCGGAGTTGGTGCGTCAACTTGGCACCGCACAGAGTGCGACTGCGCTCCCGATGCTCAATCTCTACCGTAGCGACAGGCAGTTGCAGGGTAACATCGCTGCTGTGGGTGCTCAGGAGCAGCACGACTTCGCACGTCAGCAGCTACAGGCTGAGATACAGAAGAACATGATCGATGCGATCAACACGGGTGCTGATAAGGGCACACTAGAGATACTCGCATCGAGTCCGCAGCTTGCTGGTATGCTGGGTAACGCGAACCCAGAGGCACTGGCGCGTAGACAAGCGGAGCACACACAGAAGGCTGCTGTAGAGCGGGCTAACACCGGGCTGCAGGCTGCATATCACGGAGTGCAGTCGGGTAACGTACTCGCACCGGGTACCGTCTCTAGTCTCATCGGTCAGCCGGTGGGTAGTGATGTGCCACTAGCCATCAAGACTGCGCAGATCGGTGCAGCGGGTGATGGTGGGGGTGGGAGGGTCAACGAGTCTGTACAGGTATACGATCCACGCACCGGACAGACGCGCACCATCAGCGGCAAGGACCCAGTTGCAGTTGATCAGCGCGTTCAGATGCGGCGGGACCAGAATGAAGCAGCTTGGAGAGCAGGACGACCGGGTGCAGTGAACGGTGCACCGTCTGCGAGTGCGCCGCCGACCGCAGGAGCACCGCCAGCAGCAGGAGCACCACCGAGCAGGGGTGCAGACCGTGTGAACCCGCCGCAAGCAGGCACACTGCGTGCTGTGGACGCAGCCACAACCGCTGAGGCACGTAACATCATCAGTGAGATGGCTAAGCGCAATCACCCGGTTGCTGTTGAGCTACAGAAGGGCTACGCGGGCGGTACACCACCGTTGAAGATCGAGAACGGGCTGTTGCAAGGACGCACTAAGGACGGACAGTGGGTTCAGTTGAAGAGGATGCCACAATGAACGATCCACTTGAGTTCCTGAAGCAGCAGTACGGTGAGATCAAGCAGCTTGTTGGTCGTGGGCTACCCGGTGCAGCAGGTAACTTCGTCGGTGCACAAGGTGACCAGGGGGCAGCAGGCTACCTACCCGGCATCCTCACTGGGACGTACAGCAGCATCGATGGTATGGCGCAACTGCTCCAAGCACTGGTGAAGACTGGTGTTGGGGCTGCATACGGTGACAAGGCTGAGAGCTATGTCCCTAACCTACCGCACCTACCCGGTGCGGAGGAAGCAGGTCGCCTACATCAGTTGTCGATCAAGAACGCAGCGCGCTACATCCCTGAAGCACTGACACCACCCGCACCTACGACGCGTGGGGAGGAGATAGCGGGTGACATCGGTGAGTCGGTCGGAACGATGGTGTTCCCTGGTGCTGCACTCGCGAAGCTACCCGGTGTAGCGGGTAAGATCGGGCGCTTCATCCCAGATGTGAAGCACCTACCGGTCACAGGCACCGGAGCAGCCGTGTTCCCTGCTGGCATGGGTGCGATAGAGAACTCACTTGCTGGTGTGACGAACGACAGTGCGCCACTACACGCGGACCCAGTTACATCGAGTGATCCGGCTACGATAGCTGCTGCGCGAGGTGCACCTCAGCCACAACAGACGCAACCGACAACCGGTATGCGTGTGGTAGAGCCAGCGAGCGGTGCTGCTGATCCGTATCCAGGCTTCGGTACGGTTGTCACCCGCTTATCGTCGTCGCAGGACACTGAGCCAATCGCATACGAAGGCTTCGGTACACCAGTGCCTAGTGCTCCGACACGTGGTGTAGACTTCAGTGAGGCATCGGGTAACTCCAAGTACCAAGCGTGGATGGGTGCTGCTGCGATGGCGGCTGCTGCGGGTGCTGCTGCACTCTCGCGCAAGCCTAGCAACTTCGCTCGCAACGCTGAGATGCTCGAACGGTGGCGTAACTCAGGTAGTCCGCAGTCTGAGGCATCCACTGGTCCCCCTGCACCAGGGACACCCGCTGCTACGCGTGGTGCTACACCGCGTGTACCCGGTGAGACCGTGCAGCCACAGCCCCCAGGTAATGTACCGATACCCGGTGAGCAGCGGTGGCGGCAGGCGACAATCGACTCGAACACTGCCATGAACAACGCGTATCGCGCTGTTGCGCAGTCAGCGGAAGACCAGCGTGGGTTCGAGGCTGCTACTGGTACAGTGTTCAACGACCGCATGGCGTCGAACTGGCTCGGTGAACAGGCCCGCACGGGTGTCACCTACATGGGGAAGGACAACATCACTCCGCTCACCCATCTCACACGCGCAGTACGTGCTGTGGATGAGATACCCGATGGACGCAAGCTGTTCAATGAGTATCTCAACGTGTGGGATGAGCGGTACAACAGGTTCAACCTGTTCGAGCAGGAGCGTCAGGCTGGTAAGCTCGGTCCAGAAGAGGGCCGTCGCGTTGGCATGACCAAGTTCAGTATCGATGACCTGATTGCACGCACGCAGGAGCTAGAGAAGATACCTGAGATCAAGGAAGCAGGACGCATCTACAAGCAGATCACGTCCGATACTATCAATCAGGCAGAGCGACACGGCTACACACCATCTACGGATGCAGCACGCCTACGTAAGATGCGTGAGTGGTACGTGCCCACGCTCAATGCTGAGGGACTGATCAACAAGCCATTCGGTGAGCGTAAGATCGCACCAGGGTCACGCAGTAACTACATGAACTCGGACCCACTCGGTGCATTGGCGCAGCACTACGACGCCTTCTATAAGGATCTCAACAAGAACACGATCCGACGTGATCTTGTGTACAAGACACTGCGTCTACAGGACGCAGACCCCAAGATGGCGCGTCTGTTCGAGCGTGTGCCAGAGCGCATCGACAACGAGCATCACATCACCATCCGCACGAGCAAGGGGCAGGAGCACTACCGCGTCAACAACGTGAACCTCTTCCGTGCGATGGAGTCGAACCCGAAGCAACTCGGTGCACTAGTCAATGGCATCGCACAGATGCGCAGGACGTACCAGAGTGGGTCAACTGGTCCACTGTCCATGCTCGGTGGCTCGTTCTTCCCTGTCGTGAATGCAGGGCGCAACGCAGCACTGCTCCCGGTGCTACAACAGAAGGGGATGGCGTCGGGTCTCGTCGATGCACTGGCACAGAAGCATCTCGGCTTCTCGACGCGTGCGATCCCTGACATCACACGGATACCGGGCATTGCTAATGCTGGTGTGCGTGACATGGGAGCGATGTTCGCTGGCCGCCTCGCAGAGACGCTCCATCCGAAGTCAGGGAACGAGGCAGCGACACGGCTACGTGCGCTAGTGGGTGACGGCTTCATCGACAGCGTGCAGGCGCGTGCTGATAGTGCGTACAAGACAAGCATGTATGCGGAACAGCGTGCGCTTGGTGGTGGAGGCAGTGGCGCACAGGGCAGCATGGACGCATCCACGCACCTGCTCGCACCGGGTGACCGCACCTCGATACGCAGCACGATGTCGAGCGTAGACCCGAGCCTGTTCCACAACAAGCTCAAGAGCAGCTACCTCAATACACAAGGGTTGATCCACGAGATCAGTAACATCATCGGTGATGCACCGATCTCGCACTACTACAGGCTGAACAAGAAGTTCAACCTCGGGGGCCGCAGTGCGCAGGAGCTTGCGCATGCAGTGAACAGCGTCGTGGGTGATCCTGGCGTGGGTGGTGCATCGAATGCCATGCGCGCTGCAACAGCAGTGACGCCCTACAGCAACGTCACCATCCAGGGTATGGATGCGGTATGGCGCGCACTGAAGGAAGCACCAGTCGGCACGAGTGTTGCCATGACTACGTCTGTGCTGGTCCCTGCACTGGCGTCTCTCTACACCGCGATGCGTGCTGGTCCAGAGGCAGTGAACCACCTACAGGAGGAGGTCTCTACAAAGCAGCGTGCAGCGAACGTGTACCTGTACACGGGTAACGACCCGTCGCAACCCGAGAAGGCAACGGCACTCTCACTACCGCAGGAGATGCGTGTTCCCTACGCACTGATGCTGGAGATGGTAGCGAACGGCCTCAATGCATTCGAGGCGCGTGAGGGCACACCATACCATGAGCGCATCTTCTTGTCGCTACAGGATGCGTTCTCACACCATGTAAGCAACACGACGATAGACGCTATGGCACACGGCGCGCGTGACATGCTCGGTGTCAACGTACCGGGGCCGGTCAACGTAGCGACGAACCTGCTGGCTGGTAAGCAACTTGAGCCTAACATCGTCACGCTCGTAGAGAACGTGATGCAGGGTAGGCCCATGTTCAGTGACATGAGCCGTGACGTAGGTAAGAAGAAGGGTGCACCGAACGAGGACTTCAGTAGCACACTCGTCGAAGGTGATCACTCGGTATTCAAGTCTGTGCTCAGTAACCTGTTCGGTGTAGCGTCGAAGTCGTTCGACTTCCTCGAAGCAGGAGCACGAGACTACGGGGAACACGGTAGTGTGGGGCATGCACTGGGCACAGTGGCTAACCAATGGCAGCAGGGTGCCATGGACCGCACACCGATGGCTAACTCGGTGTGGCAGAACGCAGCTAAGCTCAGTACTGCTGGTCCTCTTGAGGAGGACATCAATCGCACACGTCACATGCTACGTGATCTAGCAGGTGCTAAGAGCGACATAACGTATGAGGGGTCTACGCGGCGTGGTGGTCTACCGATTGACACGGGAGACAACACCAGGGCACCAGAGGACCCGGTGATGCGGCACATGTACACCGTTGCATCGTCTCTAGCACAGAACCTAGAGAGTAAGTTCATGCCACGCATCAACGATCTGCGTAAGTACATCGAAGACGCACAGAAGAAGGGTGATTACTACACCGAAGACCAGCGTCGGGTGGTGAACATGCACACGCGCTCCTTGCACGAGGAGTACAAGTTGCTACAGGTGCGCATCGAACTGATGAACGAGGGGCTGTCTGCGATAGCCGGTCGTCCAGTCGATGTCCGCAGGGGCATCGACTGGAAGAAAGGCGTAGAGCAGTTCGACTAGACGACGAACCGTGCGATGATGCGTTCACCTAGTCCCGTGGACAGTAGCTTGTCTGTGCCACGGATGTAATCGGTCGGTCGGCCTGCGCCTTCCTCCCGCTTCATGATGAAACGCTGGATCGCACCGTGCTCATGCATGATGTCGAGCAGCGCCATGAACTCACCATGGTCTAGGTAGCGTTGCAGTCTGCGGTACAGCAGGCCACGTGGCACAGGGTCCATACCCGCACTGATCAGCACTGTGCGCATCAACTCGATGCTCAGTGCATACCGTGTGCGCTCGCCACTACGCGAGAACACCTTAGAGGCGGTCTCCTTCACCGTCGCGATACGCGCGAAGGCTGCTTCCATGTGCTTCAGTTCGATGGTCCACGTGCCGTCGTTGATACACAGCAGTGCAGCCAGACGCAGCACGTGTGCATCCTCACGTGCCTCGAACGTACCCATGAACACGTCGAGCGATGGCACTCGGTTGTCGTACCACTGCACGAAGTACTCCATCGCAGTAGGCGAGAGCGTGATGCGCTCTCGACTGATGCTCTGCGTACGGAGGATGAGCAGCTTAGCCAGTATGTTACTGCGTGCGATACCACCCGCGAGTGGATCGACCTCCATCGGCCATGCGATACGCTTCTTAGGCTTGTCCGCACTGATGAACAGACAGCGGCTCGTGAAGCCACCCTCTGAGACAGTGGGATTGACCGTGCGCATGAGCCACGTGGGTGTGGACGCAGCCAGGAAGCTGACCCACACGTTGCGTTGCAGCAGTGCACCGTCACGCTGTGTACCAGCGCCATGACGGACGCTGGGACAGTCGTACAGGTCAGTGAGCAACGACGGCATGGTGGTGTTGTAGGCTTCGTTCCCCATGACCGTCGTCAGTTCACTGATGCACATGGCCAGTTGCCCAGACCCCCGCTCCGCAGTGCGTTCGTGGAGTAGGGAGTCTAGCTTCTCTGGTGTAGCGCGTGCGTTCATCAGCATGATGTCGTTGTCGTGTTCCAGTAGGCTCTCAGCCAGCCGGTTCACCGCTGAAATCGCACTCGACTTGCGCACTATACCACTCTCACCGATGAGGATGGCATAGAGGTTGAGGTAGACTGGCGCACGTGGACGAGCGACGTAGACACGACGCCCGACCGCACACGAGATGAGCCACATAGCACACCAGAAGTCGAAGACCTCCGCTGTCTCCTGCTCAGCCATGTGTGTGACGAATAGGCCAGCGGCACTGTCCTTCGGCAGCTCGACGATCATGCGAGCACCAGTGACGGTGGTGTCTTCAGCTTCTTGATCGTGCTCCATCGGTGCACTCCATGTTCATCGGGTTGAGACACACCGAAGTCAGCGGGCACGATCAGATCGGTGTACCGATCACGCCCTGCCAGTCGATCCTTCACACTACGGATGCGGATGGGTGCTTCAGCGTAGCGACGCATGATCGAACGCACGCGCTCACCGTCCTGCGGGCGGTGCATAGCGATGTTCGCGTCATGGATGTTGAGGATCATACGAGCGTCGCGTGGCCACTGCGGATCGGAGTGACACTTGTAGATAACCGACGCAGTCCAGTCCCCATTCATGGACTGCGGCTCGAACGCGACGATGCTATCGAGTGCGTGTTCCTCGAAGCGTTCTAGCAACAGCCATCGTCTACCAAGACAACTAGTGATTGACCGATCCCGTCGCACGAGCGCAGCGAGATCATCCCACCACAGTTGGACCTCTGGTGTAGCGTAGTGGTAGAGGCGGTAAGCTTTCTCCGCTTCTCGCACACTGAGGCCAGTAGTGGTGGCCAGTCTATCGGGGGCCATACGATAGTTGAGACCGTGTCGGCAGCGCTTAGCCACGAAGCGGATAGTGGGTTCGCCGGTAGCATCCCTGTCGTAGGTTGGTACTTGCTCATAGGGCACCTTGAACATCTCGCTCGCAAGAGCGCAATGCGCGTCGTAACTCCCAGGTTGCGTGCGTGCAAGCTCGAACTGGTGCTGCCATGTGGGGATGTCTGCCAGCACCGCCACAAAGCGTGCCTCAATCTGGCTCATGTCGTAGTAGCTTAGCTCGTAGCCGGGGTCAGCAACGAACATGTTCTTGCCCCGCTCGGGTATGTTCTGCATGTTCAGTCCTGTCCCCCACATGGTCATGGAACTGGACAACCGACCGGGTGCTGACTGCACACCTGTCTGCTTGTACTCACAGCGGAACCTACCGTCGTCATCGAGTCGTGAGTTAGCGTAGACGCTAGCGAACTTAGCTTCACCGAGGTAGCGGTCGATGCTCACGAGCAGCGCCTTAGCCTCCATGCTAGTGCGCGGGTGGTTACGCATGCGATCCCGGTTCTCTCGGTCGGTGCTGTTGCCTCGACCGATCAACCGTAGGTCCTCGAAGAACAGCTTCGACAGTGCCTTGGTACTACGCGGGTTGAACCCATACTCTGGGTTGCCGGTAGCCTCACGCGCTGCATGCTGTGTGCTAGCCAGTGTCTCGGCTACACTTACCTCTAGATCGCGTGCTACCTGCTCCTTGAGTGCAGCGTCACAGAGCACACCACCCACAGTCATACCGACTAGCTCGGGTTGCAGCTTCATCACGTGGTCACGGAAGAACGAGAGCATCCCCTGCTCCTGTAGCTCCTTCTCTAGCTTCTCGTACGACATGCGTGTGATGCAGCAGTCGGTCACGTTGTAGCGCCAGAACGTATCCACGTCGTTCATCTCACGCCACTGCTTCCCGTCGTCCTTGTAGTACGGGTGATCAGTGTACTGTGCACAGATGAACCCGAGGTTGTGGGGTAGCGAGGGGTAGAGCAGGTGGTGAGCAAGCATCGTATCGAAGTGATGACCATGCACCTTGATGCGGTCCTTGTACCACAACCACGTAGCATCGAAGTGCCCGTTCTGTGTCACCCACTTACGGCTGGTGTCACCGAACAACCGCTGCAACGCAAGGCGTAGGTCGCGCTCCTCCTCTAGTGAGTAGGCATGCGTAGACTGCGAGCGGAATGCGATGCACATGCCAACGCTGTTCGATGGAGCGAACCCAATGCACGCGGTCTCATTGCTCATGGTCTCGATGTCGTAGGCTATCGGGTCCTGCACAGTATGTAGGTACTCGATGTAGTCCATCGCCTCCTTGAACGTCGGGTTGATGATCGACTCGATCACCGGCTTCTTGTATGTGCCATCGCGCATGCGTCGCAGCTTACCGATGTCCATGCGGAACACGATCTCCTGCTTCACCTCACGCATCACATACGCTGGGTTGTAGGTACACAGCACCTTCACTG
>Ga0247783_1000143_pt1 | contig 20752 bp, 14 predicted proteins | sample UWRJL064202C5_FD_179911 | JGI IMG/M metagenome (GOLD analysis project Ga0247783, IMG submission 179911) | Plant litter microbial communities from Arlington Agricultural Research Station in Wisconsin, United States - UWRJ-L064-202C-5 | ecosystem: Environmental > Terrestrial > Plant litter >...
GGCGGGGTCGAGGTTGGCGCGCATCTGGTGGCTCATCCCGCGGTCGACGAGCTGCACATCACCGGCTCGCTCGAGACTCACGATCGAATCGTTTGGGGCGCAGCGGGCGCCGAACGAACGGCGCGCAAAAAGCAGGGGACGCCTTTGTTCGAAAAGCCGGTCAGCAGTGAGCTCGGCAACATCAGTCCGGTGCTGCTCGTTCCCGGCAAATACAGCGACCGAGAGCTGACCAGTATGGCAGAGACCCTGGCCGGGATGGTCGTGCAGAATGCCTCGTTCAACTGCAACGCGGCCAAGATGCTGATCACCCCGCGTGGCTTCGTCCAGCGTGAGGACCTCCTGACTCGCTTGCAGGCCCAGTTCGCGAAAATCGCGCCGCGATATGCGTACTACCCGGGCGCGGAGGCGCGCTACGCGGCACTGACCAAGGACGCCGCCCACGTCACCCGCATCGGCGACGCGCGCCCAGGACAATTGCCTTGGACGCTGATAACCGAGCTCGATCCAGAGTCTTCGGCCGTACAATTCAGCGTCGAACCCTTCTGCAGCATTTTGAGTGAGGTCAGCGTTGGCAGCGACGATCCCGTCGAGTTCTTGGCCAGCGCGACCCAGTTCGCCAACGAGAAGCTGTGGGGCACACTGAACGCGATGCTGTACGTCACTACGAAGACCGAGCAGGACCCAGCTCTGTCGAAATCTCTGGAGCGCGCCATCGGCGAGCTGCGCTACGGTACGGTTGGACTCAACCAATGGCCGAGCGCAGCCTACGTGCTCGCCACTGCGCCTTGGGGAGGGCATCCCAGCGCGACGCTGGCCGACGCGCAAAGCGGCTTGGGTTGGGTGCACAACGGTTTGATGTTCGAGGCCGGAGCAGTCGAGAAAACCGTGCAGCGCGGGCCGCTGCGCGCCTTTCCAGCCCCCCCGTACTTGCCCAACCACCGCTCGCTGCACCGCTTGGGCCGTGCTTTGGCGGATTTCGAGGCTGCTCCGAGCGCGGGGGGGCTGGCCAAAGTGGGGTACTTTGCGGTCCGCGCCTGAGGTGGCACAGTCCCGGCCAATCCGGTCCGAGCTGCCGCCTCACCACCGCCTAAACACTAAAAATTCATGCCTTACACGACTGACGACGTTCGCATCGAGAGCCTGAGGCCTCTGATCCCGCCAGCCATCTTGATGGAGGAGCTGCCCGCGTCGGAGGCCGATACCCGTCTGATCGCGGAAGCGCGGTCGGAAGTGGCGCGCATCGTCACTGGCGAGGACGACCGCCTGGTGATCATCGTCGGGCCGTGCTCGATCCACGATCCGGAAGCCGGAATCGAGTACGCCAAGCGTTTGAAGCCGCTGGCGGACGCGCTGCGCGCTGATCTCAAAGTGGTGATGCGCACCTATTTCGAGAAGCCGCGCACCACGGTCGGTTGGAAGGGTCTGATCAACGATCCCAAGCTCGACGGCTCGTTCTCGATCAACCTAGGCCTGCGCGTCGCTCGTAAGTTTTTGCTCGACGTCGTGCAGCTCGGCGTGCCCACTGCTACTGAATTCCTCGACCCTATCTCGCCCCAATTCGTGGCAGATCTCGTGTCATGGGGCGCAATCGGCGCACGGACCACGGAGAGCCAGGTACATCGCGAGCTGGCGAGCGGCCTGAGCATGCCCGTCGGCTACAAGAATGGCACGAGTGGCGACGTTCAAATTGCAGTCGATGCGGTGCGCTCGTCGGCTGCACCACACCGCTTCCTCTCCGTCACCAAGCAAGGCTTGGCCGCCATCGTCTCGACGCGCGGCAACCCGCATTGCCACGTCATCTTACGCGGTGGCCGTACGGGTCCGAACTATGCGGCCGAAGCCATCGCGGAAGCCGGAGGAGCTCTCGGCAAAGCCGGCCTACGGCCCGCCCTGATGGTCGACTGCAGCCACGCGAACAGCCAAAAGAACCACAAGAACCAGGTCCGAGTCGGCGAGTCGCTGGCAGCGCAGGTAAGCTCGGGGAGTCAGGCCATTTTCGGCGTGATGCTCGAGAGTAACTTGGTCGAGGGCCGTCAAGACGTCGTTCCCGGACAGCCGCTCACTCCCGGCCAAAGCATTACGGACGCGTGTCTCGGCTTCGACGAGACGGCACCGGTGCTCGAGCTTCTGGCTGCTGCCGTGCGCGCTCGCCGCAAGCTGAAAGCCTGAGTCGTCCTGGGATCTCTGCCGCCGCTGGAACTGTCAACCTTTTGCTACGTCAGTCGAGCGCGCGGCTTCGATCGCCTCATAGAGTGACAGCGCCCCGTTTTGCACTCCGCGTAGGCCAACCAAGAGTGCATCGAACGACAACGAATCCAGCGGCACTCGGCTAGTGTGCGCGGCAGGGATTGCTGGGGCCAACTCCGAAAGCCAGGTGACGTCCGCGGGGAATAGGCCTGCGTCCAACACTGCTCGCTCGGTCAACGGAAAGACATCACTCTTTTGCAATCGTCCGAGCATGGCGATGCCCGCCGGCGTGGCGTCGTGCACGGCGATCACTTTCAGATCGGTGTCCTCTTGGAGCAACCTTCGGGCCTCGCTGGCGATCGCCGTCGGATAACCACTCTCCGAGACAATCAACGCGGAGAGCGCGCGGTGAGCGCCGTTCTTGAGCAACAAATCCACCAATGGGTCGCGCTCGACGATCACCAGGCTTGCGACGTGAGGGGGCAAATACTCGGGCCCGGCAGCGCTCAAGGTCGCCTGTGCAACCAAATTCGGCGCGCCGTGCACGGCCACCCACTTGGCCAGCCAGCGCGCAATGGGCTCTCGAGCGGCTGGGTCGCGTCGGGTCACGACGCCCGTCCCCACCATGCCCACGCCGGTCAGCGTGAGCGCGATGCCGAACACCAAGGTGAGGCCCCAATCGGCTTTGAGCGCGTAGACCCAGGCGGCAAGCCCGAACACGACCATGAAAAGTCCGAGCACGCCACGCCGCGAAATGTAGCGGGTGACGCTTACTTTGTTGCGTGCGTAGGCCAAGTACAGCTGATTCTCGCTGAAGAATTGCTGCCCATTGCCGCTCGCGCGAGCCATCAGCTCCTGCCATTCGGTATCCGTGATGCCATCCTGCTCGGCTCGAAACACGCCGGCTTTCACGTCGCCTTCTCCGCAGCGGTAGCGGAGCTCGTTCCGCCCACTCGTTCTGCGCGCGCGACCCGGTGACGCGCTCGCGCCTTGCCTGCCTTCGCTTCCGCGGCGAGGCTTGCCAAATACTCGTCGTAGTCGAGCTGCATGGTGTGGCGTCGCGAAGGCACGTAGCGTGCGAACATTTCGGCACGCTCGCGCTCGGTGCGTCGCTTGCGCTCGGCGGCATCGGGCAAATCGTAGCTGCCACTCAGCAGCTCCGCGATCAACTTGGCCTGCGCCTCCGCCAGCGGCATCACCGCGCCTACCGGTTGGGCCAGGCCCACGAAGAAAAGATCCTGACGATCCAACGGAAATATTCTCAAAAATAGTGGCAGATCATTGGCCTTGGGTGCCACCACGTCGCTCGAAAGGAAGGGGAAGCTCACTTTGTAACCAGTCGCGTAGATGATTGCGTCCACGGTCTCCGTACTGCCGTCCGCAAAGTGCACGCGCTGCCCGTCGCGTTTGGTCAGCGCCGGCTTGGCGCGGACGTCTCCCGAACCGAGCCGCGTCAGAATGTCGGACGAAATGGTCGGATGGGCCTGATCCAAGTGATGTTCAGGCTTCGGCAGGCCGAAGTCTTCCGGGCGCCCCACGGCCAGCCGGTACCAGAGCTCGGCGAGCCAGCGCCGGAGGCTTGCTGGCAAAAACGGGGGCAACATCGAGTTCTGATCGATTGGCTTGCCGAACGCATATTTCGGCAATACCCACGCGCCACGCCGAGCCGAGAGCCAGACCTGCTCGGCCACGCCCGGGTGCCCGAGCTCGCTCGCGATATCCATCGCTGAATTGCCCATACCCACGACCAGGACGCGCTTGCCGCGCAGGGCGTGTGGCTCGTCCGGATCGATGTAAGCGTGAGAGTGCAGCTCGAGCCCCGAAAATTCACCGGCGATCGCTGGCTCGGGCCAAGCGGGGTCCCAGTGATGTCCATTGGCTACTACCAGCGCATCGAAGTCCTCGACCGCACCGCTCGACAGGGTGAGTCGAAAGCCACCTTCGGCGCGCGGCTGCGCGCGCTCTACCCCGGTCTGGAAGCGGATCTGTCGCTGTAGCTCGAACGCTTCGGCATAATCCTGAAAGTAGCGCGCGATCAGGTCGTGCTTCGGATAGTCCGGGTAGCTCTTGGGCATCGGAAAATCGCGAAACTGCATGCGCTCGCGCGAGGTGTTGATGTGCAGCGAGCGATAAGCGCTGCTCTGGCCGTTCTTGTTCTTGAACACCCAGTTTCCGCCAACGCGGTCACTCTTTTCGAAGCACTGAACCGACAAACGAGCGTCCGTCAGCGCTTTGACGGCAGTCAACCCACACGCGCCAGCGCCGACCACTGCAACCCGCGGCCGACGATTCACGCGGATTCCGCCATGTAGGTCGATCGGAGCCAGGCTCCGCGACCGGAGCTACGGAACGCCGTTTTCATCGCCGATTTGCCCACCCAGCCGGCATGCGGCGGAGTGGAACGTAGACGTAGAGGGAGCCGGAGCCGAGGGCCGGGGCCCGAGTTTCGTAGCAAGCTAAAAAGCGTCACGGAGCCCAGGATGGCGGGGTCCCGTTCGAGCCGCAAGGCTGCTAGCATGTGCCGAGGAATTTGCTCGAATGCTGCGCATCTTGGTAGTCGAAGACTCGGCCAGTATGCGTTCCTTCGTCAGGAACGCACTCGAGTCGGACTCTCGTAGTTCGGCGGGCGTGGACGTGGTGGAGGCCCCCAGTGGTTTCGAGGCACTACGGCTCTTGCCGCGTGGCCCGTACGATTTGGTGATCACCGACATCAATATGCCCGACATCAATGGCCTCGAACTGATCTCGTTCATCCGCAAGAGCGAGTCACACAAGGCCACACCCGTGCTGATCATCTCCACCCAATCTTCCGAACGCGACCGCGCCCGCGGGCTGTCCCTGGGGGCGAACGGCTACCTGATCAAGCCATTCTCGCAGGAGGCCTTGCTGACCGAGGTCTGGCGCTTCTTGGAGAGCGGTATCGCCCACGCCAAGCCTCATGGCTGAGCTATCGGACAAAGCGCGCGAGGAGTTCTTCTCCGAGGCGCAGGAGATCATCGAGACCCTGTCTCGAAATCTGCTCAGTCTGGATTCGGCAATCAAGGCTGGTATCAGCGATCCCTCGCTGATCAACGAAGCTTTCCGCGCGGTTCACACGCTGAAGGGTCTGGCAGGGCTGTTCGGCGCCGCGCGGCTCGGTGCGCTCTCGCATCGTCTCGAGGACGTGCTCGACGATCTGCGCCTCGGCCGCATCGAGCTCGCGCAAGAAGTGCTCGACGTACTGTTCGGTGCGGTGGAAGCGTACACTCGCATTCTACAGGCAGAAAAGGCCGATTCAGACGAAGATCTCGACGTCGAGCAATTGTTCGTCGAGCTCGAGCGCATCGGCGCGGGCGCGACCGAGCACGAGAGTCCGGTGGCGGATTACGAGCTCGATCCCGGTTTGCTCGCGGTGCTCACCGAGTACGAAGAGCACCGCTTGCGGGCGAATATCGCCTTGCAGATGCAGCTCTATCGGCTGCGTGTGCAGTTCGATCTGGCGACCATCGACAAAGTGCTGGAGGACATGAAAGAGCGTGCCAAGAGGCACGGCGAGATTATTACCTATCTGCCGACGGGCGAGGCCACCAGCGCTGACACGATCGAGCTCGATCTGTTGATGGCGTCGCGCGATGACTTGGCGACGCTGATTGGCTCGCTGGGGGCCGACCATGTCGTGATCGAGGAAATCCCACGGCGCGCGCGGCGCTCGCACCCGGCGACCATGCCACCGCGCAGACTGACAGCGCTCGGTCGCGGCGAGTCCGTGGGCATGCAGCCAGAGCTGGAACGCGGAGGCTTGGAGCAGGCCGCCTCCTTGCGCTCGCTGACGCAAACCGTGCGCGTCGACATTCGCAAGCTCGACCATTTGATGAACATCGTCGGAGAACTCGCGATCGTGCGCAGCGCATTCGGTCGCGTGGCAGAGAAGCTGCGCGGTGAAGGCCAGCGCAAGCTCGCGGCCGAGCTGCAACGCCTGCATCGTAATTTCGACCGCCGCCTAGGCGAGATGCAGGACGGCATCCTCGAGGTTCGCATGGTTCCGCTGGGACAGGTGTTCGACCGCCTAGCGCGCGTGGTCCGTCAAATCAGCCGTGAGGTGGGCAAAGAGATCCGCCTCGTGATCACCGGTGCCGAGACCGAAATCGACAAGCTGATCGTCGAAGAGCTGAGCGATCCGCTGATGCACATGATCCGGAATGCCATCGATCACGGCATCGAACCAGGTCAGGGGCGTGTCGAAGTCGGCAAACCCCTGGCCGGCACGATCGCTCTGAACGCCTTTCAAAAAGGCAATCACGTGATGATCGAGGTCGAAGACGACGGCCGCGGTATCGACCTATCCCGGCTGACCGAGAAGGCCATCTCTCTCGGCAAGCTGTCTCGCTCCGAAGCCCAGGAGATGAGCCGTGACGAGGCGTTGGCGCTGATCTTCCTGCCGGGGCTCTCGACTCGCGAATCCGCTGACGACGTCAGCGGCCGCGGCGTCGGCATGGACATCGTGAAGACCAACATCTCGAAGCTGGGCGGCGTGATCGACGTCCACAGCGAGACCGGCATCGGCACGAAGATGACCATCACACTGCCGATCACGCTCGCGATCGTCAGCGCACTCTTGATTCAAGCGGGCAAGCATACGCTGGCCATTCCGCTCTCGTCCGTTTCGGAGGCGATCGCCTTCGAAGAAGCAGCAGTGCGGCTGGTGGACGGGCGCGAGGTGATCACCTTGCGCGGCCAGACCTTGCCGCTGTGCCGTTTGGATCGGCTGATGGCCCTGGAAAGCGCGCCTCATTCGACATCGCGTCGCCGTTTCGTGGTGGTTGCCGCGCTCGGCCAGCGCCGCCTGGGCTTGGTCGTGGATTTTCTGTACGGGCAGGAGGACATCGTAATCAAGCCGCTCGGAAAATCTCTGTCCGCAGTGCGCGGTTTCGCGGGCGCAACCGAGCTGGGAGACCAGCGTGTCGGTCTAGTGCTCGACGCTGCAGGTCTGATCGAGGAAGTGCTGGCGGGCATCGAAGCCCCCCGCACGCTGGAGCGTGCCAGTGGCTAATCTCACGCAATCGACAGCTTCGCGTCTGGCGCGTCGCATCGGCGACCGCGGCCCTGTGCGCGAATTTCTGATGTTTGCCCTGGCCGGCGAGCTGTATGGGGTGGAGCTGACACGCATCAAGGAGATCCTCAGCCCTCCGCCGATTACCATGGTGCCGCGCGCGCCACGCAACGTGGTCGGCGTCTGCAGCGTGCGCGGCCTGTTGGTCACGGTCTTGGATCTGCGGCGCACCTTGAATTTGGAGGAGCGTCCCTTGACGCGTCGCGGTCGCATCCTGCTCGGCGCTGCCGAGTCCGGTGAAGTGATCGGTTTATTGGTGGACGAGGTGAGGCACGTCGTGCGCCTAGCCGCGAACGAGATCGAACCTGCGGCGTCCGCGCTCGGCGGCGACGTTTCCGAGTTCGTGCTGGGGATCGGCCGCCCAGCGGGTGAATTCTTGATCTTGCTCGATCTACCCTCGGTCGTATCCGGCTAAGCCCATGTTCAAAGAATTTCGAGGAACTCAGGCCGGGGCGCTCGGCAAGCAAGAGCGACCAGACCCCCAAAAGAGCCTCGTGGGGTTCGTCGTCGGGGACATCACCTACGCAGTGCCAATCGCGTCAGTGCGCGAGATCGTGAATCCGGTGCCCCTCGCGGATTTACCTCATGCCCCCGCGTCCATCGCGGGCGTCGCCGATCACCGCGGCGAGATCGTGCCGATCATCGACTTGCGGGTGCGCTTCGGACTCGCGCCGCACAAGGATCCTCGGAAAGGCAAATGGATCTTGATCGAGGTGGAGGGCCGGGGAGTCGGCTTGGCGGTCGATCGCGTGACCGAGGTATTCGGCAAGGGCGGAGCCGAAATCAAACCTCCGCCAGCTCTCGGTGCAGGCGATGAATTGCGCGGCATCGCAGGCGTAACAACCCACGACAGCACGTTGACGTTCGTGCTCGATGTCGGCCAGTTCGACGTGCTCACTCGCCAGATCCCCGAACAAATCTTGCGTGCGTCGATGAGGGCGGTCAGATGAGCCGCGCGCGAGAGCTCGAAACGGGCTTTGCCTCCGATGATCCGGAGTCGCGTCGTCGTGCGGTCGAGTTCCTTCGGGATACGCTGCGCGAACCGCATGCAGAAGAGCTGGCGCTGGACGCTGAAGTGGCTAGCCGTTATTTGCTGCGCGCGCTGGGCGATAGTGATTGGCGCGTGCGAAAGCAGGCCATCGAAGTTGCGCGTTGGCTGGCTCCTTCGCCACAATTGCTGAATGGCCTGCTCTGCGCGTTCGAGCCCGGGGACAACGTAGGCCTGCGCAACGCGGCGGTCGAAGCCTTGGGCGCGTTCTCCGAGTCTGCCGTGCAGGCGCTTGCCAGCAAGCTGAGCTCGCTCGACGCGGATGGCAAGAAGCTCGCTGCGGAAGCCCTGGCGCGCACGCTGCTCCCTTCCGCGCTCGACGCGCTGCGACCGCTTTTGGCAGATGACGATCCGAACGTGCGTGCGGCCGCCATCGAGGCCGTTGCCACCGTGGGCGGGGCGGCAGCGCCCGAAGCGTTCGAGATCTTGGCCGCAGTCTTGAGGCGCCCCGTTGAGGTCGATTTCGTGCGGCTTTCCGCGCTCGATGGCATCAACCGACTCGGGTCGCTTTTGCCCTGGGCCAGCATCGAGGCCATGCTGCAAGATCCCGTACTCGAACGTTCCGCGTTCGCCGCAGCGGGCCGCTCGGCGCATCCCGAGGCATTGCCAGCGCTGCTGTCCGCCTTCTCATGCGCCCGTGGCGGGGGGGTCGCCGTGGTGCTCGCCGCGCTCGTAGAGTACGCGCGGACAGCTGCGCAAAACCCGCTGCTGCTGCGTGGCGAACCACCGTCCGCGGTTGCGGTCACACGCTTGCTCGAGCTTGCCACGTCCAAAAATGACGACTTGCCGTCACGCAAGGCCGCGCTAATCGTCTCGGGCGCACTCGGCATCGAGCAGATCGCGCCGATCGCGGCCGAGTCGCTTTCGGACGTGCGCCTGCTTGCAGAAGCGGATGAATCGCTCAGCCTACTCGGGTCGAAGGCCGTGCCTGCGCTGCTCGGGCGAGCGGCCAAGGCAGATCCGGACACCCGCGCAGCCTGCATCGAGATCGTGGCTGGGCTCGCGGATGCAAATGCAGCGCCGCTGGCGGTCGCGCAAGTCCTGGCCTGGATGACGGGTGCCCCGCCCGTGGTCGTGCGCGCGGGGCTCGGCGCCATTACACTTTTGGGTGATGCTAGCTGTTTTGCAACGGTCAGCGCGTGGCTCGTCAACGAAGAGGCGCAAAGCGCCGCGGAAACGGCGCTGGCCGCGCTCGCTCAGCGCTACCCGGATGCGGCGCGCTCGATCGCACGGAGCGCGAAGGCCGAAGGCGCGGAGGCTCACGCCGCAGCGGTGATTCAATCCGTTCTGCCCGCCCCGGTCAGGGAAACCGTCGCGGAGGACGTGGCCTATCTGTCGCTGCTCTTGTCCAACTCGGCCAAAGCCGTGCGCCGTGCTGCGCTAGCCGGTCTGGGCAACGCTGGCAGCGAGCTTGGTGCCCATGCCGCAGCCTTCGCCCTGACGGACGAAGAGCCGGACGTGCGGTACGCCGCGGTGCTAGCGCTCAGTCGTCTGAGGACCGCAGACGGCGTGCTTTCCGGGCTCGGAAAATTGCTTGAGTTGGTCGAGAAGTCCGACGACGAAGAGCTGGTCGCGGCCGCGCTCGGAGCCTTGGCTGAAGCGGGCGACGCACGAGTACTGTCGGTGCTGCGCCCGCTCGTGCGCAGTGCCTCACCGATGGTGGCGGTTGCGGCCATCGAAGCCCTAGCCCGCGTGCCCGATGCGCGCCGTATCGAAGCGCTCATCGAGGGCCTTTCGCACCCCGAGTCGGAGGTCGTCAAGGCCTCCATGCTGGCGCTCGGTGACACCATCGAGCCGCGGGTTCTCGCCCATTTTGGTGCCTGCCTCGATCACGATGCCTGGGACGTGCGCCGCTTGTCGGCGGATATGTTGGGCCGAGCAGGAGGCGACTCAGCCAACGCGCTCCTGCGCGCCCGCCTTTCGAGCGAAGACAATCCGTTGGTTCGAGAAGCGATTAGTCGCGCGCTCGAGGCCGGTAATGGCCTGCTGCGCCACACGCCGCTACCGCATCGAGCCGGGAGTCTCAGACCGCGATGAGCTTCCGCAGCTCCGGCGAGCCTCGACCTCGGCTCACGTCCGAGGAGTTCTTGCTCCTTCGAGACGTGGTCTACGACCATGCCGGTTTGAGCTTCGATGGCGATGCGATGTTCCTGTTCGACCGTCGTTTGGCCGAGCGTGTGGAGGCCCTCAGCCTGCGCAGTTTCAACGACTACTACAAATACATTCGCTTCAACGTTCGCGGACCGGCCGAGCTAGATGAAGCGATCGAACGGTTGACTACGAAGGAGACTTACTTCTTCCGACAAGAGTACCAGTTGCGTTCGTTCGCCAACGAGCTTTTGCCGAGGCTTCACGCGCGCAATGCCGACTCCAGGCGCGTGTGCATCTGGAGCGCCGGCTGCTCGACTGGTGAGGAAGTCTACACCTTGGCGATGCTGGTGCGTGACTCCGCCCTGTTCGAAGACTGGGAAGTGCGCATCATCGGCAGTGACATCTGTAAGAGCAACGTCGCGACCGCGCGGCGAGGCGTGTACCAGCCGAGCTCGTTTCGGGTCACTCCGGATTCGATTCAGGCTCGCTATTTCCGCGCAGAAGCCGACGGCATGCACGTCGTGGACCACGTCAAAAGACTGTGTCATTTCGGCCAGCTGAACCTGCTCGACGCAGGGCGGGCCAGTATGGTCGGCCGAGTAGATGCCGTGTTCTGTCGGAATGTGCTGATCTACTTCGACTTACGCTCGCGGCGCCGAGTCATCGACACTCTCCTCGAACGGTTATTACCCGGCGGATATTTGCTTTTAGGCCACTCCGAATCGCTCTTGAACCTATCCACGGCCTTCGAGCTGGTACACTTGCGAGAAGACCTAGTCTACAGAAAGCCCTTGATTACCGAGCGCTGGGACAACGGAGGACGAACATGACCACTCAGGCACATCCTCCGCTGCGTGTTTTGATCGTCGACGACTCGGTGTTCAATCGTCGCAGCATCACCGAAATTTTGTCGACCAGCCCGGACGTCGAAGTCGTAGGCAAGGCCGCCGACGGTGAAGAGGCGCTGCGCCTAGTCAGCATGCTCCGGCCCGACGTGATCACTCTCGATCTCGAAATGCCCCGCATGGATGGCTTCACCTTGCTGCGCATTCTGATGACCAAAATGCCGACCCCGGTGATCGTGGTCTCGAGCTACAGTCAGAAGGAAAACGTGTTCAAAGCGCTCGAGCTCGGCGCGCTCGACTTCGTGGCCAAGCCCGACCGCTACGCAGATCCGGACTTGGCCGCAATCCGCGACGAGCTGTTGCGCAAGGTGCGTTTGGCCCGCGCCGTTCGGCTGCCCCCCTCCGTCGCTCGTCGTCTACCCGATCTACCGCTTCAGCCCGCTGCTCCCGAGACGCGCCCAGCTCAGATCTTGATCGCGCCGCGCCAAGTCGTGGCGATCGGCTCCTCCACGGGCGGTCCCAGCGCGCTGATGGAGATTTTCTCGCGCCTACCGGAAAACTCCAAGTTCGCAGTGGTGATCGCGCAGCACATGCCGGACAAATTCACGCGCACCTTCGCCGAGCGCCTGGATCGCCGGAGCGCGTTGCGCGTGGCCGAAGCGCAAGACCTGGATCCGCTGGGCGAAGGCATGGCTTACGTCTGCCCCGGCCGTCAATGCATGGAGCTGGAAATGCCGGTGAAGGGCCCGCTGCGCATGCGCGTGCGCTCGCCTGACGAGCGCGACCGCTACGTGCCGAGCGCTGATCGCCTACTCACCAGCGTGGCCCATGCAGTGGGCAAGCGCGCCATCGGCGTGATCCTCACCGGCATGGGCGACGACGGCGTGCAAGGTGCGCGCGCCATCCTCGACGCCGGAGGCATCGTGATCGCCGAAAGCGAGCTCACCGCAGTCGTTTACGGCATGCCCGGCAGCGCCGTCCGGGCTGGTGCCACGACCATGACCCTACCGTTGCCGGAAATTGGCGACTGGATAGCGAAGCTCTAGCGGTTTTTGATTCGATTGATCGTCAGTGAAACGCGCCCGGCTCGCGCAGTGCGAAGGGGGCGACCTCGGCCAAAAAGCGTTCGCCGTTTTCGAGCGCCATTTCGTACGTGCCGTGCATCGAACCGAAGGGCGTCTTCAGGGGACAGCCCGAGGTGTATTCGAAGCTTTCACCTTGGTTGAGCGTGGGCTGGTGCCCGACGACACCGGGGCCTCGCACTTGTTCGACGACGCCCGCGGCGTCGGTGATCACCCAGTGGCGATTCAAGAGCTGAACGGTATCGGGCCCCTCATTGACGATCGTGATCGTGTATAGGAAGAACCACTGTCCCTGGCGCGGGTCGGAATGATCGGGCGAGTATCGCGCATCGACGCGCACGCGGACGCCGCGGGTGAGGGCTTCGGAGGTGGACACGTCCGGTAATATAGCGGCAGATCGCGCAAAGCTGCGCTTGAACCTCACACGCTTTCGGATTTTAGCGGAAACTCTGCGGCAAACCGCGCGAGTGGGCCCGCCAGAAGCTCTTTGCGCCAGCCCTCCAAGGCATTCCCCAGCGCGGTCGTGCCGTGGCTCGCCACGTGGCTGCGAAAGCCCTTCATGATGCGTGAAGGTAGCGCGAGCTCGGGCGCGACTTCCAACGAGACGCACACTTCGGCTCGGGCGGCCGCGAGCCAGCCATCGAGTCGCAATTCCTGTTTGGTGGCATAGGCGGGCGGATCGATGGGCACGAAGCCGGTCGCGTCGGCTAGTTCGGCTGCACGCGTCAGCCCCGTTACCAGGCTTTGTGCGAGCTCACGCGACCAAGAGCGCGGCACGCCCTTGATACGCTGCAGATCGTCGACCGAGCGCGGCAAGCGACCCGCCAACGACAGCAGAGTCTTGTTCTCGGGCGCCTGTTCCCGTTCTCTCTCGGGGAGCTCGTTGAACCATTGAATCAAGTAGCGGAGCGCGGCTTGTCCGCGATGATCGAGCTGCCAGGCGTTGCGAAAGGATTCCAGCGAAAGCACGGTGGGCGGCGCGATTTCGGTCCAAACGCTTTCCGCGGAGGCTATCGGCACCAGGTCGACGCGGCCCAGGGCGGTCAATCGTTGGCTCAAAAATCGATACAGCTCCGGCAAGTGTTCGACGTCTGCTGCGGCGTAGGCGAGCTGTGAGGCGGGCAGCGGTCGACGTACCCAGTCGTCGGCCTGGTGCGCTTTGGTGCCGCGCAATCCAAGCGCACGAAACTGCGCGTAGGCGAGCGACACGCTGTGCTCGACCGTGCTCAGCGACCACGCAATCTGCGTGTCGAACACACGCGGCCTGGTGCGAAGGTCGAGTCGCTCACCGAGCAACATCACGTCTTGCTGTCCTGCATGCAGCACCCACAATGCGCCGGTCTGAAATGCTTCGGCGAGCGGCGTCAGATCCCGGAGCGCGATCGCGTCGACCAAGAAAATTTGCCGTCCATCCGAGACCTGCAGCAGGCAAAGCTCGATGCCGGAACGGTTCGATTCGAACTCGGTGTCGAGGTACAGAATTTCGGCGCCGCGCAGCGCTTGGCTCAGCTGTGCGAGGTCGCTAGCGGTGGCGATCAGTTTCACGAGCTCTTACTTACAGGATTTCGCGTGCAGTTCTGCCGGTTTGATCGGCCCGACGCGTTGCGGCAATGGATCGGATCTGCGGGGCTCCCGTTTTCACTCAGCTCGTGGTTAGAATGCGCCCCCGCCGGTCGGCCGCTCGACCAGTGGGCCAAGCCCGAACCTATCACCCTCCCACCCCCGAGCGAACGCACCCCTTTGGCAGCCTGTTACTTCGACGTCGATGGAACGTTGGTGAAGACCAATTTGGTTCACCCAACGCTCTACTATTTGGTCAACCAAGGGACGCCACTGCAGACCGCGAAGCGCATCGGTCGTGCGCTGTTTGGCGCGCCGCGCATGGCGTTCGCCGAAATGGTCGACCGCCGCACGTTCAACGAGCTGCTTTTCGCGAGCTACGCCGGCATGAGCGAAGATCGCATGGTGCTGCTCGCCAAGGACGCATTCGAGAACGTGATGCTTCCGTCACTCTTTCCAGCAGCCAAAGGGCTGATCGAAAAGAGCCGCGCCGCGGGGCACGACGTCGTGCTCATCTCTGGTGCGCTCGAGATCGTGCTCGAGCACACGGCGCGCTTCTTGGGCGCCCAAGAGGTGATCGGTAATCGACTGGAGATGAAGGCGGGCATCGCTACCGGCAAGTTGCTGAAGCCGGTCGTGGCGGGCCCCGAGAAGGCGCGCTTGATCCGCGAGCACGCCAAGCTAAGGGGCTACGATTTGGCTGAATGCTTTGCCTTCAGCGACAGCTACTCCGATGTACCCATGCTGAGCGTCGTGGGCCACCCCGCCGCTGTTAACCCCGATAAACGCTTGGCGCTTCTAGCCAAGGCCTATAGCTGGCCCAGCTTCGATCTGAACCATCCGCAATGAATCATCCCTGCCTCGTTACATTGGAGCGCGACAGCGCGCCGCGCGTCTTGTTCTCCGGCGACCGCCTAGTGGAGGTGGATTTGCCGCCGGGCACGCGTTGCATTTACCCGAAACCGCCGGCCGAGGGCCTCAAGGATCCGGACGCGGCGATCCGCTACGCCATCAATCACCCGCTCGGCAGCGACCCGCTGTACGCCAAGCTCCGCCCCGGCATGAAGGTGACCATCGCGATCGACGACATCTCCGTGCCCTTGCCGCCGATGAAGCGGCCGGACGCGCGCGAGCGTGTGCTGACGATCGTGCTCGGCTTGCTCGCCGACCACGGCGTCGATGATATCGAACTGATCGTCGCCACGGGTATCCATCGGCGAATGAAGCCGAACGAGATCCGGCACATGGTCGGCGACAAGATCTTCGACGCCTATTACCCGGATCGTTTGTACAACCACGACGCCGAGGACAAGCACAACATGGTCGAAATTGGCCAGACCCGTCACGGGGACGTGCTGGAGCTGAATCGCCGGGCCGCCGAAAGCGATCTCTTGATCTACGTGAACCTGAACTTCGTGGCCATGAACGGCGGGCACAAGTCGGTCGCCGTTGGCTTGTGCAGTTACAAGAGCCTTCGCCCACATCACAATCCTCGCACGATCGCCGCTTCGGACAGCTACATGGACCCGAAGCGCTCGAAGCTTGCCAGCGACATCGAGCTGATGGGCAGGCTTGCGCACAAGCACCTGAACATCTTCACCATCGAGACCACGGTCAACAATCGGATGTTCGACCGCTCGCTCGAGTTCTTGACCAAGAACGAGGACGACCTGACCTCTACGGAACGGCTGAAGCTCAAGGGCTTGGTGATGGCCACGAGCAAGCTACCGCAGAGCGCACGTCAGGCCATTTTCGACAAGTTTCCCGCGCCGTATGCGATCACCGGCGTGGTGGCCGGTGCGACGGACGCCGTACACGAACAGACGATTGCCCGTAATTTCGACCAATACTGCGTGCCCATCGAAGGCCAAGCGGACGTGCTGGTGACGGGCATCCCGTTCATCAGTCCGTACAACGTGCACGCCTTCTTGAATCCGCTTTTGGTGCAGGTGTTGGCACAGGGATACCTGTTCAACATGTACCGCAACGCGCCGCTGGTGAAGAAGGGGGGCACGCTGATCATCACCCATCCGTGCACCGACAAGTTCGATCACGAGCAGCATGCGCCGTACATCGATTTCGTGCATCGCCTGTTGCCCGAGACCCGTGACTCGGAAACGCTCAGGAATCGCTACGAAGAAAAATTCGCGCAAGATCCGGCGTTCATTCAGATGTTCCGCACCGGCTACGCTTACCACCCCGCGCACCCGTTCTTCATGTGGTACTGGGGCGAGAACGGTCGGCAACACCTGGGCCGCGTGATCGTGGTTGGCGCCGACAACGAATACATTCCCAAGCTGCTCGGCTGGGAGACCGCGCCGAGTATGGAAGATGCTTTGTATCGGGCCAAAGGTGGCGAGCTCCGTTCGCTCGACATCACGCTCTTGAAAGTTCCGCCCATCGTCATGGGTGACATGCGCCTACCGGCGAGCGAAAACGGAGGCGCGTAGTGGCTCCCGGCTCGACACGCTTCGTGACACCCGAAGGGGTGAACCGGCCCCAAAACGGCTCTGCTCCCAAGCTCGACTTGGCCCGCCTCCTCGGCGGCAAGCGTCTCGTGGTGGTCGGCGGCACGGGCTTTTTGGGCAAGGTTTGGTGGGCATTTTTGCTCTCACGCTTCCCCGACATCGAACGCATCTACCTCGTGATGCGGCCCAAGGGAGGCGCCAGCGTCGAAGAGCGCTACCTGAAAGACGTCGAGCCGAGTGCGGTGCTGGACCCGCTACGCACCACGTACGGTAGCGGCTTCACCGCGTTCATTCGCGGCAAGCTCACCGTCGTTGCAGGTGACGTCGTGCAGCCCTTTTGCGGCATGTCTTCGGAGATGCGTGAAGAGCTGCGTGGCAACATCGATGCCGTCGTCAACGTTGCCGGCGTGGTCGATTTCGATCCGCCGCTCGACGAAGCGTTGGAAGTGAACGCTTTCGGCGTACAGAATTTGGTCGCCCTGGCGCGTGATCTGGGTGGCGTGCCGCTGCTTCACACCAGTACCTGCTACGTCGCGGGCAGCCAAACGGGTCATGTCCCGGAGATCGACCCGCGCGAGTTTCCGTTTCCGCGTGCTCACGAGCTCGACCGGTCGCACTGGGATCCCGATCGCGAGATCGCCGAGTGCTTGGACGTGATCGAACAAGCTCGCCATCGGGCGAGTGATGCCTTCCGACAAAGTCGCTTCTTGGACGAAGCCAAAAAGAACCTACTCGAGCGCAACGAACCCGGCCGAGGCTCGGTGCTCGAGGCTGAAGTGCGCCGCGTGAAGCGCAAGTTCATCGAGGCCCGTTTGGCCGAAATGGGCATGGAACGTGCGCAATTTTGGGGCTTTCCCAACACGTACACGTACACGAAAGCGATCGGTGAGCAAATCGCGGCTCGCTCCGGTTTGCCCTTCACGATTGTGCGACCGGCGGTGGTCGAGTCGACCTCACATTTCCCGTTTCCGGGTTGGAATGAAGGCGTCAACACCAGCGCGCCGTTGATCTTCATCATTCGCCAAGGCGGCCTGCAGATCCCGGGCTCGGACAATTACTTGGACGTGATCCCCTGCGACATGGTCGCGGCTGGACTCACGCTCGCATTGGGTGAGCTGCTCGAGGGGACGGCCAAGCCCGTGTACCAACTCGGCTCGAGCGACTCCAACCCGTGCACGATGCGCCGCTTCTTCGAACTGAGTGGGCTATACAAGCGGCGCTACTTTCAGAAGACGGGCAAGGGCGGACCTGTGCTCTCGTTCCTGCAGTCGCACTACGAAGGCGCTATGCTCTCCAAGACACAGTTCGAGCAGTATGGCCCGAACGTGATCGCCAAGCACGGCAAGTCCCTCTCGCAGCTGATGCGTAAGGCTGCGGTTGGTCCGGTTGCTCCGCTGTTGAAGCCAGCCGCCAAAGCGCTTTTCGAGTTCTCCGAGCAGCAGCGCAAGGTGGGCAACGTGCTCACGGTTTTTCTGCCGTTTACCAGCCAGTTTCACTACATTTTCGGCTGCGACAATACGCGCGCCGCGCATGCACGCCTGTCCGAGGCCGAGCGCGCCTTGGTAGATTGGTCGCCAGAGAGCATCGATTGGCGTTCTTGGTTCTTGGACGTGCACGTCCCAGGCCTCGAGCGCTTCGTGTTCCCGCAGATCGAGGAGCGCCTGCGCCGCCCCAAGAAGGCACCCGAACGTCACGACACGCTGCCCGCCCTGCTCGATGAAATGGCCGAGCGTTTCGCACTCGGTGTCGCCCTGCAGCGCACGGAGAAGGATGGCCTGAGTCGGCTTTCGTTCAGCGAATGGCGCGATCGCTCTGCGGCCTGCGCGGCGCGCCTGATCGAAGCCGGCGTGCGCCCGGGTGATCGCGTGCTGCTGGCCGCGCAAAACCATCCCGCCTGGCCGATTGCGTTCTTCGGCATCTTGAAAGCTGGCGCGACCGTCGTGCCACTGGATCCCAACATCGATCTCGCGGCAGCAGATAATTTGCGCGAAGCGTCTGGTGCGCGCGTGTTCATCGCCGATCTCCACGTGAAAGAACGGCTGGCTGCGCTGTCCAGTCATCTGGCTTTTTGCGATCTGCTGGCCATGGCCGAAAACGGGTCGATTGGCCTGGGAGTCGCGGCAGAGCCCGACGACGTGGCGGTGCTCATCTACACGAGCGGCACTACCGGCAAGCCCAAGGGTGTTCAGCTCACGCACCTGAATCTGACCTCGCTGATTGCATCCTTGGCACCGCTTTTTCCGCTCGGTCGAGGCGACCGAGTGCTCAGTGTGTTGCCACTGCATCACACCTTCGAGCTCACGTGCGGCATGCTGCTGCCGCTGTCGCGCGGCTCGCGTATCGTCTACCTCGACGAGCTCAACGCGGATCGCTTGGTGAACGGCCTGCAGGTCGGCAAGATTACGGCGCTGATCGGCGTACCCGCGCTTTGGGAAATGCTGGAACGAAGAATCGTGGCGCGCATCGCCGAGCACGGCGCGCTCGCCTCGCACGTGTTCGAATTCGCGATCGAGCTCAATCGTTCGCTCGGCAAAAACCTGGGAATGGACACCGGAAAATTGCTGTTCGGCCCGGTGCACCAGGGCCTCGGTGGACACCTCAAGTTCTTGGTCAGCGGCGGCGCCGCATTGCCGCAAAGCACTCACCACCTATTCGCCGGGCTTGGGCTGCACTTGGCCGAGGGCTACGGCCTGACCGAGGCTTCGCCGGTGCTGAGCGTCGCGCAGGGCGGGCCGCGCGCCAAGGCCGGCCACGTGGGCCGCGCGATTCCCGGTGTGGAGCTAAAAATCGACACGCCCAACGCCGACGGCGTGGGCGAAGTTTGGGCGCGCGGGCCGAACGTGATGCTCGGCTACGCTGGCGACGAAGAAGCGACGAGCGGCGTCATCCGTGACGGCTGGCTCCGCACGGGTGACCTCGGCAAACTGGATCGTAAAGGGCAGCTCACGCTGGTCGGTCGCGCAAAGGACGTCGTGGTCGCTTCCAGCGGCGAGAACGTCTATCCGGACGACGTCGAAGCTCGTATCGGCAAGCTCGAGCACGTGCAGGAGCTGACAGTGCTCGGTATTCCCGACGGGCGCGGGGGAGAGCGTCTGGCTTGCGTGCTGGTTCCAGACGCGGCGGACGATGTGCCGCGCACGAAGCGTCACGATCGCGCGCGCACGGCGCTCGATGCCGCGCTCACTGGTCTGCCTCAGGTGCAGCGTCCCGCGCTGGTCTTGGTGTTCGACGCGCCTTTGCCGCGCACATCCAGCCGCAAGGTGAAGCGGGGCGACGTGCGTCGCTTGATCGAGCGAGCGCTGGCCGCAGCCGAAGTTCCGGCGAGCTCCCGAGGCGGCGCACGCGACGGAGCAGCGACGCTCGTGCGCAACGCGGTCGGGGCCATTGCCCGCCGGGATCCGGCTTCGATTCGCGGCGAGATGACCCTGCGCGGCGACTTTGGCTTCGACTCGCTGATGCTGCTCGAGCTGTTGGTCGCGCTCGAGGCGCAAGTCGGGCACTCGCTCGACGCCGAGCGTCTGGCTTCCGTCAGCTCGGTGACCGAAGTCGAAGCCGTCGTGCGCGAAACACGGGATCTGCGCAAGCTGGCGACGACCAGTCAAATCGAAGACGAGCAGGCCAAGCCGCTGGAGATCCCACCCGCGCTGCGCGATGCGGCGATGCACTGGATGGGTCGCGCGCAGATGGGCTTCTACGACAAGGTGCTGCGCACCAAGGTCACCGGGCGCGCGTTCATCCCGCACAACCGCAGCACGATCGTGGCCGCCAATCACGCCAGCCACCTGGACATGGGGCTCGTGAAGTACGCGCTCGGCAGTTACGGCAAAGACTTGGTGTCGCTGGCCGCGCAGGATTACTTCTTCGAGGGCAACCGCTTTCGCAAAGCGTACTTCGAGAACTTCACGAACCTCGCGCCGATGGCGCGCGGCGGATCCTTGCGCCAAGCCTTGCGCCAAGCCGGGGATCTGCTGGAACGTGGAAAAACCGTGCTGATCTTCCCGGAAGGAACGCGCAGCGCGGACGGGGAGATCCACGAATTCAAGGCCTCACTCGGTCATCTGTCGCTGCACCACGACAAGGACATCTTGCCCGTGTGGCTCGGCGGCACCCACGCGGCGCTGCCCAAGGGCAGCAGTGTGCTCCGGCAACGCGAGGTGGAAGCGCGGATTGGCTTGCCGCTCCTGGCGGTCGACCTCGAGCGGCTGACTCACGGCTTGCCGATGAGTGAAGCGTCGCGCGTCGTGGCCAAGCTCGCCGAACGTGCGGTCTCCGAGCTAGCCAAGGGTCGGGTGCTGGATCTAAAGACGCTCGCGCCAGCCGACGTCGCGCCTTCGCCACCGCTGCTCGAGGATCGAACGCTTGCGCCCGTATTTCACGAATTG
>Ga0247783_1000144_pt1 | contig 20701 bp, 16 predicted proteins | sample UWRJL064202C5_FD_179911 | JGI IMG/M metagenome (GOLD analysis project Ga0247783, IMG submission 179911) | Plant litter microbial communities from Arlington Agricultural Research Station in Wisconsin, United States - UWRJ-L064-202C-5 | ecosystem: Environmental > Terrestrial > Plant litter >...
AGTTCCCCCGGCGCCGCCCGCATTCGCTCCGCCGTTGGCTGCTACAGGAGCCGGCAGCGGCGGCAATCGACCGTCCTTGTCCAGTAGCGTGAGCCGCTTCGCATCGTCGAAGCGAGTGCAAGCGGAAGTCGTGCAAGCGTTTTCGAGTGTCACGATCTCTGCTGGCGCACAGCGGTAGCAACCAAGCCCATGAAAGCCGGTTTCGTCTTCGCATCTAGTCCCATCCGCGCCCGCTTCGCCCGCGCCTCCGCCCAGGACCGGCCTGCCCGCCGTGCCCGCGCCCGCGCCTCCGCCTCCGCCCGTGCCTCCGCCTCCGCCGCCCGCGCCTCCGTGGCTGCTGCCCGAGCTACCACCGCCGCCGCCAATTTCAGCGCCTCCAGCCCCGGCGTTCCCGCCCGCGAGCTCACCCGCGTTCCCGCCCATGGTCGCTTCGAACCATTGATTGGGATCTTCGAGCTTGGTGCAGGCGGCCAGCATCGAGCAGCAGAGCCCGAGCCAATGACCGACGGAGCGAACGCGTTGCTTCATGATTTTCTCGGGCGAGCGCCTGCTGCGTAGCAGACCCGTGCTGCTCTCTCCATCGCGCAGACATCCGATCGCGATGATGTCGCTCGTGCGTAACCGAAGCGCCACACGGCGCTGCTGAGCTAAGCACCAAGGCTCGATGAGGCTGCAATTGAACGTCGGTGACTGGGCGACGATCGCGCTCTTTGCGCTGGGCACGCTGCTCGGCTGCTATGCGCAGGCGCGGCGTGAGCTGCCTGCCGCTCGGAGCACGACCACGGCGAATCACGACAATTCTACGAGAACTGCCGTGGCCGCCGTGGGACTCGAGTAAGGCGGCTTTTTGGGGTTGGGGCCCAAAAGTCAGGGGGCCCCGCTGAAATCACTTCAGCGGGTGCGGGGTGAACCGCCGACGACAGAGAAATCAGAACGCGGCTTGGGCCGCGACGATTAGCTCGCCGCGGTTGTTCTGATCCGGGAACACGAACTTGGACCACGAGGCCTGCAGCTTGGCGTTGTCGCCACGCAGGAAGTAGTTCAGGCCGAGCTCGTACGACGTCATTTCATCGGCAAAGGGCGCCGAGCTGCCGCGCTGGTTGGCGTCCCCCGGAAGATCCTGCCTGACATCGGAATCGAAACGGCCGATGCGGAACACGGGCTGGAGTTTTTCCATGATCGTGTAGCCGAGCACCGCGTAAAAGCCTGCCGATTCGGTGCGGGCCTTGTTGGTCGGGCCGTCCCAGCCGTGGATGTACTCCACCTGCAGCAACACGTGGGCCAAGTCGAGCTTGAAGTCCGCCTCGATGCGGTCCTTGGTCGGTGACGAATCGCGGCTGGTCACGCCCGTGTAGCCCGCGCCGCCGATCATGATGCCGTCGATCGGGTAGACCTCGACGCGCAACGCCAGATCCTTTTGCGTGTTGCTGTCGATCTTGTTTTGGCCTTCGCCGTTGAAGACCGCAGCTTGGTAGTAGAAATGCTTGCCCAGCTTCTTGTCGAGCTTGATGCCGATATCGCGCTGATCACCGAAGCGACGCGAGACGACCGAGCGCTCGGGCAAGATCACCTTGGAGGCGCTGTTGTAACCTTCGTAGCTGATCGGGATCTTGAATTGGCCGAGCGTCAGGTCCGCATAGTCGGACATGAAGGTCAGCATGTAATCTTGCAGGATCGTGACCGTGCCCTGATTGTTCGCCGATACGCTGCCGCCGCCTCCGCCGGTCACGCTGAGCGTGCTCTTGTTGTTATCGAGCACGCGCGCGGGGTCGATCATCACGTTGAAACCGAAGAACTTGGGGATGATCTCACCCTTCACGCGCAGCTCTGCGCGACGGAGGCGCAGCGTGGTCGTGGTGTCACCACCCTGATTGGCGCCAAAGGCCCAAAACTGCAGCGTGGCACCCGGTTGCCAAAAGCCATCCTTCCCGATGCCGAGCTTGGTGGCGAGCGGGATCTCCGGCACGATCGGCGGGAGCACCTCCGCAGGTGCCGCCGCTAGCGGAGGCGGTGCAGGCGTATTCAAATCGATCGTCGCCGAGGCAGCAGCGGGTGCTGGCGTGTCGGTAACGGCCGGCGTGGGGGCAGCAGCAGGCGCAGGAGCGACAGCAGGCGCGGGTGCAGCGGCCGCTGCGGGTGCGGCGGCCGCTGCGGGTGCGGCGGGCGCCTGTGCGAACGCGGCGGAACTGGCGAGTAGCAGCACGGGAGCAGCAGAGAGCAGGGAGAGCTTCATGGGTGTGTTCCTTCCGGCGTCTGATAGTCCGGGAAGCGTGACGATTCAGTGACGTTCAAGTGAAATGGATGAAAGAGCTTGGCAGTGCGAGACGGACCTTGACGATTCAACAACGCTAGCGTCGAAGTGGCGCACTGCGTTCCCATCGTTCGGGCCTTCCGTTCACCAAACCGGGCGCGTGCTTGCTTCATCCGCGCGCGGCTGTCAATCGCTGCAAGAGCCGTGCGGAACCCAACAAAACTGCGCGTTTGCGCGGTAAACTGTGGCGCGATCTGCCACATTGTCCGGAGTTTTCCGGGGAAGTAGCGTCCGTCGGTGGTCGGCGAAACTTCTCAGGATCAGAAACTACTCGCTCAACGCTTGCTGGTTGCGGTGGTCGCGCCGATCGGGCTGCTCTTGTTGGTCGGCCTGATTTTAGCGTTTCAGATCGTCAAGCTGACGGACACCGCGCATTGGGTCGACCACACGGACGAGGTGATGGGTCGCGTGAGCGAGATCCAGAATCAGGTCGTCGACCAAGAGACCGGGATCCGGGGCTACCTGCTCAGTGGAGATCGCGCTTTTCTGGCTCCCTATGAGCGGGCGCAACCCCTGCCGATGTTCGCGGCGGTGCACGGCTTGCTGGCCGACAATCCACCACAGCAGGTACGGATCGATGTCGCGCGTGCGCGCTACGAAGGCTGGCTCAAGCTCTCGGAGCCGATCGTGCAGGCCCTGGACGCGACGCCATTTCGCAGGCCCGAGGCACTGCTCGAGCGAAAGCGGCGCATGGACTCGGTGCGAGAGTCCTTGCAGAGCATGCAATTGATCGAACAAGGGCTGCGCGTCGAGCGCGCCGCAGCTTATGCCGAGAGCAATCGGCTGATGACGTTTCTCGGTATTCCGCTGTTGCTCGCGTTGGCGGTTTCCCTGGGCTTCATTTCGCGCCGCCAGCTCGGCACCCTGTCCTCGACTTACCGCAGGCTCTTGGAAGGGGAGCAGGCCGCGCGGGCCGCGGTCGAATCGCAAAACTGGGTCCGCACCCAGCACATGCTGGTCTCCCAAGCGGTGCAGGGCGATCCGCCGCCGGACGAGCTCGGGCGGCGCGCCCTGGGTGAGCTGTGCACCCAAATTGGCGCCGTCGCCGGTTCGTTCTTCGTGGCGCAAGCGGGCGGTTTCCGGCGCTACGCGAACTTCGGCTTGAGTGGTGAGCTGAGTGATTGGTTCGCGCCTGGCGAGGGCCTCGTGGGGCGCGCGGCGCAGAGCACGACACTGCTGCACGTGAAAGACGTGCCGCCCGACTTCGTCAAGATTCGTTCGGGCTCGGGTGAGCGAGGTCCGGCAGAGCTACTCTTGCTGCCCGCCTGCGTGGAGGGCAATGCGATTGCAGTACTCGAGTTCGCCTTCTTCGCAGCGGCGGAACCGCGCGCGCTCGAGCTCCTGTCGCGCGTGGCTGAGACGATCGCCGTCGCGCTGCGTTCGGTGCAACAGAAGCAACGCCTGGCTGATCTTTTGGAAGAAGCCCAGCGCCAAGGCGAGGAGCTGCAGACTCAGCAAGAGGAGCTGCGCGTGGCCAACGAGGAGCTGCAGCAGCAGGGCGACGTGCTGCGCACCGCTCACGCTCAGCTGGAAGAGGGCAAAGAGGAGCTCGAGGCCACCAATTCGAACCTCGCCATGCAGCGTGACGCGCTCGAAAAAGCCCAGCTGGCGCTGGCGCAAAAGATGCACGAGCTCGAACGAGCCAGCCGCTACAAGTCCGAGTTTTTGGCCAATATGTCGCACGAGCTGCGCACGCCGCTCAATAGCTCGCTGATCTTGGCCAAGCTCTTGGCCGACAACAAGCAGGGCAACCTCAACGAAGAGCAGATCAAATTCGCGAGTACGATCTACTCGGCCGGCAACGATCTACTGGCCCTGATCAACGACATCCTCGACCTCTCGAAGATCGAGGCCGGCAAGGTGGAGCTACGCGCCGAGCCGCTCACGCTCGCGCGCCTGCTGGATCCGGTTCTGCGCATGTTCGAGCCCGTCGCCAGGCAGAAGAACGTGGCCCTTTCGTCATCGCTCGCCGATTCGAAGGCGAGCATCGAGACCGACGCGCAGCGCGTGCAGCAGATTTTGAAAAATCTGTTCTCCAACGCGTTCAAATTCACCGAACGCGGTACCGTCTCTTTGACGGTCGAGGAACGCGAAGCTAGCTACTCGTTCGCCGTTCGAGATACCGGGATCGGCATCGCAAGCAATCACCACGCGGCCATTTTCGAGGCATTTCAGCAGGCGGATGGCACGACCAACCGTCGCTTTGGCGGCACTGGGCTCGGGCTATCCATCTCGCGCGACCTAGCGCACATGCTCGGTGGCGACCTTTCGGTCGAAAGCGAGCTCGGTAAAGGGAGCTGCTTCACGCTGACCTTGCCCAAAGTGTTCGTACCGGGCGAGCGTTCGCCGGAGCGTCCGGTTTCGGGTGCCAGCGCTGAGTCGGTGTTTTCTAGCAGGCTGCCGACGGAGTCGAGTCCGCTGCCGCCAAACGCCGGACCGGTCGAGACTCCCGCATTCCCGGACGACCGCGAGCAGCTCGATCCGCAGCGGCGCCTTTTATTGATCATCGAGGACGACGTGCCGTTCGCCGAGATCTTGGCCGCTTTGGCCCGCGAGCTCTCGTTCCAGTTCCTGGTTGCTCACAGCGCGCAAGAGGGTGTGCGTTTGGCCCTGCAGTTTCTGCCCGCAGCCATCATTTTGGACGTCAACTTACCCGATCGCCTGGGGCTAACCGTGCTCGACCGATTGAAGCAGAACGGCAGCACGCGGCACATCCCCGTGCACGTGATGTCGGTCGAAGATTATTCGCGCATGGCGCTATCCATGGGCGCCGCGGGCTACCTGTTCAAGCCGATCCCGCGGGATGACTTGGTGAACGTGTTCACGGACATGAAGGAGCGCTTGACTCGCTTGCGCCGGCTGCTGATCGTGGAAGACGACGCCGTGCAGCGCGAGGCAGTGGCGCGATTACTCAGCAGTGAGGACATCGAGATCGTGGCGGTAGCCACCGTGGCCGAAGCGCGCCAGCAATTGGCCGCTGGCTCCTTCGACTGCGTGGTCACCGACCTATCCTTGCCTGACGCATCGGGTTACGACCTGCTGGAGAGCATGGCAAACGACGAAGCGCACGCTTTCCCACCGGTGATCGTCTACACCGGTCGTTCGCTCACGGCCGACGAAGAGCAGCGGCTCCGCCGCTTTTCCAACTCGATCATCGTCAAGGGGGCGCGCTCGCCGGAGCGCTTGCTGGACGAGGTATCGCTGTTTCTGCATCAGGTGGAAGCCGCCCTGCCGGCCGATCGCCAGCGGATGTTGCGTCAGGCGCGCGATCGCGAAGCGGCCTTCGATGGTCGCAAGATCTTGGTGGCCGAAGACGACGTGCGTAACATCTTCGCGCTGAGCAGTATTCTGGAGCCCAAGGGTGCCAAATTATACATCGCGCGCAACGGCCGCGAGGCGATCGAGCACCTGCGCCGCACACCGGACATCGACCTGGTGCTGATGGATATCATGATGCCGGAGCTGGACGGTCTCGAGGCGACGCGCCAGATCCGCAAGAGCGGCGAGCCGTTCAGCAAGGTGCCGATCATCGCGCTGACCGCCAAAGCAATGAGCGACGACCGAGAACTGTGCATCAAAGCCGGCGCCAACGACTACGTAGCCAAGCCCCTCGACGTAGAAATTCTGCTCTCGCTGGTGCGAGTTTGGCTCCACAGGCCGTAGGCGTGACAATGCCGGAAGAGATCGAAATCCGCCTGCTGCTCGACGCAATCTACCTGCGCTACCACTACGACTTTCGTCGCTATTCAGCGGCTTCCATCAAGCGTCGCTTGGCTGCCGCCAAGGTGCAAATGAACGCGGAGACGCTGTCCGCCCTGCAAGACAAGGTGCTGCGCGATCCCCAAGTGTTCACGCGGCTTTTGCAGTTCTTGACCGTCGGTGTCAGCGACATGTTCCGGGATCCGAGCTTCTTTCGCGCGCTGCGCGAGCAGGTCGTCCCCGAGCTTCGCACCTACCCTTCGATTCGCGTCTGGATCGCCGGCTGCAGCACGGGCGAAGAGCTGTATTCGTTCGCGATCCTGCTGCGTGAAGAGGGCCTGCTCGATCGGACCACGCTGTATGCGACCGACATCAACCCAGAAGCTCTGCACAAGGCCGAACAAGGGCTGTACCCGATCGACCGGCTGCAAGCGTTCACCGAGAATCATCGACTTTCGGGCAGCAACTGCTCGCTCTCCGAGCATTACACGGCCGCCTACGGCTCGGCGGCCTTCGACCGCAGCCTGCGCAAGAACGTGGTCTTCTCCGATCACAGCTTGGCCACGGACAGCGTGTTCGCGGAAGTGCAATTGGTGTCTTGTCGTAACGTTCTGATCTACTTCGATCGCTCGCTGCAAGATCACGCCCTCGGCCTGATGAAGGATTCGTTGTGCCGGCGAGGGTTCCTCGGCTTGGGTTCCAAGGAGAGCCTGATGTTTTCCGAGCACGCCGCCTCCTTCCGCGATTTCGTCGCCGGCGAACGGTGGTTTCAGCGATGCTGAGCCCGGACCTGCAGCAGCACTTGCTGCGCTCTGAAGCGTTGGTCGTGGGCGCTTCTGCGGGCGCGGTCGACGCGCTGAACCAGCTCTTACCAGTGGTGCAGAAAGACGCGCGCATTCCGGTCGTGGTCGTGGTGCACCTGCCCTCCAATCGACCAAGCCTGCTGGTGGAGATCTTTTCCGCGCGCTGCGCCGCGCGGGTGTGTGAGCCCGAGGACAAACAGCCGATGACCGCGGGCAGCATCTGGTTCGCGCCGTCGAACTATCACCTCTTGCTCGAGGCCGACCGTAGCTTTGCTTTCTCTACCGACCTGCCCGTGAATTTTTCACGCCCGTCGATCGACGTGTTTTTCGAATCGGCTGCCGATGTTTTCGGCGAGACGTTGTGTTGCATCGTACTCACCGGCGCGAACGATGATGGCGCACGAGGCGCGAGCTCGATTCGTCAGCGAGGCGGCCTAGTGATCGTTCAAGAGCCGAATTCAGCCGAGGCCAAACAGATGCCAATCGCCGCTATTTCTCGAGCAAACCCACAAATAGTCGCCGCCCTACCCGAAATTGCGGAGCTCTTACGACTCGCGACGCGAGTGACGCCATGAACAAACCTCGTGCTGCCGTGAAGTTTTTGCTCGTCGACGACCTCGATGAGAATCTACTCGTGCTCGAAGCGCTGCTCAGGCGTGAAGGTCTGGAGTTGATGAAGGCCAGCTCCGGACGTGAAGCGCTCGAATTGATGCTCGAGCACGAGTTTGCCCTGGCGCTGATCGACGTACAGATGCCAGAGATGGATGGCTTCGAGTTGGCCGAGCTGATGCGCGGGGCAGAGCGCACCCGTCACGTTCCGATTATCTTCGTGACCGCCGGCATGCAATAGCGTCACCGCGTATTCAAAGGCTATGACGCGGGCGCGGTGGACTTCTTGTTCAAGCCACTCGAGCCGCAGATCCTGCGTCACAAGACCGAGACGTTCTTTCAGCTTCATCGCCAAAGGCAAGAACTCGCGGAGACGTTGCGTCTGAACGAAGAGCTGATGGCCGTCGTCGGGCACGATCTGCGAAACCCGCTGAACGTCGTACTGATGACCACTTCACTCTTGGCGGAAACGACCGACCCGCAGCTGAAGAAGTGTGTGGATCGCCTGCAATCCAGCGGTACTCGCATGCTGCACATCATCGAAGAGTTGTTCGATTTGACGCGCGCCCGCTTGGGGGGCGGCATCCCGGTCGAGCGCAAACCGCTCGATCTCGAGGCGATCACCAAGAAGACCGTGACCGAGTTCGAAGCCACGAACCCGAGCCGTCAGATCGACGTGCTGGTGTCGGGCGACGTGAAAGGGAGTTGGGACGTGGGGCGCTTGGCTCAAGTGCTCTCGAATCTGATCGGCAACGCGCTCCGACACGGGTCCGTCAGCGTGCCGATCACGGTCGAGCTCAGCGGTGGCGAGCAAGAAGTGGTCGCCTCCGTGCACAACGGCGGGACAATCCCTGCGGATTTGATGCCGCGCTTGTTCGAGCCGTTTCAGCCGGGCGTCGGTCGCCGAACGCGCGCCGAGGGGCTCGGCCTCGGGCTGTACATCGTGCAGCAGATCGTGCACGCACACGGCGGCGAGGTTCGAGTCAGCTCTTCGCCGGAAGCCGGCACACGCTTCGAGGTTCGGCTCCCGCGCAGTTGACCGTGATTCGGCCCAAGTGCGTGCACCGCGCACGCGGCCGTATTCATTTGTTCGGCGTTTGGCGCTGGGCAATCTTTTCGACTTCCAAGCGCCGAAAGCCGTTCGGAAATCGAGCTAGATATTGCGCCGCTTTCGCCCGAGCTTCGGGCACGCGCCCGCTCCGAAGCAGCTCGACGATCTGCAGGTACGCGTCGTCCTCTGCGCTATCCAGCGCGGGCTGGGCGGCGGGGCGCACGCGTTCGGGCCGAACGATTCGGCTGGTTGCTGAAGCGGGGCTCGGGTGCGCCTTTGCGGTCGCAGGGGCGACGTTTGGCGACTGCCTCAGCGCGAGGGGCTCGGAGCTCGGCTCGGCCCGCGAGGGCTGTGCGGGCTTGGGCTCGAAATCGGGCTGCGTTTTCAGGTGCAGGGCTGCAGGGCCAGAACCCTGCGGCGCGCGGCGTGCGAACGGGTAACCGACGGCCAGCGCCACGCCCGCGACCGCGCAAAGTGCGGCCGCCAACGCGACGCGCGGCCGGAATTTCGGCGGCGGTTCGCGGAGCAGGTGCTCGTTCCAAGCACCGAGCAAGGCTTGCCGAGTGCGCCTTCGCTCCAGCGTGTCGGTGGCTTGAATAGGCAGCGCTTTGAGTTTTCGCCCGAGCTCGCTCAACGCGCGTTCTGCCTCCGCGCAATCAGGACATTCGGCGCGATGTCGTAGTGCGTTCGACAGATCGCAGCCAGCCAGCCGTCCGTCGCGCGCGGCCTCGACTTGCCATAGGCGTTGACAGAGGGCGCGGTTCATCGCTCGCCCGCGCGGTCGAGCAATCGTCGCAGCTCGCGGCGAGCATGGTGAAGCCGCGTCCAAACGGTGCCCACAGGCACCTGCAGCGCTCGGGCGATCTGCTCGCACGATTGTTCTTCCGCTTCAGCCAGGAGCAGCACGATTCGCTTTGGCTCACTCAGCTTGGTGAGTGCCCACGACAGCCGGTTTACTTCGTCTCGGGCGGACAGCGCTTGGTGTGGGTCGGCGTACTTATCGGCGTCGCGCAGGGCTAGCTCGCGTAACGCTCGGGTCCAACGCGAGAGTCCGCGCCGCCTCCGGTACAGCAGGCGCCCCGCGATGCCAACCAACCAGGTTCGGCACGTCTGTTTGCCGTCGTGACTGGCGACGGTTTTGGCGGCACTCAGGAACGTGGCCTGCACGATGTCGTCGACGTCGCTCTCGCCGCTGACAGCGCGACGTACGAAGTCATAAACGACGCCGCTGTAGCGGTCGTAGAGCAGACCCAGCGCGCCGATCTGGCCTTGGCTCAACGCTGCCAGCGCGTCCTGGTCAGTGATGGAGGCGGCACTCGCTGCGCCGTTACGCGCTGAGTCGTTGGCTGTCACTTGCTACTCCATAGGACACCCAGCGATAGTCCGAAGCCGAAAGATGGCAGCGGAGGCAAGCTGGGGTGCGCAAAATGCTCATTTGCCAGACGCGCCGGGGATAGTTCGAAGTCTGCGCCAGCGATCGCGCGAAAGCTCGCACGACGAGGACCGGACAACCGCGCACCGAGGTCGATGCGCAGGTCTGCCGCAGAACCTCCGATATCTAGCTCTCCGTCGTCGGCGTCTTGGGTTTCCAGCACTAGATTCGGTCCTAGCAGCAGATCCAGCGAAGTGCTCTCGAGTTCGAAGCGTCGCCCCACGTGCACGCCAACCGCGCTCGACATCAGGTAGTAGTCCATTAGGGTGGGCTCGTTGAGCAACCCGGTCGTGATGTCCCAGCGTGCGGACACCCCGATTAGCCAGCGCGCGGCTACCACGTCGGCGAACCCCGTGACGCCTCCAGCCACGAACAAAGGCGGCCCGCCCAATCGGGCCGACGCTCCCGCTGCAAGCTCCACGCTTGCAGCGGGGCGCGCTGGGGCCGCCGTCGGCCCTGACGGCTCTGGCGGCTTTTCGGCGCGCGAGCTGATTACCGGCAAAACTGTCGCCTCGGGCGGCAGCGTCAACAGCGCCTCGCTCGCCCGCAGCAGCTGCGCTTCGTTCGCGACGGGTCGTGACGCGATGCGGCCATCGCCTGCGCGGACCTCGAGCACTAGCCTGTCTCCCTGGGCGCGCAGGGTCAGCTGCGCGCAGCGGTCGAGATCGGGTAGCGTGCGCAAGTGTTCGATTAGCTGGCTGCGCGACGTCTGCCATTTGGCACGGTCTGCGGCTGGCACTGCCAGCGTGATCTCGGGTCCGCCGCATGGCTGGTCGGCTTGCCCGAGCGCGCGCCTGCCGAGCGACGAGCCAAGAATGCCAACCGCCAGTGCTAGCCAGCGGTTGCGTGCGTTACTCACGGCGCCCTCGATTCTCTAGCGCAGGCGACTTCTGCAATAGGCCTTTCTCGGTCCGGACTCAGAACCGGCCGGTTTCAGGCCATTCTCCGGATTGAGCACAGTCTTCAAAAGCGCATTTCGAACTGCCGTCTAGTTCTATCCTGGCAAAACTCGCCGTTGACAGGGCGCCGCTAGAACGGCCAATTTGTTCATCAAATGCCGACGCTTCACGGCCGAGCACTCGCCCTCACGACCGCGCTCGGCGCGCTCGCCCTCGCGCCTGGCACCGCGCGCGGGCAAGAGCCGCCCCAGCCAGCACAGCAAGCCACGGCCAAGCCGGAAGCGGAAGCGCCAGAAGCTCCCAAGCCGGAGGCCGCGCCCGCAACAGCCCCCAAGGCCGAAGTCGTGCCCAGTCAGGCTCCCGAGCGTAAAGTCTCGCTCGAGCCCAAGCACTCCGAGTTGCCGCCCAAGGGGCGCATCACGTTCGATATCGACCCGATCGCCGATGGCGCGATGATCGCGGTCTCACTCGGCTTTGCCGGCACGCTTCAGGCGATCTACTCGACCGGTGAGATCACTCCTCAACAGATCTCACCCAATTTCCAAACCTCGAGTCTGATCGCGATCGATCGCGGCGCCGTGACGCAGACTCCGGATCCCAACGCTCGCACCACCTCGACAGTCGCACAAGGTGTCGCCCTCGCTTATGCGCTGGTCGATCCAATCCTCAGCGGTGTGCGGGAGCAGAGCGTGCAGACCGGTCTGGCCGACGCCTTCATGTACGCGGAGGCCATCTCGTTCAGCTTGGCGCTGACCAACATGGCCAAGGTGGCCGTGCGTCGCCCGCGTCCGATTGCTTACATCGAGGCGGACGCTCACAAGAATGACGATCCGCCGTATTCCAACAGCAGCACCGACAGCACACTGTCCTTCTTCTCGGGCCACGCCGCGCTCACGGCAACGATCAGCGCCACTGCTACCTACTTGGCCTTCGCACGCTCGCCGCATACCGCGCGGCCCTGGATCACGCTGTTGGTTGGCGTGGGCTTGACCACGTTCGTGTCTATCGAGCGCGTCCGCGCCGGCCAGCACTTCCCGACCGATGTGATTGCGGGAAGCATCGCCGGTACTGGAATCGGCCTGGTCGTTCCGCATCTGCACCGCACGGACGACATCAAGCAACGCCGCATCTGGGTAGGCTTCAGCCCGGTCAAATCTTACGAAGGGGAGCGCGGCGGAGTGCTCAACGTGAGTGGGGTGTTCTGAAACGCGGCGTTTGTGTGACGCCGGGCATAACGCGTAAAGCGCAGTAGTTACTTGTGGTTAGCGCTGCGGCCCCGGACAGGGCGACTGCTCTCGCTACACAACTGTCACGAATCTGTTGCTCGCGCGTAGCGCACAGCGGGCGCCTGCCTGGTAGTGAGAAACCGCGATGTTTGCGCGTAGAAATCTGATCGTCGGTCTGCTCCTTGGCTTGGTTGCCTGCAAAGGAAACCAGCCTGCTCCCGCACCGGCTGCCTCGGATGTGGCACCTGCATTGAAGAAGGAAGACGCCATCAGCCTGACCGGCGCCGGCGCGACCTTCCCGTACCCGCTCTATTCGAAGTGGATTTCGGAATACAACAAGCTCAATCCGAACGTGAAGATCAACTATCAGTCGATCGGTTCGGGCGGTGGCATTCGACAGATCACGGCCAACACGGTCGACTTCGGCGCGACCGACGCGCCAATGAAAGAGGACGAAACCAAGCAAGCCTCGGGCAAGCTGTTCCACATTCCGGCGACGATCGGCGCGGTAGTGATCGCCTACAACTTGCCGGAGGCGAAGGGCGCGCTGAAGCTCACGCCGGAAGTTCTGGTCGCCATCTACGCCGGCAAGATCACGATGTGGAACGACCCCAAGATCAAGGCCGACAACCCGGAAGCCAAGTTTCCGGCCAAAGACATTTCGGTCGTGTACCGTACGGACGGCAGTGGCACGACCGCGGTCTTCACCGACTACTTGGGCAAGGTGAGCCCCGACTGGAAAGAAAAAGTAGGCGTCGGCAAGGTGGTGAAATGGCCCACCGGGCTCGGCGCCAAGGGCAACGAAGGCGTGACCGGTCAGGTCAAGACCACCCCCTACACGATCGGTTATATCGAACGCGCCTACGCTTCGCAGAACAAGCTGCCGATGGCGGAGTTGAAGAACAAAGCCGGCAAATTCGTGGCTCCCACGATCGAGGCCATGTCCGCTGCCGCGGACGCGGTGGAAGTGCCCGAAGAGCTGTTCGTCTCGCTCGCCGACGCGGACGGCGACGCCGTCTATCCGATCACCAGCTACAGCTACCTGCTCCTGTACGAGGACGCCAAAGATGCGGTCAAGGGTGAAGCCCTGGCCAAGTACGTCTGGTGGGGCCTGCACGACGGTCAAAAGTTTTCGAAGGATTTGGACTACGCGCCGATCCCTCAGAAAGTCTTGAGCAAGGTCGAGGGCCGTCTCAAGCAGCTGCGCTCCGGTGACAAGAAGCTCCTAACCGGAGCCTGATCGCGAATGTCCGTGAGTCACGAAATTTCACCGCTGATCCGTCCACGCTCGAAGATCTTGACTCGCTTCGGGCGCGAGGTGAATTGGGGGGACTTCGTGTTTCACCGCACCACGGCGTTGCTGGCCGCGTTGCTGATCGCGGCGCTGGCAGCGATGGCCGCAGCCATGGTGCACGGCTCGGCGGAATCATTGAAGACGTTCGGCTGGGGCTTCGTCAGCTCGCAGGTCTGGGATCCAGTGCGAGACGTGTACGGCGCCTTGCCGTTCATCTACGGCACGATCGCCTCCTCGCTCTTGGCGCTGTTCTTCGCCGTACCGATCTCGCTGGGCGTCGCCATTTTCCTTTCGGAGCTGGCGCCCGCCTGGCTGCGTGGCCCGGTGGGTTTTTTGGTGGAGCTCTTGGCGGCTGTGCCGAGCGTCGTCTACGGTTTGTGGGGGATCTTCGCGCTGGCCCCCTGGCTGCGCACGACCGTCGAGCCTTTCCTGGCGCGCACGCTCGGGTTCTTGCCGTTCTTCCAAGGGCAACAGCGGGGCTTCGGCATGCTCGCGGGCGGCATCATCTTGGCCATCATGATCACGCCCACGATCTCGTCGGTGAGTCGAGAAGTGCTGCGCGCGGTGCCGAGCGCGTTACGCGAGGGCGCGCTCGGGCTGGGCGCCACGCCTTGGGAAGCGGTGCGCATCGCTGTCTTGCCTTACGCGCGCTCCGGCCTGGTCGGTGCGACGATCCTCGGCTTGGGTCGAGCGCTGGGTGAAACCATGGCGATCACCATGGTGATCGGCAACCGCAGTGAAATTAGCGCATCCCTGTTCGCGCCCTCGTACACGATGGCGAGTGTGATCGCCAACGAGTTCAGCGAAGCCACGGGCAGCCTGTATCTATCGGCGCTAGCCGAGGTGGGGCTGCTCCTGTTCGTGGTCACCGTGCTGCTCAACATCGTGGCGCGGCTGTTGGTTTGGCGTGTGGCTCACCTGCCACAAGGCGGAAGCCTGTGATGCTCAGTCGTTACGCGCGCCGCAAGTTCATGAACGTTTTCGTTCGCTCCACGTGTGTGGCGGCGACCGTGATCGCGCTCATCCCGCTGGTCAGCGTGCTCTATTACGTGACCTCGCGCGGCATCGGCGGCATCAGTCTGGATTTCTTCAGCGAGCTGCCGAAGCCAGTCGGCGAGAGCGGCGGCGGGATGGCCAATGCCCTCGTGGGTACGCTCAAGCTGATCTTTTTGGCGTGTGTGTTCGGCATCCCTCCCGGCGTCTTGGCAGGCGTTTATCTGGCTGAATTCGGCGCTTCCCGCTTCGGGAAATTGGTGCGCTTCAGCGCGGACGTGATGTCCGGCGTGCCCTCGATCACCGTGGGTATCTTCGTGTACTCGCTGGTCGTGCTGCGCGCCAAGCACTTCTCGGCGTTCGCCGGTGGCCTCGCGCTCGGCGTGCTGATGCTGCCTACGGTCACGCGCACGACGGAAGAGCTGCTCAAGCTGGTACCGGAGTCGCTCCGTGAAGCAGCGCTCGGGTTGGGCTTGCCCAAGTGGCGGGCCACGCTGCGGGTGATGTTGCGCACCGCCGCACCCGGCATCGCCACGGGGGTGATGCTCGCGGTGGCACGCGTGGCGGGGGAGACCGCGCCGCTGTTGTTCACGGCCTTCAGCAACCCCTTTTGGAGCAGTGGCTTGAACGAACCCACCGCGTCGTTGCCGGTGAACATCTACAACTACGCGGTGTCCCCGTACGAGGAATGGCATCGCCAAGCCTGGGCCGCGGCGTTGGTACTGCTGCTCTTGGTCTTGCTGCTCAATGTCTCCGCGCGCCTGCTGGTGCGTAGCCGCGTGGGTGCACGATGAGCATTGGATCGCAAAGCATGAACTCGAGACCGATCATTAGAAAACCTTCGCGCGGCGAGGGATCGCCCGGCGACGAGCGGCAACGCTGGGACGAAGTCTCGATCAGCACTCTAGTGCCCAAAATGCGCACCTTGGATCTGCACGCCTATTTCGGCCAGGCCGAGGTGCTGAAGGGGATCAGCCTGCAAATCGCCGAAAAGCAGGTCACCGCGGTGATTGGCCCGTCGGGCTGCGGTAAATCCACGTTCGTGCGCTGTCTGAACCGCATGCATGAGGTCGTGCCGGGCGCACGCGCTACGGGTGAGGTGCTGCTCGACAAGCAAGACATCTACCAGGGCGATGTCGACGCGGTGCGCGTACGGCGCCGCGTCGGCATGGTATTCCAAAAGCCGAACCCGTTCCCGACCATGTCGATCCGCGACAACGTGCTGGCAGGTCTTCGGCTGAACGGTGAGCGCCCCGATGATCCGGACGCATTGGTCGAGAAGGTGCTGCAGCGCGTGGCGCTCTGGGATGAGGTGAAGGATATCCTCGGTCGCGCCGGGACTGGGCTGTCCGGAGGCCAGCAGCAACGGCTCTGTATTGCACGCTCGCTCGCGCTGGAACCGGAGGTCCTGCTCATGGATGAGCCGTGCTCGGCGCTCGATCCAATCGCCACCGCGCGCGTCGAGGAGCTGATTCACGAGCTCAGAAAATCTTACACGATCGTGATCGTCACGCATAACATGCAGCAGGCTGCACGCGTCTCGAATTTTACGGCATTTTTCTACTTGGGGAAGCTCGTCGAGCACGACCGCACGGACGTGATCTTCACGCGCCCCAAGGAACAGCGAACCGAAGACTACATTACGGGTCGCTTCGGCTGAGGGGAACGAGATGGACCGCCGGCATACCGACCGAGAATACGAAAGCGAGCTCGAGAGCCTCCGCGAGCGCGTGCTGCTCATGGGCGCACACGTGGAAGAGGTGCTCGCGCTCGCCATGCGCGCCTATAACGACCGCAACGTGATGCTCGCGCGCGGCACGATCGAGCTCGATAGCACCATCGATCAATTGGAGCTGGAAATCGACGAAGCGGCGATTCAGATTTTGGCGCGCCGCCAGCCGGTCGCGTCCGACCTGCGCTTCATTACCACCACGCTCAAGTTGGTGACTGATTTGGAGCGGATTGGCGATCTGGGCGTCAACATCTGTGAGCGCGTCGCCGAGCTCGGCGCGGATCGCAGCGAGAACCCGCACGATCCGATCCCGCGCATCGCGGACGTCGCGCAAGGCATGGTGCACGACGCTCTGGATGCGTTCGTCGCGGGCGACGCCGTGAAGGCCAACCAGGTGATCGACCGCGACAAAACCGTGGATGCCTACTACGCCCAGCTCTATCCCGAGCTATTGCCGCGCATGATGTCCAATCCGAACGTCGTGCTCGAATCCACGCGGCTGCTCTCGATTGGAAAATCCTTGGAGCGCCTAGCCGATCACGCCACGAACATCGCTGAAATGGTGGTGTTCATGGTCAAAGGCCAAGACGTCCGCCACTCCGGCCCGGCCTCGCACCAGTAGATTTTTAACCACCAAAACGCCGCTCACGGTTACTCACATTTCCGCGCGGCGACGGCTGAGGGCGCTCACGGAGGGGATTAACCGCCAAAACGCCAAAACGCCAGAAGAGGAGAATAGGGGTTCGCGTGGGTACTCGTGCCCCGTCGTTGAAGTTGCGCGGCTTGCTACGGACTTTGCTCGGCGGGTGCCGCGCTGCGCACAGCGCGGCGCGGCGTGCCACCGATGTGCCCGGTCTGCACGCTAAGCGGGGCCATTTCTCGAGCGCAAAAACCGGCAGAGTCGTTAACAGTCCGCCCTTCACTTGCATCGCGAGCCCAGTCCTCTCTGGCTCTCTCTTCTGGCGTTTTGGCGTTTTGGCGGTTCAACTCTGGGAGCCGTACTTCAGCTTCTTCGAGGCTCGCCGAACTCTCGGTTCGGGCCGATGCTCGCCAGCGAGTCGAACAGCGGCCGCCCGTAGAAAGATCGAGATTCGCCCGTGCTTTCGACGGATTCCGCCTCGCCTTGGTCGATCACGAAGGCACGACCGTCTGGGCCGAGCAGCCAGGGCGGCAAGCGCGTGAAGCGATCGATCAGTGCATCGATGAACAGCCGGACGCGCGCCGAGAGGTGGCGGCTGCCCGGGTAGACCACGTGGATTTCCGAGCGCCCGGGCGACCACCCTTCGAGCACGGGCAAAAGGTGCCCAGCGCGCACTGCTTCCACACAAAAGAACGCAGGCAGTACCGCGATGCCAGCGCCGCGTAGCGCTGCGCTGAGCGCGAGCTGCACCGAGTTTACCGAGTACCGCCCCTGGATGGCGATCGACTCGGAACGTCCTTCTTTGGAAAATATCCAAGTGGCACGGCGGTCGTTGCTCGACACCAAGCACGAGTGTTCGAGCAAATCCTTCGGTGCCTTTGGATGCTCCCGTCGGTTCAAGTACGCGGGGCTAGCCACGCACATGCGCTCAGCGCTGCCGATCTTGCGAGCGATCAGCGAGGCCTCGATTGGGCCGAGCACGTGCACCGCCAAGTCGAGGCCTTCTTCGACCACGTCGAAGCGACGATCGGCGACGATCAACTCCACCTCGACCTCGGGGTGCGCGACCAAGAACTCCGCCACGAAGTCGCCGAGGAAAGCGTGGCCGAACAAAAGTGGGGAGCCGATCCGCAAAAGCCCCTTCGGTGAACGATGGATGTCGGTAACGGCGGCGTTCGCTTCTTCTATCTCTGCCACCACCCGGGCGGCGCGCTCGTAGTACGCGGCGCCAGCCGCGGTCGGGCGCACGTGGCGTGTGCTCCGTTCCAAGAGCCGGACGCCCAAGCGCTCCTCGAGCCGGGATACCCGCTCGCTCACTGTTGACTTAGGAAGCCCCAGCGAACGCGCCGCCTTGGTGAAGCTTTCCTCCTTCACGACGCGCGCGAAGATCGCGATCTCGTTCAGGTCCTGCATTGTTCGCCCATACGAATAACGTGTTCGTTTATGAGGGTCTAGTCCGTATCACCGAACGGCCCGAAAGAAGCTCTGCACTCGTCTCCGAAGTAGGTCCCATGGCCAACGCCGCTCTCTCCTCGCCCAACCAGCTCTCCGCAAGCGATTCAGCTCCCGTTTCCGCGACCCCAGCCGTGGTACCCGCCAAACGTGCGCGCGCCAAAATCGTGCTGCCGGCCTTGATCGGCGTGGCGGCGCTGGTCGGCAGTGCAGTGTACCTGCACGGCAAAGGCAAGGAGACCACGGACGACGCATTTGTCGAGAGCCACGTCGCTAACGTTGCTCCGCGAGTCCAGGGTCAGGTGCTGCACGTGTTAGTGCACGACAACCAAGCGGTCAATCCAGGGGAAGCGCTGGTCGAGCTCGATGCTCGTGACGCAACCGCGCGTGATCACGCGGCTAAGGCCGACTTAGCATCCGCGGAAGCGACGCTCGCCGCGGCCCTCGCCCAGCTCGCGCTGGCGCAGCATTCCGTCGATGCGGGTCTGCGCCAAGCCAAGGGCGGAGTGACACAAGCCTTCGCCCAGTCGGGCAGCTCGAAAGCGCAAATCGATCAGGCCCGCGCTGACCTGGTCGCTGCCCAATCGCGCTCGGCCCTGACCGCGATGGAGCTCGCCCGCGCGGCGAAACTCCACGGCGATGGCGCCATTGCACAAGCCGAGCTGGATCGGAGGAAAGCCGAGGACGACCAAGCGCAAGCTGCGGTCGACCAAGCCAAGGCGCGCTTGTCCGTAGCCAGTGTTGGCTTGGTCAACGCCGGGGGCGGCATCGAGAGCGCACAGGGTCGCTTGGCCGCTGCACAGACTGGCCCGGACCAGGTGTTGGTCGCCGCCGCTCAAGTCGACGTCGCCAAGGCCCGCGTCGAGCAAGCCAAAGCGGCGCTCGAACAAGCCGAACTGAATCTTTCGTACATGACGGTGCGCGCACCGACGCGCGGCGTGGTCTCGCGCCGCAGCGTGGAGCCGGGCCAATTGGTCGATCCGGCGCGGCCGCTACTCGCGCTCACCGAGCTCGATGATTCGTGGATCGTGGCCAACTTCAAGGAGGATCAGCTCGGCAGCCTGCGCGTCGGCCAAGCCGCAGAAGTTTCGCTCGACGCCTTTTCTGGCCGAACGTTGAGCGCGCATGTCGACAGCTTCTCTGGCGGTACCGGTTCGCGCTTTGCGCTGCTGCCGCCGGACAACGCGTCGGGCAACTTCACCAAGGTCGTGCAGCGCGTGCCGGTCTTGATTCGCATCGACGAAAAGCCGCGAGACATCGTGCTCCGCCCTGGCTTGAGCGCGTTCGTGACCGTCCGCACCGGAGGCTAACCGTGGACGCGGCCGTTACCGGCTCGAAAAAAGCCATCACCTTCGTGGTGATGATGGCCGCGCTGATGGCGCTGATCGACATCACGATCGTGAATGTCGCGCTGAACGACATCCGCGCCAGCTTCGCCACGCCGATCGATCAAATCGGCTGGGTCTCCACGGGTTACATGATGGCCAACATCGTCGTCATCCCGATGACCGGCTGGTTCCAGCGCCGCTTCGGCTACCGCCGCTACTTTGCGGGCTCGGTCGTGCTGTTCACCGTGGCCAGCGCCCTGTGCGGCTGCTCCTGGAACCTGACTTCGCTCGTCCTTTTCCGCGCGCTGCAAGGCCTCGGCGGCGGCGCCATCATCCCCACGGCTCAAGCCATCCTGTTCGCGCGCTATCCGCGCAAAGAACATGGCATGGCCTCGGCTCTATTCGGGCTCGGTGCAGTCACGGGGCCTTTGCTCGGCCCGACCATCGGCGGCTATCTGATCGAGTGGTCCAACTGGCACTGGGTGTTCCTGGTCAACGTGCCACTCGGCATCATCGTCGCCGTGATGTGCACTCGGGTGGTGGAAGAGCCCGGCTTCAAACCCGCCAAATCCCCGATCGACGTCTTCGGCATCGCTCTCTTGGCCGTCGGCATGGCCTCCCTGCAATACGTGCTCGAAGAAGGCAACCGCGACGGCTGGGATTCAGTGCCAATCATGGTGCTGATCGCGCTGGCGTCGGTGTGTCTGATCACCTTCATCGTTCATGAGCTCGAAGCGCCGTATCCGGTCGTCGACCTGCGAGTCTTCAAGAACGCCAGCTACTCCGCGGGCACCGGCATCAACTTCCTGCTCGGCCTAGTGCTGTTCGCGGGCAACTTCCTGTTCGCTCTCTATTGCGGCACGGTCATGCACTATGTCGCGCTCGATATCGGCAAAATCTTCCTGGTCGCCGGCCTCATTCAAATCGTGATCATGCCCATCATCGGCAAGTTGGTCACGCGCGTCGACCCTCGCCGCATGCTCGTCTTCGGCATCCTCGGCACCTCTCTCAGCCTCTGGCTCAACGCACACCTCACCGACCAAGCCGGCTTCTGGGATCTCACGCGTCCGCAGTTCGTGCGCTCGGTCTCGATGGGCTTCATCTTCATCCCTATCAGCATGCTCGCGCTCTCGGACCTGCCGAACGAAATCCGTGGCAACGCGACCGGTTTGTTCAACCTTACCCGAGAGCTCGGCGGTTCCATCGGTACCGCATGGATGGGCCTGCTCGTC
>Ga0247783_1000145_pt1 | contig 20647 bp, 17 predicted proteins | sample UWRJL064202C5_FD_179911 | JGI IMG/M metagenome (GOLD analysis project Ga0247783, IMG submission 179911) | Plant litter microbial communities from Arlington Agricultural Research Station in Wisconsin, United States - UWRJ-L064-202C-5 | ecosystem: Environmental > Terrestrial > Plant litter >...
TGGGTGTCGAAGTTAGTCTGGCACTCCGTATCGCAATTGGTTGCCGTGGTGGTGAGCGCTGCGATGGTCGTTTGCAGGTCTGCGATGGTCGCTTCGAGAGCAGCAATCGCCACCGGGTCCGGGGTCGCCGCATTCCGCAGCAGCGTCAGCTGGCTCATTTGCTGCGTGAGCGTGTCGCTGGCAGAACCCGCCTGGTAGTGCTGCGGCCGGCAAACGTTGTCACACTGGAGCGAGGTACGAACGCGCGTCGCGCAGCCTGTCATGCAGGTTGCTTGGCTGGTCGCGCCCGGAACCTGCTGCTCCGTGCCTTGCCCGATCGGCGGCGCCTGAGTGGTGACTAGCTTTTCGCCGTTCTTCCCGAAACGGTTCACGTAGCCGCCGTTGCCGTTGTCGAAGAGCACGAGCTCGCCAACGACCTTGACCGTTCCGGGGTTGTCGCGAAACCAACGCCCAAACGACTGCGGCGACTCGATACACGCACGAGCAGGGGCTTGGCCAAGCGCCGGCCGCCCGTCGGCGTCGAGCCGGGGTTGCGCGATGCCCGGGACGATCGGATCGCCCACGGCGATGCCGCACGGCCTGTCCGGATAGGTGGGCCAGCCGAAGTCCGGATCTGCATCGGAGAAATCTCGGTAGATGGCCGGGACCCGTAGCACGCACTGGCCGTTGATCTTCTCACACTGGGCCATCGGCTGACAGCTGAAGCCCGTCTCCTTCGTGCATTTCGAAGAGCAGCCATCGCCGTCGATGGTGTTGCCGTCATCGCAGTCCTCGTTGAGCAGCAGGCCATCACCGCACTCGGACGTGCACGCCCCGCCCCCCTTGCAGTTGGGTTCACGCAGGCAGAGCGCTGAGCAGCCGTCGAACGGAGCTGTGTTGCCGTCATCGCAACTCTCGGTGCCCTCGACCACGCCGTTGCCGCACTTGGCGTCCGTGCATACGCTCGGCGCTCCTGCGCATTTCTTTCCGAGCTCTACTCGGCAGCGCTCGGAGCAACCATCGCCGGGAGCGACATTGCCGTCGTCACAGGGTTCACTGGCAGCAACGATTCCGTCTCCGCAGCGCGCGATATCTCGACACGGCTTGCCCGGACTAGCGCAGCTGAAGCCACGCTCGACTAGCAGGCAGGTCGAGTTGCAACCATCACCGGATTTGGTGTTGCCATCGTCGCAGGCCTCGCCCAGGGTCAGAGTGCCGTCACCGCAGCCCGGCGGCGTATCGTCTACGTTATCGTCGCCTATTCCGCCCGATCCGCTCGGGCCTAGGCCCCCGGGCGTATCCGCGTTGCCGGTGCCCCCTGCTCCAGAAACGCCCCCGGGCGTATCGGCATTGCCGGTGCCTCCTGCTCCAGAAACGCCCCCGGGCGTATCGGCATTGCCGGTGCCTCCTGCTCCAGAAACGCCCCCGGGCGTATCGGCATTGCTGGTGCCTCCTGCTCCAGAAACGCCCCCGGAGTTGACGAGTGGCGAGTGCTCGCCACTGCAGGAGCCGACGAGGAACCCGAAGACCAGCCCTGAGGCCAGTCGGGCGATGGGAAGAAGCGAATTGCGCATTACTACCCATTGCTTCTGTCACATCGATGCGCCGCGATCCATGACCGTTCGGGCGTAGGCGGACTCGACGAGCGGCATGAGGACGTGCCCTTCCGACGCTTCGATTGCGCTGCGCCCCCCTTGCAGGGCAAAAGCCAGCGTGTTACATACTTTACCGGATGGTAAAGTATGCGCAGGCCAGTCTCGATGCCTCGTTTGCGGCGCTTTCGGATGCCACCCGACGCGGCGTTTTGGAGCAGCTCGGACATTCGGACGTCTCGATCACCGACCTGGCAGAGAAATTCCAGATGACCCTCGCGGGCATGATGAAACACGTCAGCGTCTTGGAGCAGGCCGGACTGGTCGCCACGGAGAAGGTCGGGCGCGTGCGGACCTGCAAGCTCGGCACGCGCCGATTGGAGGAAGAGACGGCGTGGCTCGAGAGGCATCGAAAGCTCTGGGATTCACGCTTCGACGAATTGGACAAGGTTGTTGAGGAACTCAAACGAAGGGACAAAATCAATGGACGCAAGAAGTGAGAGAGAATTCACCCCGATCAAGAACCCTACGACGGTGGAACGGGAGTCCGAGCGTGAGCTAGTCGTCACGCGAACCGTCAACGCCCCGGCGCGCATCGTATTCGAGGCATGGACCAAGGCCGAGCTACTCAAGCAGTGGTGGGTCCCCAAGTCGTTTGGCGTGACCCTGCTTTCCTGCGAGGCGGATGTTCGCGTCGGCGGCCAATACCGTTTCGTGTTCGGCCACGGGGACTCGCCGCCGATGGCGTTCTTCGGTAAATACCTGGAGGTGATCCCGCATTCGCGCCTGGTCTGGACCAACGAGGAAGGCGGCGACGGTGGTCCCGTCACCACGCTGACCTTCGAAGAAAAAGCAGGCAAGACACTGCTGGTCATGCGCGACCTCTATTCCTCGAAGGAAGCTCTCGACGCCGCCATGGCCTCCGGCGAGAAGAGCGGATGTGGCGAAACGTTCGACCAACTCGACGAGCTTCTCGTCGCCCTTGGCGCGAGCTAGTGCAGCGCAAATGAGTTGACGGCAAGAGCTATGGCGGCTCGCTCGGCCTGGCTCGCAGCCAGGCCGGGCAACTTTGCTCTGACTCATCGAATGGTACCGGCCATTGGAGAAACCGTGACCGTCAAAGTAGCAACCCAGCGCCCAACATCGAGGATACCCAAGCGCCGCCCGTATCGAGCACTCGCTGCTCGCCGTCCACGAGGCCGGTCACCGACGCGCTAGCGAACCCGGCGTCGACGCTGCCGATTGCGAACCAGCGCGCGCCCAAGGCGTAGCGCACACGCAGAGCGAGCTCCGGCCCCGCCCAGAAGCCGCTGACGGTGTGCCCAGTAGCGCCCGGGACTTGGACTTGGGGAGACAAGCGCAGATAGCCGAGACACACGCCCGGCCCAACGGCAAAGTGCCAGTCACCGACGCCGCCGCCCGCTAGCACAGCGAATGCACCGCTCGCCGACAGCCAATCGACCTTCGCGAGCGCCGTGTCTGTGCGGCCGAACTCCAAACGCAGATCCAGAGCCAGGCTGAAGTATCGATTCAAAGCGAGCGTGGCGCCCAGATCGGGCCCCACGAGCCAGGTGGCTGGGCGAATCGCCCGTCGCAACGAGACGCCGGCGAAGGCGCGAAAGCGATCCCTGTCCCTGTCGCGCGGGGCCTGCGTTGGCTGGCTGGCTGGCTGCGCGCCCGGCTCAGGCGTCGTGTGTGGCGCGACCGTCGGCGTGACGCGCGCGCGTGACTCCGTCACGATCTCGCTGACCGAAAGCGCGAGCAAGCGCGGCCAGAGCTCCGGAGCGGTCGCTTGGAGATCGACCTCGTGCGAGCGGCTCACGGATTCGAGCCTAACGACCGCCCGCGACGCGCTGCATTCGATAGAAACACGCTCACGCGGCTCGGCCGGCAACACATCGAGTGTGCGAAACTCGATGGCGAGGAGCTTGTTCAGCTCGACTTGGTCGACGGCTTCGCAGCCATCGACCTCGAGCGCGATGGGCAAAGCTTCCGGTTCAGCGCTCGAGTCTGCGCCCCGAGCGCGCTTGGCCGCGAACACCGAGCACAGCAGCGCGGGCGCCACGCCGATCATCAAAGCGCGCCGCGATCCCATCGTCGATCAGCGTAGCCGTTTATGGTGTCGGTCCCAAGTCGCCGGATTTGCGTACGCTGGCGAGTCTTCGACCGTTCGGGTAGCGCCGCAGGTATTGTTCTGCCAGCTCGCGAGCACGCGAGCGCTGACCGGCAACCTTGGCCGCTTCGACCTCGCGCGCCATTGCGTCTTCCGCTAGCGAGCCCGCTGGAGCAAGCTTGCGTGAGAGCGCAAATGCGTCGGCGGCCTTCGCCGGCTGCCCGACCTCGCTGAGATAGATACGACCGAGCGTAAAAGCGGCCAACGGCGCGACCGAAGTTTGCGGGTGCTCACGCGTCACGCGTTCGAGAAAACGCGTGGCCTGCGCGGGATGATGCGAGAAGCGCGCCGCGTCCGCCGCCAGCATCAGATCTTCGGGACCGTTGCCGACGACTTCGGGAGCACGTTCCAGGACGGAGTAAGCTTCCCGATATTCTCCGCGCGTTGCATGATCCAAAAAGCGGCGACGTGAGCTCTGCGCATCGACGCCCGCGCTCGGCGTGGGCCGCGCAGCACTGGCGGTCGCGCTGGCCTCCGCCACCGGGTTCGGTGCGGAGCCGGACGTGGTCTCTGGGGTCTCTTCCGTCGTCGGCTCGGAGGGCGGAAACCAGCTCGACTCGCCCGCAGTCAGTTGCCGCGCACTACCAGCGAGCTTCACCGCGACCCGGCCACGCGTCACTTCCACGCGCACGCGTTGTCCTTCGCGGGTGACGTAAAAGTGTGTTCCGAGCACGCTGATGTCCGCGATCCCTGCGTGTACGATGAACTGGCGCTTGGGGTTCGGCGTGATCTCGAACTCCGCGCTGCCGGAGCGGAGAGTCACATCCACCGCGCTCGGCGACGCGCTGCCGACATCGAGCACGCTGCTTTCGTCGAGCAACTGCACGACCGAGCCGTCGCCGAACCGGACCTGATGTGCGTTGCGCGTGGCCACTGCCTGCGGTTCGAGCCGCGCGTGAACGAGGAAACCGAGGACCAGCCCTAGCAAGGAGGCGACGCTCACCACGACCGCCGCACGCACCCCACGCGCACGGCGGCCCCGTCGCGCATGTATCCGAGCAAGCACGTTTTCTCGGCGATCCGCGCGCCATTCCGGCTGGATCAGCTGAGCCGCGGGGAGCGGCGTGCGACGTCCTGGATTCGAGCTCACGAGTCCTCCTCCACGAACTTTCGCTCTGCATCCAGAGCGCGCAGCCGGCGTTGCACCGTCGACTTGGAGCAAGCGCATAGCACGGCGATGTCATCGAGCGCTTCACCCTCCAAGTAGCGAAGCACCCAGATGGCTCGATCCAGCGCTGGCAGGAGCTCGAGGTTTCGGTACAGGCGCGTCACTTCGGCGCGCACCTCGGGTGATGCGCCGGGCGCGATCAAATGAGCGTCGTGCTCCAGCGTATCGAGGCTCAGAAACGCGCGCAGCCGCCGACGCCGTAGCCGGCGTACAGCCCGCCGCACACAGATGCGCGCGAGCCAGCTCTTGACCGAGCTCGCGTCACGGAGCTGCCTGAGCCCGCGGTGCGCTTCCAAGAACACGTCTTGGACGAGATCGTCGAGCTCGTGGTCGCGTCCGAGCAGCCGCAAACCGATGCTCGCCACGTAAGGCGAATAGCGTCGGAACACGGAGTCGAAGTCGAGCGCCCCGGCGTCGGCCTCCTTTCGCGAAGCCCCGCCCTCCACGACCCGCAAGTGTGGCCGTTCGTTCGGCTTGTTCAGTTCATGAGGGGGCATTGCGCTTGGGGGTGCCCGTTTCCCCCTCAGTGGGCAGCAGGCCGAAAATGAGGTCAAGCCGTGCGCGATTACCGCGCTGGTGGAATTCGATGCAACTGCCGTTCAGGGGCCGGCGTCGCTCGCGGGGCAGCCAGCGCGATAAGCATCGAGCGCTCGACGCTTGATGGCCAGGGAGTAGCCGAGCCGAGCGGCCTTTGAGCACAGCGCCGGCGCGTCGCTGTTGGAGCCGTACTCGACCACGAACACGGCCTTGCTCGCGGCGGTGAAGGGTTGCCACGCCTGACAGTCGTCGTTGGCCAAGCAGCCCGCGGTCGAACCCCAATCCGCCTCCGCGGCGAGCGACGCCACCAGATCATCGCTCGTCGACACCCCCGCCGAGAGGCCAAGCTTGTGGCATTCAGCGAGCAGCCAGCGCGCGTAGTCGAGGTCGTCCGCTCGCGTGAGTGAAAAACCGCTGTCTTCGCCGTGCGCCTGAAGGCTGGACAACTCGACGGCGTCGCAGCCGCTGACAGAGGCAAGTTGGAGGCGCGCCGCCATCAGCGAACGCACCTCTTGGTTGCGATTGTCGACCCAATGCTCCTCGGGGTAGTCGACCAGCGCATTGCCGACGGCGGACGCTGGGAAGCTCGCGTAGTCTGCGCGATACGGTTCCGCTGTGCCCACGCTGACGTAGCAAGCCAGCCTGCGCCCTCCATCATCGAGTCGCTTCGCGGTAGCTGCATCGAGTGCGAATAAATCGAGCTCGTACATATCTACGTCGAAAGACGTGTCGATCGCGCCAGTGAGCTGGATCTGCCAGGTCGTGCCTGGCCTCGGGCGAAACAGCAGCCCACCGCCGCCGCTGTCAGCGTCGCCCGCATCAGCCGCATCGGATGCCTCGCGCTCGTCGAACGTCAGCAGCGTTCCGGTCGTTTCGTGACAGCCGGCAGCGAAGAAAAGTGCCGTGAGCACCGCAAGCCGCGCCGAGAATCGCACTGGGATAGCGTAACACGCGCATTCGGAAGCGCTTTTCGAAAATTCCGCCAGCTACCTGACCACTTTCTGGACGAGCGCTGCCACCTAGCTCAGGAACCCCGCGCCCTGCTCCCCCGCGCCCAAGGAAACCTGCGCATGCGCTACGCCGTTCTGATCCGGGCTTTGCCCGTCGCCGCGGCGACGTGGAACCTTGGCTGCACCTCTGGCCTGACTTCTCCTTCGACGAACTCGGGACCCGAGCCCGGTGCAGCTAGCGGCGCTGGAGGGATCGACGCAAACCCTGGCCGTGGTGGAGCGGGCACACCGACAGCGGTCGACCAAGAGCAGCAGGCGATGAACCCCGACCTGTTCGAAGTTGCCAGCCGCTTTTTCCCGAACTTGAACACGGCCGCCGCGAAGAAGCGCGTATTTCGCCTGACTCGGCGCCAGCTCGACAACACGACGAAAAGTCTGCTCCCGGCACACTTCAGCAGCGAAGCAGTGGCAAGCTTGCCGGCTGATCCACTGCAGACCAACTACGAGTATGCCGACAATCTGAGTTTCAATCCGGCCAATTTCACACCCTACACGCAGTGGGTCAGTCAGCTCGTCGACCGCGTGCGGGCCAAACCAGATATCGTGATCGACTGCACTGCCCAAGCCAATGCACCCTCATGCTTGGAGCTGCAGGCCGGCAAGTTCGTGAGAAAGGCCTTTCGTGGCGTGGCCTCTGACGCGCAACTCGCTCACTATACGAGCTTCTTCCAAAGCAGCGTGAAGGACGTCGGCATCGCCAACGCCACGGCCGACCTGGTCGACCTGACGCTCACTTCGCCCAACTATGTGTTCCGCGACGAAGTGACGACCGACGGCTCGGGAGGCCTGGCAGCGGCGCAGCTGCTGCAAAACATTACCTACACCTTGGCGGATTCGCCTCCGGAAGCGTTCGGGCTGTCCTCGCTCGAGCCCGCGTTGGCAGTGCAGTCAGCGGGCGACCTGCAAGCAACGCTCGATCGCGTACTCGCCTCGGACGAAGCTCGTGCCAAGCTGCTCCAGTTTTTCATGAGCTGGTTGGAAGTCAGGCAACCTGCAGAGTTCGGCATCTCGACCGAGGTGTTTCCGGAGTTTACCCTGCGGGTCGCGAGCGCAGTGGTGCAAGAAACGCGAGCATTTCTGGAACGCCAGCTCGCCTCCAGCGCGCCCAAGCTTCGCGACCTCAGCGAGGCCACCGACAGCGTCGTCGGCGATGACATGGCCTTCATTTATGGGCTGAGCAAGGGTGGCCCCGGCACCGTGGCGCTCGATCCAGCGCAGCGCTTGGGGGTCTTCACCTTGCCCGGGGTGCTCGCCTCGCATTCGGGGCCGACCACGACTCGCCTGGTGAAGCGCGGCGTTTTCTTCACGCGCAAGGTCATGTGCTTACCCTTGGGCAATCCCCCGGCTGGAATAGATACCTCGTTGCCGGTCGCAGGCGGGGCCAGCGAGCGACAGCGCGTGGAGAGTGGCACCAGCCGCGCCCCTTGCTCCGGCTGTCATCGCTACATCAATCCCTTCGGGTTCATGCTGGAGAACTACGACGCGATCGGTCGCTTTCGCATCAACGACCAGGGCGTGCCGGTCGATCCGAGCATCTCGGTCGACTTCGTTGACGGTGCGCCTTTCCAAGCCAGCACCCCCGTCGATGCGCTCAAAGGCTTTACGCGCAGTAAGCAGTTTCAACAATGCTTCGCGCGGCAGCTCTTCCGCTTCTACCTAGGCCGCGACGAAACCCCCGACGACGACCCCCTCCTCAGGCAAATGTTTTTCGATTTCGCCAACCAGGATCAGCAAGATATCCTCGGCATGCTGCGCACACTGGCCGGTTCTGGCGCGCTCTCGCGCCGCTCGGAGGCACCATGATCAGGCGCAATGGTCAGCTTTGCCGGCGCGACCTGATCGCGCTCTTCGGTCCCTTGGCATTCGCGCTCATGCCCATCGCCAAGGCCATGGGCTACGTCGCAGGAGGCACGTTCGCGGGCGCGCCGCGCTTCGTGATGTTCTTCAAAGGGGGTTCCTTCCATCCGCCGTCGATCAAGCCAGCCACGATCGACGATCTCGGCAGTACGCCGCTGGCGGCTCTCGCGCCGCACGCCAAAGATTTGATTCTGTTCAAGAGCATGAAAATCTTGGGTGGCTCTCCGAAGACCGATGGTTACGAGGAAGAGCATGCCGCAGGCCTGCTCGGCTGCACCACTGGCAACAGCTACCACTACTCCAAGAACGACTCCTACTACGCGTACACCGACAACGAGTCGATCGACGTGGCGATTGCCAATCACTACCAAACCATCCCGGCCCTCGCCAGTTTGCCCTTTCCCAGCCTGCACATCGGTGCCGGCGCGCACTCCGACGCGGACAACGTAGGGCTCGGCCAGCGCTACGTCTCGTTCCGCAAGCGAAAAACCGGCGATAGTCAATATGGCAACGCCATCGAACCGGTCCAAAATGCAGGCCAAGTCTACGACTCACTCATGCAGCGCATCACCTTGCTCTGCTCTGGCGCGTCCAACCAACCCGGCACCGACAACAGCCAGCTGCGCGCCGTGCTCAGTCGTCGAAAAAGCATGCTGGATTTTCGCACCCAGGACATTGGCGACGCCAAGCGCGCACTCGGCATGGACTCCGAACACGCCGCCAAGTTCGACGGCCTCCTCGACGGCTGGCGCGAAGTCGAAAAGGCCACCAACGCCGAGCTCGCCGCGCTCGATAGCGGCAGCACCAGCGGCGCGGCCGGAGCCTGTCCCAGCTCCGCGCGCCCGACCGGCGACGGCCAGAACAAGAACAACTTGGATGAGCTGAGCAGCGTGCACGATCAGATGATCGACCTCATCACCCTCGCCTTCCAGTGGGACCTCACGCGCGTCGTCGCCTTCACTCTCTCGGGCGCGTCCAGCGGACAACGCTGGCCCGCCAAAGGCGTCCAAAAAGCGCACCACACCTTGGAACACAGCAACGACGTGGCTGGCCAAAACACGATGGGCACCTACTACGCCAGCAAGTTTTCGCGGCTATTGACCCAGCTCAAAGCGGTGGATGACGGCAACGGACAAACCGCGCTGCACAACAGTTCAATCATCCTCGGCATGGAGTGCTGGAGCGACAGCTCTTCTGGCCACTACCTGACCGACATTCCGTTCATGCTTGCGGGACAAGGCGGTGGGGCATTTCAGACGGGGCGGATCGTGGACGCAGCCGGAAGGAGCAACAACGATTTACTGGTTTCCGTGCAAAAGGCGGCGGGCATACCATCCGAGGTGTTCGGATTGCCGAGCTTGTGCAAGGGCGCCATCGTGTAGGGAAACGACCGCACGGTTAATCGAGCAGAAGAAAATAACAACACCGTTGCAGCTCGCGCGACAGCTTCCCTTCGCGCGGAGCACTAAGCGTCGCAGCAACGTGGACCGAACGCGGGCACAGGCTATGTTCCAACCAGATCATGCTCAAGCTCGCTCCAGCGCTCATCATTCTTTGCCTTCCCCTGATCCCGGGCTGCTCGTCGGATACTTCAGCTAACAATCCCGCGACCGGGGGCAATACTGGCTCAGCCGGGTCTGGCGCGACCTCCGGCGCCGCGAGCGCGGGTGTTGCGAGCGCGGGCGCGGGCGGGCCTGCTCTCGGGGGCGCCGGCTCGGCCTCGGCGGGCGCCGCGGGAAGCGCTGCCACGGCAGGCGCCGACAGCGTGTCCGGTTCAGCGGGAAGTGTTGGCGCGAGCGGCTCCGCGGGCACGACCGCGAAGGGCCTGGGCGCGTGCACGATGCCCGCTGCTGCCAACTTCGCCGACGCGCAAGCGGCCTATCAAAAATGGAAGACCGATCTGCTCACCGCAGACGGCGCTGGTGGCTTTCTGCGCGTGAGACGACCGAACTCCGGCTCGCAGGTGAACTCATCCAATTCAGAGGGTATCGCCTACGGCATGGAGATCGCCGTCTACATGGACGATCAGGCGACCTTCGACAAGCTTTGGCAGTATGAGCAGATCCATCGCGGCGCCAACGGTTTGATGGAGTGGGAGATCTCGCCCACGGGCGGTGTCCTCGGCTCGGGTGCCGCCTCGGACGGTGACGAGGACATGGCCTTCGCGCTGGCGATGGCGGACAAGAAATGGGGCGGTCAGGGCTCGCTGTCGGACAGCTATCTGAACCACGCAAAGAAATTGATCGACCTGATTTGGGAGCACGAGGTCGATCACGCGCGGGGCGACCTACTCATGCCCGGCGATCAGTTCGCGGATGCCCAAGTCATCAATATTTCTTACTTGGCACCGGCGTACTATCGGATCTTCGGACAGGTGACGGGCAAGACCAGCGAGTGGAATCGCAGCGTCAAGGCCAGCTACGACGCGCTCGAAGCAGCGCTGAACGCGACCAACAAAAATACCAGCAATGGCCTGGTGCCCGCCTGGTCGACGCCAGCGGGTGTGCCCACCGTCCCCTCGGGCACCTCGCATCCGATCCATCATCAGCTCGATTCGTGTCGAACTCCCTTCCGCGTGGCGCAAGACTACTGTTGGTTCGCTGAACCTCGAGCGTTGAACTACCTGCAGAAGATCAACGCCTTCTATGCCAGCATCGGCGCGCTCAATCTAGTCGACGGCTACAACCTCGATGGTACGCCCTACTCGGGCGCGACGTTGCACCTGGCAGCGTTCGTGGGTGGCGCCGGCGTCGGCGCAATGGCCACGAAAGAGCACGCGAAGCTGCGCGACGAAGCGTACGCGGGCATCGCCGCCTGGCAAGACTTGCTCGGAGGTAGCCTCTACTACAACGAATCGTGGTCGATGTTGTCCCTGCTGATGATGAGCGGGCGGCTCGTGGATTTGAGCGCCAAGTAGCAAGCAGGGCCTCAGCACATCCAGCACCCGTGATATGCTATTTGAATCTGATCACGGGTGCTGTTGGCGGCGTCGATACCGCCTTCAGATCCCGAGTTGGGTGCAGGCGTCGCGCGTTGCGCCGACCGGCGTTTGCCCGCGCCCGGTCGCCACGACTTTGCCGCCCTGCTTGCAGATGAAGACGTGCTCGACACCGCGCCCCGTGAGCAGCTTCTCGATGCTCGGCTTCACCGTACGAGCGGGTTCGGCCTTTGCCCAAAGTTTGAGGCTTGCTTCTGCGCCAATGGGGCGGATCGGTGCAGTGCGAGTGTCGAAATAGTCAGCCATTCGTTGTTTCTCCTGGCCCCCACCATTCGCAGGCGGAGGGCTATTCTACTCCAAGCGCGCTTCATGGGCTCGTTGACGGCGAAATGAGTTGAACGCGATTGGCTGTGAGTCACTCGGCCTGGTTGTATGCAATCCGATGCACGGCGCTCCCCAGCGGGTTTTTGCCCGCGTGGCGCAGGTAGCATGAGCGGCGTTGACCAGGCGCTTACCCAAAAGAAGTTCCTCTGTCCGTTACAAATGACCAACGCACTTTTCCCGACAGGAATGCCAGCGCGCGATTTTGCATTCGATGCGATGCCATGCGCGGCGGACGAGCGGATTCCCTCAAAAAAGGCGCGCTCGAGCGGGTCCGGGGTTGTAGGCTCTCCCTGAACGCTCAATCTTCGCCGCTCCATGACCGACTCCGTCTCCGATATCACCGCGCCGCTCGCTTCTGAGTCGACGGGACCACAGTTTGGGACTGATAAGGCCGAACTGGAGGACTGGATCAGCGAGACACCGTCAGAGGCCACCGTCAAGGGCATGTATGTGGAGACTCTGTTGTCCATGCTCAAGCGGCGCGGCGCGGCGCTGCCCACTGACAAGCGCTACTTCTCGTTCAAGGACTATCCACTTCGTGAGCTGATGGGGTTGATGGTCAATGCCGTGGAGGTGCTCTACCCCGACATCTCGCCACGCGAGGGGATGATTGCGCTCGGGAGGTTGGCCTTTCCGACGCTCACGAGCACGACGATTGGCAAGGTGATCTTCAGCGTGGCCGGTAACAGCTGGGTCCGGGCCCTCAATCTCGTCACGAAGGCGTATGAAGTCTCTATCCGGCCCGGCACGGCTTCGGTGACGGAACTGACCGAAACCAGCGCCCGGGTCGAGCTGCGCGAGATCTGGAATTTCGGCGACTCCTATCAGGTCGGTGTGTTCGAAGGCGCGATGAAGCACTTTGGCGTGCGCGGCAGCGTACAGGCCGTCCGCGTCGATCGACGTTGCGACGTCGATCTGATCATGCACTGGCAGACCTGAGCGCACGGTGTTTGCGGCACCAGCCGCCGACCGTTCACTTCAGCACGTCAGAGACCGCCAACGAAACGTCGGGGAAGGCAACGAGGCGAATCGATTGGCCGCGCTCGTACCTTTCGACGTGCGAGTACGCACCGGCGATGGGCCCCGTATACACCTCGATGCAGCGCTCGGGGAGGTTGACGACCCAATATTCCGGGACCGCACAGCTCGCGTACAGGCGCAGCTTCTTGCCACGGTCCATGGCCAGCGAGCTCTCCGAGACTTCGATGATCAGGTACGCTTCGCTCGGGTGATCGCTGTCGTAGTCGCCGAGCGGGAGGATCGCAAAGTCAGGCTCGGGCTCGGAAAATTCGAGCGCGGCGAACGGCAATTGGCACGACACCGTGGCCCGCCCGTGCAGCGCGAGCACGAGCAACTCATTCAGCTTGCGCACCGAAAAGCATCTTCGGCGCAGCGCTAGCACTCGCACCCCGACACGATTCAAAACGCGAGTCAGGGCATCGAGCAGAAGTCCGACCAGGGCGCATTGAGCTGACTTTCGAAACGCGAGTTGAGTCGGTCGAGGTAGACGAGCTACAAAGCTCAGCATCCTCCAATGTCCTTCGACGAAACCGTGTTGATCGCAGGGGCCGGCATCGGTGGCTTGGCGCTGGGCGTTGCTTTGCAGCAGGCCCGGATAAAATACGAGATCTTCGAGCGCGTCGCGACCCCGCGCGAAGCCGGCGCCGGAATCTTGGTTCAGGCCGGTGCGATGCGCGCGCTTCGTCACCTAGGCCTGGAATCGGAGGTCGTGAGCTTGGGGTGCGAACTGGAGCGCGGGACGGGGCGAAACGTTGCGGGCACTTTGCTCAGCACGACATCGTTCGATCAGCTGGGGGCCCCGACCGTGGCCATCCATCGCGCCCGGCTTCACTCGGCACTTCTTGGAGCGCTCGAACAGGGGCACATTCACCTTGGCCGGGCAGTTCGCACCTTCGAACAGAACGAGCACGGCGTGCGGGCCGTGTTCGACGATGGCGGTCGCTCCTCGGTTGGTGGGCTCTTGATCGGGGCTGACGGACTCCGCTCTGCAGTGCGAGGCGAGCTGTTCGGAGACGCCCCGCCCCGTTACGCTGGGTACACCAGTTGGCGCGGCATTGCGCCTTGTGCAGGGCTCGTTCCGCACCAAGAGATTCTGGAAATCTGGGGTCGGGGACTGCGCTTTGGCGCTGTTTCGCTGGGCCCCGGTGAAACGTATTGGTTTGCGGTCGCGAACGCTCCCGCGGGCGAACTCGACGCAGATCAGCGCGCGGCGGTGCTGGCGCGCTTCGCTCATTTCTCGGGCGCGGTGCTCGCACTCGTGCAAGCGACTCCCGCAGAATCAGTCCTGCGCACGGATATCGAGGATAGAGAGCCGATCGCTACTTGGTCCCGCGATCGTGTGGCTTTGTTGGGCGATGCGGCTCACCCGACGACACCCAATCTAGGCCAAGGCGGCAGTATGGCGATCGAAGACGCGGTCGTGCTCTCACATTGCCTGTCGACCTGTGCGTCGGTACGAGACGCCCTAGCCGCCTACGAGCGTGCCCGCGTGGCGCGGACGGCCGCGATCGTCAATGCTTCGTGGCGCTTCGGCCGTGTCGCGCAGATGGAAAGTCGTCTCGGTTGCTGGCTGCGCGATCTCGCTCTCCGCTCGACTCCGCAAAGCGTGATTCGTCGTCGGCTGCTCGAGAGTGCGTCCTTTTCACTCGGCTGAGCCGTTGAGAACCGTAGCGGCTCGGAGCTATGGCTTGGCTGCGTCTTCTTCAGCCCCACTACGAACATGAACATCGCGCTGTTCGACTTTTGGCGCGACGCCGCCCACGAAGCGTTTGCCCGGCGAGCAATCGCTCGGACGTTGCGGCAATGCTCAACGCGGGTCTTCGGACCCGCACAGCGATGGGATCGGCGTCGGCGGAGCGAGCTCGCCCGTGCAGCCGGCTTCGCGCATCGTTCCCGATAGCGCGGGCTCGGCGCCGGCGAGGTAGAGCTCGAGCTGCGCAGTTCCACCGCTGCGATCCAGAGTACAGCCGGCGCGCATCCAGCGCCGCGCGGCGTCCGCGTCGGGCGGACCCAAGGTTCCTTGCGTCGCCAGCTTCGCCGCCCAGAAACAGGCTTCAGCAGCGCCCCCGCTGCATCCGCGCTCGATCAAGTGAAGTAGTGTCTTTTGGGTTTCGATGGGCGGAGCCGCGGCATTGGTGTGGTCACGACCTAGCTCCTTCACGAGCAGCAGGCAGGCTTGGCCAACGCCCCGGTCACACAGGCGTGTGAGGCTCTGCCTGCCTTCCGCTTTCGCGGTGGGCGTGGCGCGGGAACGAAGCAAGCGAGTCGCTGTTTCCAAGCATGCGTCGGGGTCGTTCAACCGACAGCCGTGATCGAGCAGCAGGGCTGCTTGCTCCGGATCGCGAGCGAGCTTTGCTGCACGATTGCAGGCGACGCCCATCCCCTGTCGGCAGGCCGCCTCGAAAAGTTTCAGTGCGCGCTCGGCGTCATAAGGGGCATCACACCCGAGCAGTCGCTCCTCGGCCAAGGCCAAGCACAGCGCGGACTCGCCGCCCAGGCAGCGCTCCTCCAAGCCTTGTAACCCCGCTGCGTCGGGCGGCGGACTCACGCGCGCGACCGCGATCCGCGCTTCCTCCAGCGCCAGGCCGTACGCGAGCGGCCACCAGCGCACGACCGCCGTTTCCAGCTGCACTAGGCTGAGCAGGCGCTCGTTCACGATCACGGCGACGGTACCGCCGACCAGCGGCTGCAAGCGCGGCGCGATCGTATTCGCCGACTTCACCCGCAGCAGCACGTCGTACCTTTCGTCGCCGTACCTGCCGTCGGAGAGCGACGCCGGTCGGATCTGCGCGCCGGCGAGATCGTCCGCGCTGAGCGTGCTCTCGCGACCAAGAAAAATCTGCGCCTGCGCCACGACGGCCTGCTCCTCGGGCACCAGCGTGCGCGGCTGATAGCCCTCACGCGGGAGCAACGAAGCCGCTCGAACCTCGAACTTCAGGTCGAGATGAAAGGCAGCGCGGCGCTCGCGGACGGCCGCGCAATAGGCCGCGAGCGCCGGCGGGCTGCTTTTCACGGTGGGTTCGAGCGAGGCAGGTCTCGTGGCACTCGGCATCGCTCGAACCTGCGTCGGCGAGCACGCGCTGCACGAAACGCACACGGCCGCCAACTGAAGCAAGCCGCGAATCCGACCAAGCATGGCGCCATGGTCAGCTATCGCTGGCGCGCCGGCAACCGTCGGCACTTCAAAAGGAAGCCTTCGGGGCGTCCTTTCATAAATTCTCGAAGCTCAGTGCCACGCACTCAAAGAGCTCGATTGTGGAGAAACCATGCGCGATGATTCGTCTGTTCGAAACCTAGTGGAACCTACAGAGTCGCTATTCCCGGACACGGAAGCATCCACCTCTTGCTTGCGACCGACACCGTTCCTACCCACGCCGAGCAGCACCCACCCGGTCCAAACGCAATCGTCGCGCCGCATGGTCGGAACGGGAGAGCTTTATCCCTTTCCGCAGGACCCCTCGCAAGCCGTGGACGCAGTCAAAGCACTGTTCGCGAAAAGTCGAGCTCGCGCGAGAGCGAGCACGTCCGATGCGGTTCCCCCCCTCGCGGCGATCGCGAGCGACCCCCCAAAGCGAGACATCCGGTGAGTCGAACCCAAAGCCAATACCCGACACAGCCCCCGCCGGGTGATCCAGCCCCCGCGAAACGCCACGCCCTCGCCGATGGCCCCGCGTCGCGCGCCGCCCCGGCCGCCGCACATCCGCGACCTGCGGGCGAGAGCGCGGGCTGGAAGTTGCTCGACGGCCCGCCGTCCTCGCGCACTGCCTCTAAGCGCCCGGCACGCGACCAGACACGCGCCGAGCCGAGCTCGCGTGCCGTTTCGGGCACGCAACCCGCAGTCGCAACGCCTGCCGCGACATCGAAAACCTTACACCGCCTCGCCACGCCACCTCCGTTCGCGGCTCGTTCAGAGAGCGGCGGACAGCGCATCGCCACACCGCCTGCGATTCCAGCTCGCATTCGCGGCGGCGCTCAACGCGCTGCGAGTCCAGCGGGGTCTGCCCCGAAGCGCCAGCCAACGCAGCCACAATTGCCAGTGACTGAGCCGACGGCGGTCGAGGGCGTCCCCGCCGTAGCGAACGAACAACGACCTTCCGCTGAAACACCGCCCAAAGGGGATGCTTCGGAGCCTCTCGAGCTGTCAAATGAGCTGCCGACTGCGCCCGTGCCGTCTCCTGAACAGGAAGCGCCTGTGGTTGCCGCGCCCGTACCGGTTACACCTTCCGAAGCTGGCGCGCCGGAGGCGCTAGTGGCTGCGCCGACGTCACTCGCAGTAGCGCCACGGACGGTGGCCACCGAAGAAGAGTTCGCGCTCATCATTCCCGCAGGCATCAACGCGCCCACCAAGTGGCTGATCGGGACCGCAGCACTTGGATTGCTTGGCGCGGCCGCGCTCGCGCTCTCGCTGACGCGTGCCCTGAGTCCGGGCTCTGCGACGTCTGCGAAAGCGGGCGCTCGCGCCACGGTGACCGTTCCTGCGGAGCCGGTGCACGAAACGGCTGCGACCGCTGCGCCTTCTCCTGCGCCACTCGGGCCGGCCGCGGCAACGACGGCGGCGAGGGCCAGCGCTACGCCGGGTGACGCGCTCCCGCAAGCTTTTGCACAGTCGCCAGCGTCCGCGTCTAGCTCGGCCATTCCTTGGGACGACTTGCCGCAAGCCAGCAGCAAAAGCTGCGAAGCGCTCGCCACCATGAACGCGGGTCCGAAGGCGTTCTTGGCCGGGCAAGCGGTGACGAGCGCTCAGCGCGCGCTGGTTCGAGGTGACACCACGGCTGCGCATGCTGCCTTCTGTACCGCGGCGCAACTGGGCGTAGTGAACGACACCGTCCTGCTCGGCCTCACACGCGTGTTATTCATGCAGTCCGATCTAGCCGCGGCACTCGAGGCCGTCGATCAGTTGATTGAGCGGGCGCCTACCAACAAGCAAGCGTTCGACCTGCGCGGTGACATTCTGATCCGAATGGGCAACGTCGAGGGAGCACGCCAAGCTTGGTTCAAAGCTGCCGGCGCGACCCGCGCTTCCAAGCTGCTCGTCGACAACTTGATTCGCTCGAACGACGCCGACGCCAAGACGGCTCTCCGCTCCGGTGATCTGTCACGTGCCGATCGCATTCTCCGGCGCAACATCGCGCTGACGTCGGGCAACCCCGAGCATTGCCGCAAGCTCATCACCGTCTTGGCAAAGAACGGCAATACGGCTGCCGCGGATCGTTGGCGCGCGTACTTGAGCGCACGCGGCGTGGCGGCGACTTCGCCCTGATCAACCTGGCCTGGCTGAACTGGTAGTGTATCCAAGCAGCGTGATTTAGACTTCCGAAGTCCAGGCCGGCCCAAGGGTAGCGCCTGGGTCTCGCATGACGAGCGTCGGAATTCTTCTCACCTTCACGATTGCCTTCGAACTATTCGTTCTCAGGCGTCTGCAGTTCGATGTGTTCGTCATCGGCATCGTGCTCGCTGGCACCTTCCTGGACGTCGACTACCTGACCTATACTTCGCTTGGCGAGCGCAACTACGACGGGGCGTCGCACCTCGAATACATCCAGTCGATTGCTTCGACCTGGCGGGTGCCCGAGGTATTTTCCTGTGCGGTTTGCGGGCACCCGCCGCTCTACTACGCGCTCGCGGCGCTTTGGTCCAAGACCGTGCTGCTCGGCGGTTTTCTGCCTCTCGAGCTGGGGCTCCAATGGCTCTCGCTGCTCTTGTTTTTCGCGTTCGTCGTTTTTTCACTCTTGATTATTCGCAGCTGCACGGGGCACGGGGCGAGCTTGCGCCTAGCCGCGGCGCTGGTCGTGTTCTGGCCATCGAGCATCATCAACTCGGTGCGCGTGCACAACGACGCGCTGGCCTCACCCTTGATGCTGGCTGCGCTGTATTTCACCGCTGAGTGGGATAAAAACGGCCGCTCCAAGCACTTTTTTGCGGCCCTCGTCATCTCGGCGCTCGCGATATCGACGAAGGCATCGGGCTACGCCGTAGCCACGGCCCTACTGCTCTTCAGTGCGTTGCGGCTTCGTTCGACCGAACAGCGTTCACTCGGCCTCGAGCGGTTCGCCAGCGCTGCGTTCGTGCTGGGGACCACCGGGCTACTCGTTACAACGCTGCGCACATCGCGAATTCTGCGTACGCCCTGCCAGCTGATCTTTGGTTCTGCGTGTAACGGCCGCTACGTGCCGCCGCTTCCCGATTCGCCGAGCCGCTTCCTCTCCTTCCACTTGCACGATTTCGTCAGTCGTCTCGACACGGTCCCCGAAGACCCGTTCCTCAATCGGTTGGCAAAGTCGAGCCTGTTTGGTGTGACACACTTGGGAGAGCCGTTCACCGACGCCCATCACGAGCTGTTGGCTCGCTGGATCAGTTGGGGGCTGCTCGGCATGGTCACTGTTTGCCTAGGCGCCGCGCCTTTCCTTGGCAGTGCGTCGCTTCGCAAGTATCGCGCTTACCTCGCTTCAGTGGCGATCATGCTCCTGTTTCTGTTGGCGTTTCGCATCCGAGCACCCAACGAGTTTCACGAGGATTTTCGACACATCTTCGCCGCCTTGGTGCCCTTTTGCTTGTGCTACGCGATCGTCGTTGCGAAGGTCGGTCGCTTTTCCAAGCTCCTGAACCATGCCGGCATCGCCCTGGCTCTGCTGATGATCGCTCTGTCCGTGACATTCTTCGCGCGTGTTCCGCATGGTCTCGTCCAGGTACCGCTCCCCTGATTGAGCGAGAAGCGTGAAGGAAAAGCCGAGGTCGCGCGAATAGGGTAACGGCGGTTTGGATCGCCGAAGCTGCCCGGAGCGACCCATGCCAATTGCCTTTCGCGCTGCGTGCGTCATGCTCGCGGTGTCACTCCTTTGTCCCCTGTCCGCAGCGGCCGAGGATTTGCCGGCGTTGACCCCGCCCCTGCCCGAAAGTGGCACGGATGTGCCGTATCCGCCGGGCGCGCAAGGCGACGCGCGCGTGGTGCTGGAGGTGACTGTGGCCAAGGATGGCTCGGTCTCGAGCGCGACTGCGATCGACGGCGTCGAGCCATTTGCCGAACACGCTCGCCGCGCAGTACTCGCCTGGCATTTCGTGCCGGCGCAGCGCGGGAGTGTGCCGGTCGTCGCGCGGATCCGCGTACAAATCTTCTTCGATCAGCCGGTCAGCGCGAAAAAGGCTGCGGCACCGCCCGCCGCGCCCGCCGTTCGCTCGGCAGCGCCGTCGCTCGCGGCGGAGCCCTCGCCGGAGCCCCCGCTCGAGATTACCGTCAGCGGAGTTCGTCGTGAGCTCGGCCAGTTGCAGCTGTCCGCCGAAGAAGTGCGCGAGATGCCGGGGGCTTTTGGCGACCCGTTCCGCGCCGTCGAAGCGTTGCCGGGACTCACGCCGCTGGTCAGCGGGATTCCCTATTTCTACGTGCGGGGCGCGCCGCCCAACAACACCGGCTACTACGTCGACGGCGTCAAAATCCCGCTCTTGTTTCACTTGGGTCTCGGCCAGGGGGTGATTCATCCGGGGCTGATCGAGCGCGTTGACTTGTTTCCGAGCGCGGCGCCCGCTCGCTATGGCGGCTCCGCGGGGGGCATCATCGTCGGCCAGACGCGCGAGCCGGCTCGCGCGCCGCGCGGCGAGGCCAGCCTCCGTTTGGTCGATGCGGGAGCGCTGCTCGAAACCCCATTCGCGGACGGGCGCGGCAGCGCGCTCGTTGCCGGCCGTTACGGATACCCAGGACCCATCCTCAGCGCCGTGAGCCCGGACATTGCGATGGGCTACTGGGACTACCAAGCTCGCGCGACGTGGCAGCTCGGAGCGCGCGACGCGCTCGGTCTCTTCGCGTTCGGAAGTCATGATTACTTGGCGAGCCGGTCGTCGTCGCCCGATCCGGCAGCCCGAGGCCAGCTAGTCGAACAATTCGTGTCTGACTTTCACCGCTTGGACCTTCGCTACGATCACGCGACGACCGGCGGCAAGCTGCGGCTTGCGGTGACGGGCGGCTATACTTCGCAGGGAGCAGCGCCGACCTACGTC
>Ga0247783_1000146_pt1 | contig 20610 bp, 15 predicted proteins | sample UWRJL064202C5_FD_179911 | JGI IMG/M metagenome (GOLD analysis project Ga0247783, IMG submission 179911) | Plant litter microbial communities from Arlington Agricultural Research Station in Wisconsin, United States - UWRJ-L064-202C-5 | ecosystem: Environmental > Terrestrial > Plant litter >...
GAAGTAATAGCTTGGTTGGTTGCGCTGGCCTGGTGGTCGCGCGTGCTTCCCGCGATCCTCTATATTCCTCGGCTTCCCGATCTTCTGCGTGCACCGAAGGATCTGCATTCGGATGCCTCGATCACCGTCGTCGTCCCGGCACGCAACGAGGCTGCCGCTATCGGTCAGACGCTGCGTTCGCTCGCTGCACAGGATCATGCGGCGCTGCACGTCGTCGCCATCAACGATCGATCGATCGATGCGACCGGAAGCATTATGGACCAGGTCGCGGCCGAACACCCGTCTCGCATCACCGTTCTGCATCTGGCAGATCTGCCGCCGAACTGGACGGGGAAAGTACACGCGATGGCCCTGGCCGCGAGGCAGGTCAAGACCGATTGGCTTCTCTTCACAGACGGCGATGTGAAGTTCGCTCCCTCAACCATCAGGCTCTCTGTTGCGACCGCGGAGCGGGAGCGCGCCGATCACTTCGTTCTGCTTCCAACGATGGAAGTTCACTCCGTGGGCGAAGGTACTCTCCTCGGCTTCTTCCATATCATTTCTATCTGGGCAGTCCGTCTCTGGAAGGTAGCCGATGTGCATGCGAAGCGTGACGTCCTTGGTGTGGGCGCATTCAACCTGATCCGTCGCGAAGCGTATGCAAAGATCGGAGGCTTCGACGCGATGCCGATGGAAATTCTCGAAGATATCTGCCTGGCGCAGAAGGTCAAACGCGCAGGCCTGCGTTCGCAGGTCGCGTTCGGACGCGATCTTATCTCCATTCATTGGGCAGAGGGTCTTCGCGGCATCGTTGGCGTTCTTACCAAGAACATGTTTGCAGGCGCGCTCTTCCGTGTGGAACTGGTTCTTGCCATCTGCCTTTGGATTACTGTGTTCTGTGTTCTGCCCGTCTTCGGACTTTTGTCGCACACGACGCGTCTTCCGGCAGCGCTTGTTCTTCTGGCTATGACGGCCACCTATGCTGTCTATGCAAAGCGAAGCGGTATCTCTGCCTGGTATGTCCTGACGACTCCCTTTGCGGCAGCGGTCATGATTTACGCGGTTCTCCGATCAACGTACTTTGCCTTGAGGCAGCGTGGCGTCACGTGGCGTGGGACATTCTATCCACTGCCTGAGCTTCGCCAGCGCAAGCGCTCAGGCATGTGATTCGTTTCGCCTGCCGGATCATCCAATCGGTATGGCACACGTCACACTCTCGGTATTGGATCTGGTTGGAATGCGTCCCGGCGAAACCGCCGGTTCAGCGATCGCTCGCAGCGTAGAAACAGCGCAGCACGTAGAACGTCTTGGATACAAGCGCTTCTGGCTGGCAGAACATCATTCCATCTCCGGACTCGCCTGTTCCGCGACGGCCGTTCTCATCGGTCACGTAGCGCAGGCCACAAAGACGATCCGCGTCGGCTCCGGCGGAGTGATGTTGCCGAATCACGCACCACTCATCGTCGCCGAACAGTTCGGCACGCTTGCTTCGATCTATCCCGACCGCATCGATCTCGGTCTCGGACGTGCGCCCGGATCCGACGCGCCGACGATGCGCGCGCTGCGCCGCGATCTTCGCAGCACAGGCGAGGAGTTCCCTGAACTACTCCAGGAACTTCGTGGCTATCTTGGAGCGCCCAGGCCAGGACAGATCGTCCATGCAGTTCCCGGCGAGAACACGAACGTGCCCGTAACGCTGCTTGGTTCCAGCGGCTTCAGCGCACAACTTGCGGGCCAGTTGGGGCTGCCGTTTGCCTTTGCAGCCCACTTCGCGCCGGACTACCTGTTACCCGCGATCCACCTGTATCGCCAGAACTTCCGCCCCTCAGCGACGCTGAGCGCGCCGTATGCGATGGCCGGTATTCCGGTTCTTGTAGCCGATACCGATGCTGAGGCGCAGCGCCTCTTCACAACGCCGCAGCAACGCTTTCTCGCGTTGATTCGGAGCCAGCCCGTCGAGCTGAAAGCGCCAGTTGACTCCATGGAAGGGAAGTGGAACCCGATGGAGAAAGAGGCCGTGGATGCACGGCTCCGCGAAGCCATCGTCGGTAGTCCTGAGACCGTGTCACGCAAGCTACAGGAGTTTGTGCAGAAGACCGGCGTGCAGGAGATCTTTGCCGTGACGGATACGTACGAACAGAGTGATAGGTTGAGATCTTACGAGCTGCTTGCGCAGGTTGCCGGATCGCTCAGCTAAAGAATTCCCTTGTCATCCCGCAGCAAAGCGAAGGGATCTGTTTGGAAAAGCAGGTCCCTTCGCTTTGCTGCGGGATGACAAAATTTTTAAGGATGTCTTTTAGAGAACGACGAACTCTTCGACCTTTGGCTTCGTAGCGCTGCCGTTCGCACCGTAGTGGCTCTTCACATAGTCATCCAGAATCGCCTGGAACTCACCCACGATATCATCGCCGCGAAGCGTCTTCGCGAGCTTGCCGTCGATGTAGACAGGCGCCACCGGATCCTCAAAGGTTCCCGGGAGCGAGATGCCAATGTTGGCGTGCTTGCTCTCGCCCGGTCCGTTCACGATGCAGCCCATCACGGCGAGCTTCATCTCTTCCACGCCGGGGTAGTTCAGCTTCCACTCGGGCATGGACTCGGTGATGTAGTTGGTGACCTGCTCGGCAAGCATCTGGAAGTAGGTGCTGGTGGTGCGTCCGCAACCGGGGCAGCTCGTGACCTGGGGGGTGAAGCTGCGGATGCCGAGGGCCTGCAAAATCTGCTGTCCGCAGCGAACCTCTTCGGAACGATCACCGTCCGGAGTCGGTGTGAGCGAAACGCGAATCGTGTCTCCAATGCCGGAGAGCAGCAACGGAGCGAGGCCTGCGGTTGAGGCGACAATACCCTTCATGCCCATGCCCGCTTCGGTGAGACCAAGATGCAGAGCATGGTCACAGCGCCCGGCTAATTCTTTGTAAACGTCAATCAGGTCGCGAACACCCGAAACCTTGGCGGACAGGATGATCTGGTCGCGGCGCAAGCCGTAGCTCTCGGCAGCGGCGGCATTGTCCAGAGCGGACCGAACCATCGTCTCCAGCATCACATCGCGAGTCTCCAGCGGCTGTGCCAGCTTGGAGTTCTCGTCCATCATCTTGGTAAGCAGCGCCTGATCCAGCGAACCCCAGTTCACGCCAATGCGGACGGGTTTCTGGTTCTTGACGGCGCATTCAACCATCGTGCGAAAGTTGTCGTCATCTTTCCGGCCGATGGAGACGTTGCCGGGGTTGATGCGGTATTTAGAGAGGGCCTGAGCGCACTCAGGATATTTGGTCAGCAGCTGGTGTCCGTTGTAATGGAAATCGCCGATGATGGGCGTGTTCCAGCCCTTTTTCGCCAGACCTTCCACAATATAAGGAACAGCCTTCGCCGCCTCATCGTTATTGACCGTGATGCGGACCATCTCGGATCCGGCGCGGGCCAGGGCGGCAATCTGCTGTACGGTGCTCTCAATGTCCGCCGTATCGGTGTTGGTCATCGACTGGACGACGACGGGAGCGCTGGAACCTACAAGGACACCGCCAATATTCACGGTTACGGACTGACGGCGATCAATAGAAGGCATAGGAATCTCTCCCTGATTTTACCATTCTGCCGCGATACACTGGTTGCACGTGGCCCGGTAGCTCAGATGCATAGAGCGGCGCACTCCTAAGGCGAAGGTCGCAGGTTGGACTCCTGCCCGGGTCACCATAAACCATCAAAAATAAAGGTTTTATTTTGGTTGATGACGTGGCGCGTCCATCGTTGGCCGAAAATGGGATACTTTTGGGATACTTTCGATCGGAATGGCCTGCACTTTCCTGCAACGCGGTGCGGCTTTCCCTGTCTTCGGGCTTGAACCGCTCAAGGTGGCCGTGCTCAAACTGCGGAACTACGGCGTCTGCCAGGAGCGGAATCACACCGTGAACTTGAGCATTGACCCGGCCGGTCTCATCCAAAACCGAAACGTGCTCCCCCAGGACGAGAGAATCAGGCAGGATGTCCAGGCAGTAGCCGTCGCTGTGCGCCGATGATCGAGTCGATCATCAGATACTGGTTCTTCTTGTCCGCCACTAGGTAGGCGAAGATGCGCTCCCACACGCCGCTCCGTGCCCAGCGCATGAGCCGCGGGTGCACATTTTTGTACTTTCCGTAGCGCTCCGGAAGACCATGCCGACGCGCTCCGATACGGATAGTTCTGGAGTTGAATTTGCAGGCAACGCTTGCTTTTCCTGAAACTCCCTTTATGCCCCCACTACCCATGCTTTCGCAAAACGCACGAAAGCATGGGGCGCGGGGTGTTTTAGCGTGTTGCGGCGTAATGCTTGGTTACGGCAGTTCGAGCGTTGATGACATCAAAGCTGCTATCGCGATTCCCGATCAACTCGATGCCGTACCCCGCGTCGGTGCCAGTAAGGTTAGCGATGTTCGCCGCGTTGGTGTTATGGGCGTCGCCACCCTCTTTGGAATAATGAAGCTGCCAGAGGTCTTCCAGACCGGGTGAGGTGCGGACGGTGTCCAGTGTGGGAGTGGATCCGCCTTTTGTCTCGCCATTGTCCATGATGGCAACGCGGGGATGGATCGCGTGGACGAGCGCTGGGCTGGAGCTCTGATACCAGCCATGGTGGGAGACGATGTACACATCCACCGTGCCGATGAGGTTCGCCGGGCACATGAGCTGCATCTCTTTGTCCCAGGTGAGGTCGCCGAGATCGAGCAGCTTAAGCTTGCCAAAGTCGATGCGCACACCGAGCGAGCGGCTGTTTTCTGTTTTGTCGTCAGGGCGCTTTTCGGACTTTGCGCAAAAGGGATTGGGCGCGCCTTCGCCGGGCAAAGCGGTCTGAAGGAGATTGCCGTCGGCGCTGATGACCTTCGCGTGCAACCCTGTAAGCGGAAGAACGTCGCCGGGTTTTGCGATGATGTGGGTGTAATGACCGTCCCGTAGAACCTTGTGGTAGGCCTCGTAGTCGCGTACGACGTCCGGGTTTTCGGTCTCGCGATTGATGCCGTGGTCGATGAACGCGCCCACCGGAATGCGCTGCACCAGCTGAGCGACTCCGCCCACGTGGTCTTCATGGAAGTGCGTGATGAGGACGTAGTCGATCTTGGTGATCCCGGCGCGCTTTGCCGCAGCGGCGATGCGGTCTGCGTCGCGGAAGTCGTGGCCGGGCCAGCCAGTGTCGATCAGAAGCGATTCGCCCTTGGGCGTGACGAAGAGTGTTGATTGTCCCCCCTCCACATCGATGAAGAAGACGCGCAGCTTCTCTGTCTTCGCCTGGGCAAAGAGGGCGGTTGAGACGAGACAGGCAGCGGCGAAGGCGAGCAGACGTTTCATGCTTTTACTCCTGTGGGTGCAGGTACTGTGGCACGCGTGGAGCCAGTGGAGATGCCGCCATCTACGAGCAACGTCTGTCCGGTTACGTAGCGGCTGGACTCCGAGGCGAGGAAGACGACGGCTCCGTCGAGGTCGTGCGCCTGTCCGGGACGTTTTACTGGGATGCGGTCGACGAGGTATTCCACCCATTCCTTGTTGTCGTAGAGGACCTTGTTTTGCTCCGTGCGGAACCATCCCGGGGCGAGGCAGTTCACCGTGATGCCGTGTTTGCCCCAGTCGTCCGCGAGACTCATCGTAAGTTGACGGACGCCTCCGCGGCTGGCTCCGTAAGGCGCAAGACCCGCATAGCCGAAGACCGATGTCACCGAACCGATATTGATGATGCGGCCGTAGCCGTGCAGCACCATGCGGCGAGCGATCTGCTGCGCGACGAAGAAGGTACCGCGCAGGTTGGTGTCCAGGATGAGGTTCCAATCGTCCCAGGTGACATCGAGCGCAGGCTTTCGCACATTGCAGCCAGCGTTGTTCACGAGGATGTGGATCTGACCGACGGCTGCCTCTGCAGCGGCGGCCATGGCTTCAATGCTGGCCTGATCTCGCACATCTAGTTCGAGAGGAAGACAGCGGCGACCGAGGGATTCGATCTCGGCGACGAAGGGAGCGAGGTCGGCGAGCTTGCGGCTGGTGACGATAAGGTCTGCGCCGGATTTTGCGAGGGCGCGACCGAAGTGCTGGCCGAGGCCACGGCTGGCTCCTGTGACGAGGGCGGTCTGTCCGGTGAGGTCGAAGAGTTCGTTGGTCATGCTGCTGTCTCCGCATCGGGCGAAAGGACGATCTTCATGAGGTTCGGTTCGCGGCTGTAAAGGCGTGCAAACCAGTCTGCACCCTCAGAGAGAGGTGCGATGGCGGTGATGAGAGGGGCCACTTTGATCTTGCCGGAGGCGATAAGCTCCATCGCCTCTGGATACTCTCCGGCAGAGGCGCAGGAGCCCTGCAGGCGGATCTGGCGTGTGACGACCTTCTGCAGTGGCAGCGTTACCTCTTTTGCGATATTGCCCACAAGAGTGACCTTTCCGCCCTTGCGCGTGCAGTCGATGGCGGAGGCGACAGTCTCGTTGCGACCTACGGCCTCGAAGACGATATCGACGCCTTCGCCGGAGGTGCGTTGCAGAATGGTCTGGAGGAGATCGTCGCCCGAGGCGAGGAAGGTTTCATCTGCGCCGAGGCTCTTTGCCAGTTCCAGGCGCGTTGCGTCGATGTCTGCGACGAAGACGCGAGAGCAGCCGAGAGCACGCGCTGCCTGTACGAGGAGAAGGCCGATCATACCTGCGCCGATGACGAGGGCTGTCTCTCCGCCTTCGATTTCGGTGACGTGTACGGCGTGCAGCGCTACGGAAACGGCCTCCAGCATGGCGGCTTCGGGGAAGGAGAGATTATCCGGTAGGCGATACAAAATGCGCTCCGGGACTGCGACGTATTCCGCAAATGCGCCCTCGCGGTGAAACTCGGGGCAGGAGACGCCGATGACCTGCCGGTTGTTGCAGAGATTGACCTCGCCCTTGGCACAAAAATCGCACTCGCCGCAGTAGACGGTGGAGTCGAAGGTGACGCGGTCGCCGACTTTATAGTCGCTGACGTCGGCACCGAGAGCTGCGATGGTGCCGGAGGCTTCGTGCCCCATCACGATGGGAGGGATGCGGCGTCCGGAGGAGCCGTCGTAGCCGTGGACATCGCTTCCGCAGATGCCGCAGGCGGCGACGCGCACCAGCACGTCCTCTGCGCCAAGCGCCGGTGTGGGGAGATCAGCGATCTCCAAATGCTTGTATTCCGAGAGTAAAAGAGCCTGCATGGGAGTGAAACCTCGCCAGAACAGGCTACAGGTAGAAGTGACCGCTGGGAAGGAGGGTGGATGCGGCGCAATCTGGCCATGTCCTGTCCTGAAAATGCATCCCGGGGCGCTGCGGGCTTATCCTAGATAGATATGATTTTTCTGACACGCAAGGCGGAGTTCTCTTCGTCGCATTTCTATCGAAACCCAGAGTGGAGCGAAGAGGAGAATGTTCGCCGCTTTGGCAAGTGCGCCAATCCACACGGGCATGGACATAACTACACGCTGGAGGTAACGGTGGGCGGCGAGGTAGATCCAGTGACTGGCTTTGTGGTGGACCTGAAGCTGCTGAAGGAGATCCTGGAGCGCGAGGTCGTAAGCGTCTATGACCATCGCCACCTGAACTTCGAGGTACCGGAGTTCGCGCATGCTATCCCGACGACGGAGAATATCGCGGTGGCGATCTGGCGGCGGCTCGAAGGAAAGATTCCGAACTCCAGGCTTGAGCGTGTCCGTGTCTACGAGATGCCGGATCTCTTCGCTGATTTTTACGGAGAGAGCGCGTGACGCCGGTTGTACATTTTTCCAGACGGTACCGTTTCTCCGCCTCGCATCGTCTCCACGTGGGCGCCATGAGCGAAGCGGAGAACTACGCTACGTTTGGCAAGTGCAATAACCCCTTTGGTCACGGGCACAACTATGTTCTGGAGGTCGCTGTGGCCGGACCCGTGGACGCGGCGACGGGCATGGTGGTTGACATGGTGGCATTGGACTCGCTCGTGAATGCGCAGATCGTGGAGCGCTTCGATCAGACGCACCTCAACGTGGATCCGCTCTTCGCCGGAGATCTGGTGCCGTCCACAGAGAACTTTGCGATTGAAGTAGAGAAGATGCTGCAAGAGAGCGCTGCTACCCTGGGCGTTCGCCTGGTACGTGTGCGCATGGAAGAGACATCCAATAACTCGTTCGATCTGCTGCCGCGGGAACCACGTGACCGCGTGGTGTTTTAGGTCCGTATCAAGGAAAGAGACTGGCATGGCAAAGAGTTTGGAACAGGTAACAACGGAAGAACTGTACGGCGAAGTGCTGCGAAGGCTGGGGGAAGATCCGGAGCGGGATGGTCTGTTGAAGACGCCGGAGCGCGTCGTGAAGTCCATGACGTTTTTGACGCAGGGGTACACAGAAGATCCCACGGAGCTTCTGCGTGGCGCTCTGTTCGATGTGGATTACGACGAGATGGTGATTGTGCGTGACATCGAGTTCTACTCTCTGTGCGAGCACCACATGCTGCCATTCTTCGGCAAGGCACACGTCGCGTATATCCCGCAGGGCAAGGTCATCGGTTTGAGCAAGGTGGCACGTCTGGTCGATCTCTTCGCGCGTCGCCTGCAGGTGCAGGAGCGCATGACGCGACAGATTGCAGACGCCATTGTGGAAGCGATTGCGCCTCAGGGCGTGGGCGTTGTGGTGGAGGCGCAGCATCTCTGCATGATGATGCGCGGCGTCGAGAAGCAGCACAGCATGACTACGACCTCGGCGATGTTGGGTGCCTTCAGAAATGCGGCGCAGACGCGGAACGAGTTCCTGTCGTTGATTCGCCGACCGAGCGCCCTGTGAACGGTCTGCTGGTGTTAGATAAACCTGCTGGTATGACCTCGCACGATGTGGTCTATGCGGTGCGACGTGCCACGGGCGAGAAGTCGGTGGGGCATCTGGGAACGCTGGACCCGATGGCGACGGGTGTTCTGCCCCTGCTGCTGGGAAAGTGGACACGGCTGGCGCAGTTCTTCTCGGCGGCGGAAAAGGTCTACACGGGAACCATTCGCTTTGGATGGGCGACGGATACGTATGACGCCGAGGGAACGCAGGCGGGTGAGACCGCTCCTCTGACCCTGGGGCTAACTGAGTTGCAGAAGCTCGCGATGCACTTTGCAGGCGAGATGGAGCAGGTGCCTCCTGTGTTTTCCGCGAAGAAGATCGGCGGTGTGCCGGCGTACAAACTGGCGCGCGCGGGCAAAGAAGTTCCTGTGAAGCCCGCTCGCATCTTTATCCACTCCTTTGCGCTGACCGGGCTTGAGGGAGATGTGGCGAGCTTTGAGATGCACGTCTCGGCTGGTGGATACGTGCGTTCGGTCGCGCATGAACTCGGCCAGATGGCAGGTTGTGGCGCGCACCTCGCGTCTCTGCGCCGCACGCGCGCGGGAGATTTTTCCTTGGAGCAGTCGCTCACCCTGGAGCAGATGTCTGCGCTTGCGGGGCGCGGAGAACTGGAGGCTGCGCTGCCGCATCCGCGCACGCTCCTGCAGCAACTACCGTGCGTCACGGCGGATGATGCTGCGGCGGGACGGTTGCGCAACGGCATGTCGGTAAATCTGCCGGAGTTTTCGCAGGCGCCGCTGGTGAAGATCTTTACCGGGCCGCGCGATCTGGTGGGTGTCGGAAAGCGGGTGGCCGGAACGCTGGTACAGCCGTTTGTGAATCTTGCCTGAGGGTTTTTATTTCTTCAGCAAGGGTTGAATCAGCGAGAAGACGTTGTTCGCAACCTGGCGTGCTCCCTGCGCCGTGGGGTGAATCCCGTCCTGCTGGATACTGCCCTGTACGCCATAGGCTCCCTTGAGGATGAAGGGCAGCAGAGGGACGTGATACTTTGCGGCCGTTAGGTGGTAGGTGTCGTCAAAATCCCTGACGTAGGCCTGTCCATACTGCGGTGGCAGGGTAATACCGGCGAGAACTACTTGTGTGTGCGTCGGGACGAGCTTTGAGACGATGGCATCGAGGTTCGCGCGCGTGCTTGCAATAGGAAGGCCGCGCAGACCGTCGTTTCCGCCAAACTCGACGACTACGATGGCTGGCGCGAGTGTCAGAACGCGGCTAATGCGCGCAAGGCCGTCCTTGGTGGTGTCCCCTGAGATGCCGAGATTGGCGACGCGATAACGGTATCCGGCGCTATCGAGCGTGCGCTGCAGCACGGCAGGATAGCTGTCTTCGGAGTCGAGACCGTAGCCAGCAGTGAGTGAGTCGCCAAAGCAGGCGATGACAGGCAGAGTGTCCTTCTGAGCGATAGCACCCTCCCCGGCTGCAGGCTTGGATGCGGCGCGCTGGCGCGCCTGTTGCGCGGCGGCGTTGATGTCGATCTCGGCGGCCTTATCTGCTTTGCACCCAATCAGTGTGGCCGCCATCAAAAGAGTGATCACTGCGGCGGTTCGGCGCATCTGTATCATCGTCATCACACTAACTTAGCAAAGTAGAGGGCAAGGGCTTGGCGGATGCAGCGATCGTTGTACGGGGCTTGAAGCGTTCCATTGCCAATGGAACCCGCCAGGTAGAGATCTTACGCGGTATCTCGTTTGAGGTGGAGCGGGGCGAGTTTGTGGCCATCATGGGCTCTTCCGGTTCGGGCAAAAGTACGCTGCTGGGGCTGCTTGCGGGTCTGGACACGGCGACGAGCGGCGAGGTTGTGCTGAATGGCGTCTCTATCACAAGCCTCGCCGAGGATACGCTGGCTCAGATGCGCGGCAAGCTGATCGGCTTCGTCTTTCAAAGCTATCAACTCATTCCGACTTTGACCGCATTGGAAAATGTTCTTCTGCCGTACGAGTTGAACGATTCGATCGGAGGTCTGAGGGCTGGAATCGAGAGAGCAAGCGAGCTTCTGGCTTCGGTCGGTCTGGGCGAGCGCGGAGATCATTATCCGATCCAGCTTTCTGGTGGCGAGCAGCAGAGGGTAGCGCTGGCAAGGGCGTTCATGATGCGTCCACCGATTGTGCTGGCGGATGAGCCGACGGGCAATCTTGATACGGTGAACGGGACGCAGGTGATGCGCCTGCTGGAGACGCTGAATCGCGCCGAAGGAACGACACTCGTTCTCGTCACGCACGATCCTGTTGTGGCGGAGCATGCAGGCCGCGTGATCACGCTGCGCGACGGTGCCATTGTGAGCGACGTGCGTAAGCCGGTGGCGGAGTAATGGCCTCGCTGCGATGGAGCACAGCAGGACGCATTGCAACGCGCGAGCTGCGCTCGTCGAAGGGCAAATTTCTGTTCGTTGTCTTAAGTGTCGCTGTGGGTGTGGCTGCGCTCACAGGAGTGCGTGGATTTGCCGCATCCTTCAAACAGACGCTGCTCGTCAGGGCACGGTCGATCCTGGCAGCGGACCTGGCGGCGCGCATGTTCGCGCAACCTTCGGAGAAGCAGGAGAAGGCGATCGGCGCACTCGCTTCCGACGGAGTCTCCGTGACGCCGGTGACGGAGATGGCGGGTATGGCGACGGCGGCCAACAGCTTCGATCCTCTACTGGTCGCAGTGAAGGCAGTCGATCCCGCTGCCTATCCTTTCTATGGCAACGTGGAGCTGCGGCCTGCGATGAAGTTGCAGGATGCCATCGCGCATGAAGGTGTGGTGGTCGGCGAAGACCTGTTGATCCGTCTGAAGCTGAAGCCAGGCGATTCCATTCGGCTAGGCGACGCTACCTTCCATGTTTCTGCAGTCGTTGTGAGTGAACCGGACAGGTTGTCGGGGTCTTTTGCCGCCGGTCCGCGCGTACTCATCTCCCAGACCGAACTCGATGAGACGGGGCTGATCGCTCCGGGATCCCGTGCAGGGCAGCGCTTTCTCTTCAAGCTGCCAGTACGGGAGGATAAGGCCGTGGCGAAGTTGAAGGCCCGCGTGGAAGATATTCTTCCCGAAGCGCAGGTCACGGATTATCGCGAGACCAATCCCGGCGTGACGATGGCTCTGGACCGATCGACGTCGCTGCTGAGCCTCGTCGGCCTGGTGGCACTTGTGCTGGGAGCCGTGGGTGTGGCGATGGCGATGCGGACGCATCTGCTGGAGCGGATGGACTCGATTGCGATCATGAAGTCGCTCGGTGCGCAGAGCGGACATGTGTTGCGCATCTATTTTCTTGAGACGGCCTTACTCGGCATAGCCGGTGGGATCGCGGGCGTCCTCCTGGGCGTTGGTGTGCAGATGATCATGCCCCTGTTGCTGGTGAAGATGCTCGGCGTCGCACCCGATCTGCATCTCTCCGTTCGCGCCATGCTGGCTGGATTGGCGACGGGCGTTGTGACGACGGTGCTCTTCACCCTGCCGCCTCTGCTCGACATTCGCAAGGTGCGGCCTGCGTTGATCCTCCGTCGCAGCATGGAAGAAAATCCCGAAAGCTGGTGGCGCGGCGGCTTGAAGAAGCTGCGTGCCGCGCCCATGCAGGTGATTGCCGCTCTGGCAATTCTTGCGGGGCTTGCGCTGATCGCCACAGTGCTTTCGGATTCACGGCAGGTCGGGATTGTCTTCACCATCGGGTTGGCGGCTGTGCTGCTGGTGTTGATCGTGGCGAGCGCACTTCTGCTCTGGCTTCTGCGCGTCTTTCTACGATCTGCGGGAATGAAGCTGCCCCCGGTGATACGACATGGCCTGGCGAATCTTTACAGGCCGGGCAACCCATCCGCTTCGCTGTTGGCTGCGCTGGGCCTGGGCGTGATGCTGATCGTCGCGGTGTACTTCGTGCAGAGTGCCTTCGTGCGCGATCTGAAGGTGAGCACGCGGCCCGACCTGCCGAATGTCTTTCTCATCGACATCGCCACCAATGAGGTGGAAAGCCTGAGGGCTCTACTAAAAAAACAGGTTGGCGTACGTGGTGAGACGGAGCTTGTGCCCGTAGTCTCATCCCGCATCCTGTCGGTCGATGGTGTAAATGCGGCGGACCTCAAATTGAAGAACTACCCTAGACGCGCTCTCGCAAGCCTGCAGATTACCTGGAGCGATACGCTTCCCGTAGGAACAACGGTTGTAAAAGGACAGTTCTGGAAGAGCGGCGAAAAAGGGCCTCTGCTGGCGATGGAAGAGGGACGTGCGAAGCGGCTTGGCCTAAAGCTCGGATCGCGCATTGTCTTTGGTGTCGGGGATGGCAGCGTGGATGCAACATTGATTGCCCTCGTCAAGCCGGACGGTCAACATGCCTTCTCTCGCGCTGATTACATTCTTCCCCCAGCGGTGCTGGTGGGCGCGCCCGTAGTGTGGTACGGCGGTGTGCATGTCGATTTGGACAAGGTAGGGGATCTGCAAAGGGCGATGTTCGCAAAGTACCCAACGGTTACGGTGATCAACGTTGCGCAGGCGCTGGAGAACCTTCGCGGCATTCTGCTACAGGTCACGCTGGTGATTGAATTTCTGGCCGCGTTCTCGATCTTCGCGGGTCTGGTGATTCTGGCGAGTTCGATCGCGGGAACGCGCTATCGCAGAATCCGGGAGGTTGTCGTACTAAAAACGCTTGGCGGAACGCGGAGAAGAATCGCGGCGATCTTCTCGGTAGAGTTCGCTACGCTCGGGCTCGTAGCTGGTGTGGTCGGCATTGTCTTCGCAAATCTCGTGGCGCGCGCCATGTTGAAACAGATGACTCTGCCCTGGGAGTTGCCGTGGAAAGCGTCGCTGGCAGCGCTCGGGCTGACCGCTGTGTTGACCGTGGGAACCGGTTGGGCGGCAAGCTTCCGCGTGCTGGGGAAAAAACCTTTAGAAGTTCTGAGGGAAGAGTAGTGTTTCCGAGAGCCCGTTTAGATCCTGGAATGTTATTGCTTCCCAGCTCCATCGCTTTGACCACTTCATCCGTAGTAGCAACTGCATGCGCGAGAAACGCGTAGTTGATTAATGCAGCAGTGTAGCCATTGCCCCACTGCAAGTTATGCCACATAGGCGGGGCGGGTTGCAAAGGTCGCACCGCGGGAGAAGTCGGTATCGGTAACGATTGTTGAGTTGGTCCGTGGCGCACGCGCTGCCGCCACTGTAAGAAGCGAAGTTGGTAGGAGCGGCTTATGCAGGCGTTGAGCCACCAAGGTCGTTGATTGCATCTATTGATGCCGCCCGAACCATTCAGCTTGACCGTGACCATGTCCGTAAAGTGGATTCCAGTTCCATTCGGGGGCTGAGATCGCATTGTCCTGAAGATGTCCACGCCTCGATGATCAGACCTTATTCATCTACTCACCTGATACGGATAAGGTCCGGATAAGTCATTGGGTTGAGTAGGGTGCATCTGCGATGGATGATCCTGTGCGAGGAGACATACCTCAGACCGTCTATCGCTAAAAAATACAAGAGGGTTGTAAGTAAAAGCTTTCACAAAAGTGCGAATTTTACCCGGATGCAGAACCTCGATAAGACCGCGAGATCCTGATTAAACAGCGATAGCGAGGGATTGATAGGCCTATCGCGTGTTCATAATATTGACAATTTTTTCATCTCGTAATCATCTATTCACAGTTCTCACATTTTTTTTGCTAATAGATGTTGCCTAGCTCGACCGCTCCTGCGGTCCGACAGGGTTCCGCCTAAATATTGCCGCATTCGCCTTGTCGCAATGCGCCCTATCACTACCAGGAGAGACCCCAAGCATGTCCTTGTTTAGGAAGTACCGTATTGCAGTCGTTGCGATTTTAGTCATGATCCTCGCCGGCGCTGCCCGTGCCCAGGAGACGACTGGTTCCATCAGCGGCACCATCAGCGACCCCACGGGAGCCGCCATTAAAGGTGTCACTGTAGTCCTGACCAACACGGACCGCGGTCAGGATGTGCGAACGCTGACGACCAATGGTGCGGGCTACTTTACCGCGACATCGCTGCCGTTGGGTCTCTATACGGTCAAGCTGACTGCCGATGGCTTTGCCACCGCAAATATCACTGGGCTAACGCTCCATGTAAACGACGCGCTCACGGTCAATCAGGAGTTGAAGCTTGGTAATGCAGCGGAACAGGTCAGCATTCAGGCGGACCCAGTACAGCTGAATTTTGAGGACGCCACCTCTGCCGGTCTTATTAGCGGACAGCAGGCTCGTGAGCTGGTGCTGAATAACCGTAACTATGAACAGCTGATCCAGTTGCAGCCTGGCGTCTCCTACGGCGGTGCAAACGATCAGCTCTACGTCGGTTCGACTGTACCCTCGGGTAGTTCAAATCAGGTTGCGTTTTCCGTCAACGGAGGTCGCTCCACCTCCAATAACTGGACCATCGATGGAGCGGATAATGTGGACCGCGGCTCCGGTCTGACGCTGTTGGTCTACCCGTCTGTGGACGCAATTGCAGAGTTCAAGACGCTCCGTGGCCAATATTCGGCCCAGTTTGGCCGTGGCGCCAGTGGACAAATCAACGTAGTGACCAAGTCCGGCACGAACAACTGGCATGGTTCGGCCTATGAGTTTTTTCGCAACGATGCGTTGAACGCGAATGGCTTCTTCAATAATCTGAACAAGATCCCACGTTCGTCCTCGCCACTTCGCTATAACGATTTCGGCGGAACACTGGGTGGACCGGTGGACATTCCAAAGATCTATAACGGCCACGACAAGACTTTCTTTTTCTTCTCTTACGAGGGGCGGCGCGTCATTCAATATGCGAGCGGTTACTCGCTCGTGCCTACGGCCGCGGAGAGGGCCGGCGACTTTACCAACGCTTACTATCAGACGAGCAACGGCGCCTGGACATCAGGCCCCGTCACCGTCTGCACGGCGTATGGCGCGAATGGCATGTGTACGGCTACAGGCAACCGCATCACGAATATCTCCCCGACGGCCGCTGCGTATCTCAAGGATCTCTACTCCCAGGTTCCGCTGCCGACCTCTGCCGAGGACATTAGCAACGGCCTAGATCCACATAACCTGTTCACCGCTGCACGCAATAAGTTCGGTGATGACCAATACCTGGTGCGCGTGGACCAAGCGATCGGCTCCAAGATTAACCTGTTCTACCGGTATATCCACGACAGCCTGCCCGTGGAGTCTGGTACCGGTACGTTTACGACAGTCCCCATTCCAGGGATCGCGAACACCACCACGAAGCAGCCGGGCACCACGCACATGGGGCACGCGACCGTTGTCTTCAATCCGACCACACTGTTTGACGTCGGCTACGCCTACTCTGCGGGCGCCATCCTGACCGACCCTGTGGGTGCGCTGACGACCGCGCACTCGCCCGATGTACGTCCGTCCTTGCCCTACACCAACCAACTGGGCGTGATTCCGACGCTGGGCTTTAATAGCTTCCTGACCAACCTTGGCAGTACAGGCATCTACCGTGAGCACAATATCAACCAGAACGTCTTTGGCAGCATGACGAAGACATTAGGCCGCACCACGCTCATCATGGGCGCTACCTACAACCGTTACCAAAAGACTGAGAACGCCACAGGCGGTAACCAGGGTGGCTTCAACTTCGGGGCAGGTGGGAACATTGCAGCCCCGGCTGGAGTGAACCAGACAAGCTTGAATGCGCCGCAGTCTTTCGCGAACTTTTTGATTGGCAATGCGAACGGTGGTACGGCGAATGGCTTCTCGCAGACCTCGCTTGCCATTACGCCAGATCTGAGGGAGAACATCCTGGAAGCTTTCGTGCAGGATAACTGGAAGGTTATGCCGCGTCTGACCTTGAACCTGGGCGTGCGCTATAGCTACTATGGCCAGCCGATTGATGCGAACGGCCGCCTCAGCAACTTTGACCCGACTGCCTACGATCCATCGAAGGCTCCCACCATCTCCAGCACGGGGCTGATCTGCACGGCATCTCCGTGCGCTAACACCGACGGCTTAAACTCCGGCGTACCCAACGCCGGCGCGGATATCTTTCAGGCGAATTACATCAACGGTATGGTCTTCGGTGGCAATGCCGTTCCCGGCCATGCCTCGCGCTTTGGCGGCAACGTCGGGCCTTCGGACAACCTCAACTTCGCACCACGCTTCGGTTTTGCGCTCGATGTCTTCGGCGACGGAAGAACAGCGCTGCGAGGTGGCTATGGCTTGTCTTACGACGAATCGGCGGTCAGCTACTTTGAGACTGCGGTCTTCAATAATCCCCCGGCGGTGAGCACCTTCAACGCCTCTACCGCTTCGCTCGATACACCCTCGGGTGGCACCGCTGCGGCTGTAGGGCTTTCCACTACGCCGGGTCGCATCGTCGGTTCGCCTGTCGATGGCTATAAGACACCGTATGTGCAACAGTTCTCGCTCGATCTGCAGCAGCAGCTCACTTCCAGCCTGGTGCTGGATATCGGTTATTTCGGCACGCAGGGCATTCATCTGCTGGGCATGGTGGATATCAACGAGGCGCGACCGGGTGCTTTCCTGAATGCGGACGGTACCGCCCGCGTCAACCCACTCAAGAGCATTGGCAGCACCTGCGCCTATCCTGGAAGCGCGCTGACGGGCGTCGCGGGCAGCGGAACACCTGCGTTCCTGAACTCTACCTGCGACCGCACGCTGAACCAGATTCGCCCATATCTTGGCTACTTCGCCATTGATGCGGTGCGATCGATCTTCAGCTCAAACTACCAGTCCCTGCAGATGAAGCTCACGAAGACCTGGGGAAAGAGCCTCTTTGACGCGAACTATACCTGGTCCAAGAACCTCACGAACGCGCAGAATGACTACACAACGCCACCGCAGAATACCTACAACATCAACGCGGACTACGGTCTGGCGGCGATCGACCGTAGGAACATCCTGACGCTGGACGCAATTTGGTATATGCCCTGGCTGCAGGACCAGCGCGGCTTTGCCGGACACGTGCTGGGCGGGTGGGAGTTCAGCGGCATCTACGCAGTGAACTCTGGTTTACCGCTAACACCGAGCGAGAGCACAGGGTCGCAGGTGTATTACGGCTATACCAATCCTGTAAATGGAAAGTCTGCCGGTAACTTCGTTAATGATTCAGCGGGCCTCGGCATCAGTGGCAACACCAATGCCGGCTTCCGTCCTGACCAGATTGCGAATCCGAACCAGGCTCGGGGCGGGCGAACCATTCATACGCGGAACGAGTGGTTCTTCCGCGGTGCCTTTGATACGCCGCTGCCCACAGATGTGCGTCCGGGCAACAGCAAGCGTGGCAGCATCGTCGGTCCCGGGTTCAACCGTCTGGATGTCGGAGTATTCCGGAACTTCAAAATCATCGACAACCTTGTCTTCCAGCTCCGCGGCGAAGCATTCAACGTGGCCAACCATACCAACTGGCAGGGGGTGGGTACCACGGCTACTTCGACCATGTTCGGTCAGGTGACCTCAACTCGCGACCCGCGCATCTTGCAGGTAGCAGGCAAGGTCACGTTCTAACAGCTCTTATGGGCAGCACCAACACGGCGTCCGCTTCGGCGGGCGCCGTGTTGCTAGAGCATAGGTAATGATTAAGTTACTCCGCACATTGGGTGATTCTTTCCGGCGGCTGTGTGTGGGGTAAGAAGGCTTGCGAGGCCCAATTTAAACGGATTTATTTTTTTCTAAAGTTCCGTGGGATTTAGCCGACAAGCAACCCATGAACGCCTTCAGGACACCTCGCTCACTGCTTCTTCTGGCATTTGGCTACCTGATCCTCAACCTCATGCTCGCTGGTTGCGGCTCTGGCCCCACCATTACCGGTCTCGCTCTAAACCTTTCTACCGATGCGCCAACTGTTGGAACGAGTATGCAGGCGCAGGTGTTTACGGTTGGGCCGCGGGGTGGAGCTGATGTCACTGGCAAAGCGGTGTGGGCTTCTTCAAATCCGGGGATAGCTTCGGTGAACAGCAGCGGCATGGTGGTCGCGCTGGCGGTAGGGCAGACCAATCTGACGGCGCAGTACAACGGATTCACAGTGTCGAGGGCCATCACGGTCACGCCCGCTAGTACCGGTCCGGGGGGTGGTGGGGGTAGCACTGGTTCGATTTCGATCACGCCAGCGGGGGCATCGCCTACTGTAGGCGATACCGTGCAGTACACGGCTACTTTCACTGCAAATGGGACATCGAGCGTGAGTAGCGATGTGACCTGGAGCGTGCTTCCGGCAAACGTAGCCTCCATCAATAGCACCGGCAAACTCTCCGCCATCGCTGCGGGGGCATACACGGTAACGGCTACCAAGACCTCCGGCGGAATCACCGCGACGGCGGTGGGCATGGTCAAGGCGGCCACCGCTCCGGTCGACAAAGGGACTCTGACGTTAACGCCTGTCTCTGCTTCCGTCCCGCTCGGTACGACCATGCAGTTCACGGCAACCCTTACGCTTGGTGGCGTCGCTACGGACGTCACCAACTCGCTGCAGTGGAGCGTCACGCCCGCCACGGTTGCTTCGATCGATAACGCAGGCAAGCTCACGCCGATTGCACTGGGCGACTTTACCGTCACGGCCACCCGCGCTTCAGATGGCTTTGCGGCTACCGTCGTAGGTAGCGTGGTGTCTTCCAGGACCGCGGTCGGACCGACCCTCACAGGCATCGATGTTATCCCCACAAGCGCGAGCATCGCAGCGGGAACGCAACAGCATTTCAGTGTCCGTGGTACTTTCTCCGACGGATCGACCCAGGACGTGAGCACTGGTGCAAGCTGGGCGAGTTCCTCTTCCACAGTAGCGACCGTCGATACGAACGGCGTTGCCACTGGTCTCGCTTTCGGTCAGACCTCCATTACCGCTACCGTGAACGGCATGACCAGCTCGGCGGCCTTGAATATCACCGCAGCGACACTTCAGTCGGTCAGCATCTCGCCCAGCAGCGCCAGCTTTGCCAGGGGAACCTCTCAGCAGTTTCTTGTCCTCGGCGTCTTCAGCGACGGCAGCCACCAGGACCTCACCCAGCAGGCGCAGTGGACCACGTCGGACGCGGGTGTGGTCAACGTCGATGCGAACGGCCTTGCACGCGCGCAGTCGGCTGGAAGCGCGAGTGTAAGCGCGACAATCAACGGTAAGACGTCCACCGCTGCAATCACCATCACGCCAGCCACTGTGGTCAGCCTTGTGCTGTCACCCTCGAACCCTGCCATTGCCAAGGGCATCAGTGTGCCCTTATCGGTCACCGCAACCTTCAGCGATGGTGCGACGCAGAACATCACGAACGACGCAACCTGGAGCAGTAGCGACACCAGCGTGGTGACGGTGGATGTGAACGGCAAGGCTACCGGTGTGGCCGTTGGTTCCGCAGCGATTACGGCAACCTTTGGGGGGCAGACGATCAGCACCTCCGGGTTGAGCGTAACGCCCGCGGTACTCAGCAGCTTGAGCATCGCACCGCTCACGGCACTGATGCCCGTGGTTACCACGCAGCAATTCACCGCGACGGGCACATTTACTGACGGCACCACGGCCGACCTGTCCTCGCAGGTCCTCTGGTCCTCATCGAACACGTCTGCACTCGTAATTGACGAGGATGGCGTGGCCAAGTCAGTTTCCGTTGGTTCCTCCACGATTTCTGCGACCCTGCAGGGCGTAACCGCCAGCACCAACGCCGTGCAGGCGACACCGGCAACGATCGTTAGCCTCGCGGTTACGCCTACTTCGGCCAACATAGCAAAGGGCACATCGCAGCAGTTCCATGTGACGGGCACCCTCTCTGACGGCACGACGCGCGACCTCACCAGCGATGCCACGTGGACGTCCTCAGACAACAGCGTTCTCGCCGTGGATGCGAACGGCCGGGCCACTGCCCTCACAACAGGTTCGGCAACTCTGACTGCCACGTACGCTGGCCAGAGTATTTCGACCTCACCCA
>Ga0247783_1000147_pt1 | contig 20545 bp, 16 predicted proteins | sample UWRJL064202C5_FD_179911 | JGI IMG/M metagenome (GOLD analysis project Ga0247783, IMG submission 179911) | Plant litter microbial communities from Arlington Agricultural Research Station in Wisconsin, United States - UWRJ-L064-202C-5 | ecosystem: Environmental > Terrestrial > Plant litter >...
CGCGCGACACGGGATTGACGACCGTCGATGCCTGCCGCGGGCTGCTGGACGGGTCCGTCAAAGCCTTCATCGGTCTCGGAGGGAATTTTGCCCGGGCCATTCCGGACCGCGATGTCACGGAGCCGGCGTGGGCCGACCTCGCGCTGACCGTGCAGATCGCGACGAAGCTCAACCGCAGTCATCTGGATCACGGCCGGGCGGCGTGGCTCCTGCCCTGCCTCGCGCGCTCCGAGGAAGACCTGCAAGCGAGCGGTCCGCAGTCCGTGTCGATCGAGGACAGCTTCAGTCACATTCACGGATCGATCGGCAAGCGAACGCCGGCGAGCCCCGAGTTGCGTTCCGAGGCGTCCATCGTCGCGGGGCTTGCGAAGGCGACGCTGCCCGCGCATCCGAAGTGGGAATGGGATCGCTGGATCGGCGACTACGGGGTCGTGCGCGACCTCATCGCGCAGACCTACCCGGAGGAGTTGCACGACCTCAACGAGCGCATGTTCCAGGCCGGAGGCTTCTATCGCGGGAACAAGGCGCGCGAACGGATCTGGAAGACCGAGAGTGGCAAGGCGGAGTTCACGAATCCGAAGGTCTTGTCCGCGGTCGGCGTCGGCGACGCGCCGGGCCGCTATCACCTGATCACGATGCGTTCCAACGATCAGTTCAACACCACGATCTACGGGCACAAGGACCGCCTTCGCGGCCTCGAGGGCTCGCGCAGAGTCCTGCTCATCGGACGTGATGACATGGCGAGCGAAGGGCTGGAGGAAGGTCAGATCGTCGCGCTCGTCGGTGACGCCGAGGACGGCGTCGCCCGGGAAGTCGCGGGTTTGCGCGTGACCCCGTTCTCGTTGCCGCGTGGCTGCGTCGGGGGCTATTACCCGGAGCTGAACGCGCTGGTCCCGTTGTCCTACCACGACGAGGAATCGAAGACGCCCGCAGCGAAGGGCGTGCCCGTGCGCTTGCGTCGCTAGACCGACGCCACAGAGGCGATGGGCCGGCACGCCCATTCGTTCAGCGTCAGCCGCGTCGTCGGTTCGACCCGGGCGTCCATGCTGTCCTTCATGATGCCGAGCGCCCAGTCCGTCCGGGCGTCTTCCTCGCTCGCGACGGCGTCGCGCGGGATCCACAGTTCGTAATCGCGCATATGGGCGTCGGCCGCGGTGAACAGCACGCAGATGTCTGCGGCGACTCCGGTGAGGACCAGGCGCGTCGCGCCGATCTTCGGCAGGAGCACGGGAAGACTCGTCGCATAGAAGCCGGACAGGTGCGGCTTCACGACGAAGTAGTCGCTGGATCTCGGCGCGAGCGCCCGAACCATCTCGCTCGCGGGATTCTGGGCGCTCGCACAGCGCTCGACGATCTGGGACCGCTCGGAGTGCCAATGGCCGTGATTGTCATTGACGTAGATCGTCGGGATATCGAGCTCGTCGGCCACGGTCCTCAGCTTCAATGCGACTCGCGCCGCCGCGCGGGCGCCGTCGAGAAGACGCTCGCTGCCCTCGAAATCCATCGGATTGATGAAGTCGATCAACAAGAGCGCGACGCCGTCGCGGCGCGTACGATCCTCGCCAGGTTTCATTGAGTCCTCCCGCGTTGGGCAGGACGATGCACGTGTCGATCCGCAGGGCGGGTCGGCGACTTTCTGATCTTGTCCACGGCGTCGTCGGCGCTCCGTCGATCCGGACCAGAATGCCGCGATGGCGAACGCGGACCGGTTCTTCTCGATGCATCAGCACGGGTTCGTTCGCGTGGCGGCGGCGACGCCGCTCGTGGAACTCGCCGACCCGCAGTCCAACGCGCGAGCCTGCCTCGAGTTGCTCGCGGATCCTCGGGCCCGTCACGTCGATCTCATGCTCTTTCCCGAATTGGGTTTGAGCGCTTACTCGATCGACGATCTCTTCCTCCAGGATGCGGTGCTCGACGCGGTCGACGACGCCCTCGCGCGGCTCGTCGACGCGTCGAAGGACTTGGCGACGGTCTTCATCGTCGGCGCGCCGCTTCGGCGCGAGAGCCGCGTCTACAACTGTGGCGTCGTGATCGCACGCAACGCGGTCCTCGGCGTCGTGCCGAAGTCCTTCCTTCCCAACTACCGCGAGTTCTACGAGAACCGGTGGTTCGCGCCGGGCGCGGGCCTCGAAGGCCTCGACATCGACGTCGCCGGGCGGCGCGTGCCGTTCGGGACCGACCTCGTCTTCGCCGCATCGGACCTCGCCGACTTCACGTTTCACGTCGAGATCTGCGAGGACCTCTGGGCGCCTTCTCCACCGTCGACGCGCGGTGCCCTCGCCGGTGCTCACATCCTCTGCAATCTGTCCGCATCGAACGTCGTCGTCGGCAAGTCGGATGCGCGTCGGATGCTCTGCGCGTCGCAGTCGATGCGCTGCCAGTCCGCCTATGTCTATGCCGCCGCCGGCCCGGGCGAGAGCACGAACGATCTCGCGTGGGACGGACAGGCGTCGATCCACGAGCTCGGCGAACTATTGACGGAGAGCGCGCGCTTCCCGAGGCGCGGCCAGATCTGCGTCGCCGACGTCGACGTCGGCCGCATCCGGTCGGAGCGCATGCGGACGTCGACGTTCAACAACGCGGCCGTGCTCGACGGGCACCCCGAGCGTCGCTTTCGGCGTATCGCGTTCGTCCACCGGCCCGCCTACACGGACTGCGGGCTCGAGCGCGTCGTCGAGCGCTTTCCATTCGTGCCCAGCGCGTTGGGCAAGCTCGACCAGGACTGCTACGAGGCGTTCAACATCCAGGTCCATGGCCTCGTCAAGCGTCTGCAGGCGACGAAGCGCGGACGCGTCGTGCTCGGGATCTCGGGGGGGCTGGACTCCGCGCATGCGCTCGTCGTCGCGGCGAAGGCGTTCGATACGCTCGGGCTCCCGCGCCGCGACATCCTCGGTTTCACGATGCCCGGGTTCGCGACGTCGTCTTCGACGAAAGGGAACGCGTGGTCCTTGATGAACGCGCTCGCGATCACCGGCGAGGAGATCGACATCCGCGCCGCGGCGACGCAACTGTTGCGCGACATCGGGCATCCCTACGCCTCGGGAGCGCCGGTGTACGACGTGACATTCGAGAACGTGCAGGCCGGCTTGCGGACGGACTATCTGTTCCGGCTCGCGAACCAGCGCGACGCCCTCGTGCTCGGCACCGGTGACCTGTCGGAACTCGCGCTCGGCTGGTGCACGTACGGTGTCGGCGACCAAATGAGTCACTACAACGTCAACGGCGGCATCGCGAAGACCCTGATCCAGTATCTGCTGCGCCGGGTCGCGACGACGGGACAGTTCGACGACGTCACAGCGGACACCTTGCGTGCCATCCTCGACACCGAGATCTCCCCGGAACTCGTACCGGCGAGCGCGGACGGTCGCCTGCAGAGCAGCCAAACGACGATCGGCCCGTACGAACTGCAGGACCTGAACCTGTTCTACGTGACTCGCTTCGGGATGCGGCCGTCGAAGATCGCGTTCCTCGCATGGCATGCATGGCATGACCGGGAGATCGGCACATGGCCGCACGGCTTTCCCGAAGGACGCAGGAACGCTTACGGGCTCGACGAGATCCGCCGATGGCTGCGCGTCTTTCTTCACCGTTTCTTCGAGCTGAGTCAGTTCAAGCGGAGTGCGTTGCCGAACGGGCCGAAGGTCGTCTCGGGCGGCAGCCTGTCACCCCGCGGCGACTGGCGCGCGCCGTCCGATGGCAATGCGCGTGTCTGGCTCGACGAGTTGGAGCAGGGGGTGCCGGGAGGAGAGGCATCGCGAAGCGCGTGAGTGGCCAGCGAACACGCCATTCAGACTCCCGCTGAACGCGAGCAGCGAGGCGGGCAGCTAAGGTCTTCGCGTCGGCACGCGCTTCTTCGTCGCGGGTCGGCATCGTGGGCATCGTGAGGAGGAAAACATGATCCCGGTCTCGAGAGCATGGTGGGTATTTTCGGCGGTCGTGCGCGGCGTCGTCGCCGCAGAAGCCGGTCGACGCGCACGTACGACGGATCGACCGACGTCCGCGTCGTTCGGCGGGTCTTCCGGATCGCGAGCCCAGTCATGAGCCTCGATGTCAGCGATCATTTGGTGGGGCGCCTCCACGCCTGGGGCGTCGACCGCGTGTTCGGCTATCCCGGCGACGGGATCAACGGCCTCATGCGCGCACTCGACAAGGCGCAGGACGACGTGCGCTTCATCCAGGCGCGCCACGAGGAGCTCGCTGCGTTCATGGCCTGCGGCCATGCGAAGTTCACCGGTCGAGTCGGCGTCTGCCTTGCAACGTCCGGACCCGGGGCCATTCATCTGCTCAACGGACTGTACGACGCGAAGCTCGATCACCAACCCGTGGTCGCGATCGTGGGACAGCAGGCGCGCGCCTCGCTCGGCGGGGACTATCAGCAGGAGGTCGATCTGGTGTCCCTCTGCAAGGACGTCGCCGGCGAATACGTCCAGATGATCTCGGTCCCGGCGCAGGTCCGTCACGTCATCGACCGCGCGATGCGCATCGCGATCGATCAACGATGCGTGACCTGCGTCATCGTCCCGAACGACGTTCAGGATCTCGACGCGGTGGAGACGCCGCCACGCGAGCACGGCACCGTCCACAGCGGCATCGGGATCACGCGCAAGGACCTCCTGCCGTCGTCCGACGCCCTCGCGATGGCGGCGGACATTCTCAATCAGGGAAGACGCGTCGCCATTCTCGCGGGAGCCGGCGCGTTGCATGCGACCGACGAGCTCATTGCCATCGCCGACGTCCTCGGGGCGGGCATCGCGAAAGCCTTGCTCGGCAAAGCCGCCGTGCCCGACGACTTGCCGTTCGTGACGGGAGGTCTCGGGCTGCTCGGGACGCAGCCGAGCACGCGGATGATGGAATCGTGCGACACGTTGCTGATGGTGGGTTCGCACTTTCCCTATGCCGAATACTTGCCGAAGGAAGGGAAGGCGCGCGGGATCCAGATCGACCTCGATGGCCGACGGCTCGGGACGCGCTATCCGATGGAGTTGAACCTCGTCGGCGACAGTCGCCTGACGCTCCGCGCATTGCTGCCGCTGCTCGAACGCAAGGTCGACCGGACATGGCGTGAGTCGATCGAGAAGGACGTGGCGACGTGGTGGAAAGTCCTCGAGGCGCGCGCGCTGACCGATGCCGTGCCGATCAATCCGCAACGCGTCTTCTGGGAGCTGTCCCCCTTGCTGCCGGACGATGCCATCCTGACCGGCGACTCGGGCTCGACCGCGGCCTGGTATGCGCGCGACGTGAGGCTGCGTCGGGGCATGCTCGCGTCGCTGTCCGGAGGACTCGCGTCGATGGGTTCGGCCGTCCCTTACGCAATTGCCGCGAAATACGCCCATCCGATGCGACCCGTCGTCGCGTTCGCCGGCGACGGCGCCATGCAGATGAACGGCATCAACGGTCTCATCAGCATCGCGCGCGCCTTCGAGGAATGGAGCGACCCGCGTCTCGTCGTGATGGTCCTCAACAACGGCGACCTGAACTTCGTCAGCTGGGAGCAACGGGCCAACGCGAGCACGCGAAAATTCGACGCGTCGCAGAACCTGCCGGCCTTCCGCTATGCCGAATTCGCTGCATTGCTCGGCCTCACCGGCATCCGTGTCGAGCGGCCGTCGGAGATCGCGGCTGCCTGGCAGACGGCGTTGTCGAACACGCGACCGACCGTCATCGAGATGATCACCGACCCGACGGTGCCGCCGCTCCCGCCGCATGTACCGCTCAAGCAAGTGAAGTCCTATCTGACTGCGCTATTGCACGGGGACCCCGAGGCGTCCGCCGTCATTCGATCGACCGCGCGGGAGTGGTGGGAGGGTATCGTGCGTTGATGCTGGCGTGCAGTGCATTCGTCCGGAGCCCTTCGACACGATCGGCGCGCTTGGGGCGGCTCAGGTCGGGGGTCTTTCGCCGGCTTTTGCGCGGAGCGCTCATCCGCTGCACAGGTCGACGCTGCGCGATCGACACGCGAGCGGACTACGACGTGGCGGGCGCTTCGAGCAATGCGGCGATTCGAGCCGACTCGGTCGCGAGTTCGAAGGCGACATGCAAGGTTCGTTGCACACGCGGAAGCAGATCCGGTACTCGGCCCATGGCGTTCTCGAGGTCTTGCTCGAGGACTGGAGCCTGTTGCGGGGACCGCGGATACGCACTGAGTACCAGATCCAGATCGCGCGAAGCCGCCGCTATCGACTGCGAGACCGCCGGGTCGATTGGATTTCCCGCTCGCAACGTGAGCGTGAGCCGAAGGTTCGACAGCTGTGACATGAGGGCGTAAGCGGCGGCTCGCCAGCGGATCAGCTCCGCCATCGGGACGCGCACCTCGGACGGTTCTCGCAGGCTGCGGGATCGCGACGCCTCGACGGCGCGAATGGCGTCGTAGGCGCGCTGACGGGTGAATCGTGGCAGGTCGGCGGAGTCATCGGTGTTCGTCGCGACCTCCGCGTAGATGCGGATTGCCTCTAGCGCTTCTCGCAGCGTCTTCGGTAGCTGATTGCGCTCCCAAATCGGCAGGACGTACACGGCCAGCCAGGCGAACGCGGCGCCCGCCAACGTATCGGCCAATCGTTCGAAGCCGATCAGAGGGCCAGCCTGCTCGAGTAGGTGTACCTGTGTGAGGGCCATCACCGCCGCGGCCGCCGCGGTGACCGCGTATCGCACGCCGAAAAACGCATGCGCCACCCCCGACGCGACGAGAAAGCTGAACCCGATGAACGTTGACGAGGACGACAGGAGGAGTAGCGCGGCGATGACCGATCCGATCAGCGTTCCGAGCACACGGGCGTTCCGTCTGAGCAAGGTCTGCGCGAGGCTGCCTTGCATGACGGCGACGACGGTCAGGAGCGCCCATTGCGGGTGTCGCAGCAACGGAAGTGCGAATGCGTATGCGACGGCAGCGGTGATGCCCGTCCGCAAGGCATGCCGAAAGACCGGGGCGTCCAGGCGCAGATTGGCCCGAATGGCCGCCGCCTTCCATTCGTCCGGCGCGACGTAGCGCTGCAGGTCGATGTGCCTGTAGGTGGGCGGTTCGGCGGCGCGATCGTTAGCGGCCAACCGCTGGATCGTCCGCAAGAGAACCAGCTTTCGCGCGAGGAGATCCGAGGTCCCAAGGACTGAAGCGCCCGCGATTGTCGGTCCAGAGCACTGGAGCTGATTCATCAGGCGATCGATGGAACGTTCGACGTCGGCGTCGACCGCTGGTTGGTCGCGAGTCCTGAGGTGGCGCGCGACCACCTGCAACGCGTCGCGGAATCCGTCCATGATCTGCGCGACGATCTTCGCGCGGCCCTGCGCGGTCGGTCGGACATGAAGTTCGGCCGCGTCGAGATTGCTGGCGATCGCCAGATCCCGAAGGTCGATCAAGTGAAGCAGGAGGGTCGTCTCGACGACGGCCCGCGGACTGTCCGATGCGCTGAACACGAGGTCACGCGCGTTTTGTAGGTGTTCCGCGAGGGTCGCCTCCGCGTCGACGATCATGTGCTGGTGGGTCGGGTCGCTCGGCTCGGCCAGCTGCGCGCCGATCGCCCCGAACAAGGTCGCCGTCGCTTCAGCGACGTTCATCAATGCGAGCGTCCGCCAAGTGGGCTGCAACAGTCGTGCCGTGATCGTGGCCCAGATCAAGTATCCGACCGACCCGATCAGGCCCCAGCCGATCCGGTCCCAAGGCAGCGACGATGGTGGCGGGATCGACATCGCGAACACGAGCGCGAGGTTGGCGCCGAACGCCACCGGTGCAGCCTTGGGCCCCCACGACAGAAGCAGCATCGCAGCCGTGACCAGCACGACCACGACGGGGATCGACCACGCGATTCCGTAAGGGCGAAGAGCGAAATACACGGTTGCCGAGATCGTGCTGGCGAGCGCCGCCGCGCCGACCCGGCGCGCGACTCGGTCTGTCGTCGTGACGACGTCGGCGAGGCTGGCGCAGACGGCCGTGGAAATGGCGGATTGCGCGGCTGCCGGGCCCGCCAGCGCATCGATCGAGTACTGGACGAGGATCAGACCGAGGGTCACGGCGCCGCCGTTGACCATCCAACTCGGCAACGGGCGAAAGGCCACCGAACGTCCCTCCGAACCGGGGCTTCGTCGTCTCAGCTCGGCATGCTCTCGACGTGCGTGACTCCGAGCGCCTTCGCGCACGGCAGTCGTCGCGTCGTGAACATCTCGAGTTTCGGCGTGCCGCCATCGCCGCCCGACGCCTTCTTGCCGTCGAGGCCATGGCAGGCCGCGATGAAGTCGGGATCCGCATCGAACTCGATGCGGATCGCTCCGCAGGCACAACCGCCCGAGTGCTTGTCGGCCATGGCATTCCGCTTCCGTGCGAGAGAAGTCGACGCGGCGATGCTCGCACGACGCGTACGCGCGTCCAAAGCGTCGACGCGTTAATTGTGGTCAACACCGGTCGAGAGGCTTCGAAGGAACACGTCCTCTTCACTCACCACAAGTGACACCGCTTCACCGCTCGTGATCGCGACGTTGTCGTAGGGTTCTTCGCCATCGGGACCACCACAAGGGCGCGAGCGTGTGGCAAAGAGCATTCGATGAGCAGAAGTACGAGCCCGCGTCCGTGCGCTGCACGACCGAGGAGCGGCGCAAGCGCAAGCTGACCTTCTTCGCGCTCGCGTTGGGCACCTTCTGCTTCGGCACGACCGAGTTCGCGACGATGGGTGTCGTCCCACTCGTGGCACGAGACCTTCGCTTGTCGGTCTCCGACGCGACGTCCGTGGTCTCGGCCTATGCCACAGGCGTCATCGTGGGCGGGCCCCTCATCGTTCTCGGCGCAACGGGCTTGAACAGGCGGACGCTGCTCCTTCTCCTCATGACCTTGTTCGTCGCCGGAAACGTGCTCGCGTCCGCCACGACGAACCTGGCGATGCTGTCGGTCGCACGTTTCCTGATCGGACTCCCGCAGGCCGCCTACGTCGGCGCCGGTGTGGTCGTGGCGGTCTACATCGTCGGCCGCAAACGGGCGGGTCGTGCTTTCTCTGTCGTCATGATGGGTCTTACGGTCGCCGCGATCGTCGGGTCTCCGCTGTCGACCCTGCTCGGGCAAACGGTCGGCTGGCGCAATGCCTATCTCGCGATCGCGGCGCTGGGCCTGGCGAGTCTCGCGGCACTGTGGACATGGCTGCCGGACTCCGGGGCGTTGGATGGGCGCGGGCCATCGAGAGACCTTCCCGCCCTCGCGAAGCCGCGCGTCTGGGCCGTGATGACGGTCGCCGCACTCGGCGTCGGCGGCATCTTTTCTGTGTACACCTTCATCGGACCGTTCGTGACCGAGGCGGCTCGCCTGCAGGCGCCGTTCATCCCGATCGCGATCGGCCTGGTCGGCGTCGGCATGTCGATCGGCAATGCTGTCGGTGGATGGCTCGCCGATACCTATCGATCGCGCGGCGTGGTCATCGGCTTCGGTACGGCACTCGTCGTCTTGTGGTTCCTCGCCTCGAACCTGGCGAACCCGTGGGCACTGATGCTGTGTCTGATGGGTGTCGGCACGACGGTGATGTCGGCCGTACCGACCATTCAGGTTCAATTGACGCGACTCGCGCCCGAGGCACCGACCTTGATGGGCGCGATGAACTTCGCGTCCCTCACCGTCGCCAGCGCGATCGGCGCGTGGGCCGCCAGGCTCGCGACGAGCGGGGGTCGCGACCTCTCGCTCGCGGTATCGGCCGGCTTCGACCTGACGCTGATCGGCCTGGCGCTCTTCCTCTTCGTGCTCGCGACGCGTCCGTTGTTTCAGACCAGACCCGCTGCGCGCGGCCTTGAAGCCGAGCGCGACCCGGACGCGTTCGAGACTCGATGAGGACAGGAGGGTTCGATGAAGTTGAGAGACGCATTGATCGCGGGTCCGCTCGGTTTCGGCGCGGCCCCACTCGGGAACATGTTCCGCGACATCCCGGAAGAAGAGGCGCTCGCGACGGTGGATGCGGCCTGGCGCGAGGGCACGCGCTTCTTCGACACCGCGCCGATGTACGGCGCCGGGTTGTCGGAGATCCGGCTCGGAAAGGCCTTGGCCGGTCATCGGCGCGACGGCTATGTGCTCAGCACGAAGGTAGGACGCTTGGTCCTCGACGAGTTGGAGAACTCCCTACCCGAGCGTGGACCCAAGGGCGACATCTTCCGGTACGGTCGACGAAACAAGGTCGTCTACGATTATTCGGCGGACGGCGCGAGGCGATCGATCGAGCAAAGCCTGAAGCGGCTGAACGTCGACCGCATCGACTTCGTCTGGGTGCACGACGTCGCGCAGGACTTTCATGGCGATCGCTGGCTCGCGATGTTCGATGCGGCCCGCACCGGCGCGTTCGTTGCGTTGAGTCGAATGCGCGACGAGGGCCTGATCAAGGGTTGGGGCCTTGGCGTGAACAAGGTCCAACCGGTCGAGCTGCTGCTCGGCCTCGACGACGTGAAGCCGGATGCGACGCTGCTCGCCGGGAGATACACGCTCCTCGACCACGAGCTTGCTTTGCAGCGTCTGATGCCGTCCGCGGCCGCGCAGGGCGTCGATATCGTCGTCGGGGGCCCGTACAGCTCGGGGGTGCTTGCTGGAGGCAAGCACTTCGAGTACGGACCGGTGCCGGCCGAGATCGCCGCGAGGCTCGAGAAGCTCAAGGCACTCTGCGGCTTCCACCGCGTCCCGATCAAGGCGGCGGCATTGCGCTTCGCGCTCGCGCATCCGGCGTCGGCGGCTGTCATCCCCGGGGCGAGCCATCCGCAGCGGATTCGCGAGGACCATGAGGGGATGCGAGCGCGGATCCCCGAGGACTTCTGGCATGACCTGCGTCGATTGCGGTTGGTTTCGCCGGACGCGCCACTACCGATCGATGCGCATTCGAACATGGCGTGTCGGATCGCCGAGCCGGTCTGAAGCACACCCGGTCCGTTGACCGCGATTGACTACGCTTGACGACACGCGTTGCGTAGTCCGGATCACATTGAAGCTGCCGTGCATGCACGAAGCGGCATCGTCGACAGTCCCGCTCCGAACGAAAGGCCACGATCGAGATGATCTCTGATGCGGTCCTCCTGTCCCGCCTCCAGTTCGCGTTCACGTTGGGTTACCACATCCTGTGGCCCGCGTTCTCGATCGGCATGGCGGGTTTTCTCGTCTTCCTGAACGCGGCCTGGTTGCGGACGCGGCGCCCCGTCTACCTGCAACTCGCGACGTTCTGGACGCGCATCTTCGGGCTCGCATTCGGGATGGGCGTCGTCACCGGTGTGGTCATCTCCTATGAACTCGGGACCAACTGGTCGGGCTTCGCGCTGGCCACGGCGGACGTGCTCGGCCCGCTGCTCTCGTTCGAGGTCCTGACGGCGTTCTTCCTCGAGGCCGGCTTTATCGGGATCCTTCTCTTCGGCCGCGGAAGAGTGAGCGACAAGCTGCATCTCGCCGCGTCGATCATCGTCGCGACCGGGACGATCTTCAGCGCGTTCTGGATCCTGTCCGCGAATTCGTGGATGCAGACGCCGCAGGGCTTCGACGTCATCGACGGACGGTTCGTCGCGACCGACTGGTTCAAGGTCGTCTTCAATCCGTCGTTCCCGTATCGCTTCGCGCACATGGTGCTCGCGAGCTACATCGCGGGCACCTTCGTCGTCCTCGGCGTGAGCGGCTTCTACCTCGCGAGGCGTCGGCACGTCGAGTTCGCGGGGACCGCGTTCTCGATCTGTCTTTGGATGGCGTTGGTGCTCGTGCCGGCCCAGCTCGTGGTCGGCGACGCGCACGGACTCAACACGCGCGCGCATCAGCCCGTGAAGCTCGCGGCAATCGAGGGACGCTGGGAGACGGCGAGCGAGGCGCCGCTCAACCTGTTCGCGATCCCCAATCAGAAGGCAGAGCGCAACGACTTCGAAGTCGCGGTTCCCTATCTGGGCAGCCTGATCCTGACGCACGACCTGCACGGCGAGATCAAGGGGCTGAAGGAAGTGCCGCCGGATCGGCGGCCGCCGGTCCTCATCGTGTTCTTCGCATTCCGGATCATGGTCGCTTGCGGGATGGCGATGCTGGGGGTCGCCGTGCTGGGCGCGTTTCTCCGATGGCGCGGCCGACTCGCGTCCGCCCACTGGTTTCACTACCTGTGCGTCGCGGCGACGCCGCTGGGTTTCATCGCGATCCTGGCCGGATGGGTCGTCACCGAAGTGGGTCGGCAGCCCTTCGTCGTCTACGGTTTTCTCCTGACCGCGAATGCCGCGTCGCCCGTCGCGCCACCCGCTATCGCGTCGACGCTCCTCGCGTTCTTCGTCGTCTTCAACCTGCTGTTGCTCGGTTTCTTCTGGTACGCCGGACGCCTGGTCATGCGAGGTCCAAGCGCGACGGCGCTACCCATCCCGCAACCGACCATCACGCCGCGAGTCAGCCATGCATGACGCCCTTCCGGCGGTCTTCGCCGCCATCCTGGTCCTCGGGATCGGGATCTACGTGTCCCTGGACGGCATGGATCTCGGCATCGGCATCGTGTACCTGCTGGCGCCGCGCGAACGCGACCGTGACCTGATGATCTCTACCGTCGGTCCGGTCTGGGACGGCAACGAGACGTGGCTCGTCCTCGGCGCGGTCATCTTGTACGCAGCGTTCCCGGCCGCCTTGCACGTTCTGTTGCCCGCGCTGTACCTGCCGTTGGTCGTCATGCTCTTGGCGCTCGTGTTGCGCGGCATCGCGTTCGAATTCCGACCGAACGCGGTCCGAAGCAAACGCGCGTGGGACGTCATCTTCGCGCTCGCCTCGCTCGCCGCGACGCTCTGCCAGGGGCTCGTCCTCGGCACCTACATCGGCGTGGACTTCACGCCAGGTCGACCGACGACGTTCGCCTTCCTGTCCTGGTTCTCCGTCGCGACAGCCGTTGGACTGGTCGCCGGGTATGCACTCCTCGGATCCGCCTGGCTTGTCTGGCGACTGTCGGGAGAGCCGCAAGCGTTCGCGCGCCGGTTGCTCCGACCGTGCGCGATTGTCGTCGCGCTGTTCATCGTGCTGGTCAGCGTCTGGACCCCGCTCGCTCACGGTGACATTGCAACGCGATGGTTTTCGTGGCCCAACATCGGCTTCCTCGCGCCGATCCCCGTCGCTACCGTGCTCGTCTGGGTCGCGCTGTGGAAGACGCGTGACAGTCGCTTCGACGGCTTGCCTTATCTGCTCTCCGTGCTTCTCTTCTGGCTCGGACTCATTGGACTCGGCGTGAGCGTGTTCCCGTATGCGGTCCCTCATCGATTGACGATCTGGGAAGCCGCGTCGCGTCCGGGCACGCTGACGGTCACCGGAATCGGTCTCGCGTTCTGGTTGCCGGTCGTGATGAGTTACCTCGCCTTTTCGTACTGGACGTTTCGCGGAAAGGTCCGGCAGGTCGACGCGTACCCCTGACCTCGATGAGATGCCGCGCGAGGCGATCGTCTTGGAGATCGAGTCGAGTTGCCTCGTCAATGCGCGCATTCGCTTTGTCGAGGGACCTGCAACCCCGATTGACGGCAAATGACTCCGCTTCGTGATCCGCGTGTGCAACGCTGTCTTGGCAGTTGCTCGCGATGATCGGTCGCGTGACGGATCGCGCCGCCGATCATCGAAATCCTGATGCCATTTTCGCGAGGCCCCTATGCAGATTTCTCGACGCGCGACTCTCTTCGGAGGTGCTGGTATGACTCTAGCGATGGTGTTGCCGGGTTCGCCGATGTTGACGGACGCCGGCGCCGCTCAAGCGAGCGGCAAGAGGCTTCCCGGATCACCCGGCGGATCGGGCTTGCTCACGTTGAAGGACGGAACGCAGCTCTTCTACAAGGACTGGGGGAACGGCACGCCGATCGTGTTCCATCACGGCTGGCCGCTCAGCAGTGACGACTGGGACGCGCAGCTGCTGTTCTTCCTCGATCGCGGCTACCGCGTCATCGCGCACGATCGGCGCGGCCACGGCCGCTCGTCGCAAACGACTGAAGGCAACGACATGGACACCTACGCCGCGGATGTCGCGGCCCTCGTGGAGCATCTCGACCTGAAGGGAGCGATCCACGTCGGCCACTCCGCAGGCGGCGGAGAGGTGACGCGTTACGTCGCACGCGCGAGGCCCGGTCGCGTGTCGAAGGCCGTACTCATCAGCGCCGTGGTCCCGTTGATGGTGAAGAGCGCGACGAATCCCAACGGTCTGCCGGTCAGCGTATTCGATGGTTTCCGACAAACGCTCGCGGCGAATCGCGCTCAGTTTTATCTGGATGTGCCTAGCGGTCCGTTCTACGGATACAACCATGGAGGCAAGCCGAGCGAGGGTGCGATCCGCAACTGGTGGCGTCAGGGGATGATGGGCGGGGCGAAGGCGCAGTACGACTGCATCAAGGCATTGTCGGAGACCGACTTCACCGAAGATCTGAAGCGCATCGAGGTTCCGACGCTGGTCATGCACGGAGAAGACGATCAGCTCGTTCCCATCGCCATCTCCGCGCAGGTCACCATCAAGCTCCTGAAGCACGGAACGTTGAAGACCTACCCGGGCTTTCCTCATGGCATGCCGACCTCGCAGTCCGAGGAGATCAACCGGGACCTGCTGTCCTTCTTCCAAAGCTGACTCCGCCGCCCCCCTCCTTCGCAAGAGACCATGTTCACCGCGTGCGACCCCGTTCGCATCGTGCATCGCGAGCCTGCCGTCGCACTCGGTCTGGAGGCAATGCTCGCGCGCGTCGCGCATCCCGCGCGCGTCGACGTCGTCGACGACCCGTTCCGGTTCGAGCAGGCCGCGTCGGGCCGCGGCCTTCTCGTCGTGGATCTCGAGTCGGCGGGACGCCTTCAGGCCCAGCAGCATTCATGCGATCGGACGGAGTTCAAGCTGATCGTCGTCTCGATTCCCCAGACAAGAGAGGCCTACCAGGCCGCACTCGAGATGGACGCCGACGGGCTTTTGACCTGCGGATTCACGGCGGATGAGTTCGTCGAGGCGGTCGAGACGGTTCGTACCGGCGCGATCTATCGATGTCCGCGCGACGAACTCCTGGTTTGCGAACCGATCGACAACCACCTCACGATGCGTGAGGTCGAGGTCGCGCGCTATCTCACGGGCGGACACGCGTACAAGGAGATCGCCGACGTCCTCGGGATCAGCGTCAGCACGGTGAAGACCCACGTCAAGTCGATCTTCAGCAAGCTGCGCGTCAACAATCGCGTGCAGGCGTCTTGCCTGATGGCCGAGCGTGGGCTGACACCCGTGCGACGAACGCCTCGACCGGGTTGGGTGCCGACCCGCGGGCGAAGCCTGCCGTCGCCAATGGCGCCGATCAACCTCCGTCAAGCGGCGGCGCGACGACCGGATGAACTGCGTGTCGCAGGTCTGATGTGACGACGAACCGTACCGCATGGCCCTAAGCTGGCCACACGTTGCACGTCACTCACCGGCTTCCTTCTTCAAGCGCGCGACATCTTCCGCGGTCAGCATGGCGCCGCGTGAACCGAAGCGTCCGGTGACATAGTTCGCGAGTAGCGCGATCTCCTGGTTGGAATACACGCGTCCGAAAGCGGGCATCGGCATCGAGTCGCCCGTCTCCACGCCGTTGATGATGACCTGGACGACATTCGTCGCTTCCCGGTCGTTCACGGAACGCACGCCGGTCAACGTCGCGGTCGATCGCAGTGGACTCTCGCCGGTCCACCCGTGGCAGCTCGTACAGGCCGCGGCATAGAGCGCGCGTGCGCGGACCGGTTGATCTCCGGACTCGCCATCGCGCGGCGACGTCGAGGCCCTCGCCAAATTCAGCGGCGGCAGGGTTCCGTTGCGCACGCCCGGAACCGTCTTGAGGTACGTGACCATCGCGTCTATGTCCGCGCGATCGAGGTAGCGCAGGCTCAGATCGGCCGCCTCGCGCATCGGGCCTGCCGCGCCCCCGACACCATCCGCGTGTCCTCGCTGCAGATAGGCGGCGAGCGTTTCGTTGGACCAGGATCCGATCCCTTCGCTCTTGTCCTGAGAAATGTTGTACGCGTTCCAGCCGGCCACCATCGCGCCGCCGAGTTCGTGACGGTGGTCGAGCGACTGCGCGAGCGTGCGAGGCGTGTGGCATTCGCCGCAATGCTCCAGCGCGTTGACGAGATAGGCGCCTCGATTCCATTCGAGGCTACGGTTCTCGTGCGCCTCGAAGCGCTTGTCCGGATTGAACATGATCGACCAGCTCGCGAGCAGCGCGCGCTGGTTGAACGGGAACCAGAGCGTGTTCTGCGGACTCGGCGAGTGTTCGGGCGGCAAGCTGAACAGGTAGGCCTTGATTGCGAGCACGTCGCCGTCGGTCATCGCCGAATACGAGACGAAGGGCATCGCGGGATACAGCCGCTGTCCGTCGTGACGAATGCCTCGCCGAACGGCGTTCAGGAAATCGGCATCGCTGTACGCCCCGATTCCGGTCTCCTTGTCCGGTGTGATGTTCGTCGAATACAGCGTGCCGAAGGGCAATGCGAAGGCGCGGCCGCCGGCGAGGCGCTTGCCGTCGGGAGCGGTATGGCATGCGGCGCAGTCGGCGGCGAGCGAGAGGTAGCGGCCACGTTCGATCTCCGTTGCGCTCGCCAGCGATCGCGGCACGCCGGTGGGGTCGCCCTGCTTGTAGCGATCGAGCGGCACGCGGTCGGATCCCGCGAAGTCGGCGAAGCCGGGACCGGAGAGCAGCCACGCCATGTACGCGAGTCCACCGATGGCCGGGATGAGCACGATCGCACCTAACCGCAGAACCCATCGACGATTCAGTTTCATGCCGTCTTGCCTCCGACTGCCAGCGCCGCGCGATCGATCGGCAGGTGACGCAAGCGAACGCCCGTCGCAGCGAAGATGGCGTTGATGACGGGCGCGGCGGCGGCGGTCGTGCCCGGCTCGCCAATGCCGCCCGGCGCGGCATCGCTTGGCACGAGGTGCACGTCGATCGCCGGGGCCTCGTGGATGCGCAGCATGCGGTAGTCGTTGAAGTTTCCCTGCTGCACGCGGCCCTTCACGAGCGTGATCTCGCCGAAGAGAACGGCGGTCAGTCCGAAGATCAATCCACCCTGGACCTGCGCGACCACGACGTCGGGATTGACGACCACGCCACAATCGACGGCACACGTGTAGCGACGCACGCGGACGCCGCCCTGCACATCTACCTCGACCTCGGCCACCGTCGCCATGTAGCTACCGAAGACGGTCTGGACCGCGACACCGCGTCCGACGCGCGGTGCGAGCGGCGTTCCCCAACCCGCCTTCTTCGCTGCGAGCTCGAGGCACGCAAGCGCGCGCGGTTGCTTGCCGAGTTGCGCTCGCCGAAAGGCGACGGGATCCTGACCGGCGCGATGGGCGAGCTCGTCGACGAAGCCCTCGACCACGAAGATGTTGTGCGTCGGCCCGACGCCGCGCCAGAAGCAGGTCGGAATGCCGGGTGGTTCATGGCGGACGTACTCGACGCGCAGATCGCGCGGTCCGTACGGAAAGTCGATCGCTCCGTCCACGGCATCCGGATCGACCCCGTTCTTGAAGTCGGACGGCGAGAAGCGGGCGATGATGGCCGAACCGGCGATCCGATGGTGCCAGGCCGCGATGCGACCGTTCTCGAGCTTGGCCTTGATCCGGTCCGCATACATCGGCCGATACATGGCCTTGCGGATGTCCTCTTCGCGAGTCCAGATCACCTTGATGGGGATGCCCGGCACCATCTGTGCGATGCGCACGGCCTTCTCGATGTAGTCGACCTCGAGCTTCCGCCCGAAGCCTCCGCCGAGCAGGTAGTTGTTGACCGTGACGCTCTTCAACGGAAGGCCGGTCACCTTCGCGGCGATGGCCTGCGCTCGCGTGATGACCTGGTTGCCCACCCAGATCTCGCAGCGGTCGGGTCCGACGAGTACGGTGCAGTTCACCGGCTCCATCGGCGCGTGCGCGAGGAATGGGAGGTGATACTCGACTTCGATCGGCTCGACGCTCGCGAAGGCCGCGTCGACGTTGCCGACGTTCTTCGCCGTCACACCCGGAAGGTTCAACGCGGCGCGGTGCTGCGCGAGCAGGTCGACGGTATTCTCGTTCGCATGGGGTCCGAAGTCCCAATCGATCCGAAGGGCCTCGAGTCCCGTCTTCGCGGCCCACATGTGGTCGCCGATGACCGCCACGATGTCGTCCAAAGCCACGACCTGCCGGACACCCGGGATCGTCGTGGCGTCCTTCGCATCGACCTTGCGGACCTTCCCGCCGAACACGGGGCACGTCACGAGCGTCGCCACCTTGTATCCCTCCGGCATCGCGTCGATGCCGAAGCGAGCCTGCCCGTTGGTCTTGTCCGGCGTGTCGAGGCGACGCACCGCCTTCCCGATCACCTTGAATGCCGACGCAGGCTTGATCGCAACGTTCGACGGAGGCCTGATCCGCGAAGCCCGCTCGATCAAGGCCCCGTACGGCAGTTCGCGTCGTGTCGCGGCATGCTTGACGACACCCGCTTCGGTGCTGCACTCGCTTTCGTGCACATTCCAGGTCTGCGCCGCGGCCATGACGAGGAGGGCGCGGGCCGTCGCGCCGGTCTGCTGCATCGGCGCCCAGAAGGCGCGGATCGAGGTCGACCCGCCCGTGATCTGGATACCGAGGATTGGGTTTCCGTACTTCGCGTCGTCCGGCGGCGCCGCCTCCAGGACGACTCGGTCGAGCGCGACATCGAGTTCTTCCGCGAGGATCTGGGCGAGGGCGGTGTAGATGCCTTGACCCATCTCGACCTGCGGCATGATCAGCGTGACGGCACCGTTTCGGTCGATGCGCACGAACGCGTCGGGCGCGAACGTCGTTTCGCCGCGTGACAGCGTCGGAAGGCCGAATCCGAACGTGAGCCCGCCGCCGACGAGCGCGACGGACTTGATGAAGTTGCGGCGACCTTCCTGCCCCGCGAAGTGCGAAGTCGCTTTCACGTCGCGTTCGCCGCGCGCTTGATCGCGGCGCGGATCCTGATGTAGGTGCCGCAACGGCAGATGTTGCCCGCCATCGCGGCGTCGATGTCCTGGTCATCGGGATTCGGCGTGCCGGCGAGGAGGGCAGCCGCGGCCATGATCTGGCCCGACTGGCAGTAGCCGCACTGGATGACCTCGAGGTCGAGCCACGCGCGCTGCACCTTCGCGCCGATCGCCGTCGCGCCGATCCCTTCGATCGTCGTGATGCGCTTTTCACCGACATTTCCCACCGGCAAAAGACACGAGCGAACGGCCTGGCCGTCGAGTTGAACCGTGCACGCGCCGCACTGAGCGATGCCGCAACCGAACTTGGTCCCGGGCATGTGCAGCACGTCGCGCAACACCCAGAGCAACGGCATGTCCACAGGCACGTCGACGTCGACTGCGCGACCGTTGACGAGGAGTTTCATGGCGCATCACCCTGGGCTCGTGGAGAGGCGCCGATCCTAAGTCTCCGATCGCATCGCGTTGAACTCCACGTTCGCTCTAGTCCGAAGAGGGGAGGCGCCGCCGACGAGTCGCGCCCGGCCTCTTCGTCGCTCGCGTGTTCCACCGTGCGACCCTGACGGCCGCAGCGTTCGACCTCGTCGCGACCGCGTTAGACGATGTTTGACACCGCTTAACCCACGAGACGCGGCCTCGGGGCTAACGTGATCACTACGAAGCGAGCGGATGCGGGCACCGCTCGGTCCGCACTCACGTCGGAGGCGTCATGAGCAAGGGCAAGGTTCTCGTCGTGGTATCCAACGCGACACGCATCGAGATGAAGGGCGGTACGTGCCCCACCGGCCGTGACCTGAGCGAAACGGTCGCGCCGCGCGTGCCGGCGTGACTTCGATCGGGAGCGCACGGCGATGATCGCGATCGTGACGACCGTCAAGACGATGGCAGTCCTCACGGCCTTCCCCGGAAAGGCCGACGCGTTGGAGGCGCTTGTGCTCGGCATGGTCGAACCGTGTCGACGCGAACCCGGCAATCGAGGTTGGGACGTGTGGCGCGACGAAGCGAATCGGGACCGTTTCATCATCGACGAGCTCTATGTCGACGCCGATGCCGTTGCCGCACATCACGAGACAGACCACTACCAGCACTACAAGGCCGTCGTCGGCGACCTCGCGACACGGGAGGTGTTCATGCTGAGTCCGCTGACGGCCGACTAGCGGAGCCGGGCATGGTCTCTCTGCAGCCGGCCGTGCTCACGTCCGTGCGATCGGTGCGTCGCGCCGATCGTCCCCCAACGACTCGACAAAGGATCGAATGATGGCCCTTCGACATAACGCTGAGATCGCGCCAGCAGAACGCATGCGGGCGCCGCTGATGACATCGACGGACCTCGGCGCCGAAGCGACGCGAGACATCGCCGCAGCCATGAACGGCGTTCTCGCCGACGTTTTCGCGCTGTATCTGAAGACGAAGAACTTCCATTGGCACATGAGCGGACCGCACTTCCGTGACTACCACGAGATGCTCGACGATCAGTCGGTGCAGATCTTCGCGATGACGGACCCGATCGCGGAGCGGGTGCGCAAGGTCGGCGGTACGACGTTGCGATCGATCGGTCACATCGATCGGCTCAAGCGCGTGTTGGACAACGACGCCGAATTCGTGGATCCGCCGGACATGCTCGCCGAACTCCGCGAGGACAATCAG
>Ga0247783_1000148_pt1 | contig 20539 bp, 20 predicted proteins | sample UWRJL064202C5_FD_179911 | JGI IMG/M metagenome (GOLD analysis project Ga0247783, IMG submission 179911) | Plant litter microbial communities from Arlington Agricultural Research Station in Wisconsin, United States - UWRJ-L064-202C-5 | ecosystem: Environmental > Terrestrial > Plant litter >...
AAATAGCAAAGCCGAGCCGCGCCCGGCAGAGACCACTCCCGCCGAAAAAATGCTGGGCGCACGCAGTATTTTTCTCGGCCGCGAGGCGGTCATCGTTGGGAAGCGCCGGGCACGGGCACGGGCACGTTTTTTTGCGACTAGCCCTTCGGGACCAAGCTGGCCAGTGCGCGCATCAACATGGTGTCGACGCGGTGATAGTATTCGCGCGTTACGGCGATTGATTTCTCTTCGTCGGCGGCTTCCAACGTCGTGACTAGATCCCGCAAATGCTGAGGAAAGCTGGGCTCGAGCATCCACAATGCGGGAAAACGATCGAGCAGCTCGCGATACGCATCCAGAAACGGATTGGCGATCCAACGCACGGCTACCGAGTGGCCGGCATCTAGCAAGGCGTCCAGCCAGCGTTGGAAGCCGTGGGCAATCACCACCGGATCGCGGCGCTCGAAGGCCGCGATCAACAGCTCGGTGATGTCGCGCAGTCGCGAGATGTCGTCCGTGCTCGCGCGCTTGGCGGCCAAGCGGGTCGCAAACTCCAACACGAGTAAGCGCGCCGGCAAGATGTCTTCGAGCAGCGCGTGGATTTCTGCGGCGTTGCCCGTGTTCTCCAAGAACGGCGGTAAGAGCTCCATCGTGCCCGTCTTGCGAAAATCAGCGACGGTCACGCCCTGGCCGTGACGTACGGTCACGAGCCGTGCTTGCTCGAGCATGCGCACGGCCTCGCGCAGCGTGTTGCGGTTGGTCCCATATTGCGCGGCGAGCTCGCGCTCGCCGGGTAACCGCTCACTCGGCTTGAGCATCCCCTTCAGGATCTGGCTGCGCAGATCGCGAAAAATCGTGGCTGCGATGTTGGTCGAAGGCGGAGCGCGGTGTTCCATGGGCGGGCGGAGTCTCGACCTGGCCGAGGCTCGCGCGCAAGCCTACAGCAAGATCGACACGCCGGCAGAAAGGTATGGATAGCCGACCCGAAGTAAAAATCCGACCGAATCACTGACCAGGAAGCGCCCACCGGCCGCGAACGAGCCGTCCCAACCGTTGTCGCTGCCCACGCCATCGCACACGTCTCGGTTGCCGCAGTTGAAGTTGCCATCGTAGCTGCGGTGCTGCAGCACGATGCCTGCCTCGCCGAAGACGCTGACTTTGGGCAAGAGGAAGAAGTTCCACTGCACGACTACGGGGATCTGCCAAATGTCCGCGCTGTAGCCATTGCCGTAGTAGATGCCGTTTCGGTAGTAGTCCTGGCAATGCGTGCCGATGGTGGAATGTGCCCAATCCAAACCGAAGCCGATACCCATGTTGTTGTTGATGCGGGGGATCGGGCCGTTCTTCAAAAACGGAATGGTGGCGCGAAACCCGGGACCAAAGCCTTCGTTAGCGCACGACTCGTTCCATTGAACGATTAAATGCGGTTCGAGCTCGGCGGGGTAAAGCCGGTGAGCGCCCGGTTGTTTGATTTGAGCCGAAGCCAGCGCGGGCACTGAAAGCAGGCCGAGTACGACGCACGTTTGCGTAAAGCGCATCAATCTTCATTTCCAAGCTAGGTGATGGTGGGTCAGCGGGCAAGCTGCAAGCGCTGTTCGACCTCGCGCAGCAGCTCGGGCGCGCCGGACATGATCTCCGAGCGCGCGCTTTCGACCCACTCCCGTACAACGAATAGCCCGCGCTCGTCCATCGCCAGGCGCGGACGATCAGCCAAGATGCTCTGCAGGCGCTCGGCCACGAGCTCACTCGGCGGGTTTACTTGGAACCGACCGCGAGCGCCCAAGCGCTGGCAAAGCTGCACGAAACGCTCGCTGGCATCGCTTGCTTGCCATTGAATGTGGGCGCGCACTCGCTCGCTCGAACCACAGGCGACGGCCGACAAATATGCCTCGTTTGCGCCGTTCTCGTAGGCGAAGGCGGCGTCCAAGAGCAACTCTACACCGACATGCGCGACCGCCCGAGCGGTGCCACGCGCTACGCCGCGATCGCTCAAGAAACGCGAGGCCTGACCAGAAAATTCCAGAAAGGCTCGTGAGCCGTGAAATGCATCGTCGGTTTGGTGATGAAACGACAGGCCGGCAGTCAGCGCGTCGAGAGTCGAAAAAGGCGGCCGCGTCCGCAGCATGGACGCGAAATCCGGCAGCATAGCGCCGAGCACGAACTCTGCGCGGATCTGCCCACGAGTGACCTCGTTGCGTTGCGCGATCAGTGCGTGACCGAAAAAATTCATGGCAATCGGACAGACTGTCCTTCTATGAACGGACCATGCTTGCTCAGCGCGTCCTGGTCGAACTGGTTGCTCGAGAGCCGCTTTCGAGTCGCGTGCACCGGTTTCGCTTTGCTTCGCGTGCGCCCTTCGCTTGGGCGGCGGGCCAACACTTGGTCGTCGTTCACGGTCAGGGGCAAGCGCTCTTCCTACCCTATTCCATCGCCTCCGCGAACGACCCCGAGAAACCGGGAGAATTCGAGCTGGCCGTGGCCGTGCACGCGGGCGCGGACGTCATGGATACGCTGCCCGTCGGCGCGGAGCTGGAAGTGGAAGGGCCCGCGGGGGCTTTCACTTGGCAACCGGCGCCACGCCCCGCGGCATTGCTGGTGGGGGCGGGCACGGGCATCGCGCCCCTCCGCGCATTGATCCAAGCCGAGCTCGCGCGCACCGCCGAAACGCGCCTACTTTTGCTGGCTGGCCATCGTGAACCGGAAGACGTGCTGTTCGCCGACGACTTCGCGCGGCTCGCGGCGGCACACTCGCGCTTTCATTTCATTCCAACGCTCAGTGGCGGAAGCAGCGCGTGGTCCGGTCGACGCGGCCGTGTTCAGGCGCAACTGCTGGAGGCGGCGAGCTCACTCGCTCCGCTCGATGCCTACGTCTGCGGGCGGCTCGAAATGGTGAGCGAGGTCGTGCGGCTGCTCATCGCACACGGCGTTCCGGAAGCGCGCATCCGTAGCGAGGGTTTCTAAGACGGCTCTCGAGCTACCGATCTTACGAGCCGGCGCGCAGCGCGTGTGCCGATTGCCGCGAGCGTGACTTGCTCGCAGCGCGACGGTCCGACGAAGGGGGAGCGGGGGGCGTGGATTTCGCGCCGGGCAGGAGCGAAGTGATGGGAAGCGCGCCGCCACTGCCGAGCCGTGCGGCGAGCAGCTCCGCGGCCACTTGCAGATCCTCCAAGCACGGCTCGGTGCCGAGAGTGGCGCTGCAGCGCGCGCGCGCCAGGCGATACGCGGCGCGACCCGTGCCGCCGGACTCACGGACCAAGCGGCGATAGCCGCCGCTCTCCGCGGCGAGTCGGGTCAACCACTCTCGGGGATTAGCGAATTCTTCTTGGGTGGGTCGCATGCTGGTTCTCGTGGCGTTTCTATGACAACGGCCGCAGCGCGTGCAGCGTAAGTCGGGGTGCTGCAACGTGCGTGCCTTGGGGCGATTCCGAGTCGCCGACCTTAGTTGATTCTGGAAATGGTCTCACGTTGTTGGTTACTTGCGTGCAGCCGGCCGTTTGGCCATCCGTACCAGGATCGGCACCCTCGACTGCTTTCGTGTGTCTGGGACCCTGACGCTCGTGTCAGGCGTGACGCACACGCTTGCGGAGCGAGAGGCCAGCGCGAACTTGGTTTCGCGCCCAGAGCCGAGCGTTTGCGGCCGGCCCACGGAACCGGTAGCGGTTACGCGAGCCTGCCTGTTTCGATCCTGCGGCCCGACCCTGCGAGCTCGCAACGACGACGAGTGACGCGGCGTCGCTCGTTGGGCAAACTCCTCGCCACACATGGCAGCTCGAAAGACAGCCACACCCGCGCGCAAGCGCTGTTGGTGGTGCGGCGAAGACCCGTTGATGATCGCCTATCACGATACCGAGTGGGGCGTGCCTGTGCACGACGATCGCGTGCTGTTCGAGTTTTTGACCTTGGAGGGAGCACAAGCCGGCTTGAGTTGGCTGACGGTGTTGCGCAAACGAGAAGCATACCGAGCTGCGTTCGCTGGCTTCGACGTGGAGCGCGTGGCGCGCTTCACCCCTGTGCGGCTCGAGCGATTGATGCAGGACCCTGGCATCGTGCGAAACCGCCTGAAGCTCGAATCGACGGTCAAGAACGCGCGTGCGTTCCTGAAGGTCCAAGCAGAGTTCGGCAGCTTTGCGGAGTACCAATGGCGTTTCGTCGACGGTGTGCCGCTTCAAGGCGCCGTGCGCGTACGGAAAGACATCCCCGTGCGCACAGCGGTTTCGGACGCGTTCAGCAAAGACCTCAAGAAGCGCGGCTTCAGCTTCGTTGGCTCGACGATCATGTACGCGCACATGCAGGCGGTCGGCATGGTGAACGACCATTGGCTGGACTGTTTTCGCGCGCCAAAACTGGCCGGAAGAGCCAGGCGCGCGAGAACGGAGTAGGAGCCAGAGACTGCGCCCGAAGCGCGGGCCCCGACCCGTCGGCCGCACGCCCTCGTAGTACCTTTTGCGGCCGCTGACGGAGCGGTTGCTCGGCGGCCCCGAGCGGGGCTTACAATGCTGGTCGTGCGTCAGGAAACGCTTACGGTCGTTGCGAGGGTAGCCGGCGCCCCACCGTTCACCGCGCTGCGCGCGGCACTGCACGCCCTAGCTCGGGATCGAATGCCCGGCGGTGGAGCGAGACCACGCATCTTTGCTGAGCCCGCGCTCGGCATCCATTTCGCTCGTTTGGTACTACTGGAAGAACCCAGCACTGGAGAGCTTTCGTCTTCGCTGCTCTTCGAGTCGAACTTCGACACGGCGTTCGAGGACCCGGCCGAGGCTCGTTTCGAACACCTCAAGCTCCTGTGCCAAACCGTACTCGAGCCGCTCGCTTCGGTATTCCAGCACTGCTCTGGATTTGCTTCGGATGGCAGCGCAGAGCAGTTGCTCGCGTCGCTTGCCCAACTCCAAACGCAGTCGAGTGCCGCCTATCAAGGTCACATCGACCGTGATTTGAAGCGGATCCGCCTGGAGCAGCACCTGCGGGACGTGCTGCTCGATTTTTTCGCGCAAGTCCCCAAAGCGCCGCCGCGCGAGCTGTATCATGCGGCGCGTAGACACGTTCGCTTGCAATGCGGCAGTGATCCGCAACTTGCCGGCTTGGATCTCAATCTACCCGCACCTGCTGCACCGGATGCCGCACTTCGCAGCCAGGGCCTGAAGGCGGGGATTTCCGCCTGGCTCGAGAACCTCTCGAGTGACACCGTTGCTTTCGTGCTGAGCCAGCTGTGGAACATCCGACGCTGGCAGGAGCAGGATCCGGAGTACCAGCAACGCGCGCGCCAAGAAGCGTGGAGTGACGTCGAGCGCCGAACCTTCCTAGAAATCGCGGAGACCGAAGATCACGCGCTGCAAAATGCACTGACCCACGTGGTGCCGTTGAAAGGCCGAGACCGCTTGGCCCTGCTGCTCTTTTCACATGGCTACATCGACACGATGGCCAGGAAGCATTTCAACGAGATTGGCCAACTCGGCGGAATTCCGACGATTCACTTCGCGAAATGGCTACTGATCGACGACAACACGCGGCTCGTGTTCTTCAGTAACTACGACTCCAGTTGGGAGAGTTACTTGGGCGATTTCGTGGATCGCGCCGCAATCGGCTTGAATCTGGCGTGGACCCTCACCGCGGAGTACCCAAGGACGCGCTACCTCACGCGCCTCGGTGCCAGCGACGAAGAGCGCTTCAAGGCCTGGAGCCGCGCGTATCAGCGTCCAACACAGGTGTTCTACACGGCCTACCCCGAGCTCGGGATCGCCGCTCTGAACAACAACACGTGGATCCGCCGAGGGCTCCATCATCCCCCGGGTGCAGCAGAGCTTCGCGCTTGGTTTCGTCGCCTCACCTGAGCGCTCTCTCCCGTCAGCAAGCGGTGTTTCATGACCCCAGAAGACCTACGAGACATTCAGGGCCTGATCCTGAGCGGATATGGAAAAAAACCAGCGGCTCGCTACGCGATCTTCCAGATCGTGAACGGTGAGGACGCACGTCGCTGGCTCGGCCGCGTGCTGGACGGCATCCAGTATGGTGCCTTTCGCGGCACGCGTCGGCGTGAACCACCCTTTCTGGGTGACCTGTGCTTCAACGTTGCGTTCACTTACCAAGGGTTTCGCGAGCTCGGCTTGGACGAAACGGCTCTCTCTGGCTTTGCTTTGCCCTATCAGGAGGGGATGTGCGAAGCGAGCCGCGCTCGACGCTTGGGTGACGATGGCGAAAGCTCTCCCGCTCACTGGCGCTGGGGGCGGCCCGAACAGCCAGTGCACGGCTTGCTCGCGGTATTCGCGGGTGAAGGCGACGCGGATCCCGAGGATTGGGTGCGTATTCAAGAGTTCATCGATGCGCAGCTGTGCCGCGCTCACGGCACGCGCGTGATCACCGTGCTCGATACCGTGGCCTCGAACTTGACCTGTCGCAAAGAGCACTTCGGTTTCCGCGATGGCATCGCCAACCCGCGCATCTCAGGTCTTCCGCGCAATCGCACGGACGACTTGATCGCGGCGGGTGAAGTCCTGCTCGGGCAAAAAAACGAGTATGGCCTAGCGCCGTTCTCGCCCGAGGTGCTCGCGAGCGCCGATCCGAAGGGGATCCTACCCGCAGCCGACGGTCGAGCGGAACGCCACGATTTCGGCAAGAACGGCAGCTACCTAGTGTTCCGCCAGCTGTCCCAGGACGTGCAAGGCTTCTGGAACTACATCGACGAGATGCGCAAGACCGTGCCCGACGCACCGCCCGGGCGCGCAGGGCGCGAGTGGCTCGCAGCCAAGTTCGTCGGTCGCTGGCCGAACGGCACGCCGCTCAGCCGCTTCCCCAACGAACCGGGGCCGGCCGTCGAAAAGGAGCTGGACAGCTTCGTCTATGGCCTCAATCACGACTCATTCGGCGAACGCTGCCCGATTGGCGCGCATATCCGGCGCTCGAACCCGCGTGACACCGCGCTGCCCGTGCCGCACGACCCTGAGCTGAGTGGCGACCCGCAGCATGAGAGCGTGCGTGCGGAGCGCTTGCGCTTGACCAATCGACATCGGCTCTTGCGGCGTGGACGTGCCTACGGGCCGCCCGTGGACGAGGACTACGACATCGACGCGCTGCGCACGCACGCTTCGCCCGTGGAGCGCGGCCTGCACTTCCTCTGTTTCAACGCCAACCTCAGTCGACAGTTCGAGTTCGTGCAATCGAACTGGGTGCAAAATCCAGCCTTCGCCGGCCTCTCGAGCGATCCCGACCCGCTGCTGGGCGCGGATCGAGAAGAGCCATTTCGAGCCTCGGACTTCACGCTCCAGGGCTGTCCGGCGCGTCGCGTCCGAAAGCTCCCGCGCGTGGTGGAGACGCGAGGTGGGGCGTACTTTTTCATGCCGAGTCGGCGTGCGCTGCGCTTTTTGAGCCAGAAGTGAGCGCTGGGTGGGCTCAGCTCGCGAAGGATTCCCAGTCCAAATCAGCGCACAGAACCCGCACGCCATCGGTCTCGGGGATGGCGATCGAGAACGTGACGCACGCCCGCGCGTCGGCGATCGACAAATACGGACGGGAAATTTGCACGGCCATCGGCTGGGCAATCGCGCGCCGAAAGTAGGGCCTGCGGAACCAATTGGCGCCCTCGGCGTCAGCGCACGGCAGGTAGCGCGGATCGAGCCGCCGCGCGGCCTCGCGGGTGCCGATGTTTCCACCGACCTGCACGCCTTCGGCTGACAACAGGTAGCAACGTTGTACGCCGCCCAGCGCCAAGAATTCTGCGAACGCATGCTCTGGTTCGCCGCCCAAGCGCAGTAGCGCCGCGGCGTCCTCGAACTTCTTCGAGTAGTGAGCGAGCACCGAGCGCTCGCTGCTGGACTGTCGACGGACGCGCTCTTGAAAGCAGCGAAACAACTCGTTCAAGACGTCCCGGTAGTCTTCGTCCGGGCTCACGCAGGCTCTCGGCTCGCCGAAGTAGAAGCCTTGCACGAAATCGACGTCGCTCTCCATTGCGATCATCGAATGCTCGGCGGTCTCTATCCCCTCCATCACCACCAAGCAGCCCGCCTCGTGGAGCAACGACACGAGACCGGGCAGGATGCGTCGCACGCGCGGCGTGCGCATGGCTTCCACGACCATCGAACGATCGAGCTTCACGATGTCCGGTTTGAGCCGCCAAATGCGCTCGAAATTCGACTCGCCAGCGCCAAAATCATCGATCGCGACCAGGCAGCCGAGGTCTCTGAAATACTGCACGCAACGCGCTAGGTTTTCTTCGTCGTAGGCCGAGGTCTCCAGGATCTCGACCACCACGCGGTGGGTGGGTACCCCGAAGCGTTCCAGCACGCGTGGCAAGATCGCGCGCGTGGAGTGACCCTCTAGGATCAGCGCGGGGCTGACGTTCAGAAAGATCCAACTATTGGCGACGCCTTGCAGCACGGAATTTTGCAGATGCAGCGCGCGGCAAATCTGATCGAGCGCGATCGCGTTGTCCCCGGCCTTGCGAAACATGCGGTGCGGCGAGACCAAGCGATCCTGAGCGTCATAGGCACGCAGCAGCGCTTCGTAACCGACAGGCTTGTGATGTGCGAGGCTGAGCACGGGCTGAAGCGCGGTGCGCAGCGTGTACTCACCGAAGCGCGCGTGTGCGAGAGAACCCTCGACCTTGATATTGGCGAAGATCTGCTGGAGAAATGCCAGATCGACTCGATCCGGTGAAGAGGGCGGTGGGGACGACGAGCGACGCATGCCCGGCGGATGCGAGGACAGGCGTCGCTTCGGCGCAGATTGCGCCGGCTCCGGCGTGTCTGTCGCGTCTGGCGTGTCTGCTTCGGTCTCGGCCGCAGCGCCAAAGGCTGGGTCAGGATCCGAGGGATCTAGCAGGGCGCGTCGCAGCATGAGATCTATAGCGTTGCACATTGGACATTTCGCGTCCGTTTCCGAGTCGGCTTGCGGGCAAACCAGGTGCGACTCTAGGCTACGGTGTGAGTAAGTGTGTCAATCACAGGGCTCGAGCTTGGCGCCGCACTTGCGCGCTCTCGATCGCGCTCGCACTCTTGGCATTTTGCGGCCTACTTGCTGCGGCAATGCTGGTTTATCCGGGAGGAAACTGGCTCGACCGTGCCGCGCACGGGCACCGCTTCTTCGCCAACTACATCTGCGATCTGACGCAGCCTCGCTCACTGTCAGGGGTGAACAATCTGCTCGGCTCGCGGCTCGCTCAGCTCGCGATGGTTTGCTTTGCCGTGGCACTTGCCGGGTTCTTTTGGCTCGTACCCTGGCATTTCGAGCAAAGCGCGCGGGCCGCGGCTTGGGTGCGCGGTCTGGGTGAATGCGCGGTCGTGAGTTACCTGGCGGTGCCATTCACGCCGTCGGTGCTGTTCGGTGACGTTCACGCTCGGCTCTCGTTGCTGTCGGGGGCGCTCGGGCTCAGCGCCGCGCTGTGCGCGGTCTGGGCCCTGCTTCGGTCGCCACCAGATCGTGCAACGCGTTCACTCGGGGTGCTGGGTGCGCTCGCGCTCGCTGCTGGGACTCTGCACGCGGCGCTGTTCGTTCGATACCTGCATGCGCCCACGCCGGCGCCGTTGATCGTCCCCGCCGCACAGAAGGTGGCGGCCTTGCTGCTGATTGGCTGGATGCTCGGCGTGGCCTGGCTGACGCTCAGTCGTCCCCGCGAAAGCGATCCGTAGCGCGGCGCTCCGCCTTCGTGGGTCGCCCCGCGCCGCGCGTCCGCACCGCAACGCGCTCTTCCTTGGGCGGAGGCGGTGGAGAATGATCGGCGTAGAGCAAGCGAGCTTCCGGCGCGCCCAAGCGCTTTTCCGCCAGCTGCAAGACTTCCCAGACGATGCTGCCCCGAGGTGAGAAGGCGCGTATCTCGTCACCCACGCGCAGCGCGTGACTCGAACGTGCGGGCTCACCGTTGACGCGCACGTGGTTCGCATCGCAAGCCGTCTGGGCGAGCGTGCGCGACTTGAACAAGCGCGAGGCAAACAAGTAGCGATCGAGCCGCACCGACTCACTCAACGTTTCACCGTCTCGGCCTCATGGTGCGGTGAGCTCCCGAGCTTGACCACCTGGCTCGGGCTGGATGACGACCACCGAGCCAGCGGCTGGCGCTGGCGCTGGCGGCGGCTCGACTGCGGCGGGCGCCGGCGCTGGCGCTGGTACCGGTGCCGGTAGCGGCTCGGGGCGATCGATCGTCGGCGAGAAACCGCGGCGTGGGGCGACCCCCGTTTCGTTGCCTTGCGGGCTGGGCTGGGGCAAAGATCGGGCGACGCTGAGCTCTTCGCCCAAGCGGGCTGTGGGTTCGGTCAGCTTGCCTGTCAGCGACGAGCTGAAGATCGCGCGTTGCGGTCGCGCATTCTCGAATGAGCTCAGGGTGCTGACGACGCGCGGTTCACCGCCGAGCCGCGTTGGAATCAAGAGCAAGGCGAGCGCGACGAATGTGAGCGACCCCGCAGTGAGGCCGACGCAGGGTGCCCAGCGCCATTCGACGAAGTCACTGACCAGTTGAGGAACTCGCATGGTGACGTCCTTCCTGCGAGGCGGGGCGATACCTGCTCGACCTGCGAAGGCTACACGCGACTCGAATGCGCGTCACGCGACACCTGCGGCCTTGCTTGCCCCCCGTTTCGGTTCAGTTTCGCAGGGTTCAAATTTGCCCCAAGAAAACTGCAGCCTCAGCCGCCTGAAAATTCGTCTTCGGCGTCGGCGCCTGGGGGGGTCGCATCATCGCGATTGAGTAGATAATTTTCGGGCAAACTCACTGCTTGGGTGCCTGAACCTTTGCCGCGTGGCACGCGCATTGCCGAGGGCGGAAAGGGCTGGCTGCCGTCGACGCTGTCCAACGCCTGCCGCAAATCCGCGAGTGTGGCAATTTGCATGAGTCGCTGCCGAAGCTCGGCCGAGCCACGAAAGCCCTTGGTGTACCAGGTCGAGTGGCGGCGAAACGATCGCATCGCCATGCGTTCGCCGAACCAGTTGCTGAGCAAGGTGGCGTGCTCCAGCATGATCTCGACGATGCCGCCCAGGAGCGGCGGATTTTCCGGCTCGCGACCGTCGAATACGCTCACCAGGTCCCGAAACAGCCAGGGCCGACCGAGGCAACCGCGGCCCACGATCACTCCATCGCAGTTCGTACTGCGCATCATGCGTAGGGCGTCCTCGGCCTCCCAGATGTCGCCATTGCCGAGCACCGGAATGTGACGGACGGCCTGCTTCAACTCGCCGATCGCGCTCCAGCGCGCCTCACCGTCGTAGAGCTGGGCGGCGGTGCGGGCGTGCAGGCCGACCGCGCGACAACCTTCCGCTTCCCCGACGCGGCCGGCGTCCAAGAACGTCAACAGCTCGTCGTTGATCCCCATACGGAACTTGATCGTGACCGGCACCGGACCCGCGTTTTGCACGCACGCGCGCACGATCGCCGCGAGCAGCTTGGGCTTGACCGGGATCGCGGCGCCGCCACCCTTGCTAGTGACCTTGCGCACCGGGCAGCCGAAGTTCATGTCGATGTGATCGACGCGCCCTTCGCCGACTAGGCGCTTGGTGGCTTCACCCACGTAGTACGGGTCGACGCCGTACAGCTGCAGGCTGCGCGGGTTCTCTTCCGGACCAAAGTCGGCGATGCGCAGCGTCTTTTGATTGCCCTCGACGAGTGGCCGGGCCGTGATCATCTCGCTCACGTACAGCCCCGCGCCGAAGCGTCGGCACAACGAGCGAAATGGGTAGTTCGTGACGCCTGCCATCGGCGCGAGCACGACCGGGGGCCAGACGCGCATCGGCCCAATTTGGAGCGCTGCAAATTCACCAGCGTGCGCCGGCTTGACCTCGCGGTTCAGATCACTTTTGTACTGGTCGTCCATCGCGCAATCACTGTCTGTCGAAGGGCAAGCTAGTGCGGGGCTTCTTGTGGCGCCAGACCCGCCAGTCAGCGGCGGTCGCGGGCGCTGACACGTCGTCGCAGGACGGGGGCGCGTCGACTCCGATCAGTCGACGCGGCTCGGCCTCTTGGCTGTCTGCCAGCAAAATTCGTTCGTGTTCGTCCAAGAAATAAGCGGTGGTCAGGCCCTGGCCGCGTTCTGCGGGCCAGGCGTAGGCGTAAAAATGGCGTTCGGCAGCCTCATCGTCGATGGCGTCACCGGGCCTCGCGCTGTAGCCGCCGCCACGCTTCGGCAAACACACGAGCACTAGATAGCCGCCGATGTTCGCTGCGGGTCCGAGCCTGGTATCGACCAATCGCGGATAGCCCTCGAGCACGGCTGGCTCGACGCGATTGCCGGAGCGGACGCCGAGCTCAGCGCTCAGCTCTCCCAGCAGCCCCGCCGAGCCCACGTGATCGCCGTCCGGATCGTAGTAAGCGTTCTTTCGCCAGGCGTCTTCGGCAAACAAGATCTCGCGTAGGCGAGACACGACGCGTTGCTCGGTGGCCGTCGTGCCGCCCTCGACCATGCCAGGCACGGCCTCGAGGACTAGGAAGCGAAACGTGCCGACGGTCGCGCATGTGCCCGCCACCCCCAACGCAAGCTTGAGCCAGAACACCTGGCGCGCGGGCTGCGCGGGTAGCGCGACGAACCCGAGTAGCGTACCGACGGCGGCGAACAGCGCGAGCTTGGTCAACCAGAGCGACAGCACGGCGGCAGTGCACAGCAGCAGCACGCGGAGCAGCACGCCCCGCGCGACCACCTCGGGCGAGGGGTCGGCCCTCGGATTCGGCGAAGCGTCTGTCATGCGAGGGCCCTAGTAGCACTCTCGCGGCCGGCCGCGGCAGTTCCGACGAAACAGGCGCAAAATCGACTAGGTCAGCGCTTTTTGCTGCTCGGTGGCGGGCTCGGTGAGAGCTGGGTCGCACTCTCCAGGCTCTCCGGCGCGACGCTGCCCGTGCCCAGGGAGTAGCCCACCAATGGTCGCGTGCGTGCGTCCGGCTTCTTCTTCATGACAGACCCGCTGTCAGCCGCCGGCTGTGTGGAGGACGTGCCGGTCAATGCGCGTCGCAACTCCTCTGGCGGGGGTGAAGTTCGTGACGAGGGGGGCGGAGATAACCGGGACGGTGGTGGCGAGAGCCGAGAGGGGATAGCTGCCGTGTATGGCTCGCCCAGTGGTGGCCTGAGGACGCTACTGATCGGTTGAGCTGAGTGTGGGTCGCTGGCTGAGCTGGCCGCTTTCGAGCTTGCCGTTGGCGAGCTGGCTGGTGCGCGTGACTGGCCGAGGCGCACGTCCATCTGGAGTAGGCCCAACGCTTGGGCGCTGGCCGGCGCGCGCGGCAGACTCGAATCACGGCGTGTCTCGGGTGATGGCGGACGGGTCGTGCGTGGCCCGCCGAGCTCGCTCCTCAGGCGATGGATCTCGTGCAACGCATCATCTCGTTCCTTGCCGATGCGCGCCACGGCGCTCTGCGCTTCGTCACGCTGTGCCTGTAAGCGGGCGACGGTTTCTCGAGCCCGCTCGCGATCTTCCGCCAACTTTTGCAGAGTACGTTCCAGCTCGGCCAGCTCGGCACGATCGACTTCAGGAGCCGACGAGCTGGCAGGTTGATCGAGCTCCACGAGCCGTACAGAGCTGGGTGGTGGGTCCGCTTGCACCAGCGTCGGGGCGTGGCCGACCTGGTCGCGTCGCTCGAGCTCGGCTAGTCGCTCGCGCAGTGTTTCGAGCGCGCTGTCGCGCTGCTTCAATTCGGCCTCTTGTTCGTCGAGCAACTTGACCAGAAATAGGTCTTGCTGATCGATGAAGTACCCGCGCTCCTGTGCATGTTCCTTGCGCGTCCGATCGAGCACCCGTTCCAGCTCGCTGATTTTGCTTTCGAAGATCTGCTGCTGTTCACTCGCCCCGCCCAGTAAGTCGCGCAGGCCCTCGAGCTCGAGCGTCAGCGACTCGTTCGCTTCGCGTGCGCCACCTAGGCCATTGCCCAGCTGCTGAATGGCGCGGAACAGCCCGGTCAAACTGGCTTCGGCGCGTGCGCTCGCGGCAAGCGCTGCTTGCACGCGTGCGTCGCTCTCGGTCGCGAGCTCGGGTAGGGGCGTCGGTTTTCGCTGTGGTCCCGCGACGGGCGGGAGCGTGGGTGAGTTCGACATGTTCAGGGCGGTCTCGGCCAAGCCGACAACGGGCAGATGGTACAGCCTTGTCAGCCTTCGTTCGAGTGCGGCCTGCTCGACTTGTACGACGTTGTGCGATGGCAAACCGTTGGGGGAGCGTTGGGGCAGAGTTTCGTCGATCGTTTCGCCGAGCTTGCGGCTCATTTTCCGCCCAGACGGTTATCAGCTAGTCGCGCTACCAGGGCAGGGTTATGCCTTGTACGATGGGCGCATCCTCAGCGATTGCGGCGGCGGCGACGACGAGCGATCGGCCGGAGACACCGGTCGATAGCGGTTTGCCCGAGCTCGAGCAGGCCCTGGCCGTTTTGAGGCAGCGAGCCAGCTCGTTCGCACGCGCCAAAGTAGCCGATAAAGTGAGCTGGCTACGCGAAATGGGCAGCCGTTTTCGGGAGCTTAGCCCGCGCCTGGTGGCCGCGGCTGGTGCAGCGAAGGGGGTTCCGAGCGGCTCCCCACTGGAGGGTGAGGAATGGCAGTCTGGCCCAGTTGCCATCATTCGCAATTTGAAACAGCTGGCTGACTCACTCGACCAAGTGCGGCGCGCCGGAGCGCCCGGGATCGACCCCGCCAGGGTTTCCTTCACTGCGCACGGCCGCGCGGCGGTCGAGGTCACCCCGCACGAGTGGTACGATGGCCTGCTTTACGCTCCCTTCCGCGCGAAAACTTGGCTCGCACCGGAGGTGGATGTCACCCAGCTGGCCGAGGTTCAGGCTGGGTTTTACAAGCGGCGCGATCCCGAGGGGCGCGTCGCGTTGGTGCTCGGCGCGGGCAACGTCGCCTCTATCCCCGTGCTCGACGTGATCTACAAGTCCTTCGTCGAGGGCGCGGTGTGCTTGCTCAAGATGAGCCCGGTCAACGCGTACTTGGGCCCGATCTTCGAGCTCGCGATGGCGCCGCTGATCTCGCGCGGCTTCTTGCGCATCGTCTACGGCGGACCCGAGGTCGGCGCCCACTTGGTCGCGCACCCCGCGATCGACGAATTGCACATTACTGGCTCGCTCGAGACACACGATCGAATCGTTTGGGGAGCGACCGCTGCCGAGCGCGCAGAGCGCAAGCAGCGGGGCACCCCGCTGTTCGAAAAGCCGGTCAGTAGCGAGCTCGGTAACATCAGCCCCGTCCTGCTGGTGCCTGGCAAATACAGCGATCGCGAGCTGACCGCGATGGCGCGGAGCCTCGCGGGGATGGTCGTGCAAAATGCCTCGTTCAATTGCAACGCGGCCAAGATGCTGATCACTCCACGCGGCTTCGCTCAACGTGACGAGCTCTTGACTCGCTTGAAAGCGGAGCTGGCCAAGGTCGCACCGCGGAACGCCTATTATCCAGGCGCGGAGGCGCGATACGCGTCGCTGACCAAGGACGCCGAGCACGTGACTCGCATCGGTGACGCGAGCCCAGGGCAGTTGCCGTGGACGTTGATCAGCGAGCTCGATCCGAGCTCGTCTGCGCCGCAGTTCAGCGTGGAGCCCTTCTGCGGTATCTTGAGTGAGGTGAGCGTGGGCAGCGCCGATCCGCTCGAGTTCTTGGCCAGCGCTAGCCAGTTCGCCAACGAACGCTTGTGGGGCACGCTGAATGCAATGCTGTTCGTCACGCCAGGCACCGAGCACGACGCCAGTTTGTCGAAGGCGCTCCTGCACACGATCGACGCGCTTCGCTATGGCACGGTGGCCATCAACCACTGGCCAGCTGCCGCATACGTGCTCGGGACCGCACCTTGGGGCGGGCACCCGAGCGCGACGCTGGCCGACGTGCAAAGCGGCTTGGGCTGGGTGCACAACTCGCTGCTGTTCGACGCGAGCGCGGTCGAGAAGACCGTGCAACGCGGCTCGTTGCGCGCCTTTCCAGCGCCTCCGTATTTCCCGGGGCACCGATCGCTACACCTCCTGGGGCGCGCTTTAGCGGATTTCGAGGCCGCCCCGAGCGCAGTGGGGCTGACTAAAGTCGGGTACTTTGCGGTCCGCTCGTGAGATGGCAGAGTCCGGCCACGCCGGCCCGACGCGCCGCTTCCAACGTCTGAACCCCTAGAAATTCATGCCTCACACGACCGACGACCTTCGCATCGAGAGCCTACGGCCACTGATCCCGCCCGCCATTTTGATGGAGGAGCTGCCCGTGTCCGGGGCCGATACCCAGTTGATCGCCGACGCCCGCGCGGACGTCGCGCGGATCGTGACCGGTGAAGACGATCGGCTGGTGATCGTCGTGGGGCCGTGTTCGATTCACGATCCGGAAGCCGGCATCGAGTACGCCAAGCGCCTCAAACCGGTTGCCGACGCGCTCCGCGACGATCTCAAAATCGTGATGCGCACCTATTTCGAGAAGCCGCGTACCACGGTCGGCTGGAAGGGTCTGATCAACGATCCCAAGCTCGACGGTTCGTTCTCGATCAACCTGGGGTTGCGGGTCGCGCGCAAGTTCCTGCTCGATGTCGTACAGCTCGGTGTGCCCACGGCTACCGAATTTTTGGATCCGATCTCACCGCAGTTCGTCGCGGATCTGGTGTCGTGGGGGGCAATTGGTGCCCGCACTACGGAGAGCCAAGTGCATCGCGAGCTGGCCAGCGGCCTGAGCATGCCCGTAGGTTACAAGAACGGCACCAGCGGGGACGTTCAAATCGCGGTCGACGCGGTGCGTTCCTCCGCCGCACCGCATCACTTCCTGTCGGTCACCAAGCAAGGCTTGGCCGCGATCGTCTCGACGCGTGGCAATCAGCATTGCCACCTCATCCTGCGCGGCGGCCGCTCGGGTCCGAACTTCGCCGCCGAAGCGATCGCGGAGGCGACCGAGGCCCTGAGCAAGGCTTCCTTGCGGCCCTCGTTGATGGTCGATTGCAGCCACGCAAACAGCCAGAAAAACCACAAAAACCAGGTCAGCGTCGGCGAATCACTCGCCGCGCAGGTGAGCGCCGGCAGCCAGGCGATCTTCGGCGTGATGCTCGAGAGCAACCTGGTCGAAGGCCGTCAGGACGTGATCGCCGGTCGCTCGCTCACGCGCGGACAAAGCATCACGGACGCTTGCCTCGGCTTCGATGAAACCGTTCCGGTGCTCGAATCATTGGCCGCTGCCGTGCGGGCTCGCCGCAAGCTCAAGGGCTGACCGACCGCTGCGTGGTTCCGGAAGTTTGGCGCATCCTCGCGGCTCGACCTAGCGCGCAACCAAAAAATTCAGCCCTCGCTTTGCGCGGCTGCGCGCGCGGACTCGATCGCCGCGTAGAGCGACAACGCGCCCTGCGATACACCACGTAAGCCAATCAATAGCGCATCGAACGACAGTGAATCCAGCGGCACTCGGCTGACGTGTGCGGCGGGGATCGCCGGTGCCAACTCGGCCAACCAAGTGACGTCCGCGGGGAATAGCCCTGCGTCCAGGATCGAGCGCTGTGCCAGCGGGAATACCTCGCTCTTCTGCAAGCGCCCGAGCATCGCCACGCCCGCGGGGGTCGCGTCGTGCACGGCGATCAGCTTCAGATCCGGGCGCGCTTGCAATAGTCCACGAGCTTCGCTGGCGAGCGCGCGGGGGTAGCCCGTCTCTGAAACGATCAACGCCGATAGCGCGCGATGGGCGCCGTTTTTGAGCAACAAATCGACCAACTGGTCGCGCTCGGCGATCACCAAGCAAGCGATTTCGGTGGGCAGATACTCGAGCCCGCTCTCGCTCAGGCTGGCTTCGTCGACCAAATTTTGCGACCCGCGTGCGGCCGTCCATTTCGAAAGCCAACGAGCGACTGGCTCCCGAGGCGCTGGATCGCGCCGAGTTACCACGCCCGTTCCGACCATGCCCACGCCGGTCAGCGTCACGATGATGCCGAGCACCAAGGTCAGCCCCCAGTCACCTTTCAGCGAGTACACCCAAGCGGCAAGCCCGACCACGATCATGCACAACCCAGCCAGCCCGCGCCGCGCAATGTAGCGAGTCACGACTACGTTGTTCCGCGCGTACGCGATGTACAGCTGATTTTCGCTGAAGAACTGCCCTTGGCCGAGGGCGCGAGCCATTAGGTCCTGCCACTCGGCGTCGCTGATGCCATCCAGCTCGGGCTGGAACACGCCCTCGCTCACGAAGCGTTCCCCGCGCGATCTGCCCGCGCCGCGCGATGCCGCGCTCGCCTGCGCCCGGCTAGCGTCTCCGCGGCCAAGCTTGCCAGATACTCGTCGTAGTCGAGCTGCATGGTGTGACGTCGCGAAGGCACGTAGCGCGCGAACATTTGCGCACGCTCGCGCGCGGTGCGTAGCTTGCGCTCCGCGGCGTCGGGGAGATCGTAGCTTCCAGTCAGCTGCTCGGCGATCAACTTGGCTTGCGCTTCCGCCAGTGGCATCACTGCACCCACTGGTTGAGCTAGGCCGACGAAAAAAAGATCCTCACGCTGCAACGGAAATATCCTCAGAAATAGCGGCAAATCATTGCCTTGGGGCGCGACCACGTCGCTCGAAAAGAAGGGGAAGCTCACCTTGTAGCCGGTGGCGTAGATGATCACGTCTACGGTCTCCACGCTGCCATCGGCAAACTGCACGCGCTGACCATCCCGTTTGGTCAGCGCGGGTTTGCCCCTCACGTCCCCCGAACCAAGCCGCGTCAGAATGTCGGACGAAATGGTGGGATGGGCCTGGTCCAAATGATGATCCGGCTTCGGCAGACCGAAGTCCTCGGGACGCCCTACGGCCAGCCGATACCAGGCTTCGGCGAGCGCGCGCCGCACGCTTGCCGGCAAGAACGAGGGCAAAATCGAGTTCTGGTCGATCGGCTTGCCGAACGCATACTTGGGGAGCACCCACGCGCCGCGGCGCGCCGAGAGAAAGACCTGCTCGGCGACCCCAGGATGTCCGAGCTCACACGCGATATCCATGGCCGAGTTGCCCATGCCCACGACCAGGATGCGTTTGCCGCGCAGCGCGTGCGGCTCGTCAGGGTCGAGGTAAGCGTGTGAATGCAGCTCGAGCCCGGAAAATTCACCCGGGATTTGCGGCTCCGGCCAAGCCGGATCCCAGTGGTGTCCGTTGGCCACCACCAACGCATCGCACTCTTCGACCGCGCCGCTGGAAAGGGTCAAGCGAAAGCCGCCTTCGGCGCGTGGTTCGGCGCGTTCGACCGCGGTCTCGAAGCGGATCTGTCGCTCGAGCTCGAACGCGTCCGCGTAGTCTTGAAAGTAGCGCGCAATCAAGTCGTGCTTCGGATAGTCCGGGTAGTGCTTGGGCATCGGAAAATCGCGAAATTGCATGCGCTCGCGCGAGGTGTTGATGTGCAGCGATCGATAAGCGCTGCTCTGGCCGTTCTTGTTCTTGAACACCCAGTTGCCGCCGACGCGGTCGCTCTTCTCGAAGCATTGAACCGACAAATGTGCGTCCGTCAGTGCCTTGACGGTGACCAAACCACACGCGCCAGCGCCGATCACTGCGACCCTTGGCCGACGATTCACGCGGTTTTCGCCATGTAGGTTGATCTGAGCCAGGCTCTGCGACCGGTTGGCTCTCGTAGCAGCATAAAAAGCGTCACGGAGCCGAGGATGGCGGGGTCCCGTTCGAGCCGCAAGGCTGCTACGATGTGCCGAGGAAATTGCTCGAATGCTGCGCATCTTGGTAGTCGAAGACTCGGCCAGTATGCGTTCCTTCGTCAGGAACGCGCTCGAGTCGGACTCTCGTAGTTCGGCGGGTGTGGATGTGGTTGAGGCTTCCAGCGGCTTCGAGGCACTGCGGCTCTTGCCGCGTGGCCCGTACGACCTGGTGATCACCGACATCAACATGCCCGATATCAATGGCCTCGAACTGATTTCGTTCATCCGAAAGAGCGAGTCACACAAGGCCACGCCCGTGATGATCATCTCCACGCAGTCGTCCGAGCGCGACCGCGCGCGCGGCTTGTCCCTGGGCGCGAATGGCTACTTGATCAAGCCATTTTCACCAGAGGTGTTGCAAACCGAGGTCTGGCGTCTCTTGCCCAATGGCACCGCCCAAGCCAAGCCGCATGGCTGAGCTGTCCGACAAAGCGCGCGAAGAATTCTTCTCCGAAGCGCAGGAGATCATCGAGACTTTGTCTCGAAATCTGCTCAGCCTCGACTCCGCGATCAAGGCCGGCATCAGCGACCCCTCGCTGATCAACGAAGCCTTCCGCGCGGTCCACACGCTGAAGGGCCTAGCCGGCCTGTTCGGTGCGGCGCGCCTCGGTGCACTCTCGCATCGTCTGGAGGACGTGCTCGACGATCTTCGTCTCGGCCGCATCGAGCTCAGCCAGAACGTGCTGGACGTGCTGTTCGGTGCGGTCGAAGCATATACTCGCATTTTGCAGGCCGAAAAGGCCGATTCGGACGAGGAGCTAGACGTCGAGCAACTGTTCACCGAGCTCGAGCGCATTGGCGCGGGTGCCATGGAGCACCAGAGCCCGGTGGCGGATTACGAGCTCGATCCGGGGCTTTTGGCGGTGCTCACCGAGTATGAAGAGCACCGGCTGCGCGCAAATATTGCTCTGCAAATGCAGCTCTATCGGCTGCGCGTGCAGTTCGACTTGTCGACCATCGACAAGGTGCTGGAAGAGATGAAAGAGCGTGCCAAGCGGCA
>Ga0247783_1000149_pt1 | contig 20463 bp, 19 predicted proteins | sample UWRJL064202C5_FD_179911 | JGI IMG/M metagenome (GOLD analysis project Ga0247783, IMG submission 179911) | Plant litter microbial communities from Arlington Agricultural Research Station in Wisconsin, United States - UWRJ-L064-202C-5 | ecosystem: Environmental > Terrestrial > Plant litter >...
TCGTCACGCATCGCGACAACCCCGGCGAGACGATCTGGTTCGCGAGCGTGCGCGATACGGCGCTCGAATACGGCCTCGAAGTCGTCTACGCCGAAGACCTGGATGCGAGCGCGATGCAGAGTCGCGTCGCGCAGATCGGTCCCGACTTCGTCTTCTCGTTCTACTTCCGCCAGATGCTGCCCGCCGCGTTGCTCGCGCAGGCCCGCCACGGCGCGTTCAACATGCACGGTTCGCTGCTGCCGAAGTACCGCGGTCGCGTGCCGATCAACTGGGCGATCATCCGCGGCGAGCGCGAGACGGGCGCGACGCTGCACGAGATGACGCCGAAGCCCGACGCCGGCCGCCTCGTCGCGCAGACCGCGGTACCGATCCTGCCCGACGACACCGCGCAGGATGTGTTCGTGAAGGTCACGGTCGCGGCGGAACAGACGCTGTGGCGCGCGCTTCCCCACCTCATCGCGGGCGATGCGACGTTCTATCCGAACGACTTGTCGAAGGGCTCCTATTTCGGCGGGCGCAAGCCGGAAGACGGCCGCATCGACTGGCAGCGCAGCGCGCGCCAGATCCACGACCTCGTGCGCGCCGTCGCGCCGCCCTACCCCGGCGCGACGACGACGGTCGCGGGCACGGCGATGGTCGTCGAGCGAACGCGCATGCTCGCCCACGCGATCGCGCCGACCGCGGGGCTCGCACCCGGATCGCTCCTCGTCACCGACAAGGCCTGCGTCGCGATCTGCGGCGACGCCGAACCGATCGAGATCCGCCGCGCGTCGATCGACGGCAAGCGCTACGACGAGGCGGCACTGGCGGCGCACATCGGTCGCGGCGCCTACGTGCTCGGGGGCCCTCCGACATGAACGACCTGACCGACGATCCGCACGAGCGGGCCGCGACCGGCTGGGCGAAGAACCGCATCGAGGCGCTGACCGACGGCATCTACGCGGTCGCGATGACGCTGCTCGTGATCGACCTCAAGCTTCCGGAAGCGCATCTGCTGCACACCCACGACGACTTCGTCGCCGCGCTCCTCGCGCTGCTGCCGAAGGCGCTCGCCTGGATCATCAGTTTCTTCGTGCTCGCGCTCTTCTGGCTCGGGCAGCACCGCGGCTTCCATCGACTGAAGGTCGTCGACAGCACCTTCGTCTGGCTCAACATCGTGCAGCTGTGCTTCGTCAGCCTGCTGCCCTTCTCCGCGTCGCTGATCGGCGAATACGGCGGCACGTTCGAAGGCCACGCCATCTACAACGCGAACATGGCCTTGATGGCCATCATGTCCATCGCGCAGGCGATCTACGTGCACCGCCATCCCGAACTGCACGCGCATCCGATCCCGCGCGCGATCTATCTGGCCGTGTTGCTGCGCACCGGTGCCCTGATCGTCATCACAATCGGGGCGGCGTGCGTTGCATATGCCGTCGTACCCATCTTCTCCACCTGGCTGTACATGCTGATGTGGCCGATCGGCGCCGCCTCGCGCAGGATCATCGCCCGCGGCGCCTCCACTCCGACGAACACGACTGCCTCCCCCTCATGAAAAAGATCCTCATCCTCGGCGTCAACGGCTTCATCGGACACCATCTGTCCAAGCGCATCCTCGAGACCACCGACTGGGAGGTCTACGGGATGGACATGCAGAGCGAGCGCGTCGCCGAGTGGCTCGGCCACGAGCGCTTCCACTTCTTCGAAGGCGACATCACGATCAACAAGGAGTGGATCGAGTACAACGTGAAGAAGTGCGACGTGCTGCTGCCGCTCGTCGCGATCGCGACGCCGGCGACCTACGTGCGCCAGCCGCTGCGCGTGTTCGAGCTCGATTTCGAGGCGAACCTGCCGATCGTCCGCCAGGCCGTGAAGTACGGCAAGCGCGTGATCTTCCCGTCGACGTCGGAGGTCTACGGGATGTGTCGGGACGACGAGTTCGATCCGTACGCGTCCGACCTCGTCTACGGTCCGATCGACAAGCCGCGCTGGATCTACGCGTGCTCGAAGCAGCTGATGGACCGCGTGATCGCGGCCTACGGCCAGCAGGAGGGACTCGACTACACGCTCTTCCGGCCGTTCAACTGGATCGGCGCCGGCCTCGATTCGATCCACACCGCCAAGGAGGGCTCGAGCCGGGTGATCACGCAGTTCTTCGGCCACCTCGTGCGCGGCGAGCCGATCAGCCTCGTCGACGGCGGTGCGCAGAAACGCGCGTTCACGTACATCGACGACGGCATCTCGGCGCTGATGAAGATCATCGCGAACGAGGGCGGCGTCGCGTCGGGAAAGATCTACAACATCGGCAACCCGTCGAACAACTTTTCGGTCCGCGAACTCGCGACGATGATGCTGGCGCTCGCGGCCGACTATCCGGAGTACGCGGACAGCGCGAAGAAGGTCAAGCTCGTCGAGACGACGTCGGGCGCGTATTACGGCGCCGGCTATCAGGACGTGCAGAACCGCGTGCCGAAGATCGAGAACACGAAGTCCGACCTCGGCTGGTCGCCGGAGGTCACGATGCCCGATGCCCTGCGCCGGATCTTCGACGCGTACCGCGGCCAGGTCGCGGAGGCGCGCAGCCTGGTGGATTGAGGCGGATCATGGCCGACCATCCGCTTTACATCCGGTCCGCGACGCGCGCGGACGTCGTATCGCTCGCGCGCCTCGTGCGCGGACTCGCGGACTACGAACGCCTCGCCCACCTCGTCGAGTCGTCGGCGGCCGACTTCGAGCGCGCGCTGTTCGGCGAGGACGCCGGCTCCATCGAGGCGTTGCTGCTGTGGGCCGCAGACGGGCCGATCGGGGAGCCCGTCGGTTTCGCGCTGTTCTTCCACAATTTCTCGACCTTCCTCGGTCGTCGCGGCCTGTATCTCGAGGACTTGTTCGTCGTGCCGGAGCGCCGCGGTTGCGGCTACGGTCGTGCGCTGCTCGCGCATCTCGCGCGGCTCGCGGTCGAACGAGACTGCGGTCGCTTCGAATGGGCCGTGCTCGACTGGAACGTGGACGCGCAGGCGTTCTACGAGAAGCTCGGCGCCTCGGTGTTGCCGGACTGGCGCATCACGCGGATGACCGGCGAGGCCTTGAACCAGCTCGCGGCGAGCGCACGGAGGCCGGCCCGGTGAACGGCCTGCACCTCACGCTCAAGGTCGACGTCGACACGCTGCGCGGCACCCTCGAAGGCGTGCCGCGACTGCTTGACCTGCTCGACCGGCACGCGGTGCGCGCGAGCTTCCTGTTCAGCCTCGGACCCGATCACACCGGGCGTGCGCTCAAGCGCGCGCTCCGGCCCGGCTTCTTCGCGAAGGTCAAGCGGACGTCGGTCATCGAGCATTACGGCATCAAGACGCTGCTCTACGGAACGCTGTTGCCGGGGCCCGACATCGGTGCCCGCGGCGCGGACGTGATGCGCGAGACCGCGAAGCGCGGTCACGAGGTCGGCATCCACACGTGGGATCACACGCTGTGGCAGGACAACGTGCGCACGCGGCGCGCGCGCTGGACCTGGAAGCAGATGGACGCGGCCCAACGGCGCTTCGTCGACACCTTCGGCGTCGAGCCCGCCACGCACGGCGCGGCGGGCTGGCAGATCAACGACGACGCGCTGCGTCAGCTCGACCTGTGGGGCATGCGCTACGCATCCGACGGCCGGGTTCTCGACGGCGAGGCGGACCCCGGCCCGTTCCGTCCGTTCGTCGGGGGCCGCACGCTCGAGTGCATCCAGATCCCGACCACGCTGCCGACGCTCGACGAATTGATCGGCATCGACGACCGCGACGCGCTCGCGTCTGCGGACGTCCTGCTCGCGCAGAGCGAACAGGCGCGCATCGACCAGGTCTTCACGCTCCATGCCGAACTCGAAGGGATGAAGCTGATCGATGCGTTCGAGCGCCTGTTGACCGGATGGCGCGCGCAGGGCTTCGCGCTCGGGACGATGGCCGACGCCTATGCGCGGATCGACCTCACGTCGGTCCCGCGGCGCACGTGGGCCTGGGGCAGCATCCCGGGGCGCAGCGGCGAATTGATGGTGACGGGCCCGCGCGCCTGAGCTTGCTTGCGCTCAGGCGGCCGGCCGCGTCGGTTCAACGATGCCAGTGACCGCCGTGTCCGTAGTACCCGCGGCCGTAGTAACGACCGTAGAAGACGGGCGCGGGACGGTAGTAGTAGGGACGCGGTCCGTAGTACACCGGCGGCGGTCCGTAATAGGCCGGCGCGTCGTAGACCACGGGGGCCGGCGCATAGGCGACTGCGGGCGGGCCATAGTAGGCGGGTGCCGGCGCGTAGACGCCGACTCCCGGCAGACCGACGCCGAGGGACAGCGACACGTGACCGCCGGCGTGCGCCGGGGCTGTTGCAGCCATGAGGCCTCCCGCGGCAATCACGGCAACAGCGATCTTCTTGAACATGATGCTTTCTCCTGAATGCGAACGACGTGTCCGCCTTTGTAAGAACGCACGATGCCGCGATCGGCTCACGGCATTCCAGCCACTCCGGGTATCTTCTGTAACAAAATCATTCCAACATCAGCGACTCGAGGAGACGCAATGACGGGCAATCCCTGTGCGATCGGGGCCGAGGTGCCGGATTTCAAGGCCGAGTCCACCGGCGGACCGGTGGCGCTGCGCGCCCTGCGCGGCAAGACCGTGGTGCTCTACTTCTATCCGAAGGACAACACCCCGGGATGCACGACCGAGACACGCGAGTTCGGCGACCGGATCGACGAATTCGCGAAGGCCGGCGCGGTCGTGCTCGGCGTCTCGCGCGACAGCATGGCGTCGCACGAGAAGTTCAAGCGCAACCTCGAACTGCCGTTCGAGCTCGTCTCCGATCCGGACGAGGCGCTCTGTGCGCTGTTCGGCGTGATGAAGATGAAGAACATGTACGGCAAGCAGGTCCGAGGCGTCGAGCGCAGCACGTTCATCATCGATCCGCGCGGCGTGCTCACCCACGCGTGGCGCGGCGTCAAGGTGCCGGGCCACGTCTCGGAAGTGCTTTCCACGGTCCAGCGTGGCTGATCGCCGGCGTTGCGCATTCGCCGCACGATCCGCGCGTCGAGCCTTGCGTTTTCCCCGACCGCGTCGCATTCTGAGCCGGTCGTCATCCAGCTCATCGCACCGACCAGGCTGTTGAAGCACAAGTCAATCCAGCGCAGTGACCGAAAGGCCGATCGTCCGCGCGCGGAACATTCCGCGCACCGGGGGTCGGCCTTTGTCGTTTCCGACGTCCTGCGTCGGGCCGGTTGACGGCCCCAGTCCCGCCTTCCTCACCACCCGCCCTCGCCGATGCCTCTTCCGAAGCCGCCTGTCCGCCCTGCCGTCTTCCTCACTTCCAGCGCCATCGACTCGAGCAACAAGACGCCGCGCCGCAGCCCGCCGCGCGAGTCCCGACAGACCCACGCCTCGCAGCACGTCGCGGCCGAACGCGGCGGGGAACGCCCGCAGGAGCGCACGCCGGACGCGACGGTGGCCTCGATCGCGCCGGCACGCGACGACGCGGCGCTGCGCGCCCGCTCGGGCGGCAACGCGTCGACGCCGCAACGTGCGCAGGCCCCGGCCGTGATCCCGATGTTCGAATCGCGCGCCCGCCGCGAGTCACAGGGCGACGCCGTCAAGCTCTTCGTGCTCGACACCAACGTGCTGATGCACGACCCGTCGGCGTTGTTCCGCTTCGAGGAGCACGACGTCTTCCTGCCGATGATGACGCTCGAGGAACTCGACGATCACAAGAAGGGCATGTCCGAGGTCGCGCGCAACGCGCGCCAGGTCAGTCGTTCGCTCGATGCGCTCGTCGGCACGCTGTCGTCGAGCGCCGGCGAGGCGTCGATCGAGGAAGGCATCTCGCTCGCGGCGCTCGGCAACAAGGACGCGGGCGGCAAGCTGTTCTTCCAGACGCATGCGGTGCCGCAGGCGCTGCCGAGCGCGCTGCCGACCGGCAAGGCCGACAACCAGATCCTCGGCGTCGTGCGCGAGCTGCAGAACGCCCATCCGTCGCGTGCGGTCGTGCTGGTGTCGAAGGACATCAACATGCGCATCAAGGCGCGCGCGCTCGGCCTGTTCGCCGAGGACTACTTCAACGACCACGTCCTCGAGGACACCGACCTGTTGTACGCGGGCGTGCGCCAGTTGCCGGCGGACTTCTGGGACACGCACGGCAAGGGCGTCGAGAGCTGGCAGCAGAACGGCGCGACCTGGTATCGCGTGACGGGTCCGCTCGCGTCGAGCTTCCTCATCAACGAGTTCGTCTACTACGAGGGCGACGGCGCGCCGCTGTTCGCGCAGGTCAAGGAAGTCCAGGGGAAGACCGCCGTCATCAAGACGCTGCGGGACTACACGCACGCGAAGAACAGCGTGTGGGGCATCACCGCGCGCAACCGCGAGCAGAACTTCGCGCTGAACCTGTTGATGAATCCCGATTGCGACTTCGTCACGCTGCTCGGCCAGGCCGGCACCGGCAAGACGCTGCTCGCGCTCGCGGCCGGACTCGCGCAAGTGCTCGAGACGAAGACGTACACGGAGATCATCGTCACGCGCGTGACGGTACCCGTTGGCGAGGACATCGGCTTCCTGCCGGGGACCGAGGAGGAGAAGATGTCGCCGTGGATGGGCGCGTTCGACGACAACCTCGACGTGCTCAACAAGACCGACGACTCCGCCGGCGACTGGGGTCGCGCCGCGACGCAGGACCTCATCCGCAGCCGGATCAAGATCAAGTCGCTGAACTTCATGCGCGGCCGCACGTTCATCAACAAGTTCCTCATCATCGACGAGGCGCAGAACCTCACGCCGAAGCAGATGAAGACGCTGATCACGCGCGCAGGCCCCGGCACGAAGGTCATCTGCCTCGGCAACATCGCGCAGATCGACACGCCGTATCTCACCGAGGGTTCGAGCGGCCTGACCTACGTCGTCGATCGCTTCAAGGGCTGGTCGCACAGCGGACACGTCACGCTCCAGCGTGGCGAACGCTCGCGGCTCGCGGATCACGCCGCCGAAGTGCTGTGACGCCGATGCGGCGATGATCGATCGCTCGCGCATCACCGGCGTGATCCTCGCCGGCGGTCGCGCGACGCGGATGGGTCAGCGGGACAAGGGTCTCGAGCGCTTCCGCGACGCGCCGCTCGCGGCCCACGCGCTCGAACGCCTCGCGCCGCAGGTCGCGACCACCGTCATCAGCGCGAACCGTCATCTCGACGCCTACGCGGCGCTCGGGCCGCCCGTCGTCGCGGACACCATCGCCGGCCATGCCGGCCCGCTCGCGGGCTTCGCCGCCGTGCTCGACCATTGCGAGACCGACTACCTCGCGGCGGTCCCGTGCGACGCGCCCTTCTTTCCGCTCGACCTCGTCGCGCGACTCGGACGCGTCCTCGAGACCGGGACCGCGCACACGCTCGCCTATGCGCGCACCGCGTCGCGCACGCATCCGGTGTTCAGCCTCGTGTCGCGCACGCTCGCGCCGTCGCTGATCGCGTACCTCGGCGACGGCGGACGCGCCGTGCGCGGCTGGATCGCGACGGTCGACGCGATCGCGGTCGACTTCGACGACGAGGCCGCGTTCGGCAATCTGAACACGATCGCGGAACTGCGCCAGGCCGAGGATCGCGGCTGAGCGCCGCGACGAGGCGTATCCTCGCGGGCCTTTCCCCGAGCCCGTCCGCGTGACTCCCGAGTCCTCCGCCCTCACCGTCGACGCCGCACGCCAGCGCATCGCGGACGCGGTCGTGCCCGTCGACGCGCGCGAGTCGGTCGCGCTGGTGGACGCGCTCGGGCGCACGCTCGCGAGCGACTGCATCGCGCCCCGCGACGTGCCGCCGCAGGCGAATTCGGCGATGGACGGCTTCGCGCTGTCGCTCGCGACCGCGACGTTGCGCGAGGCGCGCGTGGTGGGCACCGCGCGCGCCGGCCACCCGTACGCGGGGGTCGTCGCGACCGGGGAATGCGTGCGCATCATGACCGGCGCCCTGCTGCCCGAAGGCTGCGACGCCGTCGTCCCGACCGAGCAGGTCGACCCGACGACCGAGGGCATCGCGCTGCGCGATCCCGTCCGTGCCGGGCAGCACGTGCGCGCGGCCGGCGAGGACCTCGCACGCGGCTCGGTCGCGATCGCGAAGGGACGCCGTCTGCAGCCGGCGGATCTCGGGCTCGCGGCATCGCTCGGGATCACGCATCTGGACGTCGTGCGCCGCGCACGGGTCGCGGTGTTCTCGACCGGTGACGAACTGCGCGGCGGCGACGAGCCCTCGCGGGCCGGCACGCTGTACGACAGCAATCGTCACTCGCTGATGGGCCTGCTCTCGCGGCTCGGCGTCGACGTCGTCGATCTCGGCATCGTGCGCGACGATCCCGCGAGCCTCGCCGCCACGCTCGACGCGGCCTGCCTCGCGTCGCCGGCGATCGATGCGATCGTGACCAGCGGCGGCGTCTCCGCGGGCGACGCGGACCACACGCGCGACGCGTTCGCGACGCGCGGCCACGTCGGCTTCTGGAAGGTCGCCATCAAGCCGGGGCGGCCGATGGCGTTCGGGAGCCTGCGAGGACGGCACGGGCCCGTATTGTTCTTCGGACTCCCCGGCAATCCGGTCGCCGTGATGGTGGCGTTCGAGGTCTTCGTACGCGATGCCCTGGTCCTGCTCGGGGGCGCGACCGTCGAGGCGCGCTGGACGATCGGCGCCCGCACCGAGGAGCCGATCGCGAAGCAGGCGGGCCGCACCGAGTTCCTGCGCGGCATCGCGACGCGCGGCGCGGACGGGTGGCGCGTGCGCACGACCGGCGACCAGGGGTCCGGCATCCTGCGTTCGATGAGCGTGGCGAACTGCCTGATCGTGCTGGAGCACGCCCGGGGTCTGGTCGCGGCCGGCGAAACCGTCGACGTGTGGCCGCTGCGCGGGCTCGACTGACGTTGACGCCGCTGTCCTGCGCGATCGACTTCGGCACGTCGAACTCGGCGGTCGCGCTGGTCGACGCGTCCGCGCAGCGCATGCGCCTCGTCGCGCTCGAGGACGGCACGACGACGATGCCGACCGCGGTCTTCTACGATGCCGAGGACGGCTCGCGCCGTTACGGGCGCGCGGCGATCGCCGCCTACGTCGAGGGGCGCGAGGGTCGGCTGATGCGTTCGCTCAAGAGCATCCTCGGCTCCGCGCTCGTCGACGAGACGACCCAGCTCGGCGACGGCATGGCGATCCGCTTCATCGACGTCATCGCGGGCTTCCTCAAGCAGTTGAAGAACGCCGCCGAACGCGAGGCGGGCGGGCCGATCGCGCGCGCGACGATCGGGCGACCGGTGTACTTCGTCGACGACGACCCGGAGGCCGACCGCCGCGCCGAGAAGGCGCTGGGCGACGCGGCCCGCTCGATCGGCTTCGACGACGTCGCGTTCCAGTTCGAACCGGTCGCCGCCGCGCTGGACTACGCGCAACGTCTCGAGCGCGAGCGCCTCGTGCTCGTCGTCGACATCGGCGGCGGCACGTCGGACTTCACGCTGATCCGTCTCGACCGCGGCGGCGCCAGCGCGGTCCTCGCGAACCACGGCGTGCATCAGGCGGGGACGGATTTCGATCAGCGCGTCGAACTCGACGCGATCATGCCGACGCTCGGCTTTCGCGCACGCACCCCCGAGGGTCGCGAGGTGCCGCATCGCGTCTACTTCGATCTCGCGACCTGGCATCTGATCAACAGCGTGTACGCGCCGCGCCGCGTGGCCGAGTTGAAGGCGATGCGCTGGTTCTACGACGACGAGAGACAGTATCGGCGGCTGATGCACGTGGTCGACGAGCGCCTCGGCCATCGCCTCGTCGCACTGGCCGAGGACGCGAAGGTCGCGCTGTCGGACGTCGCGCGCGTCGACATCGACCTGCACGACATCGAACCCGGCCTCGCCGCGTCCTTCGACCGGGACGCGCTCGCGACCTGCCTCGCGAAGCCGCTCGCGGAGATCGAACGCGCGGCGATCGAGACGGTGCGTCGCGGCGGCGTCGAGGTCGACGCGGTCGACGCGCTCTACTTCACCGGCGGCTCCACGGCGCTCGAGTTGTTGTCGCGTCGGCTGACCGACGCGTTCCCGCGGGCCGAGGCCGTCTTCGGCGATCGCTTCGCGAGCGTCGCGACCGGCCTCGGCCTCTCCGCAATGACAGGAGCCCGACAATGAACCAACGGATGTGGGACGACGTCGACGCGTACTTCGTCGACCGCCTCGGCGGCGACGACGCCATCCTCGCGGACGCATTGCGTCGAAGCACCGCGGCCGGATTGCCGCCGATCGCGGTCGCCGCGAACCAGGGCAAGCTCCTGTCGATCCTCGTCGCCAGCGTGCACGCGCGTACCGTGCTCGAGGTCGGCACGCTCGGCGGCTACAGCACGATCTGGCTCGCGCGCGGACTCGTCCCCGACGGACGCATCGTCACGCTCGAGCTCGACGCGCATCACGCCGACGTCGCGCGCGACAACCTGGAGCGGGCCGGCCTCGCCGATCGCGTCGAGGTCCGCGTCGGTCCGGCCGTCGACACGCTTGCGACGCTGGCGAACGAGGGCTTCGGTCCGGTCGACTTCACGTTCATCGACGCCGACAAGGCGCACAACGTCGACTACTTCGACGCGGCGCTCGCGCTGTCGCGACCGGGCAGCCTCATCGTCGTCGACAACGTGGTCCGCAACGGCGAGGTCGCGGACCGCAGGAGTCGCGACGCGTCCGTGCTCGGCGTGCGCGCGCTCGCGGACCGCATCGCGACGGAGACGCGCGTCGTCGCGACCGCGCTGCAGACCGTCGGCTCGAAGGGCTACGACGGCCTGCTGATCGCCCGCGTGTCCTGATCCCTCAGCGTCAGCGGTTGGCCTTCGCCTGCTGTTCGTTGAGGGCGTTCACGTAGTTGTTGTACTTCTCGACCGCCGCGTTCGCCACGTCCTGATGGGCTTTCGCGGTGGCGATAGCCGTCTCCGCGGCCGTCCGGTGCTCGGCCACGTAGGCTTTCATGCAGGCCCCGTACGCATCGACCTTCTTCTGGAAGGCGTCCACCGTGTTCATCCCCGGCCGCACGGTCGGCAGGTCGCCGGGCGACTCGCACGTCGAGGCCGCGATCGGCGGGACCGCCGCGGCGGGCGCGGCGGGCGGCGTTTGCGACAGCGCGGCCGACGACAAGGACAGCAGCGCGATGGCGACGGCGGTGTGCAGGTTCGGACGGGGGAGTGTTGACGCGATCATGAAGACTCCAGAAAAGGGACGTCGTTTGTGCGGGCCATGGCGACCGGCCCGGCGGCGAGGGCCGCAGTGTAGCCAAGCGGGCAGGCCGGCGCGAACGCGGCGCCGCCGCCGTCCCGCCTCCGCCGCCGTCAGCGCGTGCCGCCTTCGTCGACAGCGGGCGGGACGAGCGTCAGCGGCACCGACCCGCGCGCGCTCGGGGCCTCGTCGTCGGCATCCGGCGCCAGGCCTTCGAGATAGGCCGACCGCTCGTCGCCGAGTTCCGCGGCCTGGGCGAAGGCCGTCGGGATCTGCCTGCGGGTCTTCGCGCCGAGGTCGCGCAACCGATCGATGCGCCCGACCAGATTGCCCTTGCCGTCGACGAGGCGCTTGCGCGTCAGCGTGAACGCGTCCTTCGCCTCGTCGAGCTTCTTGCCGACCTCGTGCAGCGACTCGATCACGCGCACGAACTGGTCGTGCAGCGCCCCCGACTGTTCCGCGATCGCGATCGCGTTGCGCGTCTGCTTGTCCCGCTGCCACAGCGAGTGCACGGTCGTCATCAGCGCGAGCAAGGTGCTCGGCGTCGCGATGACGACCTTGCGCTCCCACGCGTCCATGAAGAGCGACTCGTCGAGCGACGACGCGAGGCTGTACGCCGACTCGATCGGCATGAACAACGCGATGAAGTCGGGCGAGTCGAGCGCGTCGTTCGACTGGTAGTCCTTCTCCGACAGCGCGCGGACGTGCTCGCGCACCGCGCGCACGTGCGCACGGCCCGCCTCGTCGCGCGCCGCATCGTCCGCCGCCGCGTGGTAGCGGTCGTAGGCGACGAGCGAGACCTTCGAGTCGATCACGATGTGCTTCGCATCCGGGAGGCGCACGACGACGTCAGGCCTCGACAACGCGCCGTGCGTGTCGCGCAGCGCGAGCTGTACCTGGTATTCGATGCCGCGCGTGAGGCCGGAACGCTCCAGCACGCGCTCGAGCACGACCTCGCCCCAATTGCCGCGCGTCTTCGCCTCGCCCTTCAACGCGCGCGTGAGGTTGACCGCGTCCTCGTTGATGCGCGCGGTCGCCTCGCGCAGGTTGAGCACTTCCTGGCGCAACGCCGACCGTTGCTGCGCCTCGTTGTCGTAGGTCGAACGCACCGTCTGCTCGAACGCGCCGAGCTTCTCGCCGAGCGGCTTCAGCAGTTGCGCCAGTCCGCCCTCCTGTTGTTCCGACATCCGCTGGCGATTCGTCTCCAGCGCGTCGCTGGCGATCGCCTTGAAGTGCGCGGTCAGGTCCTCGCGTGCGGCAGCGATCGTCGCGAGCGTCTCGGCCGCGCGGTCGCGCTCCTCGCGCAACGCCGCCTCGACGCCGGCGCGCGCGACGCGTTCGTCCGACAGCGCCGCGCCGGCGTCGCGCAACTCGTCGGTCAGCGCCGCGACGCGCGCATCGAGGCGTACCACGTCGTCGCCGCGTTCCTGAAGCCTTGCCTCCGCGCTGGCGAGTCGCGCCTGCGCGTCGGCCCCGGCCTGGGCGAGCGCCGCGTCGATCGACAGGCGCTGCGAGCGCCGCAGCACCCACGCCGCGACCGCGGCGCCGAGAACGGCGCCGACCAGCACGAGCACCACGCCGACGACTGCGTCCATGCCACCCTTCCGACGGAAAGCGTCAGGATACCGAACGCGGGTCCCGCCGGCCGCACAGCGCCTGCACAGATGGCCGGATTCGTCCGTCACTGGTCCGCGGACGACTCGCCGGATCCTCGGGCGGCGCCTACCATGCGCTCACTCGACCTCCAGGAACCCGCCATGCCCTCCCAGACTCCCCGGACGACCGCGCTGCTCGTGATCGACGTGCAGGAATCGTTTCGCCAGCGCCCCTACTACGACCCGGCGCCGATGCCGGCCTTTTTCGACCGCTGCCGTGCGCTCGTCGCGGGCTTCGAGGACGCCGGCCTGCCGGTGATCAGGATCATCCACGTGGACGGCGAAGGTCCGTTCTCGAAGGCGTCGGGTTTCGCGGTGCCGATGCACGAGCTCGCGTTCACCCCCGCTGCGACGTTCGAGAAGAACGCGCACAGCGCGCTGGTCGGGACCGGCCTGCATCCCTGGCTCAACGCGCACGGCGTCTCGCGCCTGGCGGTGTGCGGCATCCGCACCGAGCAATGCTGCGAGACGACGACGCGCAACGGGTCCGACCTCGGCTTCGCGGTCGACTACGTGACCGAGGCGACGATGACGTGGGCGATGACCACACGCGCCGGGCGCGTCGTCACGCCCGAGGAGTTGCGCGAACGGACCGAGCTCGTGCTCGCCGACCGTTTCGCGACGATCGTCACGGTCGACGAGGCGATCGCCCGCGCGGGCGACGCGGCGCGTAGCGCACGGGCGGCCTGAGCCGGTGACGAAGGTCGCCTCCCCGATCCCGGTGCACTTCATCGTGCTGCCGGGCGTGTATCTGCTCGACCTCGCAGGCATCGCGGACGCGTTGCGCAATGCGAACCGCATCGCGCGACGGACAGTGTTCGACGTCGTCTTCAACGGCATCGAGGGCGAGGTCGTGACTTCGATCGGCCTCCCGCTCGGGGGCCTCGCGCCGCTGCCCGAGCGCCTCGCCGACGGCGCGATCGTCGTCGTCTCGGGCGTGACCCCGAGCGCGCGACTGCTCGACCCGGCCGCGACCTCGGCGGCCGAATGGCTCGCCACGCACCTGACCGATCGGCACCGGCTCGCGTGCATCTGCGCGGGCGCGTGGATCGCGGGACGTGCCGGGCTGCTCGACGGCCGGGCCTGCACGACGCATCACGAGGATTGCGAGCCGCTGCAGCGACGCTTTCCGAAGGCCGTCGTGCAGGCGAACCGCATCTTCGTGGAGGACGGCAACGTGATGACGAGCGCCGGCGTCACCGCCGGCATCGACCTCGCGCTGCAGGTGATCGCCGAGTACGCGGGCCCCGCCGTCGCGTCACGCGTCGCGCGCGCGCTCGTCGTCTACGTGCGCCGCACCGGGGCCGATCCGCAGTTGTCGCCGTGGCTCGCGCATCGCAACCACCTGCATCCGGTCGTGCACCGCGCGCAGGACGCGATCGTCGCCGATCCGTCGCGCGACTGGACGCTGGCGTCGATCGCCGAGGTCGCGTGCGCGAGCGTCCGACACCTGTCGCGACTGTTTCGCGACGAGGCCGGCGTGACCGTCCTCGACTACCTGCACGGCATCCGCATCGCGCTGGCGCGCGAACACCTCGCGACGACGGCCTGGAGCGTCGAACGCGTCGCCGAGCAGGCGGGCTTCAGTTCGGCGCATCAAATGCGCCGCGTGTGGCGACGACGCGAGGCCGTCCCGCCGAGTGCGGCCAGGCGGCGCGGTGAGGTGCACGCGCGCGTAGGTTGAGGTCAGCGAAGCGCACCTCAACGTTTGCGACTCGGTAGGCATGCCGACAGGTCGCGTAGGTTGAGGTAAGCGGAGCGCACCTCAACGTTTGCGACTCGGTTGGCATGCCGACACGTCGGCCACAGCGCTGTCGCTCACCCGTCATCCGCCACCCGAGTCGAAGACGTTGAGGTGCCCCCCCCGCCTTCGCGGGGGTTACCGTCAACCTACGTGCGAGCGTGCAAGCGTGCGAATGCCTGTTCGAGATCGGCGGTCAGATCGGCCACGCTCTCGGTCCCCGCATAGAAGCGCACGACGGACCCATCGTGCTTCCAGGCGAGGCGCGACGGACCGCCCCGCCGGCCGACCGCATACGACACCGCGAGGCTGTGGATGCCGCCCCAGCTGTAGCCGAGCTTGAAGAGAACGAGCGCGTCCATCAACGCGTCGACCCGCGCTTCGTCGAACGTCCCGTCGAGGACGATCGAGAACAGCCCGGATGCCCCGCTGAAGTCGCGCTTCCAGATCGCGTGACCCGGGCACGACGGGAACGCGGGATGCAGCACCGCGCGCACTTCGGGTCGCGCCTCGCACCAGCGCGCGAGCGCGAGCGCGTTCGCCCCGCTCCGCTCGAGCCGCAGGTCGAGCGTGCCGAGTCCGCGCAGCATCAGGTAGCAGTCGTCCGGGGCGACGTAGAGCCCGAGCCTGAGCTGCGTCGCCTTCAGGCGTTGATGCAGCGCCGGGTCGCGCGTCGACACCGCGCCCATCATCACGTCGCTCGCGCCCGACGGATATTTGCTCAGCGCGTGCATCACGATGTCGACGCCGTGATCGAAGGGCCGGAAGTACACGCCGGCCGCCCAGGTGTTGTCGATCGCCGTGATCGCACCGTGACGTTTCGCGAGCGCGACGATCGCAGGAACGTCGGGCACCTCCATCGTCACCGAGCCGGGCGTCTCGATCCAGATCAGTCGGGTTCGCGCGTCGATCGCGGACTCGAGCGTCGCGAGATCCGTCGGATCGTAGAACACCGTCTCGATGCCGAAGCCCGCGAGCGTCTTGAGCGCGAAGTCGCGGCTCGGGTTGTAGACGTTGTCCGGAATCAGCACGCGGTCGCCCTGCGACAGCAGCGCGAGATCGATCAGCGTGATCGATGCGAGACCCGACGGCTGCAGCAACGCGTTCGTCCCGCCGTCGAGCGACGCGATGCGCTTCGCGAGCGTGTAACTCGTCGGCGTGCCGTGCAGGCCGTACGTGTAACCGGTCTCCTGCATCGGGTCGCGCGAACGCAGCGCGGCCATCGTCGGGAACGCGACCGTCGATGCATGGTGGATGCCGACGTTCAGGCCGCCGAACGGCATCGGCGGCTCGTAGTCGTGATGGACGAGTCGCGTCGCGAGATCGTAGTCGGGCTCGTCGGCGGCGCTCATACGGGGATCAACCGCGCCAGGTTCTTCATGTACGGACGCAACACCTCGGGCACCGTGACGGAACCGTCGGCCTGCTGGAAGTTCTCGAGCACGGCGACGAGCGTGCGGCCGACCGCGAGACCGGAACCGTTCAACGTGTGCACGAGTTCCGTCTTGCCTTCGGCATTGCGGTAGCGCGCCTGCATGCGCCGCGCCTGGAAGGCCTCGCAATTCGACAGCGACGAGATCTCGCGATAGGTCTCCTGCCCGGGCAACCACACCTCGAGGTCGTAGGTCATCGCGGCCGAGAAGCCCATGTCGCCGGTACACAGGCGCACGACGCGGTACGGCAATTCCAGCCGCTTGAGCACCGCTTCCGCGTGGCCGACCATCTGCTCGAGCGCATCGTAGGACTTCGACGGTTCGACGACCTGCACCATCTCGACCTTGTCGAACTGGTGCTGGCGGATCATCCCGCGCGTGTCGCGGCCGTAGCTGCCGGCCTCCGAACGGAAACACGGCGTGTGCGCGGTCAGGCGCATCGGGAGGCGCTCGAACGGGAGGATGCTCTCGCGGACGGTATTCGTCAGCGAGATCTCGGACGTCGAGATGAGATACATCGGCGCCTCGTCGACGTCCGCGCCGCCCTTGCGCACGGCGAACATGTCGTCGGCGAACTTCGGCAGCTGCGTCGTGCCGACAAGGCAGTCCGCGTTGACGATGTAGGGCGTGTAGTGCTCGACGTAGCCGTGCTCGCTCGTGTGCAGGTCCAGCATGAATTGCGCGAGCGCGCGGTGCAGTTGCGCGATCGGACCGCGCAGCAGCGCGAAGCGCGCGCCCGAGAGCTTGGCCGCGGTCTCGAAGTCGAGTCCGAGCGGCGCGCCGACGTCGACGTGGTCGCGCACCGGGAAGTCGAACGTGCGCGGCGTCCCGACGCGCCGGACCTCCACGTTGTCCTTCTCGTCGCGACCGACGGCGACGTCCGGATGCGGCAGGTTCGGGATCTCGAGCATCAGGTCCGTCATGCGCTTCTGGACGGACGCCAGTTCGGCTTCGAGACGCTTGACCTCGTCGGGCAGCGCCGCGACCTCGGCCATCGGACCGCTCGCGTCCTCGCCGCGGCGCTTCAGGTCGCCGATGTGCTTCGACAGCGTGTTGCGCTTCGCCTGCAGCCCCTCGGTCTCGGTCTGCACGCGTTTGCGTTCGGACTCCAGAGACTCGAAGGCCGACCGGTCGAAACGGTAACCACGGGTCTCGAGGCCCGCGACGACCCGCGGGAGTTCACGACGGAAGAGCTGGAGGTCGAGCATGTCGGAGGCGCTGCGCGGAAGGCTCACGTGGAAGGGCGCGCATTTTCGCATGGGGGCGTTCGAGCGGATGCCGGCGCGAGCTCGTCGAACCGACGCAGGAAGGCCTGGAGCAACGGAGACTTGTTCGACGCGCTATAGCCGACGACCAGGTCGATCGTCGGCGTCGGTGCGGCGAGCTTGCGACTCACGACCGACCACGGCATCAGGTTCTCCACATAGGCCGGGATCAGCGAGACTGCCCGCGTCGATGCGACGAGCGACATCACCATCGCCGGATTGTCGACCTGCTGCGCGACCTCCATCGACACGCCCGACGCGGCGAGGTAGGCATCGATCGTCGCCCGCAGGACCTTCGCCTTCCCGGACATCGCGATCAGCGACTCGCCGGCGAGGTCGCGTGGACGGATCGTGTTTTTCGCCGCCAGATGGTGATCGCTCGGCATCAGCACGACGAGCGCTTCGCGCTCGACCACCCGATAGGTGAGATCGAAGCCCGGCTCCGCGCGCATGAAGGCGACATCGAGCCGGCCGCGCGCGACTGCCTCCGCCAGATCGGGGGAGTAGTTGCTGCTGATGCCGACGTCGACGCTCGACAGCTCGCTGTGGAGCAGGCGCATCGCCTTCGGAAGCCAGGTCAACTCCTGCCCCGTCAGGAAGCCGAGCGCGAAGCGTTCCCTCGAGGGCTGCGCGGCGCGACGCGCCGCCTCGACGGCCGCGTCGACCTGATGAAGGGCGAGCCGGGCGTGATCGATGAACGCGCGGCCAGCGTCCGTCAGCGCGACGCCACGCGCGCTGCGTGCGAAGAGACTCACGCCGACCTCGTCCTCCAGATCGCGAATCTGCCGGCTCAACGAAGGCTGCGCGGTGCGGAGCCGGGTCGTCGCCGCGACCGTCAGGCTCCCCGTTTCGGCGACCGCGACGAAATAGCGCAGGTGTCTGAGTTCCATCGTCATCCCATGCTTTGAAGGTATGGCACCCAGCCTACAAAGTCTTTCCGCTCCGGACAACAATTCCCTAGATTGGATGGGTCGGCAGAAGACGGCTTCTCGCACCCCGTCCCATGCCCCGAACGTCATCTCACTTGCGGAGCTCACGATGACCCAGTCCCTTCTTGGAAAGACCGCGCTCGTAACCGGCGCATCGCGTGGTATCGGACGAGCCACCGCACTCGCGCTCGCGCGCGCCGGTGCCCAACTCCTGATCCACTACGGAAAGGGCGAAGCCGAGGCCGCCACCGTCGTCGACGAGATTCGCGCCGCCGGCGGCAAAGCCGAACGCATCGCGGCCGATCTCGGCGCATCGGACGGACCCCACCTGCTCGCGCAACGCGCACGCGAGGTCATCGGCGACCGACTCGACATCCTCGTCGCCAACGCCGGCGTCGCCAAGGCCGCGACGCTCGAGGACACGACCGTCGAGGACTTCGATCGACTCTTCGCCATCAACGTCCGCGCGCCCTACTTTCTCGTCCAGCAGCTGCTGCCCTTGCTGCCCGAAGGCGGCAGCGTCGTGCTCATGTCCTCGCTCGCCGCGCGCACGAGCGTCGGCGAGCTCTCGGCCTATGCCGCGACGAAGGGGGCGATCGACACGCTGGTCCGCTTTTTCGCCGCCTCCCTCGGCGCGCGCGGCATCCGCGTCAACGCCGTCGCACCGGGCGTCGTGCCGACCGACATGTCGAACTTCGCGAAGACGGAAGCCGGACGCGAGTTCACGCTGTCGATGCAGGCGTTCAAGCGCATGGCCGCGCCGGAGGACATCGCCGACGCGGTCGTGTTCCTCGCGTCGGACGATGCGCGCTGGGTCACCGGCGACACGCTCCGCGTCGACGGAGGCTCGAAGCTCTAGCGCATGGCATCATCCGCCGCCTCGAATCCCGAGGCTCCCCATGCGCGACGACACCAAAGAACTCGGCCTGCTGATCCGCTCCCGATTCCCGGTCATCGTCGTGGAGACGCCGGAAGAACAGCGCTTCATGGCGCTCGTCGAGCGCGTCACCAACCTCGACGAACAGGCGTTGTTCGTCTGGACGGTCGCGCAGGGACTCATCCGTGGCATGCGAGGCGAACCCGTCTTCGAGACGAACGAGTTGCTCGATGCGCTCAAGCACATCGACACGACGCCGCAGAACGGCGTGTTCGTCTTCCTCGACGCGCAGCCCTTCCTGGACGATCCGATCGCGATCCGCCTGATCCGCGAATTCGCGATGCGCTACAGCGAGACCGCGCGCACGATGATCTTCGTCGGCTCGCGCGTGGCGTTGCCGCCGGACCTGCAGCGCATGTCGGCGTCGTTTCTCATGACCCTGCCGACGGTCGAGGACATCCGCGGCCTGCTCCGCGAGGAGATCACGTTCTGGAAGTCGGCCCACGAAGGCGAATCCCTGCGCGGTGACCCCGAGGCCGTCGACATGCTGATCCAGCACCTGCTCGGCTTCACGCGCGACGACGCGCGTCGACTGATCCGCCAGGCCATCGAGCACGACGGGATGATCAACATGGACGACGTCGCGCGCGTGCTCAAGCACAAGCACGAGTCCCTGGCGAACAGCGGCGTGCTCACGCTCGAGACGGGTCGCGACGTCGTCAAGTTCGGCGACGTCGGCGGCCAGGCACGGCTCAAGTACTGGCTCGGCCTGCGCCACGACGCGTTCCGCGGTCACGCAGGGACCGAGGCGCTCGTGCCGCCGAAAGGGGTGCTGCTGCTCGGCGTGCAGGGCGGGGGCAAGAGTCTCGCGGCGAAGTCGGTCGCCGGCTCCTGGCAGGTGCCGCTACTGCGCCTCGACTTCGGCGCGCTCTACGACAAGTTCAGCGGCGAGACCGAGCGCAACCTGCGCGAGTCGCTTGCGACCGCGGCCGCGATGGCGCCCTGCGTGCTGTGGCTCGACGAGATCGAGAAGGGCCTCGCGACCGGAGACGACGCCGCGGACGGCGGCGTCTCGCGACGCGTGCTCGGGACCTTCCTGACGTGGATGAGCGAACGCAACGAGCGGGTCTTCATCGTCGCGACCGCCAACGATCTCTCGCGCCTGCCGCCGGAGCTGTTGCGCAAGGGCCGCTTCGACGAGATCTTCTTCGTCGACCTGCCGACCGCGAACGTGCGCCGCGAGATCTTCCCGATCCATCTCGGCAAGCGCCGTCTCGACGCGCGGAACTTCGACATGAACGCGCTGCTCGCCGCGTCGGAAGGCTTCTCCGGCGCCGAGATCGAGCAGGCCGTCATCTCCGCCCAATACCAGGCGT
>Ga0247783_1000150_pt1 | contig 20377 bp, 11 predicted proteins | sample UWRJL064202C5_FD_179911 | JGI IMG/M metagenome (GOLD analysis project Ga0247783, IMG submission 179911) | Plant litter microbial communities from Arlington Agricultural Research Station in Wisconsin, United States - UWRJ-L064-202C-5 | ecosystem: Environmental > Terrestrial > Plant litter >...
ACGGGTGCGACGGGTGCTACCGGCTCTACGGGTGCAACGGGCGCTACCGGCTCTACGGGTGCAACGGGCATGACGGGCGCTACTGGCTCTAAGGGCGCAACGGGCGCTACCGGCTCTACGGGTGCAACGGGCGCGGGTGGCTACAGCACGCTCATTTCGAAGACGGTAATCCCGTGGGGCGGAGCGTGCGCCGGCGGTGGCACGACGGTATCGGTTGGCCTCGACAACGGCGACGGCGGCGGAATTGCCCGCAACGGCATTCTAGAGGCGGGCGAGGTGGACAGCTCTGCGAACGTGTGTGGTCGGGCGCCCATGCCAGCCACTTACATCTTTCGCGCGGACGGCTACTCGCATAGCGCTGGCGAGCTCAATGTCGTGCTCCAAAGGTACGCGGTCGGCACCGGCACCTGGACCACCGTCACCCCGGCACCGTCGGGCTTTCGCAGCACCACGGGTAGCGACGGGACCTTGCTCTACGCTTACCTGGCGAACAATACCCTCGCTGCCTACAACGTCGCAGCGGACACGTGGTCCACTGTGTCGAGCACTGGCCCAGCCGCCAACAAGTCCGGGTTCCTCCGCCACACCCCGGGCGGCGTGTACTACTGCCCAATCGAGGGAACGACCATGAATCGTTACCACCTGGGCGCCTGGACGTCTTTCACGCTGCCACAGGCTTGCGCAAGCTCCGGAACCTTCGATCGGTCCACGAATACGCTCTACGTTCGCATCCTGAACTCGAACAGCTTCATGGTCATCGACTCCGCAACTGGGACGGTCACGACCACCGTGAGCGTTTCTGGCTTCCACACCGACGAGACGACGGATGGAGCGTACTACGCAGGAAAGTGGTACACCCAGGACACCAGCGCTCCGATCCAATGGACCAACGCGACGACGGGAGGCGCACCAACGGACCTCGCGTTCAGCAGTGGCTCGATCTATCCCTCGATGGCGACGGATTTCTTTGCCGGCGTGATCTACATCAGCGGTTGGGGTGACTTTTTCGGAGCTACGGGTCAGGCCTTCCGCCGCTTCGATCCTGTCGCTGGGACTGTGACCAACCTGGCCGACGCACCTAGCGGGGTCATTGACGAGTCCAACCTGACCGTGTTTCCGTAAGCGAACTACGCGAAGCACGCCTTCCGTGCCCGGCCGCCCTTTGCCTTTGCGCTCGGGGCGCCGTGGCCGGGAGCGGAAAGCGTTAACACGGGTCCTTTTCGCAGAAGCGGCGCCAGACGTCCCGATACAGCGACTCGAGATTGCGGGCAAAGCGGGCGCCGTCCATCAGCGGCGATTGCCGTAGGCGGTCACGCAATGTTTGGCGCAGCCCGCTCAGGTGCTCGAGGTCGTTGGAAAGCGCGCTCGCGGCCCGCACGTATTGCTCTGGAGTCGTCGCGATCAGCTCGGGCAAACCCAAGTTCAGCGCCTGGCAAACGCCGGCCCGGCCGACCACGGTTTCGCCCGCGAGGGTCACCGTCGGCACGCCCATCCACAGCGCGTCGAGACTCGTAGTGTGCCCGTTGTAAGGGAACGTATCGAGGCAAATGTCGATCTCCCGGTACTTGCTCAGATACGCGAGCCGCGAGCCGCGAGCGACGAATTCGATGCGCTCGGGCTGCACGCCTGCCTGTTCGAAAAGCGAGCGCACGCGCTCACGCACGCTGCCCTCGGGTGCCAAGAGCATCAATCGCGATTCGGGCACTGCGTTCAGAACTCTCGCCCAGAGGCGAAGCACGCCGTCATTGACCTTCCGAAAGTGATTCAGGCAGCCGAAAGTGATTCGCCTTTTGGCGAGCGCCGGGAGCGGAGTCGGCTCGGGCACAGCCGTCAGCGGATCGTAGCACCAGAAGGAGTCTGGAAGCCGGAGGGTCTGTTCCGAGTAGGCAGAAGGTTCGTGCGTGTTTTCGTCAGCGGGATCCAGAAACGGATCGGATAGGCGGTAGTCCATCGTCTCTAGCCCCGTCGTACCGGGATACGCCAGCCAGCAGATCTGTATTGGCGCGGGTCGGCGCGCAAATGTCAGCAAGCGGCGGCCAATCATGTGCATGGTGATATCGATCAAGATATCGATCTGATCCCGCCGAATGACCTCGGCCAAGGCCGCGTCATCCAGCTCGGCAACCTCGCGCCAGACATCCGCGCAGGCGCGGATGCTGGCGGTCTCTGCGCTCGGCTGGTCTACGCTCGAATAGCAATAGATCTCGAACTGTCGGTGATCGTGGTTCTGCAGCACGGGGATCGTGTTCTGCGACAGCACATGAGTTTTGAAATCAGGTGACACGTAGCCGATGCGCAGCCGGCGTTCGGGCGAGCGCTCGTTTTGGTTTGGCAACGCTCGAGCCGCGAGTGGTCGCGCATGCCGCTCATTCCACGCTCGTGCCTCGGCGAGAATGTCGCCCGCGCTGACGTTCGGCCAAAACTGCATGTTGAACAAGAGCACGCTGTGCGAGGCCGGATCTTCCGGACGCAGCGCGACCGCGTCGCGGTACACCGCCTCGGTCTCATCGTAGCGCCCGGCCTCGTTGAGCGCGGTGTCGAGATAACCGCGGGCGTCATGGAAGGTTTCGTCGATCGTGAGCGCGTGCCGGAAATGCGCGATCGCCTCATCGAAACAGCTAGCGTCCGCGTAAATCGCGCCGAGCGCGGTGTGCACGTAGGCCGAGTGCGAATCGAGCTTGAGCGACGCACGATACCAAGCCGCAGCGTGGTCCGCCGCGCCGGCAATGCGGAGTGTCGCGCCGAGCGCCGAGAACAGCTCGGCTGGATTCATGTCCGATTCGCTGTGGCGCGCAGCTTGGGGCGCGGCAACGACCCCGCTCTGCCCGGCCTGCACGATCGCCAGGCGCTCTGCGGCCTGCGACAAACTCGGTTCGAGCTCCAGGACCCGCGCGTAGCACTCTGCTGCCGCGGGCAATTCTCCCAGCCCCTCGAAGGTGAGCGCGAGATTGAAGACAGCTTCGGTAAAGTCCGGCTTGCGGGCGATCGCCATCAGCACGACGCCGAGTGCTTCGCGGTTCCGCCCGAGCCTGCCGTAGACGCCGCCCAGGCTCGAAAGGAAAAAGGCGTTGTCCGGCGCGGCGCGAACGGCTCGCTGGAGCAGCGCGCAAGCCTCCTCTAGCCGCTCGGATGCGAGGACGACCATGCTGAGGAGAAACAGCGCGTCGCCGTGCTCCGGTGCTTGCTGAAGCACACGGCGATACAGGACCTCTGCGCGATCAACATGGCCCGCCTGCTGGAATTGCAGCGCAATTTCGAAAATAGAAGCATCCCCCACGTCAGTCCCCGTCACTCCTGAGCCCGGCAGCGAGCTCGATTCCGATTGCTGATGATGGCGTCAGCCTGCTCGCTGACGCTACTGACTGGCGCGCTTGGTGAAGTGTGGTTCAGCAGCGAGGGCCGCGAAGTAATCCGTGATCTTTAGCGTTCCCGCTTTGAATTCCGGGACTCGGCTCGAGCCGAGGCAGGAGTCAGCGGTGCCAAAGGCGTAGGTCGCCAAGTAGGCGGCAAAACATTGGTACACGGTTTCTTGTTCCGCGAGACCTAGAACCAGCGTTTCTTGGTCTTGAAACTGGAACATCGGTGTGGCGTCCGGATTTGGCACGTTGCTCACGGTGTTGATCGGTAGCGTGCCGTCCATGGCGCGATAGGCCCCGCCTTCGTCGAATTGCTCGAAGCCGAAGCCGATCGGATCGAACAGTTGGTGACAGCCCTTACACTTACCGCCTGCCGCGTGTTGCTCCTCGTAGCGCTGGCGCGTGGTGACGACGCCGGGCGCGGGCTGCGGCGGCGGCGGAACATCGGGCGGCGGATCTTTCTTGGTTTCGCACAGCAGGCGCGAGAACACGAGCAGCCCGCGTCGCGTCGGCGAAGAGCTCGTGGGCAACGCGCGACTGGCGAGGATCGAGCCTTGCGCGAGCAAGCCAATGCCTCGACCGTCGCTGCGCGTCACCGTCGCGTAGTCGGTCGCGGGGGCAGGAAATCCGTAATAACTCGCCAGGCTACGAGAGGGATTGGTGGTGGTCGCGGTCAGCAGCTCCTTCAGGCCGCCTTTGTTTTTGAGCACGACATCGTTGATGAAGGCGCGCGTCTCTTGCACCATGTCGTTGCGCAGTGCGGCGAAGTTCGCGACGTTCGTGCGCTCGACGGACGCGACCTGCGGGTAGGCGGTGTAAGCCTCGAAGAACTGTTGCACCGTGAGCTTACCGGCGTCCGTCGCCAGCAATTGCGCGGCGAGCCCGGCGTCCATCGGGGCGCCGCTTTCAGCTTGGGTGAGGAGCTCGTTGCTCGGCGTCGTACCGGTGAAGGTGTAGGCGAACTCGGTCGCCAACTCGGTCGCGCTCAGACTTCGCGTGCCGTCAGCGGAGGGAGCTCCGATTTCCGAGCGATAAACGGCATTGGGCGACTGAATCAGGCCGACCGTTACCCACTTGAGCGCGGTGTTGAAGTCGGACTTGGCGAGCGCGCTATCGAAGAACGAAAGGTAACGGTCGTGCTCGGCTGTCGAGAGCGCGCGCCGGAACAGGCGTCGCCCGTACTGAGTGACGAACGTGTCGGCGCAGGCGCGGTTGGCTCCGCTGCTCGCGCAGGGCAAAAGGCTCGAAAGGGCACTGCCCGTAACGGCCGTGGCTACCGAGGTCGCGGTGTCGAGCAAGGCTTGGGCCAGCTGTGCCCCAACCACGGTCGATGAGTCGTTGGCGAAGCCGTAGGCTGAAACGGTGTTCGCCGGTAGCGTGTTCGTCCATGTCTTCGCGACTGCGGGAAAGACGTCGTTGATCGTGTTCGAAAACTCACTCGACGTCAGCAGCCGCAGCACTGGGCTGCCGAGCTTGGGCGCGCTGCAGGCCAAATCGAAATGCGCGGCGCCGCCGCTTCCGATCGCGTTTCCGTTGCCGCCGCTGCCGCTGACGGTTCCTCCTCCGCTGCCTCCGCTGCTGTCACCGGGTCGCTCTTTGGGCTCGTTGCCGGCGGTCGAGCCGCAGGCCACGATGGCAGCCGCGAGCACCGGCAGCCAAAGCCAAGCTGCGCGCCTCATGTCAGCGCCTCCGTGACCGGACCGGTGGTTGCCGGGAAAGTCGCGCTCGACGCGCCCATTGCCTTCGCGAACGTCAGATACAGATCCGCAGCGGGCCGATCGGTGTCGAAGTGGATGACTTGGCCGCTCTTCAGCGCTCCACCGCTCTTACCGATGGACACGAGCGGCAAATACGCCGGGAAGGGCGGATAAGAGTCCTTCAACGAGGTGACGGTCGTGTGATTGTTGCACTCCCCGATCTCACTCATGATGTAGATCAGGCTATTGTCGAGGACCTTGCTACCCGGTGCGGTTGGGTCGTCCGTGTTGGCTAGCACCGACACCACGTACTTATCGAGCTGCTGCATGAACCAAAGCTGAGCGCCTGCAAACGCGCGTCGCGTAGTGGGGTCTAGATTCGCGATCGAAGGTGTCTGGTTCGACGCGTCATAGCCCTTGGCCTGCTGACCGGCGGTGTGCGACAGCGCGCCGTGGTGTGCCCAGCCGGTCGTCGGCGTGGCCTTGCTCACTGATTGCGTGAAGTTGAAGTTGAAGTCGCACGTCGTGTACAGGGGCATCAGTGCCGCGACTTGCGCCGCGTTGCACACCAACGCCTGCGCGACCAGTTCGAGCTGAGCCTGAAGCAACAATTGGAAATTTGCTTCTTGGTAAAAGTAATCGTTGCCGCCGCTCGGATCGATGACTTGACCAGCGCTGGCTGCCCGCACCTTTTCGACCGTCGGCAGCGACGGGGTGGCGGTGCAGCTCGAAACGCCCGAGCCCACGCCGCTCCCGCTTTGAATGTTCTGGATGGCTTCCAGATGGCGTTGCAGCTTGGTTTTCTCGGTCGTGAGGTCACCGAGCGTGCCCTGCAGCGATTGGATCTCGGTGGCCGTGAGCGCCAGCAGATCTTTACGCAGCTCCGCGTCTGCGTTGGCAGGCGGGGCGGCGCTGGTTTTTCCGAACAGCGCATCGGCCGCAGCAGCCGGGTTCTTCTGCGGATCCACCGCGGTTCCGTCCCAAAATAGCTTACCGTTCGTGTCGAGCCCATACGCCTGGTGCGAGCAGGCGCCCAGGATCAAGGGCTTTACGCCCAACGCTTTGGCGATCACGTGCTCGACCGACGTTCGCGAGGTCTTTTCATCGGCCGCCCCACCGCCCAACCCGGACAGGCAGCTGAGCAGGCTGCTGTGCGTCTGCCCGGCCAGGTATTTGAAACCCTGGTACACGTTCACGGAGGACTTGTACTTCTGGAACGGGCTGAGAATGCTCACGTCCGGCAGGTTCGAGTCCGTGCTCGGCTTGTCGAGCGTGAAGTTGGTTCGATCCGAGGCCGAGACCTGCGGGTTGAAGTGCTCCGGCGGCACGCCGTGCGGCATGTAAAATAGGAAGAAGCGCTTGGGCGCTACGGCGGGTGCAGCGGCAGCCGTGCGAGCCAGACGGGCAGCCACCGGCACGGTGAGCCCGAGCGCGAGCGCCTTGAGAAACATCCGGCGCTCCAAGAGCCGCGTCGCACGAATCAACCGAACATGTTGCTGCATGAGAACCTTCCCCCCAATCCGAAACGCTGACGGCGGGATGCCATCACCGGAGACGTAAGCATCCGGAAATGTAGCACGCCCTCGAAAAAAGCCAGGCGGGCGAGCGGCGCTCGAACGGACCGTGACGCCGAAGGCAGAGACGCTTCGGTTGGCCGCGTGACCATCAAAAAAATTCCTGGTTCTAGTCAGGCTCGCCGGTTTCGCGGTGAGTGGAAGTCGTGGCATAATGCGGCGCCTGCAGACGGAGCAAGCGAGTGAGAGGCGAGTGCTCGGAACAGCGATGTGTAGCGGGCGATTCAGCTTTGGTGCGCATGGGCTTTGGCTTTTTGCCCCGATGGGCTTTGGCTTCTTGCCCTATCCAGCGCTGGGTCAGCGCGAGGAAGAGCGCGGACAACTGATCCAGCTCTCTTGCGTTCCGAGTCAAGCAGCGCATCCCGGATCGCCACCGACTTCGATCGAACCAGGCCGGACCTGCTGCTCGTCGACCTCGCCATTTCCGCTTCGAGACGCGGCAGCGCGTGGACAACGATGCGCTGGCCCAAAGCCGTACGCCTGGCTGAGTGGCACTGCGCGTGCGCGATGCGTTGTATGTCCGCCAGGACCAGACGCCGATCGCCCGAAGATGGCTGCGGGCGTAGATTTTCCCAGTTTTTCGAACGCTCTGAAAAATCGAGCGCACGGTTGACCGCCCGCGCGCTCGATTGCACACTGGGAACCGAGGGAAAAGGGAGGGGTCAAGGCGTGCTCGGGAAGACGTGCAATCGTTTAGTCTGGCTGGGGGCTTCAGTGGCCCTGGGGCTCGTGTTGGGCGGCTGCTCCTCCAAGGGCGATTCACCCGCGCCGCAGCCCGACGCGGTTCCGCCGGCACCGAGCCATTGGTCGCTGATCGTGCCCACGCGCCCCAGCGTGCCCGAGGTCATGAAGGCCGAGTGGCCCAAGAATCCGATCGACCACTTCGTGCTGCAAAAGCTGGAAGCTTCGGGGATCGAGCCAGCGCCCGCCGCAGCCGCAGGCCGCCTGCTACGGCGCCTCACGCTGGACCTCACCGGGCTACCGCCCACGAGCGCTGAGTTGCAGGCGTTCAGCGCGGACCCGTCGGAAGCGGCCTACAGCCAGTTGGTGGATCGCCTGCTCGACCAGCCCGCGTTTGGTGAACAGCGTGCTCACTACTGGCTGGATGTCGCGCGCTACGCCGATACGCACGGCTACCACGTCGACAATTACCGCAGTATCTGGCCCTACCGCGAGTACGTGATCCGGTCGTTCGCGACGAACAAGCCGTTCGACGTGTTCACGACCGAGCAACTCGCGGGCGATCTCCTGCCGAACGCGAGCGTCGAACAGCGCACGGCGACGGGCTTCATTCGGGCAGCCATGAGCACGAACGAGCAAGGCGTCGACCCGAACGAATACGCGGCCATCTATGCCAAGGACCGGGTCGATACGCTGGCCAGTGCGTGGCTCGGGCTCACCGTCGGCTGCGCCGCCTGCCACGATCATCGCTACGATCCGATCAAGCAGAAGGACTTCTACGCGCTGACAGCATTCTTCCGGAACACGACGCAGCCCGTGATGGACAACGACCAGGCGGACGCCGAACCGAGCATGCTCGTTCCGCCCGCCATGACGCCCACGCTAGTGACACAGGAGAAGCAGGGTTCCGCGGTCGCTTTCGTGCTCGCGCGCGGGCGCTACGACGCCCCCGGCGACAGTGTGGCCGCAGCAGTACCCGCGAGTTTGCCTCAGCTCGGCAAAGGGGAGCCCAAGAACCGGCTCGGCCTCGCCCATTGGCTGACCAGCCCCGAGCAACCGCTCACGGCGCGCGTGGTCGTGAATCGCTTCTGGGCCGAGCTGTTTGGGGCCGGCATCGTGCGCACGCCCAATGACTTCGGTCGCATTGGCGATCCGCCGAGCCACCCAGAGCTGCTGGATTGGCTGGCGGTGGAGTTCCGTGAATCGGGTTGGGACGTGAAGCATCTGTTCCGGCTGATGGTCAGCTCCGCCACTTATCGACAAGCGTCGGATGTGAGCGGCACAAAGCTGGCCGCCGATCCCGACAATCGTTTGCTCTCACGCGGCCCGCGCTTTCGCCTGGATGGCGAGATGATCCGCGACCTCGCACTCGCCACCAGCGATCTCCTGGTAAAGACCGTGGGCGGCCCGAGCGTCAGGCCGTACCAGCCGTCGAACGTGTGGGAAGTGGTCGCGCTGCCCGATAGCAACACTTCGAAATACGTGCAGGACACCGGGGAAGGTTTGTATCGCCGCAGCCTGTACACGTTCTGGAAGCGGCAAGCGCCGCCGCCAGCGCTGGAGGTGTTCAACGCACCCAGCCGCGAGCAGTCCAGCGCCCAGCGCGAGCGCACGAACACGCCCTTGCAGGCGCTCGTTACCTTGAACGACGTGCAGTTCGTGGAGGCGGCGCGCGTACTCGCTACGCACGCGCTGGAGCAGGCGGGCGCGACCCCTGGCCGGCTCGATTACTTGGCGCTGCGGGTACTGTCTCGATCCCTGACCAGCGAGGAAGCGGAGGTTTTCGCCGCATTGGTCGAAGCCGAGTATGCGAACTACTTGGCGGATCCTGCCGCCGCAGACGCTCTCCTGAAAGTCGGTGAGAGTCCGGCGCCGACGACCTTCGCGCCTGCAGAGCTTGCCGCGTGGACCTTGGCAGCCAACACCTTTTTGAATCTCGACGAGGCGCTGACCAAATGACTCACGATCCAAACGCCCGTAGAAACTTTCTTCGCGCGGGTCTGAGCGGGTTGGGTTTGGCAGGCCTCGGCTCGAGTGCGCTCTCCTCCCTGCTCACGCGGACCGCCGGCGCTGCCGATCCTGCTCCGCCTGGGCCACACTTTCCGCCCACGGCCCGGCGGGTGATTTGGCTATTCATGGGCGGCGGGCCGTCGCAGCTCGACTTATTCGATTACAAGCCCGGGCTGACCGCTCGCTTCGATCAAGATCTCCCGGACTCCGTGCGCAATGGACAGCGCTTGACCGGCATGACCTCGAATCAGGGGCGCCGGCCGATTGCACCGAGCCGCTTCAGCTTCCAGCAGTCTGGGCAATCGGGAGCGTGGGTGAGCGAGCTCTTGCCATACACGCGGCGCATCGTCGACGACATAGCCATCATCAAGACGGTGTCCACGGAATCAATCAACCATGATCTGGGGGTCTCGAACATCAACACCGGCTCCCAGCAGCCCGGTAAACCCTCGCTCGGCGCGTGGCTTTCCTACGGGCTCGGCCCAGTGCACGAAGACGTGCCCGCATTCATGGTGATGACTTCGCGCTTCACCCTCAATCCCTTCGTGCAGCCGCTTTCCGCGCGCTTCTGGGGGAGCTCGTTCTTACCCGCGAACCACGGAGGCGTTCCGATGCGGGGCGTTGGAGATCCGGTATTGTACTTGCCGAACCCCGCGGGCATCTCGCAAAGCTCGCGGCGCACCATGCTGGACGCGCTGGGCAAGTTGAACGCGCTGGCTGCCGCCAGCAATGGAGATCCGACGATCAACGAGCGCACGAACCAATACGAGCTCGCCTACCGCATGCAGAGCTCGGTGCCCGGTCTCACTCAACTGACCGGCGAAAGTGACGCGACCTTGGCGCTGTACGGCGACGACGTCCGAACTCCCGGGACCTTCGCTGCCAATTGCATCGCGGCGCGGCGCATGCTGGAAAAAGGCGTGCGCTGCGTGCAGATCTATCACCGAGGCTGGGACGCCCACGAAAAGGCGCCGCTCGTGCTCGCGAATCAGTGCCAGGACGTCGACCAGGCTTGCTACGGTTTGATCACCGATCTCAAGCAACGAGGCATGCTCGACGACACGCTCGTGATCTGGGGCGGTGAATTCGGACGCACCGTGTATTGCCAAGGCACTCTCACCCGTGAGGATTACGGGCGTGATCACCACCCGCGCTGCTCTTCGACCTGGCTCGCGGGCGGCGGCGTGCGCCCCGGCATCGTCTACGGTGAGACCGACGATTTTAGCTACAACGTAGTCGAGAACGAGGTGCCGCTGCGCAACCTGCACGCCACCATCCTGCACCTGTTCGGCTTGGATCCCGAGCGCCTCACGTTCATGCACGCCGGCCTCTCGGAGAAGCTCACCGGCGTCGGCGCTCCCGCCCAACCGGTCCTCGACCTGATCAAGTAGCTCGAGCCTTTGCGAGAAGAACGAGAAGAACTTGGGTTGATGGTCACGTGACGCGCCGAAGCCCGGCCCAGCCTTCGGCGTCGCGGACGCTTCCCCAAATCAGCGAGTGACGTTCACTCGGCCCCGCGGGGGACGTCGCGCGCCGGATAAGACGTGCCCAAGCCGCGGGTCAGCGGAAAACCCACGGCGAGTCCGACACCGAAGCCGATGGGCATGCTGACCAGTGCAAACGCCGCTTTCTCCATGCAGTTCCCCTCGTCGTTGCACGGCGCCGCGGCGGAGCCGATCAAGCCGCCGGCGAGGGCGCCGATGCCAGCCGCCGCCAGGATCAACCAGGGCCGCCCAGGAGAGTAACTCTCTAGGTTGATATTCTCCACCTGAGCCAGCGGGAAGACGCGACGGCTGTGCTGATCTTCCAGCCGCAAGAGCGGCGCCGACAGCGAACCCCGCGTCGTGGCATCGAACACGAACTCGCGCTCCGATGGCTGCTCGGACCGGTTCGGATCGACAGTCATTCCGGTCTGCGGTGCGTTCGTCTCGACCGTGATCGAATCGAAGTGTGCAATCCGAAGACTGTCGCCATTTTTATACACCAATCTTGCCGAACCCTTGTCGACCGTCATCTTCCGCAGCTCGCTCGGCTGCACGTTTGCGGCACGAAAACAGCTGCTACAGAGCGAAAGCGGCAGAAGGACAATTAGCAACCAGAGTCGACCCATGCCTGATGTAGAGCAAAGCGCATGCCTGCGCGGAGGCTATTGGGCGAGCTCGCCAGCCATCAGCGCTCGAACTTGCCGACGGGCGGCCTCACAGCCTTACCAGCAAATGGCGATGTTCCCCAGTGCGCGCGCGCTACCTGTGCGAACGAGCGTCATGATAGCGTCGAGCGATGCGAGGTGGTCAGATGGGGCTGGGGTTATGCGGGCCGTTTAGCTTGTTTCTGCTAGCTGCGTGCGGCTCGAGCTCGCCCTCACCCGGCGGGACCGCTGGGGCTAGCGCTTCGGGGGGCTCTACTTCACTCGCGGGTAGCGACAACGGCGGCACCCCAAACGAAGCCGGAGCAGGCGGAAAGAGCACGGGAGTAGGCGGCACGCCAAGCGACGGAGGAGGCGCAGGCGGCGGGTCTGCGGGCAGCGGCGTATGTAAGCATGAGCTCACCAATGCCGCCTGCTGGCAGACGCACAAATTCAGTCCCTACACGGACATCCAACAAGCCTTCTTCGGCGCCGTCTTCGACGGCCAGTACATGCACTTCGTCAACGGTGCCTCGGGCATCAAGGACGTTCACTTGCGCTTCGACACGCGAACTGACTTCGTCACGGGCAACTGGTCTACGTTCGACACGGCCAACGACATCGACTCGGGCTTTCGGGGCGGAGCGTTCGACGGCCGCTATGTCTACCTGACGCCGACCAACCCCCTACACAATGGCGCGGCCCAGCAGACCTATGACGCCGTTGTCGCGCGCTTCGACACACGAGCGCCCTTCAGCTCCGGCACGTCCTGGTCCTCCTTCAATCTGACGCAAGCCAGCGGTACGCCGGACTTGACCGTGCCAGGCTTTCGCGGAGCAGCGTTCGACGGCCGTTACGTGTATTTCGCGCCCGCCGCAGTCGGCAGCTTCACGAGCGCCGACGACACGCCGAGCGGCAAAGTAACGCGCTTCGATACGCAAGCAGACTTCGGCACCCGTGCCTCGTGGTCGACGTTCGATCTCGGCACCGTCGCCGCGAACGCAACCAACTTTGCAGGCGCCATCTTCGACGGGCACTATTTGTATTTCGCGCCCAGCGCGAAAGAAAACGCGCTTGCCGTGCGCTACGACACCCAAGCGGAATTCAGCATGAGCGGGTCATGGGTGACGTTCGAGACGACCAGCCTCAACCAATTCGCCGGCGGCTTCGATGGCGGCGTGTTCGACGGCCGCTATCTCTACTTCGTGCCCCATTCGGGCCTCAACTCCTCGTACCATGCGGTCGTCACCCGCTACGACACGGCCGGCGCCTTCACGACTGCAGACTCGTGGTCCACCTTCGATACCAGCGCGATCAACCCGTCTCAGTTTTCGCAGTGGGCTTTCCAAGGCGGCGCGTTCGACGGCCGTTATCTGTACCTCGTGCCGTCGAACGGCGCCCCGCTCGTGCGCTTCGACACGAAAGCAGACTTCAGCTCGACCGCCGCTTGGAGCAGCGTTCGAATCGGGCAAGTCGCGCCCGATTCGAGCAGCTTCAGCGGCGCGGCGTTCGACGGCCGCTATCTGTACCTCGTGCCAAACGGTCTGCTCTCGGCAGCGCGCTTCGATGCGGGCGCCAACGGTGATCTCCCCGCCGCTGCCCACGGCTCATTCTACTAGTCGCTCGAAGCCGAGGGCCAGCCGCGGATTGATGCGCAGCGGTCAATGGTGAAGTGCCGCGCGGGTCGTTCCCCGCCGGCCTTCACCGTGCCAGGTGAGTGGCATGCGAAAACTGCCCTTGCTCGCCGTGATTGCCTGTTTCCCCGCTTGCTCGGCCGCGCCCACGCCACCCGCCGCTAGTGCTTCGGCAGAGGCCGCTCCGCTGACGACGAAGGCGGCCGCCGTAGGCGCTCCCGCTGACGATTCAGCGGCTCCGAGGGCCGGCAACAGCAGTCAGCTTGCGACGCCGGGTTCGACACCCACGCCTGTGTCGACCATCGCATCCGTAGACGCGAGGGAGGACGCACATTGGGTGCAGGCCGACGACTACTTCGTCGCGACTCGAGCGTTCACTAGCGGTTGGCTCGGTGTGTCGATCGCCAAAATGAAGGAACCAGCAACGGCGGCCAGCAAGGGCGAAGCGCTCTTCTTCGTGATTCACGACGGTCGCGAGCTCCACTCGGCGTACTTCTATCGGACTCGGCCTGCGCTGAAGGCCGACCTGGTACTGGGAAATTTGCTGATCTGCTTCGATAACAATCCGAAAGACAGGGTGCGACGAGCACCCCGTGACAAGGACAACGCGCGGCCAGGCGACTGGTGGCTCGGCCGAATCACCGATCTTTCGGATCTGGCCAAGGGCTACGCCACGCTAGCCGGGAGTTACCACTGCGCGCCCGACGCGCTTCGAGCAATCGTCAACTAACGGCTAGCCATTTCCGTCACGACCGCTTGCGCGGTGAGGCAAATTTCGACACTGAACAGGGCGGAACTTAGACGCGTATTTGCCGGCAATAACGCAGCTTTCAGCTGACCGAGCGTGGCACACTTGCTGCTAAAACGCGCGTCATGCCCCAACGTGCCCCGCTGGCCGCCCTCGAAAGCGCGTCTGGTGTCCGCCCTGTTGACCCTGCTCCCACGTACGTCGTCGGCATTGGTGCTTCGGCCGGCGGCCTGGAGGCGCTGGAGCATTTCTTCGACAACGTACCCACGAAGACCGGCATGGCCTTCGTTGTCGTTCAGCACCTGTCGCCCGACTTCAAAAGCTTGATGGACGAGATCTTGGCGCGCCGCACGTCGCTGCCGATTAGCCTCGTCCAAGACGCGATGGTCGTCGAGAAGGACCACATCTACCTGATCCCGCCGAAGAAGGAGATGATCATCTCCGGTGGGCGGCTGCTCCTGAGCGAAAGGGACCGCGACCAAGAGTTGACTCTACCGATCGACGTCTTCTTTCGCTCGCTTGCCCAGGATTGCGCGGGGCGCGCAATCGCAGTGGTCCTCTCCGGCGGTGGTAGTGATGGTTCCCGCGGCATACGCGCTGTCCATGAGGCGGGCGGGCTGGTGGTGATTCAGGACGTAGAGAGCGCGCAGTTCGATGGCATGCCGAAAACGGCCCGCGAAGCCGGCGTGGCAGACTATGTCTTGCCGCCGCAAGACATGCCCGGCGTGCTGCTCGAGCACGCGAGTCGGGCGGGCATTCGGCCCGAAAAGCCCAGCGAAACCGAGCAAGGGATGAGCGCCGTCTACCGCATGCTGGAGCGCGAATTCGGCATCGATTTCACTCACTATAAGCCGAGCACGATCACGCGGCGCATCGAAAGACGGCTGCAGCTCGCGCGCGTCGATGACATCGAACAGTATGTCGAGAAGCTCCGCGGCGAGCATCGAGAGCTCGACATTTTGTATCGCGATCTATTGATTGGGGTCACGCGCTTCTTTCGCAACGAGGAAGCATTCGACGTGCTCGGCAAGGAAGTGCTGTCCGACCTGCTCAAGGCTGGTTCGAACGAAAGCCCCTTTCGCGTTTGGGTAGCGGGCTGCGCCACGGGCGAGGAAGTGTATTCGCTCGCGATTCTACTGAACGAGCTGACCGCCGAATCGGGGCGTCCATTCAAGATTTTTGCGACGGACGTGCACCAGGGCTCTCTCGAGCAGGCGACGCGCGCGCTCTACGACGAGGACGCCATCGTCAATGTCTCTCCAGAGCGCCTGAAGCGCTATTTCTTGCTTCGCGGCCGGAGCTATCAGGTCGTGCCCGAAATCCGTCAGGCGATCGTCTTCGCGCACCACAACGTGGTCAAAGACGCACCGTTCACCCGCGTCGATCTGGTGAGCTGCAGAAATATGCTGATCTATCTTCAGCAACCGGCTCAAGAGAAGGTCCTGAGCCGCTTCCACTTTGCTCTCAACCGGGGCGGCATCATGTTTCTCGGTCCGAGCGAAAGCCTCGGTCACCTGGACCACGACTTCGAAACCATCCATAAGCAGTGGCGCATCTATCGCAAATTCAGCGACTCGCGCGTGCCATTCGACCGCAAGGCGCCGCACGGGTCACATGGCCCTCAGGGGCCGAAGTCGAGCTCGTCGCGCAGCAGTCAAACTGGCTCGGAAGCGCTCGGCCAGCGCGCGCCAGCGCGCTCTTCCGTGACCCAGCTACTCGGAACCTACGATGCGCTGCTCGACGAGCTCATGCCACCGAGCCTGCTCGTAGACGACCGCGGCGAGCTCCTGCACTCGTTTGGCGGAGCGACACGGTTCTTGAAGTTGCGCGACGGCAGACATGGACTCGACGCGTTCGACATGGTCGATTCCGAGTTACGGATGGTGTTGATCGGCGGACTGCAACGCGCGTTGCAGACCGATACCGCGATCGTGTTTCGCGGGGTTCATATCGACGATCAGCCCTACAAAGTCACTGTTCGGCGCGTGCCCAACAAAAAGGCCCATGGCGCGCACGTTTTGATCTCGTTCGAATTGCTCGATGCCGCGCCGCCCTTGGCCCAGTCCGAGACGGAGATTGATCTGCGTCATCTCCCGCGTGAGCAGCTGGGCGCGCTGGAGGCAGAGCTCAACCGCACGAAGGAGAATCTACAGTCGGCGACCGAAGAGCTCGAGAGTAGCAACGAAGAGCTACAGGCCGCAAACGAAGAGCTGCTGGCCTCGAACGAAGAGCTACAGAGTACCAACGAAGAACTGCAAAGCGTCAACGAGGAGCTCTATTCGGTCAACGCCGAGTATCAGCGAAAGATCGCGGACCTCACCGAGCTCGCCAACGACATGGACAACCTGCTGTCCAGCACGGATATCGGTACGATATTTCTCGATCGAGACCTCAAGATCCGAAAGTTCACGCCCCAGATTGCAGAAACGTTCAACCTACTGCCGGGCGACGTCGGTCGACCGATCGAGACGTTCACGTACGCCGTCGAACACCCGGAGCTCAACGAGGACCTCAAGCGGGTGCTGGCGACCGGCGAACGAGTCGAGCGCGAGCTTCGCGATCGCCACAACCGCGCATTCTTTCTACGCATTTTGCCGTATCGCGCCAAGGGGGCCGTGGCCGGAGTCGTGATCACGTTGATCGACGTCAGCGGTCTCAAGGCCGCCGAGGATGCGCTGTTTCATGAGCGCTACCTACTCAACAGCCTGCTCTACAGCGTGCCTGACGCCATCTACTTCAAAGACGCCCGAGGTCGCTTCATTCGCGCGAACCCGCCCATGGCCGAGCGCCTGGGTCTCACCGACCCGCGGCAGGCCGTGGGCAAGACCGGCTTCGAGTTGCCTCGCCATGAGGCCGCGTTGGCCGTGCACCGCCAAGACGAAGAGGTCTTGCGCACGGGCGTCGCACAACGTTACCAGCTCGAAAAACGAGAGCTCGTCGATGGTTCGCTGGAATGGGATCTGGTATCCCGCTTGCCGCTGACCGATGGCAGCGCGCAGATCGTGGGCGTGATTGGCATCTTCCGAAGCGTCACCGAACAGAAGCGGGCAGAAGAAAAAATCAACGATGCCGTGCGGCGCCGGGACGAGTTTCTGGCCATGCTTTCGCACGAGCTTCGGAATCCACTCGGGGCTATCGTCTCGGCCACCACGCTGCTCGGGGATCCGACCACGGATCCGCAGCAGCAGACGAGGGTGCTACAAATAGTCGCGCGCCAAGCGCAGCAGATGGCGCGGCTACTCGACGACTTGCTCGAGGCCAGCCGCATCACTCAAGACAAGATCGAGCTGCGACGGACAGTGTTGGATCTGAGGACCGTGGTCAGAGATGCCGCGGATGCGGTCCGAGGTTTGATGGAGACCCGCGGCCTCGTATTCTCGGTGGAATTGGCTGCAGAGCCACTCTACGTAGATGGCGACGCCGCGAGATTGCAGCAAGTCACCGTGAACCTGCTGAGCAATGCGGCCAAGTATACGCCGCGCGGTGGGCATGTGGCGCTGCGCGTCGACCGACAAGGAAACCAAGCGACGATCGTCGTCTCCGATGACGGACTTGGCATCCCGAAAGAGATGTTGGAGAGCGCGTTCGAGCTGTTCGTGCAATCGCGACGCACGTTGGACCGCGCGGAAGGAGGCCTCGGTGTGGGTCTGACCTTGGTTCGCGGCTTGGTCACGAAGCACGGCGGGCTGGTGCACGCTCGCAGTGAGGGCGAGGGCAGAGGCAGTGATTTCGAGGTCCAGCTGCCGCTGGTCGCCGCTCCGCCATTGAAGGAGCTAGCTCCCCGCCCCGTCGCCGTAGAGCTGCCGCGAGGCGCGAAGATCGTCGTTGTCGAGGATAATCCAGACAGCCGAGATGTCTTGTGCACGCTGCTGACGCACGCTGGCTTCGATTGCCAGTCGACCGACAACGGCGCCGCAGGACTTGCTCTGATCGACGAGGTGGCGCCAGTCGTGGCGATCATCGACATTGGGCTGCCGGAGATCGACGGCCTGGAGCTCGCGCGGCGGATCCGAAAGAGTGAAAGCCACCCCGATATCTATTTGATTGCCCTGACCGGATACGGACAGGAGGGCGACCGGCGGCTGGCGCTGGACGCCGGCTTCGACGAGCATCTAGTGAAGCCCGTGGACTTCGCCGCATTGCAGCGCTTGCTCGGCCGGCGCAAGGACCAACGCTCGAACACGAAATGAGCGACAGTCAGCTTGGTGGGCGTCGCGCTGAGAGCGCCTCCGCCAAGCGCGCCTCCAAGAGCTCCAGCGGATAGGGCTTCTGCAGGAAGCTTGCCATCTCGGTCGAGCTGAAGTGGCGGCCGATTTCCTGTTCGCTGTAGCCACTGCAGATGATCACCGGAAGATCGGCGCGACGCTTGCGAAGCTCGCGCAGCACTTGTGCGCCGCTGAGATCCGGCATCATGGCGTCGAGCAGCACGACACACACTTCTCCGGCGCACTCCTCGAATTTTTGAATGGCTTCACGGCCGCTACCGGCGGACAGCACTTCCAGACCGATGCTCTTGAGCAGAATCTTGGTTACCTCGCGAACGCGAGGATTGTCGTCCACCAGCATCACCAAGCTTCCGGTCGGCCAAGTGCGAGCTGGTTCACGTTCGGAGCGTGGCGGCTCCGAGACAGGCTGATCGCTCGGCGGAAAGAGCACCCTGATCGTCGTGCCAACGCCGACGGCGGTTCGGACCGTGATGCCGCCCGCGTGCCCGCGCACAATCCCCTGCACCGCGGACAGCCCGAGCCCGCGGCCCGTGAATTTGGTCGTGAAGAAGGGCTCGAAGAGGCGCGCGCTGGTTTCCGCGTCCATGCCGCAGCCGCAGTCGGTGACTTCTAGGAACACGTATTGTCCTGGCGCCAGCGTGGTTGGACCATAGAGGTCCGGCACTGCCTCCCGTATCTGTTCGACCCCCGTGCGCACCCGGATCTCACCTGCGCGCTCCTCGAGCGCTTCCGATGCGTTCGTGATCAGATTCATCACCAGTTGATGCATCTGCGCGACGTCAGCGCGCACTGGCGGTAGCTCTGCCGCGAGTTGGTAATCGACCTGCGCCTGTTTCGAAATCGAAGCATCGAGCAGATGGCTCATGTCGCGGACCATCTCGTTCAGCGAGATGGTCCGGACTTCGAAATGCCCTCGGCCTGAGTAGGCAAGCATCTGGTTCGTGAGCTCGGAGGCGTGCAGCGCGGCATCCTTGATGGACAGCACGCGGAGCCGCGCCGGCTCGAGCTCGGGCGCGGCGCCAAGGCTCGAAAGCGCAAGCTCCGCGTTGGACAACACCCCCACCAATAGATTGTTGAAGTCGTGGGCAATTCCTCCGGCCAGCAGCCCGAGGCTTTCGAGCTTTTGGGTCTGTTGCATGCGTCGTTCGAGCGTTTGGCGCTGCTCGTCCGCCTGCTTGCGCTCGGTCACGTCACGCGCGAGCCCCACCGTGCCCACGACCAGCCCTCGGCTGTCACAGATCGGCGTCTTGAAGGTCTCGAACCACTTAGTCCCGCTGGCCTCGGCGATCGGTTCCTCGGCGACGAATTTCTCACCGCTCGCCACGACATTGAGGTCATCGTTCATGTAGCGCTCAGCGAGCTCGAGCGGCCAGATATCGCGGTCGGTGCGACCCAAGATTTCGGACTTGCTATAGCCGCTCGCGCGAGCGAATGCCTCGTTCACGGCCAGGAATACCCCGGCCGTATTCTTCATCCAGGCCATGTGCGGGATGTTGTCGAGCAGAGCCTGCGCCTGCGCCCGTGCGCCGAGCACTTGCTCCTGTGCTTCGGCCAGTCGCGAAAGCTCGTGCTCGAGCTCGCTCACTCGTGCGCGGAGGGCCTCGACCTCGGCCCGCGAATCAGACACGCGCGACTCGTTGGCGATCAGTGTCGCCGCTCGCTGCCTTTCGGGGAGCCGCTCCCCGCTCGCGCACGGATGTTCTCGTCGCCATCTCAATCTGCCCTCTCGGCGGCCGGTTCAAGGCCGCGTATCCACGACGCACGACGCGGATCGGGCCACTTTGCCCCGCGCACTGGCCACGAGCAAGATGCGGCTCGCAGCCTGCGGCAGCGCGCGAGATTTGGCTGTCAATCACGGCTCTGGGCGGCCGGGCCGTGCGTGAAGTGCCTAGATGTTACGCTGATCAGTCGCAAAAGCGTCCAACGTAGGAGAGCAGCATGACCGCCGAAGAAGCGCTGGCGTTTGCCCGCAAACATGTGGATACCTGGAACACGCATGATCTGGACGCGATCATGGCTCTCTATTCGCAATCGGTGGAGCTCGTGTCACCACTGGCCGGCACCATCACCGGGGCGAACGTCGTGCGCGGCCAAGCCCGCGTGCGTGACTACTTCGAACGAGGCTTACAGAAATACCCGGAGCTCCAGTTCGAGCTCGTGGATACCTTTCTTTGCAGCTCGAGCGTCACGCTCGTCTTTCACGGCGCCGGCGGCAAGCTCGTGGCAGAAGTCCTATTCATCGACTCTGAGTCGAAGATCGAGCGAGTGTTCGCGCATTACCGCGCCGAGCTCGGCGACGCGTGAGTCGAAAGCCGGATCGCTGAGG
>Ga0247783_1000151_pt1 | contig 20348 bp, 15 predicted proteins | sample UWRJL064202C5_FD_179911 | JGI IMG/M metagenome (GOLD analysis project Ga0247783, IMG submission 179911) | Plant litter microbial communities from Arlington Agricultural Research Station in Wisconsin, United States - UWRJ-L064-202C-5 | ecosystem: Environmental > Terrestrial > Plant litter >...
GTGCCTGAAGGGTGGAGCGGAGGGGGATCGAACCCCTGACCTCTGCATTGCGAACGCAGCGCTCTCCCAGCTGAGCTACCGCCCCAACAGGGACGCGGAAAGTAGCTTTTGCGCCGTAAGTGTCAACTAAAAAACAGCTCGCCGCTCCGGTTTGGGCACAGTTTCGGGGCCGCTTTTTTATGGGCTCGGGCTTGAATGCCCCGTTGACCGCCGGGGGTCGGTGGTTATGTTGCTCGCGTTCGCGGCCCGGGGCGCGTTTTATTTGCTCTGACGCTCCCCCGCCACGTGACGAATTCGCAGAGCCAGCCCGATCCAAGGGCGGCTGCAACGCTCGACATCGCATGAAAGTGTCCCTCGCAAGTGTCGAGGGGCGACGTGAGGAGAACCAGGACTATGGGTAAGATCATCGGCATCGACCTCGGCACGACCAACAGCGTCGTGGCCGTCATGGAAGGCAAGGAAGCCAAAGTCATCGTCAACGAAGAGGGAGCGCGTCTGACGCCCTCCGTCATCGCTTGGGACGACAAAGGCGAGGTCCTGGTCGGTACGATCGCCAAGCGTCAGGCAGTGACCAACCCGGAAAACACGGTCTACTCGGCCAAGCGCTTCATCGGCCGCCGCTTCGAAGAGAGTGAAAAGGAGGCCAAGCGCTTCCCGTTCAAGCTGGTCAAGGGACCGAATGGCGATGCCTGGATCGAAGCCCGCGGCAAGCAGATGGCTCCGCCGGAGGTTTCGGCCAAAGTCTTGCAGAAGCTGAAGAAGGCCGCTGAAGACTACCTGGGCGAGAAGGTCACCGAAGCGGTGATCACGGTCCCGGCCTACTTCAACGACGCGCAACGCCAAGCCACCAAAGACGCCGGCAAGATCGCCGGTTTGGACGTAAAGCGCATCATCAACGAGCCGACCGCGGCCGCGCTTGCCTATGGCCTGGACAAGAAAGCCAACGAGATCATCGCCGTATACGACTTCGGCGGCGGTACCTTCGACATTTCGATCTTGGAGGTCGGTGACAACGTGGTGCAAGTGATTGCAACCAACGGCGACACGAACCTCGGTGGTGACGACGTCGATCACATGCTGATGGATTGGCTCAGCGCCGAGTTCCGCAAAGACACCGGGATCGACGTCACGAACGACAAGATGGTCATTCAGCGCCTCAAGGACGCTGCCGAGCAAGCCAAGATCGAGCTCTCGAACAAGCAAGAGACGACCATCAACTTGCCGTTCCTCACGGCGGACGCCAGTGGCCCGAAGCATCTGCAGAAGCAACTGACGCGCTCCAAGTTGGAGCAGATGATCCGCCCGCTCGTCGACCGCACGCTCGAACCGCTCAAGCGTGCCCTCGACGACGCGAAGAAGAAGGTCAGCGACATCAACGAGGTCGTGCTGGTCGGCGGCTCCACCCGCATTCCGCTGGTGCAGGAAGTGGTCACCAAGTACTTCGGCAAGGAAGCGCACAAGGGCGTGAATCCGGACGAGGTCGTGGCTATCGGCGCTGCCGTACAAGGCGGCGTGCTCTCCGGTGACGTGCAAGACGTGGTGCTCTTGGACGTCACGCCGCTCTCTCTCGGCGTTGAAACCTTGGGCGGCGTGATGACCGTAATGATCCCGCGCAACACCACTATCCCCACGCAAAAGAAGGAGATTTACTCGACCGCGGCGGATAGCCAGACGTCCGTGGAGATCCACGTCTTGCAGGGTGAGCGCGCGGAAGCTCGCTACAACCGCACGCTCGGTAAGTTCCACTTGGAAGGTCTGCCGACCGCCCCGCGCGGAGTGCCGAAGGTAGAGGTCACGTTCGACATCGACGCCAACGGCATCCTTTCTGTCGGTGCCAAGGATCTGGCGACGGGCAAGGATCAGCGGATCACGATCACCGCGTCCAGCGGCATCAACAAAGACGACATCGAGCGCATGGTCAAGGACGCGGCCGCGCACGAAGCGGAAGACAAGCGCCGCCGTGAGGAGATCGACCGCCGCAACAAGCTCGATAACATGTGTTACCAGCTCGAGAAGCAAATCGCCGACAACAAGGACAAGCTCGGCGGGGTGGATGTCGCCTCGATCGAAGCCTTGATCAAAGAGGGTCGCGCCGCGGTCGAGAAGCAAGACGACGACAAGGTGACGGACGTGCTCGCGCGTCTCGAGAAGGAAGCGCACGCCATGGCTTCCAAGATGTACGAAGGCACTGGCGCTCCGCCCGGAGGCCCCGGCGCAGCCGGTCCCAGCGCGAGCGGCGGCGGGGCGAACGAGGACCCGAAGAAGGGTGACGTAATCGACGCCGAGTTCGAAGAAACGAACTGAGCTCACGTACTTCGCGGGGTTAGCGTGCTTTGCGCTGGCGCTGGCGCTGGCCAACAGAGAACGCGCGTCCGACGCGGCAAATGCCGGGCTGGACGCGCGTTTCTGTCGTTTTGTGTCTCGCTCGGGCGCGTGTAGAGTGAACCTAATGTTGAAGGAACGCTCGAACTTGGCGTCGCGGTGGGTTGCTTACAACGTGCTGCTGGGCGCCTTGCCGGCGGCGCTCTTGGGCTGCGGCTCGCCTGCCGCACCCGTGTCGCCAGTACCGCTCGTCGCCACCCCGGCGGTCAGCGCGTCGCCCAAAGAGGAAGCGCCGGATCTCTCTCCCGTGGCGGCTCCCGCAGAGCTGTTCGCGGTGGCGCGTTTCAAGCAGCCGAAGACCGCCATCGAGACCGTGGCTGCGTGGGCGAATTTCCCGTACAAATTGCATGATGTCTTGCCGTCCGAGATGAAGGGGCTAGAGGGCGTGATCGCCTGGGATGCGCCGCTCGAAGCGGCGATGGCCCTCGATCCGCAGGGCGAGGGCAAGGTTCCCGAACCGCTCGCCGTGGTGTCACTCGGCCTCACTTCGCTCGAGGGTGCGCTCGACTTCGCGCGCAGCAAAGGGCAGTCGGTGCGCAGGCTGCGCGCGGGCGTGTACCGCGTCGGTGATTCAGAGCAAATCTCCTGCGCGGCTTCGGCCGCGATCGGCAGCGCGCCGGCTCGCCTGGTCTGCGGGCACCGTGCGCACGACGTGGACGGCCTGCTCAACTACGCGACGCGTGGGCTCTCCAACGAACCGCTGCCGAACGTGGACTTTCAGGTCGAACTGCGGCTCGAGCCGGTCAAAAAGAAGTACCAGGCGGAGCTCGGGTCGGCGCGTTTGCTGGCGGGGTTCTTGCTGCGGGAGGTTCAAGTCGACAATCCCCGCTTCGATCGCGCACTGTCCGACGTTGCTTATAGCTTGGTCGACGAGGCCACGGCGCTGGTACACGACCTGGACAAGGTGCGCCTCGATGGCACCTTGGATAGCTCGAAGAACCTGATCAACGCGCGCCTCGATCTAAAATTTGCGGGACAAAAGTCTTGGTTGGTGCAGGCCAGCACGGAGACGCTGGCGATGGTCGAACCCGCGCCGGATTTGTTTTGGCAAATGCCCGCCGACAGCAGCCAAGCCGCCTTCGGCGTGGGATGGAAGCAAGCGCGTCTCAAGCCGATCGGCAAAACCCTGGCCGAGCTCGTGGATGGTTACCTCGAATCGGAGAAGGTACCGGCTGGGCTTCGCGCGCAAACCTCCAAGTCGATCGAGCTTTTGTTCGAGCAGAACACCAAGCAGGTGCGCGCTCAAGGTGAGCTCAGCGAACTGCCGAACGATCCGCTGCTGGCCGCGGATTATCGCGTATTCGGCTGGCAGATCAACGCGCTCGAAGGCGAACCGAAAGGTCTGCTGACGCTGCTCGACGGGCTTTCCGCGACCTTGAGCAGCCGCGATCTGGCTCGCCTGCTCAAGGCGCGCCTCAACCTGGATGCCGCGCTGCTGCCCAAGGTTAGCTCGCACGCCGTGCAAGTGCGTGGCTTCAAACCGGGTGCAAAGGCCTACCGTCTAGATATCCCGCGTCAGCTCTTCGAGAAGTATGCCAAGGGGCAAACCACGATCGAGCCCGCGACCAAAGGCAAAGCGTTGGCCAAGAGCGTTCCGCTGACGCTGATCGTTACGTTTGACGGCCAGCGCAGTTGGGTGGCCATGTGCCCGGACGAGAAGGCCATGATCAAACGCCTCGAGTCGCTGAAAGATCCGCAAGCGCCGGTCCTGCGCACTCGGCAAGGGCTCGAAGCGCTGAGGGGCACGCCGCACGCCGCTGGAGGGTTCCTCACCTTGGCGCGCTTCGCCGGGCAAGTGGCTGCGCTGGGTGCGCGCGGTGCGGACGCGCAGAAGCTGATTGTCGCGCTGCCGCACCACGGAGATACGCCGGTCTTGTTCAACTATGACCTGAGCGCGAGCGGTCCGCAGATCACCACGACCTTCACGCTGCCGCGCGCCGCGATCGAAGATTTGGGGGCCTTGGTTCCGGTGCTCGCGCTGATGGGTGGCAAACACGGTTCGGTGCTGGCCACGCCCTGAGCCAGCGTGGGCCCGCGCTTATCGAAGCGCGGGCCGCACCCAAACTTGCCCGAAGACCCTGCCTGCGACTAATCCAGGGTCAGGATGTACGACTTCAGGCGACACATAACCACACTGTGTGCTGCCGCCGGTTTGGCGCTGATTTCAGGGCAAGCTCGGGCCTGGGTGGAAAGCGAGGTGCGTTCGCAGGTCGCCACCATCGACGTGGACCGCGCTGGCAAGGCGATCGTGACCGAGGATCTCACCCTGGCGGTACGCGGCGGCCCGCTGCCCGGATTCGAGCTGAACGGTGTGGATCTGGACGCCGAGCCATTGCCCGGCGCGACTGTGTCGTCGGTTGCGAGCTCCAGAGCTCAGCTGGCCGCGACGCCGCTCCTGCTCGACAAGCGCGACGACGGCACCCTGCGCATCGAGATCGATCGCGAAAAGGGACTGCGCACGGGAGTGTACTCGTTTCACTTCCAATACCGCACGGACTTGCTCAAGCGAGACTTGATCCGGCGCGAGGGCAGCGAGGTCGAAGTGCGCTGGGTGGGGCCTCGCTTCGAGCAAGGCATCGATTCGGCGCGCGTGGTGTTTCGCTTGCCCGCGGGTCCGACGCCGCCGGTGCTGCCCGACGTGAACGGTAGCTCGGGGCGCTTACAAGATGGTGACGCCCTGGGCGGCGTGTTCATCGGTAACCTGCATCGCCTAGCGGACAAGGACGAGCTCGACATCGTGCGTCCGCACGTCTCCCGTGGCGAGCCCGTGCTGTGGCGCGTACGCGTGAGCGCGAAGGCGTTCGACGCGTTTGCCAATCCATTGCCCGCGCCGCGCCTCGAGAAGGCCAGTAGCGCGCGCGCACTCTCGCTCGGCAGCGGCGCACAGCCGCGCCAGCGCCTCCGCTGGTGGCTGGCTGCGGCGCTGGCAGCGCTCGCCTACGCCTTCGCTGTTGCCGCCAAATGGCGCTATTTTGCGGCACTGTGCGATGCGCGTGCCGCCCTCGCGCGCTCGCTCGTGCCCCTCCCGGTCGGTTTGCGCGCGGCCGCCTCGGGCACGCTGCTGGCTTCCGCTTTCGTCAGCGCTGCCTGGTTCGATCAAGCGACGCTGGCCGCGGCGTTGCTGGTGTTGGCCATGGCCTTGGCCTGCCAGTACGCGACGCCCGCGAAAGTCACGCTGAGGGGACCCGGCCAATGGCTGCCGTTGTCGGACCACGAAGCGTTCGCGCCTTCGTCGCCACCCGTGGCAGGGCGCTTCCTCGACGCCGGCAACTGGACCGGGTTTACGGTGTTCGCCGTTTCGTGCGCGCTGGTCTTGGGGGCTGCTTGGGCTTTGTTTGCCCGTGCGCCTTACCAGGCGCTGCTGCTCTTGCTAGGCGCTGCCTGCTTGCTTCCGCTGTTCTTTACCGGTCGGGCCGCACAGCTGCCGGCCGACTTGGCGATGCGCCCGCGCGCGCTCTTGGAAAGACTGGCGCTCCGTCTGCGGCGCGCGCCGGGCATGAAGGTCGTGGCTTGGGCGCGCATTCCGGAAGGCCGCGCCGCAGCTGACGAATTGCGGCTCTTGGTGCAAGTGCCGGGCGCGCTGCGTGGGCTCTTGGGCGTGGAAATCGGCGTCGAATATGGGGCCGCCATCGGCGGCTCGGCGGCTGCGCCGTTCGTGCTGGTCCGCGCTCGCGAAGGCTCGGCGGTGGTGAGCGCGTTGCCGCACGAGCTAGTTTGGACGCGTGGGCGCAAGGCCGACGAACGTGCCGCGCTGCTTCGGCCGCGCCTGCCCACGGTGGCTCACTGTGAACGCCTGCTGCTCGAGCTGGTTGCGCAACTACGCGAGAACGATCAGACTCCCGGGCAACGCTCGCGCTCGAACCGCAGCACGGTGCAGGCCGCCGCTTCACGCAGCGTGCTGTCACCCGCGCACGTGCTGTGATGCCACGTTAGCGCGAAAATTCCGTAGTGGTGTCGGTGTCGCAAACGGACACAGGGTTGCCGACGAGGTCATAAACGTAGACCGTCGCGGTCAGGTGGGAAATCGCCGTTCGGCCGTTGCCCGACACGGCGAACTGAAAGCTGTCGACGGTCTGGTCGTACGCATAGTCCGCATCGCTGAAGCTGCACTCCGCCGTGGCGTCGTTCAGCGACGCCACGCGATCAGCGACATCGGCCAAAATCTCGCAGTCGTTACCGGGACCGAAAATCAGATCGGAGACAGTGCCCAGCTCCACCGTGTCCGAGGTTCCGATGTCAACGGGTGTGGTCGTTGGCGTCCCGCCATCGCAGCTGATCGTGCTGCTTCCGTCGGTTGAAGTCCAAGTGCCGGTGAAGAGCGAGAAATCCACGCCGCTCGGGGCTCCGCCGTTGGCCGAGCCGCCTGTCGATACCGGACCAGAGCCGCCTCGGTTGCCGCTGCCCGCCGTGCCCGACCCGCTTCCGCCCGTCTGCTTCCCGCCGCTGCCCGCTTGCGCGGAAGCCTTGCCTGCTCCGCCTGCGCTGCCCTCGGCATCGGGCTTGGCTTCATCGAGTGGTTGTACGAGCAGGCAACCGGGGATCAAGAGCAAGACGAGCCAGCCCCACGCCTTCGTTTTCATAGGTTGCCCCCCAGCATCAGCCCTGCCACTTGGGGCGAGACCACGGGCGTGAACCTGAGCCGTGCCGTACTCGCGGGCGGGCTCTCGTGCTTTCCACCGCTGACCAAGAAATACACGAGAAATCCAGCAGAAACGGCGGCTCCACCGAGCAGCACCGCGTTCACGGTGCCGAGCGTTTTGGCCGAGTCCCGCTCGTCGAAGCGTGATGGATCGCCACTCGCGTTGGCGTCGTTGAAGTCACTCCGCTGGCTCGAATAAAGCACGCCCGTGACGACCGTTCCGCCCACCAACACGGCGGTCGCGATGCCGCTGACGATCGCGCCGGTATTGGAAGCGGAGCTCGAGCTGGGGGGCGGTGCAGGTGCGGGACCGGCAGCTGCGCTCGCGGCTGCCGGAGCAGGCGCTGCCGCGACAGCCACCGCACCCGCGGCCGGCGCGCCCGCGCTGTCTTTCAGCACCGGCACGGTCAGCGCGAGTGTGGTCGGCGTGATCGGTATGTCGAACGCTTGCGTCGACGTTTGCTTGCCTGGAGCGGAGGCCTCGAGCACGTGCTTGCCCGGATCGATGGCGATCGGCAGACCCAATGCGGCCGAAGCCAACTCCCGCGAGTCGAACTTGATGACCAAGCCGGCAACCGCCGCGCCCGGGGCGAGCGCGACGCTCACGTGAGCCAGCTTGGGCTCGAGCGCGCGCACGTGCTCGTCGGCGAGCTGCGCCCGATCGCTGTCACCTTCACGCTTGGCGCGCGAACTGGCCTCGCTGAACTCTGCCCAGGCGGTGGCGGGCTTGCCCTCCGCTTCGTGGCAGGTCGCTAGATTGAGCAGTGTGCCGAGCCCCGGGTCGAGCTTGTAGCTCTCGGCGAACTTTGGGCAGGCTTCGGCGAACTTGTGCTCGCCCGACAGCCGCTTACCCTCGCGAAAGAGCGACTCGGCCAGGGCCGCATTGCCGGTTTGGGCCCGGACGGGGGCGGCCCAGCAGCACGCGCTGAGTGCCGCGAGCAGGGTGAAAGCGCTTGAGCCTCGCGGCTTTTTGGAAGGCAGCATCCCAAGCTTTGAGTTAGCCCCGACCGTTCCCGGTGAAAAGCCCAATTTGGCGGCGCGCTCTCTATCCCGACTGGCCTCGCACTCGTTTCTCGCGGGTTTCGCTAGAAATCCGCTGGCCGTGCCTGGACGGAGATTGGTCCTCAGGCTAGGCCTGTAGTTCGCTAATATCGGCGGGGAAGACGGACAATGACCGAGGTTTACGCAGGACAGATACTCGGTGGAAAGTACCGCGTCGATCGCGTGCTGGGTGCGGGTGGCATGGGCATGGTGGTCGCGGCGACGCATCTTCAGCTCGACGAGCGGATCGCGATCAAGTTCCTCTTGCCGGAAGCACTCCGCAATCCGGAAGCCGTGGCCCGCTTCGGGCGTGAGGCAAAGGCGGCGGTCAAGATCCGTGGGGAGCATGTCGCGCGCGTGATCGACGTGGGCACGTTCGAAAACGGAGCTCCGTACATGGTGATGGAGCACCTCGATGGCCGCGACCTTTCCGCGTTGATTGCGCAGCACGGTGCGCTCTCCCCGTCGGACGCGGTCGATGCAGTGTTGCAGGCGTGCGAAGCGCTGGCCGAGGCCCACGCGCTCGGCATCGTGCATCGTGATTTGAAGCCAGCCAATCTGTTCATGGTGCGTCGCCCGGACGGCACGCCCTCGGTCAAAGTGTTGGATTTCGGCATCTCCAAGCTGACTGCCGCCGGTGCCGATCACTCGATGACCAAGACATCTGCGGTGATGGGCTCGCCGCTCTACATGTCTCCCGAGCAAATGACCGCGTCGCGCCACGTCGACGCGCGCACGGACATCTGGGCGATCGGCGTGGTGCTGTACGAGCTATTGACCGGGCGCGTGCCCTTCAGCGCCGAGACCTTACCCGAGATTTGCGGCTTGATCCTGACCGCGACGCCGGCCGCGATCCGGGACTTTTCACCCGCTGTGCCAGACGCATTGCAGAACGTGGTTCGGCGCTGCTTGGAGAAGGATCGCGAGCGCCGCTTCTCGAATGTGAGCGAGCTTGCGCATGCGCTTTCGCCTTTCGGTTCGCGTGCCACCTCACGCTCGGTGGAGCGCATCGCGCGCATCTTGGGCGCATCGAGCATGCTCGACGCCATGCCGTTGTCCGGTCCCGCGCCGGCGCCAGCCAAATTCGGGCCATCCACCCAGTCCAATTGGGGTCAAACCAAGCCCAGTCGATCGAGCGCGCTGCCGCTGTTGGCGGTCGCTGGCGGGTTCGTCGTGCTGCTCGGCGCGGCCTCCGCGTTTCTGCTCTTTCGCAATAAGGCCGATCTGACGCCGGGGGGCGCGGGCTCCAATCAGCCGCTGTTGGCCGAAGCCATTCCGAGCGCCGCTCCAACACCAGTGGCAGTGGCAGCACCGGTCTCGGTTGCCGCGAGCGCGGTGGTTCCCGCCGCAGCTCCCAGCGCTTCCGCGCCTGCCGCACCGGCTGCGGCCAAGGCGAGCGTTGTTGGCACTAGCCCGCTCAAAGCGTTCGTCCCGGCCAAGCCTGTGCTCAAGCCGGCGGCGGTCGTCCAGCCGCAACCCGCCGCCGTGCCGCAGCCGGCAGCCGCGCCTGCCAAGACCAAGCGCAGCGCGGACGACTTGCTGAGCGGCCGAAACTAGCCGCGCTTTCCTCACTCCTCGAGTAACGCGGCGAGGTCCGGCGGCAGCGGCTCGTACACCGTGAAGCCCGCCACGTTTGCGGTTCCGCTCCAGCTGAGCTGACTGGCGTGCAGGGCATGGCGTGCGCCGAGGGTCGCCAGCTGTTCTCCGCCGTACACCGCGTCACCCGTGATGGGGTGACCAATGGCCGCCAGGTGTGCGCGGATTTGATGGCGAAAAGCGCTGCCGACCGTGAGCTCGATCAGCGCCCGCTTGCCCGCGACGCGCTTCAGCCGATAGCGCGTGATCTTGTGTCGGGCGTAGCCGGACTCGTCACGCGCTGCTTCGTCGAGCACGCGCACGCGCTCGGGGTGCGCCGGATCGGGTGCGAGCGCGCGCGAAATCTCGCCCGATTCTGCCATTCCTGCGGCGGAAACGACGGCCAAGTAGCGCTTCTGAAGCTCTTCGCGCTCCAGCGCTTGGTTGAGCTGCGTGAAGGCTTCGGCGCTGCGCGCCGCCAGCACGAGGCCCGAAGTTTGTGTGTCCAAGCGGTGCACGATGCCGGGTTCGCGCGGGCGATGTCCCACGCCCTGCATTTCTGGGTAGCGCGCGAGCAGCGCGCCGCACAGCGTGCCGCGCTCTGTGGTGCTGAGCGGCGCGGTCGGCATACCTGCGGGCTTGTTGACGACCACGAACTCGGTGCGCGATAAGCGGAGGTCGAGCGGCAGCTCGGGTTCGGGCTCGAGCGACGCGGGCTCGTCGAGCTCCACCGTGATCCGGGCACCCACCTGCAGCAGCGTCGATTTTTTGGCGCGTTGACCATCGATACGCACCTGGCCCTGAGCGCAAAGCTCCGCCGCCTTGTGCCGTCCGACTCCGGGGATCTGCTGAGTGAGGAACTTGTCGAGTCGGTTGCCGCTGTCGGCCGCGCGCGCTTCCAGCTCGAAGCGCCGCGCGGTCACCACAAGCCTTGCAGCCCGAGACTCATGAACGAGCGCGTGCCGCGCGAGGGATTGGCGGGTTCGATGTTGAAATAGGGCATGGCCCGAGTGGGTTTGTCGTCCTTGGTGCTGGCACCGCGGGTCGAAAACCAGCCGATGCTTCCGCCAATGACCGTACCGGCGGCGATGCTCGCCAACCACAGCCGAGTGCGGGTCGCGTCTTCTTGTTCGTCGACCAAGAGCAGCGGGCTGGCGGCGGCAGCGCCCGTCAGTGCGCCCAGGCTCGCGGCCAGGTCGATCAGCAGCATGCGCGACGAGCTGACCTTCACTTGGGTCGCTAGGGCGCCCGCGGTCAATACGCCGATCCCGGCGCCATAGCCCATGCCACGTTCAGGAGTGGGGCTCGTGCTGCCGTTGTAAAACATCTGGCTCAAGCCACCGAGCAGCGTGCCTCCGGCACCGCCGGAATGCGTGAGCAACGCGCCGCCCTCGCTCATCGGCTTCAAGCTGAGGGCTGCGACGCTCAGCGAGGCACCCACGGACGCGGCCACGAGCCCGTAAACATAGAGGTCTTCCTTCGGCACCTCGTAGCTCTTGGCGATCAGCACGCCGGAAGCGACCGGCCACCAAGCACCGGCAGACAAGAACCAAGCATCACCCAGCGTGATGTCCCATTCGTCGGCCACCAACATCGAAGCGCCCAGGCCGATGCCAGTTCCGAGCGCTACCAACGGATAAGTCAGCCGCGGGTCTGTCGAGCCGCTCGCGCGTTGCAGTGAAAAACCGACATAACCGCCGAGTATTGCAGCGTTGAGCGCCAATACGGCGCGACCCTGCGAGCGCGGGGCTTCACTCTCGAGCGGGCGCTCCGGTCCGGCTGGCGCCGGACCGCGCTCGGCAAGCGCGCGCGCGCTGAGCACGATGTCGCGCATCATCACGTTGGCGCGGATCTCCAGCGACTGAATATCCACGCGCTGCGAACGTTCGCGGAGCACATTTTCGCCCGGTGCCACGGCCACGATGCGCAGGCGCACCCCGCTCCCTTCCAGGCTCACGCGCGGAGAAATCAGCCAAGAATCACGCGGGCGTTCGACCAGCGCGTCGTCCGTGGGGAGCACGCGAGAACGATCCGAAACGGTCAAGGTCAGCCCCAAGTCCTGAACCGCTTCGCTCAAGATGGCATCGACCTGACGGGCGAGCTTGGCCAATTGCTCGGCGTCTTCGGGGTGCAACGCAACCTCTGGTTTCGCGGGCACCGCCGTGGGCAGCAAAGCAGCGTCGCTGGCAGCAGCCAGCGAGATCCCTGACGCAAACAGCGCGCTCCCGAAAATAGCGATGGCGACGAGGTTCTGCATGGCGAGCGCCGAAGCCCGAGCTTAGAACATCACCGCGGCGTTGACCCATGCGTCGATGGCATGTGAATCATCCGCCCGGAAGCGCTGCCCGGGGTCGTCGATGACGCGTCGGTAATTGGGATTGGGCGTGCCGGAGACGGTCGCCGCCGAGCCGGCCGCGCCGCCGCCGCTATGGCAAGGGCCAGACTTGCTGCTGTCGGTCGCGAGATCCGAGTTGCAGGACTGATCGAAGCTGATGATGTGGGATTGCACCAGGGTGTAGCCGCTGCCCACGTGGAACTTGATGTATTCGCCCGCTTGCCAGGTAAATTCTGCGCTCAAGCGGTACGAGCCGTGGGCTTGCACGTCCGTGATGCCGGTAAAGTACACCTTTTCCGACTTTGGATTGATCACCGACGCCGCCTCGTTGCACGGCGTGCTCGTGGTGCAATTGGGGTTCTGTTGGTATTCCGCGTAGTTCGGGACGCGCAAAGACGGTGCGTCGCTCGAGCCGAGCGCATCGAACAACTCGGAGTAGTCTCGGCCCTCGGAAACGTAGGTGCCGGTGAAGCGGAAATCCAAAGTGATGCGTTGGAACTGCTCGCGGACTTCCCAGGGGATCACGTTCAAGCCGAACAAGAGCGTGCCGCGCAGCGGCGGATGATTGGCGAGCACGCCTTTCAGATCCGTCGAGCCATAGTCCGTCGAGCTGTTCTGAAACTCGACCAAGGCGCGGAAGCCGCCGTAGGGCTCGATGTATTTCAGCCGCCGCGAGAGGTAGGTGTGCCCCTCGATGGCCGTCGTGCCGCGGCTGATGCCGGGCGAACGCGAGCCGCTTTGATTGCCCTCGAGCGGCCCTGCGTCCAGATTGGGGTATTCGCCAGCTACGCCGTTGCGATTGATATCCGAAGGGTAGGCGCACTGCACTTGCCCGGACGCCTGATTGAGCCCACTGCCGTTCGGATTACAGGCGTGCATCGGCTCCGTCACGCTGAAGCGCCCTTCCACGCCGATCACCCAAGTGGGCCTCGCGCTATTGCGCATTTGGTTCATGAGCCCAACATCGAGCCCGACCGCCAGGTATTCGATGCCGCTACGCGTGGGTGATTTGAACGGCAAGCGGAAGAGCTGCTCACCCGGAGCTCCGGCGAGCGTCACGGTCTGCTGGCCCTCGCTGCCAGCAATGCCGGACAGCTGACGGTCGTCCGAGAGGATGATCGGCACGCGGAACACCAGCGCGATGTCTTTGTACAGACCGATGTCGGCACGCGTCAAAAGGCGGCTCGTGGTCTGCTTGTATTGAGCAACATTCAGATTGCTCTGCAAGTAGCCGCCCCCGCCCAGCCCCGGCTCGCCAATGGTGGTTTCACGGCGGATCACGGACGACGCCCAGGTGCTCTCGAAGCCGAGCGACAAATGCAGGTCGAAGAGGTCGTCGCCGTCGTCGTCGAAGGCGTCCGCCACCTGGGTGATTTCGGCTGGCTCCTTCAGCACCCGCGGTTCGTTGAATTTGTGCGGTTCTTCCGCATGCGCGCGCGATGCGTACAGGGCGATGCAGCACAGGCCCAGCAGCGGGGCGTTGACGGCGAAGCGCTTAGTGAGACTCATCGCGTAATCAGGGCGTAAAATACGCCCGGCCGGGACGGTAGCACTACTGCCGCAGCCTTTGGCAAGACCTTCGCGATCGCCGAAATTCAGTTCTTTTGGCTCTGGCTCGCACGCGCCGCGCGCGGCACGCTCTGCCAGAGCTCGTCCGCGTGTGCGACAGACGCCGACAGGTTCTGCCGAATGGCCGGATCGCTCTCCGTAAACGCCGCGGCGGCCGCGATTGCGCAGGCCGTGCGCGCCTTCGCCCGCTCGCGCATGTGGGCCGCAGCGCGAGCTCCGAGGGAGCTTTCGCCTCCGGCGCCTTCAGCCGTCAGTACGCGACGAGCGCCGACCTCGGCCGCCTGCGCGGCGCTTTGGCAAGCCTCGAGCAACGATTGGGCTTTGGGCAGCGTTTTTGCCAGGCGTGCCTCTGCGCCGCTGCGCACCGGGTTTTTGAAGCGAGGTTTGCCTCGATCTTCCGGCTCGAGAAAGGCTTCCCCCTGCTTGACGCGCAAGCGGAGGCCATTTTTCCCCAACTCTAGGTCGAGCGCGGCATCACCATAGTGGACCACGCCTTCCGGGGTTGCGATCAGAACCTCTGCTCCTGGTCGGACGCCGAGGTTGGCCGAGGTCGAGAGCTGGCCGTCGGCGAGCAGGATTTGTTCTGAGCCGTCACGGCAAGGCAAGGCGTGACCTGGGCCGATGAGTCTGAACTCTCGACTGGTCTGCGTGTGTCGCAGGGCGACCGACGACCCGGCTGTCAGCTCGACCCAATGCGCGCCGTCCAGCAATGCAGAGGTCGCCAGCGGAGCGCCGTCGACCGTGGCCAGGCCGGTGACCGCGAGCGCGCGGCAGCCAGGCTTTTCTCGCTCTTCTCGAGGGGCGGCCTTTGGCTCACTCTCGCGAGGGGCCGCGCTGGGAGCTCGGGTGGCGCTGCTGGCGCTCGGCTTGCTGGCTGCGTCGTGCTTCCCGCACGCGCTCATGCCCGAAAGGGCCAGCACGAAGTAGGCCAGGCGGCGCCCCATGCTGGGCATGCTCAACCGCCGCGCAGCGACGGTGGGGGAGGGGGGATGAGCAACGTCTTCCGATTGTCCTCGTCCTCGTCGGAGAAGATTTCCGCGCTGATGTCTTCCAGCCCGAGCTCCTCTTTTGCGGCGCCGAGCTCGCGACTGGTATCTGCTAGACGATCGGCGAGCACACCCAAGAATTGCCACAGCAGCTTGACCGCCAGGGCATGCTCCTTGCGCAAGATTTCGAAAAATTCGGCACGCCGAATCACCATCATTTCACTGTTGCCCGCGGAGCGCACGGTGGCCGAGCGCGGCTGGCTGCGTACGAGCGCCATCTCGCCGAAGTGATCGCCCGGGTTGAACGTGGCAAGCTCCGCGCCGTTGCGCATCACCGTGGCGTGCCCGGTGAGCACGATGAACAGCTCCTCGCCCTTGTCGCCCTCGCTGATGATGGTCTCGCCGTTCTGGTAATTGCAGACGTCCGTGACTTGCAGCACCCGCAGGATCTCCCGGTCGTTGAGCGGGCGAAAGAGCGGCATGCGCGCCAAGATTTCGCGCTTGAGTTGCAGCTGCTTGGCGCGCATTTCGTCGCGCGAGGTCACGTCACCCACGGTGACGATGACGGAGGTGATGTTGTCCTTGCCTCCGCGCTCGTTGGAAGTGTCGACCAACGACTTGCAGGCCGCATCTGCGTCCGGATTGCCGAGGCGCCTGCCGAGGCCCTCCAGATCTTCCTCGAAATAACCGCACAGGCCGTCGGAGCAGAGCAGGAAGCGATCACCCGCGGTCAGATCCAAGACCAGCGTGTCGGGCTCTACGTGCTCGTACACGCCGACCGCGCGTGTGATGGCGTTCTTTTGCGCGAGCTGCTCGACCTGCTCGCGCGGCATCTTCTTGCGCTTGATCAGCTCGTTGTAAACCGTGTGATCTTCGGTCAGCTGTTCGAGTAGTCCGTCACGGAGCATGTAGATGCGGCTGTCACCGACGTAGATGATGAACGCCTGCGTCCCGATCACGAGCAAACAGACCAAGGTCGTGCCCATGCCGCGCTTCTTGCTGTCCTTGACGGCTTCGGCGTGCACCCGTTGGGAGGCGCGATTCACGGCGAACTCGAGCATGTTCAGGATGTCGCGCTTCGTGACCTTGGCCGCCCCTTTGGCGAGGGCCGCGTAGTCCTGAATCAGGTCGGCTTGTTTCTTGAGCTCCTCGTGCACCGTGCGCACGGCCAGCGCGCTGGCTATTTCGCCCGCTGCGTGCCCACCCATCCCGTCGCACACGATGAATAGCCCGAGCTTCTTGTCGACCAAGAAGTTGTCCTCGTTCTGATCTCGCACTCGGCCGACGTCGGTCAGTGCCGCGAACTTCACTTCGGGGGCGCTCATCACAGGCCAGGATAGTCAAGCGGCTCGCCGTCGGGAAGCATCCCGCAAGGCGACCGGATATTTCCGACGATTCGCGAATTGTCTCGCGCCTAGCCGAGCGCCTTCACGCGGCGCTTGCGCTGTCTGTCTCGCACAGTGAGCGAGCGCCGGTGCGAGCTACGACTACATGATCGATCAGCGGTATGCCTACCAGCTCGCCCGCGGCGCGGACTGCGCGCGTCATGGCGATATCTTCCGGACTCGGCGTGGGGTCGCCGCTTGGATGATTGTGGACCAGCACGATTGCGCTGGCGCCGTCACGGAGGGCGGGGGAGAGCACGTCGCGGGTGAGCAAGGCGCAGCCGTGCAGGCCGCCTTGGGCAATGCGGCGCGCAGTTTTGAGCCCATACTTTCCGTCCAGCGAGAGCAGCCAGACCTCTTCGTGCTCGAGCGTACCGAGGCGTGGAGTTGCCCAGTGCACGACGCGCTCGAAGCAGTCGAAGACCTCACGCTCTTCTGCCAGGGAACGGAGCAGCGCGCGCCGCCCGAGCTCGACCGCTGCCGCGATGCGCGTGGCCTTGGCGGGCCCAATGCCGCGCTGGGCAAGCGCGTGCGGGCCGAGCCGCGCGATGCCCTCGAGCCCGCCGCTCCGATCCAACAAGGCCGCAGCCGAGAGCGGCGCCGATTCACTGGCACAGCCGCTGCCGAGCAGCAGGGTCAGTAAATCGACATCGGCCAGGCTTTGGACGCCGAAGGCGAGCGCGTGCTCTCTGAGATCTGCCATGGGTGCTGGCCGGGCTGCAGGAACGATGCCAGAGCCATTGGCCCCTGGCCGGGCCGTGTCGGCTGGCGAGCGCCAGCCACTGGCTGGCCGTCGACCACTTCCGATCGAACGCGCTATTCGGCGCGCACGACGTCAGCGGGGGCGAGGAGCGCGCGCAAATCGTCGAGGGCGGCTTGTGCGGCGTCCGTCGTCTCGGCATCGAAGGTGATCTGCGTGCGATACGTCGGATCGAACCATTTGGGATAGGAGCCGATTTCCACCTGCGGGTGGCGTAAGACGACCGCGTCGAGCAGTGGCTTCAAAATCGGCTCTTCCATGCGCAAGAACAGCGCGCGACTGGCGAACGACGTAGGGCCGCGGAGCCAGGCACGCACGGTCAGCAACTTGAGTTTGAATAGGTCGGGGATCCCCGGCAAGATCCAGACGTTGTGCATCACGGGGGTGGGCCACTGCACCTCCGGGCTGCCGCAAAGCATGGCGCCCACGGGCACACGCGCCATCAACAAGTGCGCGTCCGTGAGGCGTTCGCCATAGACCCCGCGGAGCAGTTCGCTGAGCGTCGGATCGAGGACCACCTCGACGCCGAACGCGCGCGCGACCGCTTCCACGGTCACGTCGTCGTGCGTCGGCCCGACGCCGCCGCTAGTGAACACGACGTCGAAGTCGGCGCTCAGCCTTCGCACTTCGTTGGCCAAAATGCCGATCTCGTCCGGCAGCATGACCACGCGCGACAAACGGATGCCGAGCGCGCGCAGCGAGCCGGCCAGCGCGTGCACGTTCGCGTCCAGCACTTTTCCGCTCAAGAGCTCGTTGCCAATCACCAGCGCAGCAGCGGTACGAACGACGCGTTGGGTCATGTTCGGCTCATCGCCTCAAGGCAGCGGGACGTCCAGTTCGCGCACGATCGGCCTGCCTTCTTCGTCGATCGCGAGCAGCTCCTCAATCCGCTTTTCGGCGGAATTCAGCCGCGCTTGCGAGGCGCGTGAAAGCCGCACGCCTTCCTCGAACAGCTGCAGTGAGGCCTCCAAATCCAGCTCTCCGGACTCGAGGCGTTCCACGATTTGGTGCAGGCGTTCGAGACTGGCTTCGAAGCTCGCGAGGCCCTCGCCCGCGTCCGTGGCTGCGTCTGATCTTGTCGCGTTCGCGCGGGTCATGGTCGATTCTCAGCGTTGTCGGTTCTGGCTTCCGCTGCAAGTCTCAGCTCGAAAGGCCCGCTCGGCAGCGCCGGGAGCAGCAAAACCCCGTCCGGATCCGCAAATGTCGGTAACGCGAGGCCGCCCGCCGTAACCACGAGTGCGCCGCGAACGGTAGCCCCGCCCACTTCGGGCGCTGCGCTTTCGGCCGAGCTGAGCTCGAGCCAGACGCTCTCTGGTCCTGGTGGGTCCGCCGCTGGGATCGCCGAGGCCAGCGCGAGCGCGGCCGCTTCTCTTACCGACCGCGCGCCGTCGAGGTCCCGTGCCAGGCGTAGTGTTCGCTCGCGCGCGGGTTCCCGGCGGACGGCCAGAGCGCGCACGATCGAAAGCCTCACGCCCGCGTCGGTCTCGAAGCGGTACGCGCGCGAGAGCAGCCCGACAGCGCTGCTCTCGCTGCTGTGCCCGAGCCCGAGCGCGACTTGACCACGCAGCACGGCGTCGTCGCTCGCGAGCAGCGCCATCAGCTTCGGTCGCAGGCTGCGTGAATCGCGCGCCGCGAGCGCGCGGGCTGCGAGCGGCGCGGCTAGACCGCGGGCCTCGATCAGATCGAGCAAGACGTCGCTCGGCACGAGCTGTGCGGCCTCGAGCGAGGAGAGACCTGCTGCCAGCGCTTCGCGGAGGCTCGAATTCGGCTCGTTCGCCAGCCGTTCGGCCAGCGCGCGGGCCACTCCCGGCAAAAGCGCGCAGCGGGCCAGGGCCCGAAGCTCGACGCTCGTTGCGCGCTTCAGTAGCGCCGGTACGTCCGAGCTCGAAACGAGCGCGCTCGCTTGCACGAAGAGCGCGCGATCGCTGGGGTCGCGTGAGGCGGACAGTTCGCGCAGCGCGGCGGGCAGGCCGCTCGGCGTGCGGCCGAGCAAAAGCGCGCGCACGAGGCTGGCGCGCCCCGCTGCGCGTCGCGTGTCGGCGCGGCGCAGGGCCTGTTCCAGCAGCGCTTCCGCTTCGCTCGCGGGCGACCGCGCGAGCGCCAGCGCCGCAGCCGATGATGTCTCGCGCGCGCTGAGCGCCCCCCCCAAAAAAGCCAACGCCGCGCGCGTTCCAGACGAGCCCAGGGCCGCGAACAACGCCTCGCGCTCGTCCCCAGAAGCGGTCTTCGCGGCCTGAATCAGCGGCGTCGAGAGCTCACTCACGACCGCACGATTGGCCAGTTCGAGCGCCAATTTGCGCGTCGCTTCCTGATTGAACAGGCTGGCTATGGCCTGGCCAGCGTCTGGCGCGCCGAGCTCCAACAGGATGCGCGCGGCAGCGCTGCGAAACTCGACTCCGCGTTCGTGCGTGAGCCAATGACGCGCGAGATCCAAGGTATCCGTGTCGCCCAAGCGCGCGAGTGAGACGGCGGCCTCGGCGCGCACTTCCCCGGGCGCGCTCTGCACACTCTGGCGCAAGAGCGGGATTGCGCGCGCATCACCCAGTTCGCCAAAGAACGCGACCGCGGTGCGCGTGGGCGTCCGTGCACCCAGCACGACCGGTCGCAAATCACGCGCTGGAAACGCCAGCAGCGCATCGCTTGCGGTTTCGGCCATATGCCCTGGTTGGCACAGCACCTTGCCCAGGGCCGTGAGCGCGGTCTCGTTGCCCGAGCGGGCGAGCGAAAGCGCGGCGGTGGCTTCGATCAGCCCATCGATGGCTTCCGAGCGACCCGGATTGCTGCCCACGCCGACCATCACGCGCACCAAAAACTCGCGCACTGCCGGCACCGATGCGTGGTCTGCGAGCGCGCGCACCGCGATCAGTCGGTCCTGGGCCGAGCGTGCAGCGCCACCGGTTTCGAAGCTCTTGAGCAACAGATCGAGCGCCTGCGCGGTACCAACGCTGCCCAAGCGCTCGAAGCCGCGCTGTCGTTGTTCGCCCGATGCTTCTTTGAGGAGGGTTTCGGCAACGGCGATGCCGAGGTGCGTGCGCAGGGTGCTTCGGCGGAGGGACGGCGGTTTTACGCGCAGGCTGTGGCGCGCGCTCGCGACCTGCGCCGCCGCGGGCTCGGCCAAGAGCAGCGCCAGCAGGAGCCCGCGGACGAGTTGCCGGCTACGCGTCACTCGAGCAGCCCAAAGCCGAGCCCGCGAGCCGCTGCGCCGGCAGTCAACTTCACGACTTGGAAGCTGACCGTTTCGGCGACCTGGTCGCGATGGGTGAGGTGACGAAGCGCGAAGACCAGCGCAAACGAACGGTTCAACGCCTGCTGTTCGGCCTCGGCGGTGTTGCCCTTGGGCCGCGCGCCGACCAAGACCACGAAGCTTGGATTTTGATTCAAGAGCTGGGCCAGGGCGCGCACGGTAGCGTCCGACTTGGGCGAAAGCTCCACGCTGTCTGGAGCGCCTTGGAAGGCGATTGGGCCGCGCACTACCAGCGTCGGACGCTTGCCGGTGGTGTCCAGCGCGACCAACGCAGGCTTCGGCCTCTGTTTGCCGCCCGGGCCTTCCGGGCAGCCGTCGTCGTCCTCGATCCCATCGAAGTATTCCGGGTGATCCGGACAGCGGTCGTCCTGGTCGTCGAAGGTGTCGCCGTCTTTGTCGGGGCTCGGACAGCCGTTCAAAAGTGGGTCCGAG
>Ga0247783_1000152_pt1 | contig 20295 bp, 16 predicted proteins | sample UWRJL064202C5_FD_179911 | JGI IMG/M metagenome (GOLD analysis project Ga0247783, IMG submission 179911) | Plant litter microbial communities from Arlington Agricultural Research Station in Wisconsin, United States - UWRJ-L064-202C-5 | ecosystem: Environmental > Terrestrial > Plant litter >...
GCGAGGCAGCTGACTCCGCCCCCCAGTTTGGCGACCGGCGGGGCTACCAGATGGATGGAGCCAACGTTCGCGAAGCCATGCGCGAGATCGAACTCGACATCCGCGAGGGTGCGGATATGCTCCTGATGAAGCCCGCGGGACCTTACCTCGATATTCTTCGCGCCGCCCGCGATCGCTTCGAGCTTCCGCTCGGCGCCTACCAGGTGAGCGGTGAGTATGCGATGCTGCACGCCGCCTTCGAACGCGGCTGGCTGGAGCCGGAGCGCGCCATGCTGGAATCGTTGCTCTCGATCCGCAGGGCTGGAGCGGACTTCATCGTCACCTACTTCGCAAAGGAAGCTGCCAAACTAGTCGGGTAAGCTCCACTCGTGCCCGGTTCGTTGCGCATAACCCACACATGCGCGATGAAGCTGCGCATGTGTGGGGGACCTGCGTCCGCTTTCGCAAACTAAGTCGTAAAAACAAAATCCCGCAACGTACCATCAGGCTCTAACCAGCGAGGTGTTCCCATGGCACACAACTTCGGCAGACTCGCCTTTACCCCCGCCGTCAAGAAACTCCAGGAACAGCACGGCAGCCGCCGCCAGTACGAACGCATGGAATCGCAAGGAGCGGCGCAGGACAAGCTCACCTCCATGGAGATCGACTTCCTCGAGCAGCGCGACAGCTTCTACTGGGCAACTACGGGATCCAACGGCTGGCCGTATCTCCAGCATCGCGGCGGCCCCAGGGGATTCCTCAAGGTTGTCGATGAGAGCACGCTCGCCTTCGCGGATTTCAGCGGAAACAAACAGTACATCAGTACGGGAAATCTGCAGACGGACGACCGCGTAGCCTTCATCTTCGTCGACTACCCGCGCCAGGCGCGCCTGAAGATCCTCGGCCACGCCCGCGCGCTCGAAGGGGAGGAGGCAAGCGAGTGGATTGCACGGACAAAGGACCCACATTACCCGGCACGCATCGACCGTGTCTTCGTCATCAAGATTGAAGCCTACGACTGGAACTGCCCGCAGCACATCACGCCGCGCTACACCGAAGAGGAGATCCAGAGGACGATGGAGCCCGTCAGGATGCAGATACAGAAGCTTGAAGCGGAGAATAAGACTCTGCGCGAAGAGATAGCGCGTCTGCGCACAAAGTGAAACGTTACGCGGACTGAATCTCGTCGAGTTCCGCAAACACATCTGCCAGCACAATGCGGATCGGCGTTCCCGGCACGGTCAGCTCTGCTTCACGAACCTTGAGCAGGCCGTTCGTGTTCATGGTCCAGACGCGCTTGCGGAGCGGATCGAAGGCCCAGACATAGCCCACGCCCATCTCTTCATAGTCGTCCGCGCGCAGCTGCATCTCGGGTAGCGTGTCGCCGGGCGAAAGGATCTCAATGCAGATCATGGGCGCCGTCATCACAATGGGCGTAATGGGATCGCTCTTTGCGAGTACGCATAAATCCGGAACCCGATATCGCTCCGTTTTCACCTGGACACGCTGCTCCAGTAGCGGCGTTACTCCCCACGCCTTTCGGGTTGTGTGAAAGAGGGCAAAAAGAATCCCCTGTAATACCGCGTGCGGACGTTCGCCCAAGTTCCGTTCCCTCACTTCGCCGTCGATGTAGTCGCGATCGGGCCGATAGCTCGTCGCCAGGTACTCGCTCACCGGAATGTGGGTTGCCGTCGCCATACAGGTACTCAGTATGACGCTGGGATCAGGGATATTCGCGATTTTCTTGTGAAAATTCCTGCGGCTCGCCCAAATCGGTAACCGAACGCCTTCCAGCCAGCCACCCACGCACCGTCGTAGAATCGTTTTGCACATTCAAACATCAGTATTCATTGGTGGAAGAGGGAGTTTTCAGTGGCAGACACGATCTATGACCTCGTCGTCATCGGCGGCGGACCGGCGGGATATTCCTGCGCAATTCGCGCTTCGCAGTATGGGCTAAAGGCAGCACTCATCGAAACCAGCGACAAGCTGGGTGGCACGTGCCTCCACGTAGGCTGCGTTCCGACCAAGGCGCTCCTGTTCTCGGCCGAGGTCTTCGACCACGCCAACGAAGGCGCAAAGTACGGTATCGACGGCATCGACAAAGGCACCGTCAACTGGGGACAGGTGCTCACACGCAAGCAGGGCATCATCGACAAACACGTCGGCGGCCTGAACTACCTGATGAAGAAGAACAAGATCACCGTCATCCGCGGCTACGGTCGCCTGACCGGACCGGCGAAGGACGGCGTTCACACCGTGGACGTGGACAACGCGGGCAAGAAGGAGCAGGTGAAGGGCAAGAAGCTTATCCTCGCCTCCGGCTCCGACGCGCGCATGATCCCCGGCTACAAGGCCAGCGATAAGATCCTCACCAACATCGAGATCCTCTCCATGAAGGACCTGCCGAAGTCGATCGTCTGCATCGGCTCCGGTGCGGTCGGCGTCGAGTTCGCCTCGATCATGAAGAGCTTCAACGCGGAAGTCACCATCATCGAGATGCTCGATCGCGTCGTGCCCGCGGAGGACGCCGAGATCTCGAAGGAGTTCCTGCGCCAGTACAAGAAGAAGGGCATCGACGTGCACGTCTCGGCGAAGGTCGACAAGATTGAAGAGACCAAGACCGGCGTGAAGGTGCACTTCACCAAATCCGACGGCACCGGCGAGATCAAGGAAGCCGACAGGGTTCTCGTCGCCGTGGGCCGCGCACCGCGCACCTACGACGTCGGCATCGACAAGACGAAGATCAAGCTCGACCGCGGCTTCATCCACACCAACGAGTGGATGGAGACGGAAGAGCCCGGCATCTACGCTATCGGCGACATCGTCGCCGGCCTGCCGCAGCTCGCGCACTCCGGCTCCATGTGCGGAGCCGTCGCCGCTGCACGCATTGCGGGCAAGTACGCCAAGCCGGTCACGCGCTATCGCGTTCCGGGCGCGACGTACTCGGAACCGCAGGTTGGCTCTGTCGGTATGACGGAGGCGGTCGCGAAGGAGAAGGGCTACGACGTGAAGGTGGGCAAGTTCCCGCTCGCCGGAAACTCCAAGGCCACGATCCTCGATGCGCATGATGGCTTCGTCAAAGTGGTCGCCGACGCGAAGTACGGCGAGATCCTGGGCGTCCACATCATTGGCCCCTCCGCCACAGAACTCATCGCAGAAGCCGTCGTCGCCATGGACGCCGAGATGACCGTTGAAGAGATGATGACGGTGATCCACGCCCACCCCACGCTGAGCGAAAGCCTGCTGGATGGCTTCAGCGCGGTGTATGGGATGGCGCTCAACGCGTAGTGGTCTTGAAGGTGCAGAATACAGAAGCCCGGCAGAATGCCGGGCTTCTTTATTCGCCACTGAATTGTCGTTCCGGAAAATAAAGGGTGAACAAACAGCATCCTGGCGACATATTTTTGTATAGATGCATATCTCCACTACGACTATGATTTTGTGCTCAAGAGCGGTACTGCTCGAGGATGGGGTTTAATGGATCGACGTGAAGTACTCAGGCTGCTGGGCTCGGCTGCAGCCCTTTCTGCTCTACCGATCGAAGCGATGACGGTCATTCAACAGGCGAGTGCTCAGGTCGCCCAGTCGACCGGCCTCAAGACTCTGAACCCGCACCAGAATGCCACCGTCACCATGATCGCCGAGGCAATCATACCGGCGACCGATACTCCTGGTGCTCAAGGTGCAAAGGTCAACGAGTTCATCGACCTGCTGCTCACGGAGTGGTTTGAGCCCTCTGAGACGAAAGAGTTTCTCGCCGGTCTCGTCGCTGTGGATGCGCGCAGCAAAAAGAAGTTCTCTGCTGCCTTTGTCGACTGCACGCCCGGACAACAGACGGAGTTGCTCACGGAGCTCGACGCCGCTGCCATGAAGTTCTCCGCCAGCCAGAAGCAGGCCAAGCTGGCGAACGCCACTCCGGCGCCGATGAACTTCTTCTACCAGATGAAGAAGCTGACGCTGGCCGGTTACTACACCTCGGAGATCGGTTTTTCGCAGGAGCTGGGTAAGAGCATCATTCCATCGGGCCATGCCGGTTGCGCCCCCCTTCCGGAGGCAAAACGATGAGCGTGCAGATCCAGCCAGCGAACGTGAATACCGGCAAGACCAACACCTACGATGCCATTGTCATCGGCTCGGGCATCACAGGCGGCTGGGCAGCTAAGGAGCTCACCGAAAAAGGCCTGCAGACGTTGGTACTCGAGGCGGGCCAGACGATCGTTCCGGAGAAAGACTACGTTGAACACGTTCCCACGTGGGAGGTGAAGTTCCGTGGCATGCGTGACCGTCAGTATGAGAAGGTGCATCGCGAGCGCCAGAAGCACATCGGCGACGAGTGGAATGCAAAGTTCTTCGTCGACGACCTGGAGAATCCGTACACCACACCGCCCGATCAGCCGTACCTCTTCCTGCGCGGTCGTCATGTAGGGGGACGCTCCGTGATGTGGGGCAGGCAGAGCTATCGCTGGAGCGACATCGACTTCGAGGGCAATCTCAAGGACGGCATCGCCACCGACTGGCCCATTCGCTACAAGGACATCGAGCCCTGGTACGACTACGTGGAGGACTTCATCGGCGTCAGCGGCCAGGCCGAAAACCTGCCCCAGCTGCCCGACAGCAAGTTCCTGCCGCCGATGGAGATGAACTGTGCCGAACTGCACATGCGTGACGTCATCGCGCAGAAATTTCCCGACCGCCGCCTGACCATTGGCCGCACGGCGATCCTGACGAAGAACCATCGCGGCCGCTACGCCTGCCACTATTGCGGGCCGTGCGCTCGCGGCTGCATCACACGCTCGTACTTTAGCAGCCTGCACTCCACGCTGCCTGCGGCCGAGGCCACCGGCAAGCTGACCATGCGGCCGTTCAGCGTCGTGCATAGCCTCATCTTCGACTCAAAGACGCGACGCATCACCGGCGTTCGCGTCATCGACGGACAGACGAAGCAAGCCATCGAGTTCCACGCGAAGGTCGTCTTCCTCTGCGCTTCGACGCTCGAGTCGGCGCGCATCCTGATGAACTCGGCGACACCGGAGTTCTCCACCGGGCTCGCCAACTCCAGCGGACAACTTGGCCGCAACCTGATGGACCACATGATGGGCGCCGGGGCAACCGGCATTATCCCCGGACACGAGGATCGCGTGCAGGTGGGCAACCGTCCCAACGGCATCTACGTGCCCCGCTTCCGCAACATCAAGGAGAAGCATCCCAACTTCATCCGCGGGTATGGCTTTCAGGGCGGTGGCGGTCGCGACGACTGGGGCCGTGGCAGCGAGACTGCGGGCTTCGGTGCAGACTTCAAGCACGCGCTGCGCCAGCCCGGTCCGTGGCGCTTCAGCTTCGGTGGCTTTACCGAATGTCTCGCGCATCCCGACAATCGCATGGAACTCGACAAGCACAAGGTGGACGCCTGGGGCATCCCCGCCATGAAGATCAGCTGCAAGTGGCGCGACAACGAGTGGGCGCTCTTCCACGATGCGCAGGTCACTTCGGCAGAGATGCTGGAGGCCGCCGGAGCGAAGGAGATCACGGTGCGCAACGCGCCTTCCGCGCCGGGCGAAGGCATTCACGAAATGGGCTCGGCACGCATGGGCCACGATCCGAAGACCTCGGTGCTCAACCGCTGGAACCAGGCGCACGACGTCAAAAACCTCTTCGTCACCGATGGCTCGTTCATGGTCTCGTCAGGATGCCAGAACCCCTCGCTGACCTACATGGCCATGACGGCCCGCGCCTGCGACTACGCGGTAAATCAACTGAAGCGCGGAGACCTCTAGGGATTCAGCTCCTTCAACAACGGAACTCATCGCGGAAGCCGTCGTCGCCATGGACGCCGAGAGGACAGTCGAAGAGAGATGACCGTCGTCCACGTCCACCCCACGCTGAGCGAAAGTCTGCTGGATGGCTTTAGTGCGGTGTATGGCATGGCTTTGAACGCGTAATCCAACTGGAGCGAAAAAAGAACGGCGCGGGGTCGATGACCTCTGCGCCGTTTTCTTGTTTGGTTAGTTCGAAATCCATCTCGCGACGCACAGTAGTTGAATGTGTCCGTAAGGCCCACATTTCAAACTACGGTTAATCCGAAAGTCTCCAGGCGGTACGCATCATGTCTTTTGTAGACCGCGCTGCACCATCGAAATCGGGAAAAAGTGTCGCGCCCGTTACGCCGTAGAGTTCGCAAAGGCGCAATGCTTCTTTTGCTTCCACAATGGGAAGGGTAATTTTCATCAGAGGAATTGGAATTTGAGGGCTTCTATTGAGAAAGTATTTGTCGAGAGCAATATCTCCGTCAAACGCTTGTCCTCTAATTCCTCGTTGCCGGAGCAAGGTAAACATACCGGATTGCGCGGCGAGGTTACGGTTGCTGGCTCCAGGAACCCTGATAATCCTAAGTTCTTCCAGCCCTATTATGCGTGCGCTATTAAGTACCCAGACTGCTAGGCGATCTGATCCGCGGCACGCAGATTCCAAGTCTTTAAGCGCTTCTGAAACGGCGAAGTAGGCTGCAACATATGAGCGAGTAGACCAATCTAGCAAGCGCGTCGGGACACCGTGATGTTGCGCCAACGCCAGCAATCCATAGAGTTCGGGGGCTGGCCATAAAGACGTGTGTATCCATGCTCCTCCCGGTCCAGAGGGGGCATTTTGATTTAGGTAGCGATCCCGGAAATCGGGCGAGACGTTTGGAATTGAAAGCCCAATTGAATCGCATCTGTCAACGAACGTTTTTAGGTAGGCCCACTCCTTGAAAACTTGAGTATCAGAAGTAATTGTGTTGTTGATTCCCCAAACGCCTAGATTTTTTTCAGGTGAGCGAAGGATGGATGGCTCGAGTCCCCAAGACGCATCCCCCTGCCCACGATAAAGTAACTGGCACGGCTGAGGGAACAGAAGTTTTTCTGGAGAAAGAAAATCCCAGAATTCATTAGCAGAATTTGCAATCTTTTCGTCAATCTCAACAGAAAAGGGCGAAGTATCTCCGGACATGTGGGGTACCCATAGCTTAGACTCTCTTCCATATCTTAGGTTCTTCAATCTTCTAGCACTATGCCTTACCTTCCCGCGTAGAGTGCTTCAGTGAATGGCGATCAGTAGACCGGCGCTCATTCCAACGGATTGTTGATGGCCACGGGCGAAGCTGTAGTCGTACGCGGGTTCGAGGAACCAGCCGAAGCGATGCTTATGGGCTGGCCAGAACATGAAGTCTCCGGCCACCTCACCTGATACAGAGTTCGTCGTTCTGCCGTTCTGCTTCAAATGAACCCACTGTGGGCCGACGCCAAACATGAACTCCGCTTTGGGCGAGATGGTCCACGGTTTTTTGAAGAGCAGATCCGTGTCCCACTCCGTCGCGTTGCGGGTGAAGAAGGGCGTGACGCCTGCTTCCAGTTCAAGCCAATGCTCGACCGGTGTTGTCTCCACTGCGAAGTTTGGCGCAAAGGACGCCGCACCTCCAGTAAAGTTCCAGCTTGTCGAGGCACCGATCTCAAGGATGGCCACCGAGTCCTTCTCTTCGGAGGCTCTCGCTGGCTTATAAGAGTCGTCCGTTGCTCCGACCTGGCCATGGGCAGGCAGAGTCAATGGCAAAAAGGCGCACGCAATCGCGAGCGCAAAAACATGGGTACGCATAGATCTCTCCGAGGTTCGCTGTAAGTTTTTTTTGCCGCCAGAGGCAGGCAGTACAGGCTACGAGCGAGAGATGCGCGGAGGACGGAGGAAGGGCGAACGAGGCGTGCGTGGAGGCGACAGCGGCGTTAACCGGGACGCGTCTCTCTCCACCACGAGCGAGGTGGAGATCGGACGGTTATCAGGAAGCCAGTGAAATCCGCAGCAGGTGCAGATCCCATTACAGGTATCCGGCTCAGACGGCGCGGAGTGTCTTACCGAGGGTTGCGACGAAGAAGAGAGCGTCATCGTATGAAACCCGTCGCAGAGGTCGCAGTGCGGAGAGCTGACGGAGAGCCACGCCAGCACCATGCACAAAAGCCCTGCGGCGATGCGAATCCAGACTGATGCGGCGCGTCCCATTTCATGATCATAAAGGCGAAGCAGACCCGGAGTACATCACGTATTCTCAGCGTGGTTGATCGCACGATTCATCGATGAAAGGCCGAAGTTTGAGTTCGCGGAAAAGCGGAGGATAAGCCCAGGACTATCGCATTCGATCTGTGGCATGGATTTAGTAGAGGGGCTGTACCGAGCGATTTCCTGAGGGGGACTTCGATCATGAGAACGTTGAGTAGGGCGGGCTGGGTTTTACTGAGTATCGCTGTGATCGTTTTGGCCGTGGCCACCACCATCAAGATGCGCGGCTTTGGAGCGACGGAGAGGCCTTCGCGTATCGAAGCCGCACTCGCGCGCGGCGTGCGCAACTTTGCCATTCCGAGGGCGGAAGCCCATCGTGTCAATCCCTATCCCAGTGATGCGCTTGCGCAGCAGCAGGGCCGCGAGCTGTTCCTGACCCGCTGCGCTGTCTGTCATGGAGTGGATGGAAGCGGTGCTACACCGATCGGCCAGAACACCTCTCCGCGCGTACCGGATCTGCGGGCTGTTGCGACGCAAGATCTCTCCGACGGACAGATCCACTACATCATTGAAAACGGTGTGCAACTGACGGGCATGCCTGCCATGCCCGGTCTGCGCTCTCCTGCAAAGGAGGATAGCTGGGCGCTGGTCTCCTACATTCGCAGCATGCGCGCCACTTCAGGTAGTGATGCGAAGAGGCTGCAGGCTTCCACGGAGAATGCGCACTATGTCGGTTCTCAATCGTGCCAGAGCTGCCATGCGGACATTTACGAACGGTGGAAGAAAACTCCGATGGCAAATGTGGTGCGCGATCCTCGAGAACATCCTGACGCTATCCTTCCTGATCTGAAGACGAACAACGTGGCTAAGTTCACGGCGGATCAGGTAGCGCTCGTCTACGGCAGCATCTGGAAGCAGCGCTACTTCACCAAGATCGGAGACGATTATTACCCGCTGTCCGCGCAATGGGATATCGGGAACAAAAAATGGATGAAGTACCACGTTCCCGATACGGGTGCGGACTGGTGGACTGCCTACTACCCCTCAGACAATCTACAGCGGCCGACCGGGCCTACGTGCGACGGATGCCACTCGGTGAACTATGACATTCACACCAAGCAAGTCACAGAGTGGAATGTGGGGTGTGAGCGTTGCCACGGACCGGGAAGTGAGCACGTGGCACATCCGACGCGGTTGAATATTCAGAATCCTTCGCAGATGGAATCCTTCGCTTCGAATGACACCTGTATTCAGTGCCACTCGCAGGGGCAGCCGAAGACGAAGCTGATCGAAGGCAAGGCATACGACTGGCCTGTGGGTTACCACGTCGGCAAGAATTTACAGGACTATTGGAACCTTGAAGACATCTCACTCGGACAGACAGATTTTCTGCACTTTGCCGACGGCACGGCGCACAAGAACCGGATGCAGGGCAATGATTTTATCCAGAGCGTGATGTATGAAAAGGGTGTCACCTGCGCCTCATGCCATGACGTTCATGGAACCGGCAACTACGCGCAGTTGCGTAAGCCCGCAGACAAGATCTGTCTTGACTGCCACGCCGCGAACTCACCGAATGGTCCCCACGTGTCCAGTCTGGAAGAGCATACGCATCACAAGGCCGGAAGCCCCGGCAGTCAGTGCATCGCCTGCCATATGCCCAAGATCGAAGCACAGGGCGTACCGGGAGCTTTCGTTCGCTCACACACATTCAAGTTCATCTCTCCGGCGATGACGGATAAGTACAAGATCCCGAACAGCTGCACGAGTTGTCATAAGGACAAGTCAACGGATTGGGCAACCAAGGAGCTCCTTACGTGGAAAGAGATCTCACCGTGGCGTATCGCGCAGAAGTAAAAGACGGCGCTGGCGTCTGGCCTGCTGCAGGCTCCAGATTTGCTGCCGGATTTTTTTAATTCCTCCATGGGCACTTCGGCCGCCGATTATTCCATCGCGGAAGATCTCCGTGAAAAAGTACTTCGCGCGGCTTACATTGCATCGTGCAGGCGAATCGGATAGTTTTGAGCCATTACAAAAAAATCTAATGTACGGACGGTAAGAAGCCGTGCAGATTCTGCCAAGGCTGTCTCTGCAGCTTCTTCTTATCGGCTTTCTCTTGTTCTCTTCACCACTTCTTTTTGAAAGCGAGAACCCCTCATGCCTCTGCTCCGCTTCAAGCAGGCTGCCGTTATGGCCGCGGCTCTGCTCTTCCTCTCGTCCGCAACCGCGCAGGAACAAGCGGGGGACAAAGTCGATCTGGATGTCCTGACGCAGATCAAGAGTGAGGCTTTTCAGCACTCGCAGGTCATGGAAAACCTCTTCTATCTGTCTGAGGTCTACGGTCCTCGCGTCAACAATAGCCGCAATCACCGCGCGGCTGCCGAGTGGGCGATGAAGCAGATGAAGGAGTGGGGCATGCAGAACGTCCACCTGGAAAAGTGGCCCTTCGGTTATGGATGGCAGATCAAGAAGTATTACGGCGCGATGGAGGCTCCTGCCTACGCCGCGCTGAGCGGATTCCCGCTGGCGTGGACGCCCGCGACCAATGGACCGATCACAGCAGACGCGATGTGGGCGCCGATTCACTCCAAGGAAGATTTCGCCAAGTACCACGGCAAGCTGAAGGGCAAGATTGTGCTGATCTTCGACCCGGCTCCGCTCACGCTGCACACGAAGGCGGATGCGCAGCCTTCACCAACGGATGAGGAGATCCTGGCGCGCAGTGCGCGTGGTGGAGAAGGCTATCGCCGCCCCGTCGCCGCTCCCGGTTCGCCAGAAGCCAATCGCGACCCGAGCGGACGCGGTCGACCCGGAGAGGGCACGTGGGAGTTCACGCCGACCTCGCAGGCTCTCTCGGGCAACAAAGCCCTTCGCAACGAGCTCAACGCCTTCCTGAAAGAAGAAGCTCCGGCCGTGGTTCTGACGCCGGGTTACAACGGCGACGGCGGCACGATCTTCTCGACCTATGGCGGATCGGAGAATCCGAAGGATCCCATTCCGCCGCCGATGGTCGCCATCGGTGCCGAGCAGTACAACCGCGTCGTGCGTCTGCTTCAGCACAACATCACGCCGAAGCTCACCTTCGATGTGCAGGTGGAGTATCAGAAGGAAGACCAGGATGCCTTCAACGTGATCGGAGAGATTCCGGGAACGACGAAGAAGGACGAGGTCGTGATGCTGGGCGGTCACTTCGATAGCTGGCAGGGCGGAACGGGCGCAACCGACAACGGCACCGGCTCCTCTGTTGCGATGGAGGCCGTTCGCATTCTGGCAACGCTCAAGAAGCCGATGGCGCGCACGGTCCGCGTCGCCCTGTGGGGTGGCGAAGAGGAGGGTGTCTACGGTTCCACGGCGTATGTGCAGCAGCACTTCGCTCCGCGCGACACCATGAAGAAGACACCGGAGTACGACAAGCTGGATGTGTACTTCAACGACGATAGCGGCTCGGGCAGGTTCCGCGGGGTATCGGCGGGTGGAAGTCCGCAGACCGGTCTCATCTTCAAGTCGTGGATCGAGCCCATCAAAGATCAGCACATCGTTGCTGTTCTGGGTACGGAGTTCAGACCCACACCATCGCCTGGTGGTACGGACTCGAGCGCCTTCTCGTGGATCGGCCTGAACGGTATCGGCTTCCTGCAGGACCCATTGGAGTACGGCACACGCACGCATCACTCCAATGCGGACCTCTATGATCGCGTGCAGAAAGACGATGTCATGCAGGGTTCCATGATCGAAGCGTGGTTCGCCTATAACGCGGCGACGCGTGCCGAGATGCTTCCTCGCATCCCTACCCCGGAGCCGCTGAAGAAGTAACGGAGCAAGGTGCGAAAGAGAGGGTGAGGCCTGAGGCCTCACCCTCCTTGTTCGTATCAACCTGAAGAACTATGCCGCGTGCGTCGGCCTTGGGGTGGCCGAAGGGATATGCCGAAATTGCGTCCTGGGCCAAATCATGACCGTCTAACGGCCAGAGTCATTCAGGAGTGTGCATGTCCAACACCGTAAAGATCGTTCGCTTCCATAAGACCGGCCCAGCCGAAGTTCTCCAGTTCGATGAACTCCCAACTCCTTCGCCAGCTCCGGGCGAAGTTCTTCTTCGCGTTAAGGCTCTGGGACTCAATCGGGCCGAGGTCATGTTCCGTAACGGCCAATACCTGGAGACGCCAGTCTTCCCGGCAAAAAACGGATACGAGGCCGCCGGCATCATCGAAGCCGTGGGTTCGGGGGTCGATACCAGTTGGATCGGCAAAACAGTGAGCACGGTTCCCGGAACCTTCAAACTGAACGATCACGGTGTCTACGGCGAGGTGGCAGTTGTTCCACTCCAGGGAGTCGCCGAGTATCCCGCATCTCTCTCGTACGAAGAGGGTGCTTCCATCTGGATGCAATATCTGACCGCATATGGACCACTCGTCTGGCTCGGTCATGTGGCCAAAGGAGACTTCGTCGTCATCACTGCGGCCAGCAGCAGCGTGGGCATAGCCGCGATTGAGATCGTCAAGGTTGAGGGCGCTATCAGCATCGCTGTGACCCGCACGGCGGCAAAGAAGGCCGAACTCCTCAGGCTGGGAGCGGATCATGTGATCGTCAGCGACGAGGAAGACCTGGTGGCTCGTGTGAACGAGATCACCTCGGGCAAAGGTGCGCGTGTGGTCTTCGATCCTGTCGGTGGCCAGATCCTCGAATCGCTGGCTGCTGCGACAGCTTCCAAGGGCATCATCTTCGAATACGGTGCCCTGGCTTCCGAACCTACGCCCTACCCGCTCTTTACGGCACTCGCCAAGTACCTCACCATACGGGCCTTCACACTCTTCGAGTTGCCGCCTGACCCAGTGTTTGCCAAGGCGAAACAATATATCTTCGACCATCTCGCTTCAGGCGCATTTAAACCGATCATCGATAAGACCTTCTCTTTTGCGGACATCGTCTCAGCTCATCGCTATATGGAGTCGAACGCTCAAGTAGGTAAGATCGTCGTCACGCTGTAACTCCTGAGTCATGATCAAACGCAAAAAGGGCGACACGAAATGTGTCGCCCTTTTTGCTGGATTTTTTTGATCCTGCCCAAACGCAGTACAGGTAAAAACAGCGCGGGAACTAGAGCTGCGCTGTGCGAAGACCGGCTCGCCGCTTTTGTACAGCCCCGGCAAGTTCACGCAGAAGCGTCTGCGTCTCGGCCCAGTCGATACATGCGTCGGTGATGCTCTGTCCGTAGACGAGTGCCTTGCCGTGGACGAGCGACTGCGCTCCGGCGACCAGGTTGCTTTCAATCATGGCACCCATGATGTGCGAGTGCTCGCTCGTCGCGACCTGCTCTGCCACGGAACGGCACACAGCGCCCTGCTTGCGATAATCCTTGCCGCTGTTCGCATGGCTGCAGTCGATCATGATGCGGGGCTTGGCTCCTGCCTTCTCCATTTGCTCCGCGGTCGAAGCGACCGATGCGGCGTCGTAGTTCGTGGTCGCGCGGCCACCGCGCAGAATCACGTGGCAATCGGGATTGCCGGAGGTCAGAAGGATCGCCGCCTGTCCGGTCTCAGAGGTGCCAAGAAAAGTATGCGGATGATTCGCGGAGAGGATCGCGTCAATCGCAATCTGAACGTTGCCGGAGGTGCCGTTCTTGAAGCCTACGGGGCAAGAGAGTCCCGACGCAAGCTGGCGATGCACCTGACTCTCGGTCGTGCGCGCGCCAATGGCTCCCCAGCTCACCAGATCGGAGACATACTGCGGCGAAATCATGTCGAGAAACTCCGTGCCCGCCGGAACTCCCATCTCTGCCAGATCGAGAAGCAGGCGTCTGGCAATGCGCAGACCGTCGCTGATGCGGAACGATTCGTCGAAGTACGGATCGTTAATCAGCCCCTTCCAGCCTAACGTCGTGCGCGGCTTCTCAAAGTAAACCCGCATCACGATCATGAGTTCATCGGAGAGTTCCGCGATGGCCTCTTTCAGTAAGCCCGCATACTCCCTGGCCGCAATCGGATCGTGGATCGAGCAAGGACCCACCACGACCACCAGGCGATCGTCTGTTCCATCGAGGATGTCTACGATCTGGCGGCGCGCCTCAAAGACGGTGCGCGAAGCGTTGTCAGTGACAGACATCTCTTCCTCAAGAAAGATCGGAGGAAGAACGATTCTGCTGGATTTGATGCGGAGGTTATTTGTGGGATATGCCATGGCTGCTCAAACCAGAATACTAGGTACTGCCGCCAGGCTGCTGCACATAGAAGCTGGGCCCGATTGGATTGCGGTTCCAGCCCCCTATGTTCCGATACGCAAATGCCTTTAGAAGCTGAAGGAAACGCCCGCTTTGGCGTTGTAGTCGTTGCGAGGATCCCCCTTGGGATAGAGGAAGACCCACTCCGCAGGTGTGGCCGCAAGGGCAAAGTGTTTACTCATTGGGATAATCAGGTTAAATCCGGCATTGAACGCGAACTGGTTCGTTACTCCGGCGTTCGATGTCCTCACATCGCCAGCCTCCGCGAAGATGCCGGGCCGAATCTTCGCCTTCGCAAACAGCGTCTTCTGCAGGCCAAACGTAAATCCGTGCGAATTGAGGGACCCTTTCTTCGTTGCGCCATAGTAGTTTGTGAAATCGGCAAACAGGCTGAAGTACCGCGGAAGATTCCAGCTTGGACGCGCGAACCAGCCGTTGATGTTGGCGCGCTCCCCTGCGCCAACATCTGCATAGAGGTAGGTCCACCCCACGGCTATGGCCCCTCGCGCTGGCTTGTCCGTATTTTGCGCGCGCACGGCGAAGGACCCACACAATAGCCCTAATACAAGGACGCCCAACTTAGAGCGGAACAATCACGGCCTCCTTCTTCGTAAGTGAGCGCAGAAAATCCTCACCTGTATTCAGGTGTTCATTCACCAGCCGCAGGGGTGTGTGCGCAAGCCATTCCGTAGCGGAGATGTCCTGGTACTCACCGAGTGGGAAGAGTTCGATAAACACCAGATCTTCCTCACCGGTATTTTCGATGTAGTGCGGGCGTGAGATATCGATATACCCAACGTCGCCGGTGGTGAAGTCCATCGTGCGCGCCTTCGAGCCAGCCTCAAAGGTCGTCATGCGCCCCTTGCCTGAGACGTAATACTGCCACTCCGGCGCTAGCGGATGCCAATGCAGTTCGCGCAGGCCGCCAGGCTTCAACCGCACAATCGCTGCGGCGATGTTTGTCACGGGGAAGACCTTGTTATCGATAATCTTCACCTCGCCGCCTGCGGTAACCTTTGACGCTTTCATCGCGGCCGTCCGGAAGACAAACTTCTCGTGAATACCTCCCGTTCCTTGCGCGGCCTGCTCCTGCTCTTCCTGCAGTTTGCGCGGCTCATCCGATGCGAAGATATAAAGCTTTTCCTTGGGGAGTTTGTCGAATGTTGCTGCAGGCGTGTTGAAGTTCTTCGCCAAGACCTCCTTTGGCGTGTGCTTGAACCAGTCGCTTAGAAGAAACGTTGAAAACTCATCGAAATCACCCTGGTTGAAGACCAGCAGAAACTTGCATCCATCCGGTCCGAGCCCCTGGATCGAGTGCGGAATGCCGCCGGGAAACAGCCAGAGGTCGCCCTCGTTCACATCATTGACGAAGGACTTTCCCTCTGCGTCCACCGCTGTAATGCGAGCGGAGCCCGTGATCATATACGCCCACTCTGCAGAGACGTGCCAGTGGAGCTCCCGCACGCCACCCGCGACGAGGCGCATTTCGACGCCAGCCATGGACTTGGAGGTAGGTAACTCTCGCACCGTGACCTGTCTCGTCCAGCCGCCGCTATCGATCTCCTTGTGCGCTAGATCGAACGAGTACTTGAAGGGCGGCACCGTGCCATTGTCCGTTTCTGGCGGCCACACGGAATCCGGCTGTAGCTTGTCCCCGGCCGTGTTGTTCGGCCCTGACTGCTGCTCGTTGGGAAAGTGATGGTCGGGAGAGCGCGTCACATGGGTCTGTTCCTGCGCAGCAGCCGCGATGGGTATGGCAACGGCAGCGGCGATCGCCGCGCCTGTGTTGGTCAAAAAGTTACGCCGGGAAAGCGATACCTCCTGGGTACGCTCGTCCGCTTCTTCATCGTGTAAGTCATTGTGCAGATCATCGTGCGAGGGAAAGTTCGATTTCATAAAACCGTTAGACGATGGCGACCGATTTCCAGTCTCGCCCTGTCGTGAATCGCGAGCCAGGAAATAATCCTTTTTGCCTTATAAAATCAAGCCATTTTCGAGCAGTACGCATCCTAAGAGGCATGGCAAATCGTAAGAGTGTGCTCCTGTCGCTGGTGCTGACGTTTTTTCTCGGGCCGTTTGGCATGTTGTACAGCACGGTGCCAGGCGCGCTGATCATGCTGGTCCTCTATGTGGCGCTGGGGATTGTGACCCTGGGCTGGGCGCTGACGGTGCTTCACCCGATCGCGATGATCTGGGGAGCCGTGGCAGCGGATCGCGCGAATCGCTAGGCGTAGGCACGGCTGCCGAACCCCACTCGCTTTCTCCGTACCGAGCCGATCCATCGGTGACCGGGTCATGCTCGTTCGAGCCGAAAGGATAGGTTTTACAACCTCACCTCGTGCATCCTATTTTTGTAAGGAGAAAGAATGCCTTTCACTCTTCGTCAGGTACAAACGAGCGACCTTCTCGTTACCTATCTTGAAGACGGCGCCAGTGACGGTTGGCCAATCATCCTCACGCATGGCTTTCCTTATGATGTGCATGCGTTTGATGACGTGGTTCCACTTCTTGTAGAGCAAGGGGCGAGGGTGATTCGTCCCTTTGTTCGGGGTTATGGTCCTACATCGTTTCTTTCGCCTTCGACGATGCGTTCCGGACAGCAGGCTGCTTTAGGGAAGGATCTGATCGAAGTGCTCGACGCTCTCGGCATCCAGGGAGCGATCGTGGCTGGGTTCGATTGGGGCGGGCTCGCATCCTGTGTTGCTGCGGCACTGTGGCCCGACAAGATCGGTGGGCTCGTGTCCTATGCCAGTTACGACATCGTGGACATCGCGAGGCAACAGGAAGGTTATCCTCCGTCCCTGGAGAAATCGATTTGGTATCAGCATCTTTTTCAGACCGAACGAGGCCGCGTCGCTCTGACCAAGTCGCGCAAAGAGATTGCCCGCATGCTTTGGCGGGAGTGGTCACCGAACTGGAGCTTCGACGAAGCTACTTTGTCCCAGACCGCGGCCTCCTTCGACAACCCGGACTTCGTCGATGTCGTGCTCCACTGCTACCGGTTCCACTTCGGCCTGGCGGAGAGCGATCCGAGACTCCAGCCGCTGGAGACGCTGTTAGCGAGTAGGCCCACCATCAAGGTTCCGTCGGTCACCCTGGACGGTACAGACGACCCCCTGAAGCCCGGAGGCACGGCGGACCATGCAAAAATGTTCGTCGGTAAACACGAACACCGCGTCATCAAGGCGGGCCACAACATTCCGAAAGAAAACCCTTCAGCATTCGCCGATGCGATCTTCACCGTCAGAAACTGGGTGCGTGAGGGAAGTGGGCGCTGAAGTTCATACGGCAGTCTTGAGTCGTGTTAAGTCGCATCCTCGTCAGATAGCTATTGATCAAAAAACTCGTAGCTACTGGCAATGTCCAACCGCGAAGGGATCAGGCAGAAGTCGTCCTGTTGAGGACCAAGGACAGAACAGGCTACTCTTAACCAGTACGGCATGCTCCTCAACTTCCTCCAACTCGGCCGCATCCCTTACAGCGAGGGAATCCGTGTCATGAACGAGGTCGTTGCCCTGCGCAAGCAGCAGCAGATCGGCGACACGCTTCTTCTCCTCGAACATCCGCCTGTTCTCACGCTCGGGCGAAATTCGACACGCGCCAATATCCTTGCCAGCGACGAACTCCTCGCGGCCAGAGGCGCGGAGATTCACGAGATCAATCGCGGCGGCGATGTGACCTATCACGGCCCCGGTCAGTTGGTTGGCTATCCCATCTTCGATCTCCGTGGGGAGGACCTTCCCGGCAAAAAAGGCCCGCACCTCGGGCCGGTCGACTTCGTTCGCCTGATGGAAGAGGCGCTCATCCGTACCTGCTCCGACTTCGGTGTCCTTGCACAGCGCATCTGCAAGCGCACCGGCGTTTGGACGATGGCTGGGCCGTCCATACAGGAGAAGAAGATTGCGGCCATCGGCATCCACGTCTCGCAGGCGGTTACCTCGCACGGCTTCGCGCTCAACGTCACAACGGATCTTCGCGACTTCGACTGGATCGTCCCCTGCGGCATCACCGACCGCCAGGTCACCAGCCTGGAGCTGGAGGTCGCCGAGGAGTTTCCCCTCCGGCCCACGTTGGAGAATGCGTCCAACGCCATCGCCAGCCGCTTTGGCCACGTCTTTAACCGCCAGATCCTGCAGGTGGAGACGCTGGACCAGCTTCTGGGCCAGATCGCCTAGCCGCCGCTCTCCGATAACCGCGCAGGCGTTACAGCTATCTCCCATGCACTCTATAATCTTGAGTGCGAACGCGTGTTCTTTGCGCCCTAAAAAGGAAAAGGATCCCTTCATGCCTACCAATGTCGTCATGCCCCAGATGGGCGAGTCCATCACCGAAGGCACACTCACCAAGTGGCTCAAGCAGGTCGGCGACACCGTCGCGCGCGATGAACCTATCTTTGAGATCTCCACGGACAAGGTCGACGCCGAGATTCCCTCGCCCGTCGCGGGCAAGCTCCTTGAAATCAAGGTGCAGGAGGGCGCAACGGTAGAGGTCAACACCGTCGTCGCCGTGATGGCGGAAGAGGGCTCTTCTGAAGCTCCCGCTGCCCCGGCCGCAAGCGCCACACCGGGCGTCCCCGTTCCCGCCGCACCCCCGGCCGATGCGCAGAAGGACGCAGTTCCGACCCCCGCTGCCCCTGCCGCCGCTCCCGCAGCCGCCGCGAACACAGACGTTCCCATGCCGCAGATGGGCGAGTCCATCACCGAAGGCACGATCACCAAGTGGCTCAAGAAGATTGGCGACACCGTTCAGCGCGACGAACCTCTCTTCGAAATCTCCACGGATAAGGTGGACGCCGAGATTCCTTCGCCGATCTCCGGAACCCTCGTTGAGATCAAGGCCACCGAAGGACAGACCGTTGCCGTGAACAGCATCGTCGCCGTCATCGGCGGAGCAGCGGGCGCAACCTCCACGCCAGCCGCCGCACCGCAGGCCGATGGAGCTTCCACTCCGGCACAGGCACCGCAGCAGGACGGCGGATCGACCGAAGTCGTCATGCCGCAGATGGGCGAGTCCATCACCGAAGGCACGATCACCAAGTGGCTCAAGAAGGTCGGCGACACCGTTCAGCGTGACGAGCCGATCTTCGAGATCTCCACGGACAAGGTGGACGCGGAGATTCCTTCGCCTGTCGCGGGGACACTCACCGAGATCAAGGCAGCGGAAGGCACGACGGTTGCCATCAACACGGTCGTCGCCATCATTGGCGGCGCAGTTGGATCCGCTTCCGCCAAGCCCGCCGCCGCTGCGCCCACACAGGCACCGGCTGCTCCCGGAGATCCAAAGTCTGCCGCTCCGGCTGCTTCGGCAAGCGTTGGAGAGACGCCGCGCTCCTCGCCGCTCGTCCGCAAGATCGCCAAGGAGAACGCCGTCGATCTGCAGCAGGTCCCGGGCACCGGCTCCGCGGGCCGCATCACCAAGACCGACATCCTCGGCCACCTGCAGAACCCCGCCGCCGTTGCCAAGCCAGCCGCTACACCCGTAGCTGCTGCTCCTGCCGCGCCAGCCGCAGCCGCTCCGGCGAAGCCTGCCGCACCTGCGGCCGCACAGCCGCAGCCGGGCGAGCTTGTTCCCATGACCAAGATGCGCACCATCATTGCGCAGCGGATGGTCGAGTCGAAGCGCACGAACGCGCACGTCCACACCGTCTTCAAGGTGGACATGACCCGCGTCGCCCGCATCCGCGACAAGGAGAAGAACAAGTACGAGCAGCGCAACGGCGTCAAGCTGACGTACATGCCCTTCATCACACGCGCCGCGGTTGTCGCTCTCTCGAAGCACCCCATCGTTAACTCGGCGATCGAGGGCGGCAACGCGATCCGCTACAACAAGAACATCAACATCGGCATCGCCGTCGCCCTGGACTGGGGCTTGATCGTTCCCGTGCTCAAGCAGACGGAGGAGAAGAACTTCCTCGGCATCGCGCGCGGCATCGTCGATCTGGCCAACCGCGCACGCATCAAGAAGCTCGCTCCGGATGACGTTGCGGGCGGCACCTTCACGCTGACCAACTCCGGCATCTTCGGCGAGCAGTTCGGAACGCCGATCATCGCGCAGCCGCAGTCGGCGATCCTCGGTAT
>Ga0247783_1000153_pt1 | contig 20261 bp, 13 predicted proteins | sample UWRJL064202C5_FD_179911 | JGI IMG/M metagenome (GOLD analysis project Ga0247783, IMG submission 179911) | Plant litter microbial communities from Arlington Agricultural Research Station in Wisconsin, United States - UWRJ-L064-202C-5 | ecosystem: Environmental > Terrestrial > Plant litter >...
GAACCCGCGTACCGATCTAAGGTGCCCTCGATGACGGCACGAAGTTTCTTGGGCCGGGCGGCGCTGATCTCTCCACGCTTCGCTCGCGCCTCCTGCGTCAGCAAATACTCGTGCGCCACGTCGCGGAAGGGGCGATTGAACACAGGAACGTCATGCTTGATGCGGAATCGAACGTCTGCGTCCTGATCGAAGGCCCGCTCGCGGGCCGCGCTGATGTCAGTTGTTTTAAGCGAAACCGTCTTGTAGCGGTCGGCCTTCGGCATCTTCATGCGGCAGTACCACATCCGGTGGTCTACGTCGCCGCGCCGGAAGAGAATCAGGCCGGGTTTCAGCTCCTCTTTTTCGGTAACAAACGCCATGTTGCCTCCTGCGTCGCATCCCGTTCTGTGCAGTTTCCGTGTAGATTTTCTCTGCAAGCCATTGATTCTCCGTGGCTGTGCAGACTTTGTATAGAGAATTATAGAAAATTATGTACTTTGTTTCTAGTCATTTATGATATAGCTATCATCCTGAGCGAAGCGAAGAATCTCAACGTCACTTCGCAGCGGTTCGCCCTTTGAGCTATTTCAGCTACGGATATCTGAGAAGGGTAGAGAAATCTATTCATGAGTTTCAGCACTGAGTTTTTGTTTGAGGAGATTGGATGAACGGGATTCGTTGGAGCGCAGTGGTTCTTCTGGTGGCAACTTCCGCCGCGGTGCGGGCGCAGGATCTGGATGCCGCTACGCGGGCGAAGGTGGAGAGCGAGATTCACCGCGTGATGCAGGAGACCGGTGTGCCAAGCGCGCAGGTGGGTGTGGCTCGGGGAGGAAAGGTGGTTTACGCGGCGGCGTTTGGTGAAGCGCGCATCGCATATGAAGGCAAGCCTGCCATCCCGGCGACGGCGGAGATGCACTACGCGGTGGGATCGATCTCGAAGCAGTTCACGGCGGCGTGCGTTCTGCTGTTGCAGGAGCAGGGCAAGCTGAAGCTGGATGATCCGGTAGGCAAGTGGTTTCCGGAGCTGACGCGCTCGCAGGATGTCACGCTGCGGATGCTGCTCACGCATACTTCTGGCTACTCGGATTATGCTCCGCAGGATTACACGATCCCGGAGTGGACGCATGCGGCTAATCCCCTCGACACGGTGCGCAAGTGGGCGGGTAAGCCGCTGGACTTCGAGCCCGGAACGAAGTGGCAGTACAGCAACACCAATTTTGTGCTGGCTGGTCTGATCGTGGAGAAGGTAGCGGGCATGCCCTTCCGCGACTTCCTGCGGCAGAATGTGCTGACGCCGCTGAAGCTGCAGGAGGTTCTCGATCTGGACTACGAGCGCGTGAGGATGGAGCCGAAGGGGTACAAGCGCAACGCTCTGGGACCGCTGCGGCCCGCGCCTCCCGAGGCCCCTGGCTGGTACTTCGCGGATGCAGAGCTGGCCATGCCGGTGCGGACGTTGATGGAGTGGGATCTATCGCTGCTGAACCGGACGCTGCTGAAGCCCTCGAGTTACGACGAGATGTTTGCCGAACAAAAGCTGAAGGACGGTAGCGGATCGCACTACGCCCTGGGGTTGCAGACCGATACCCGGAATGGCCGATTGGTGATTCATCACTCGGGTGAGATCGGCGGCTTTGTCGCGCAAAACGTCTGGTATCCCAAAGAAGGTGTGGCGATCGGTGTTCTGACGAACCAGGAGGCGAGCAGCGCGGCGGGGCTTATCGCGTCGGCGGTGAGTTCGATCCTGCTTCCACCAACGAACGCAGCGGCGACGAGCGACCCCAAGGCGACGGTTCGCGGGATCCTCGAGGCCTTCCAGAAGGGCGACATCGACCGTTCTCTCTTTACGTCCAACGCGAACTTCTACTTTTCGCCGGAGACGGTGGGGGACTATCGCACCAGCCTCGCGCCGCTGGGCGCTATCCAGTCGCTGACGGAGGCGCGCTCTGAACTGCGCGGGGGAATGCAGGGACGTACCTACACTGCAACGTACGCGACGAAGTCGTTGAGCATCTCGACTTACTGGATGCCGGACGGCAAGATTGAGCAGTTCCTTGTGGAGGGACATTAGGCCGTATCCTAGTGGGCGGTTGGGCGTCTAATCGTTCAGAGGTTTTTGCGATGCGTCTGCCGTGGATTTTTACCGGAGTGGTCCTTGTCTTAGCCGTGGTCTTTTTTGCGACACGAAATTCCAACGTAAGTGCAGCGACGCGTGGACCAGTGCCCGTAGCGGCAGTGGATGAGGCTCGCGCAACGAAGCCGGGACGTGAGAAGGCCGTTTTTGCAGGAGGATGCTTCTGGGGAACACAGGCCGTTTTTCAGCGCGTCAAGGGCGTGGTGCACACCGATGCCGGGTATGCGGGCGGGCAGGCTAACACCGCCACTTACGAGCAGGTAACGACGGAGACGACCGGCCACGCAGAGAGTGTGCAGGTGGAGTACGACCCGTCGAAGATCACGTACGGCGAACTGCTGCGCATCTACTTTTCCGTGGCGCATGACCCGACGCAGCTCAATCGGCAGGGACCGGATGTGGGAACGTCGTACCGGTCGGCGATCTTCTTTGTGAATCCCGAGCAGGAGAAGGTAGCGAAGGCTTACATCGCGCAGCTGGAAGCGGCCAAGGTCTTTCCGCGCAAAATCGTCACCGAGGTGACTCCGCTGAAGGGCTTCTACGAGGGAGAAGAGTATCACCAGGATTATGCGTTGAAGAACCCGGAGAACCCTTACATCCAGGTCTGCGATCGACCGAAGATTGAGGCGCTGAAGAAGGAGTTTCCGGAGTTGTTCGTGGAGTATCGCGGGGTGAAGTAACTTCCGCTATAAGCAGGAAGGCCCGGAGCGATCCGGGCCTTTTCCTTTGCCTATTTCTTCTGTTCTTCGCGCTGGCGGGCGGCTTCTTCGTCGCGTTTGGTCTGCTCGTGCGCGGTGAGATGCTCGCCTTTGTTGTGGCTGGCGGCGGCGGTGGCCGCGTTGTGTTCCGGGATATTGGTGGTCTGGGAGACGCGTGCGTCATTGCTTTGGGACATGGTTTTCTACCTCGAGTGGTTAGAGTGCGCCTATGGGTGTTTAGGGTGCCCGATGAGGTTCCTCATCGATCTGGTTTGTGCTCTCTGCGCGGCACAGGATGATGCACAGGCTCTGGTAGCCTTTCTCTCTATGACAGATTTTGATGTGGTTGTGGTGGGCGCTGGCCCAGCAGGAGCTACGTCTGCTCTGCGCCTGGGGCAGGCCGGCGCAAGAGCGCTTTTGATCGAAAAGGCGAAGGAGTTTCCGCGCGAGAAGCCTTGTGGCGGAGGCATCACCTCGCGGGCGCTGGTGCGATTTCCTTATTTGAAAGAAGTCTTTGAAGAGATCGGTGTGAACCCGATCCGGCGGGTCTATCTTGAAAGCCCGGATGGAAGTCATGCCGTCCATGAGCAGGAAGAGCCCATGATGCACCTGGTGCGGCGGTGGGAGTTTGACGCAGCCATGTTTCGGCGTGCGGCTGCTGTGGTTCCGGTCGAGATGGGCACGACGATTCGTACGTTGACGGTGAAGGCGGACGGCGTCGCAGTGGAGGCGACGGATGGCCGCGTCTTTACGGCGAAGATGGTGATCGGTGCGGACAGCGCGAACAGCCTGATTGCGCGGCATGCTGGTCTGCGCGTGGGCGAGGCGCGGAATGAGTTTGCGGTGGACACGATGGAAGAGACGTCCATCGCGGAGATGCAGGCTGTGCGTCCCGATACTGTGAGCCTGTTCCTGACCATGACGAAGACCTTTGGTTATGGATACATCTTTCCGAAGTGTGAGCATGTGAACCTCGGCTTCGCCTGCAAGCTGGATTACTACCTCACGGAGCTGCGCGGCAAAGGCAAGGAGCATCATGCGAGTTGGGTCGACGCGATGAAGGCGAAGGGCTTTGTCTCCGGCGAAACGCAGCCTGCGGGATACAAGGCGTTCCCTATCCCGATCAGCGGGCCCCTGGCACGGACGTATGCCAACCGTGTTCTGCTGGCGGGCGATGCGGGCGGATTTGTGAATGCGTTTTCGGCAGAGGGCATTGTGTATGCGATGATCTCGGGCGATCTTGCGGCTGTGGCTGCGATGGATGCCGTGAAGGCGGGGCGCTTCGATGCGGCGCAGCTGGCGAGTTATGAGAAGGCGTGGAAGGCGGAGATTGGCGACGATCTGGCGCACTCGGTGGATATTCAAAGGCGGCTCTTCAACGATTCTGGACGGATCGATTCGCTGATACGCGCAGCAGGCAAAGATGAACGGCTGATGGAGCTCTTCCTTGGGTACAGCATGGGTGCTTCGAGTTACGAGGAGCTGCGTGGATACATGTTGAAGAGCGCGGTACCGAAGTGGGTGATGGGTCGTGTGAAGTCGGCGCTTGGGCTGGGGTGATCTCGCGTTGGGGATGTGGATTCTCCGGGCTCTGAAGGTGGAAGAGGTTCCGTTGACGCGGTGTGAGTAGATCTTTGGTCGCTCTTCGAGCGACCGATGCGCTTTTGCGCATGAACCCATACATCGCAAAGAGCGCGATGTATGGGGCACCCAATTTTGGCTTTTCCTACTCTGTCCCCTTCGCACAACCTTTGTCATCCCGTAGCAAAGCGGAGGGATCTGCTTTTGTCTTCCACGCGACACCACCCTTAGCGATAAGGCCGCAACAAATAGGCGCGAATACAGAAAGGCCCGGATTGCTCCGGGCCTTTCTGTATTGTTGGTTGTTTGGCGCGAAGCGCGTGTGCCCGTGGGGCTAGGACGACTTGCCTGCGAGTTGGCGGAGGACGTACTGAAGGATGCCTCCGTGCTGGTAATAGAGGATCTCCTGCGGCGTGTCGATGCGGACGGTGGCGGGAATGTGTTTTACCTCGCCGTCCTTGTCGGTTGCGGTGACGGTGATCTGTTTTCCGCTGGCGAATTTGTTGTCGAGCATCTCCTTCAGGCCGGGGACGTCGAAGATCTCTTCGCCGGTGAGGCAGTGGGACTCCACGTTCTCGCCTGTCTGGAACTGCAGAGGAAGGATGCCCATGCCGACGAGGTTGGAGCGGTGAATGCGCTCGTAGCTTTCGGCGAGGACGAAGCGGATGCCGAGGAGGCGCGGTCCCTTGGCCGCCCAGTCGCGGCTGGAACCCGAACCGTACTCTTTACCCGCAAGGATGGCGAGGGGAACGTTGCGCTCCGCGTAGATGACGGAGGCGTCGTAGATGCTCATGCCCTTATCTTCCGGAAGCAGGCGAGTGACGCCGCCTTCCGTGCCGGGGGCGAGCTTGTTCTTCAGACGGACGTTGGCAAAGGTGCCGCGGACCATGACCTCGTGATTGCCACGGCGCGAGCCGTAGCTGTTGAAGTCCGTAGCTTTCACGCCGTGCTCGATCAGGTACTTGCCTGCGGGGCCGTTCAGCTTGATGGAACCTGCAGGTGAGATGTGATCCGTGGTGACGGAGTCGCCAAGGACAGCGAGGACGCGCGCACCGGCGATGTCGGTGACAGGAGCGGGAGTTGCAGGCATGCCATCAAAGTACGGCGCTTTGCGGATGTAGGTGGAATCAGGCTCCCATCCGTAGGTGTCGCCGAGCGGGAACTTGAGGTTCTGCCAGCTGATGTCGCCGTCGGAGATCGTCGAGTACTCCTTATGAAACATGGAGGAGTCGATGGAGTTCGCGACAGTTTCGGCGACCTCTTGCTGCGAGGGCCAGATGTCCTTCAGGAAGACAGGCTGACCGTCTCTGCCAGTGCCGATGGCTTCGGTGTCGAAGTTGAAGTCGATGCGGCCAGCGAGGGCGTATGCGACGACGAGTGGCGGAGACATGAGGTAGTTGGCGCGCACGTCGGAGTTGATGCGGCCCTCAAAATTGCGATTGCCGGAGAGGACGGAGACGGCAACGAGACCGTGCTCATCGATGGCCTTGGAGACATCCGTGGGCAGAGCGCCCGAGTTGCCGATGCAGGTCGTGCAGCCGTAGCCGACCGTCTGGAAGCGAAGAGCGTCGAGGTATTGCGTGAGACCGGCCTTGTTGTAGTAGTCCGTGACGACACGCGATCCGGGAGCGAGCGAGGTCTTCACCCAGGGAGGCGTGCGCAGACCCTTTTCCACGGCCTTCTTCGCCAGCAGACCAGCGGCCAGCATGACGTTGGGGTTCGAGGTGTTGGTGCAGGAGGTGATGGCGGCGATGACGATGCTGCCATGGTGGAGGTACTCATCTACATCAACGCCGAAGCGCTCCTTGATGGAGGGGATGGGCTCGAAGCCGGTGGTGAGATGGCCGTCCTTGCCGGGTTCAGGCATGGCCTTGGTGGATTCGACGGAGCCATCCTGCGAGGAGTGGCCGCCTTCACCCTGCCAGCGAGAGATCTGGCGGTCTCCCTTGAGGTTGGCGTTGGGGCCGTAGAGCGAGGGAAGCTGTTTTGCGAAGGACTCGGAGGCCTGCGAGAGCGCGACGCGATCCTGCGGACGCTTGGGACCGGCGATGCTGGGTTCGACGGTAGAGAGGTCGAGTTCGAGCGAAGACGTGTACTCGGCGTCGGTGGAATCGGCGGTGTAGAACATGCCCTGCGCGCGATAGTAGTCCTCTACGAGCTGGATCTGCGCCTCGCTGCGGCCTGTGAGGCGGAGGTAGGTGAGGGTTTCCTTATCGACCGGGAAGATGCCGCAGGTCGCGCCGTACTCTGGCGCCATGTTGGCGATGGTGGCGCGGTCTGCAAGGGGAAGCTCGGCGATGCCGGAGCCGTAGAACTCGACGAACTTGCCGACGACGCCGTGCTTGCGCAGCTGTTCGGTGATGGTGAGCACAAGATCGGTGGCGGTGGTGCCCTGCTTCAGCTTGCCGGTGAGCTTGAAGCCGACGACCTGCGGAACCAGCATGGAGACCGGCTGGCCCAGCATGGCAGCCTCTGCTTCAATGCCGCCGACGCCCCAGCCGAGGACGCCGAGACCGTTGACCATGGTGGTGTGGGAGTCGGTGCCGACGAGGGTATCCGGGTAGGCCTGACCGGCGTTGTCGCTGCTCTCGGGGGTGGTGAAGACCACGCGTGCGAGGTACTCCAGGTTGACCTGGTGGCAGATGCCCATGCCCGGAGGCACGGCAGAGAAATTACGGAAGGCGGTCTGGCCCCACTTCAGGAAGGCGTAGCGCTCGCGGTTCCGCTGGAACTCGAGGAGCGAGTTCATGTCGTAGGCGTTCGCCGTACCGTACTCGTCCACCTGCACGGAGTGGTCGATGACCAGCTCGGCGGGCTGGAGAGGATTGATCTTTTCCGGGTCGCCACCAAGCGTTTTCATGGCATCGCGCATGGCGGCGAGATCGACGATGGCGGGAACGCCGGTGAAGTCCTGCATCAGCACACGGGCGGGCATGTAGGCGATCTCGCGGGAGGGCTCGGCCTTGGCTTCCCACTTAGCGAGGAAGGTAATATCGTCCGCGGTTACCGTGACGCCGTCTTCGCGGCGGAGGAGATTTTCCAACAGGATGCGGAGCGAGAAGGGAAGGCGCGCGAGCTCGATGCCTTTGTTGGCGAGGGAGTCGAGGCGGTAGATTTCGTAGTTTTTGCCGCCAGAGACGAGTGTGGCTTTGGCGTCGAAGGTGTTGAGCGTGCTCATGGGATCCTCATAGGGTGTTCACCGTCTGGAGAACACTGGTCTTCTGCCGACGGAGAGGAAACCTCTCACGCGGCGAGTGGTAAAACCTGGCAGATACAGGGGAGCGAGAATCAGGCGAGGATGCGTCCGCGGTCGTGTTTCCCGCGGCGAAAGCGCTTCGGTTTGGAGGAACCCCGGTGCATGGAACCATTTTATCGCCTTGGATGTTCGGCGTGAAAAAGATATTGGTTTGAGGCAAAACGCAACATGCTGCGCAAAAGTGCATCTATGTTCACTGTGCGTGTTGTCTACCGTGCAGAGTGTTTGGAGCGTTGGTTATGAAAAGTCTTACTTTTGGAACTCGGTTTGTTGGTGCGTCAACAGGGCTGGTGCTTGCCGTGATGCAGGTGGGATGCCGCCAGCAGACTCCGCTGGTGCCTGCACCGATTGAAAATGGGTCGGCGGCCAACGGAGCCGATCCCGCTGCGGCGAATATGCTCCAGGTGCCAACGGACGCTACGGGCGCGCCCGTGCAGAGGGTAGCATCCCAGGGAACGCAGGTGGCGGGGCAGAGCTACACCCAGGTACCCACGCAGAATGGCGAAAGCTATCCCCAGGACCAGGGTATGCCTCAGGATCCGAGCCAGCAGGCAGGCTATGACCCGCAGCAGGACGGCGACGACACGGCCTATCAGAATGGCGTGGATGCCTACGCGCAGTATGTCGATAACTCCGTTCCCCCTGCCACGCAGCCGCCACCGCCGCTGCCCGTCTATGAGCAGCCCGATGCCCCGGGGCCGAACTATCTCTGGACGCCCGGATACTGGAGCTATGCGAACACCGGGTACTTCTGGGTTCCGGGAGCATGGGTGGCGGCACCGTATCAGGGAGCTCTGTGGACCCCGGGCTGGTGGGGAAATTACGGAAACCAGTATCGCTTTCATCACGGCTACTGGGCTCCGCACGTAGGATTTTACGGCGGCATCAACTATGGCTTCGGCTATGTCGGGATCGGCTACTTCGGCGGCTACTGGAACCGTGACCGCTTCCAATACAACCAGGCCGTAAACCACATCAGCCCGCGCATGGTGCAGAACAACGTCTATGTGCGGAACGTTTCGATCAATAATTCTTATCGCAATGACACGCGCACCAGCTTCTACGGTGCAGGCGGTGTGCGTCGCCCGATCGCGATCCAGGAGCGTCTGGCCGCGCGTCAGTCCTTTACCCCTCCGATGCGCTCGCAGATCGAGTTCCGCCAGCAGGCGCAGCAGAACCGTGGACAGGCTTTCTCGCAGAACCACGGCCAGCCGGCGGCTTCGTTTGCCCGTCAGGGGCTTGCAGCAGATCGCGGCATCCAGCGTCCTGCGTCACCGAATCCGGCAGCCCTGCAGCAGCAGGCGCGGGAGTTGCAAAACCGGCAGGTCATGAATAATCAGCAGCGCCAGCAGATTCAGACGCGGCAGGAACAGCAGCAACAGCTTCAGCAGCGGCAGCAACAGCTGGTCCAGAATCAGCAGCAGATGCAGGTTCGCCAGCAGCAGACACAGGAAAACAATGCGCAACGTCAACAGCAGTTGCAGCAGAGGCAGCAGGCAAATACGCAACGTCTGCAGCAGGTACAGCAGCGGGCGCAGACAACCCAGAACGCTCAACGCCAGCAGCAGCTGCAACAAAGAACTGAGCAGCTGCAGCAACGGCAGCAGCAGAACCAAGTGCGTCAACAGCAGGTTCAGCAGAACGCGCAGCGCGAACAGCAGAACGCTCAGCGAGCGCAGCAGCAGAACGCCCAACGCCAGCAGCAGAATGTGCAGCGCGAACAGCAACAAAACATGCAGCGTCAGCAGCAACAGGTACAACAACAGCAGGTCCAGCGCCAGCAGCAGGTGCAGCAGCAACAGATGCAACGCCAGCAACAGCAGGTACAGCACCAGCAACAGGCTCGACCCGCAGGGCCAGAGCCGCATGGCGGCCCGGGCGGTGGCGAGCATCACCGCTAGGTTGCGGGATCTTTAAAAGATCGAGAGGGACACCGATATCGGTGTCCCTCTTTTTTTAGATTATTTTGAGGTCGTTCGACGACAGCTGGCGATCTGCTAGATGTAAGCGACCACGTCGATCTCGATGAGCGAGTCGCGTGGAATCACTGCGGCAACGGTGGTGCGCGCGGGTGGTTCTACCGCAAATCGTGCAGCGAAGATCTCGTTCATCGCTGCGTAATCCTTGATGTCTGCCAGAAAGACCTGGACCTTGATCACCTTGTCCATCGAAGATCCCGCATTCTTCAACTCCTTCTCCACGGCATCGAAGGCGAAGGTCGTGCAAGAGCGGATGTCTTTCGGGTTTGGGGCGCTGTACGAGGCTTTTCCCGAGACGAAGAGCAGGTTGCCATAGGCGACCGCAGGGGAGTACGGCGGCTTCGGTGTCGCGTTGGGATCGGCGGCAAAGATCTTCTTACCCAGCTTTGTAGCGGCCTGAACGAGCGGTGTAAATACGACGGAACCTACGACCGCGGCAGACGCGGCCAGAGAGCGGCGAGTCATCATAGGGAGACCTTTCTGTTCGGGAGTCTTTCGAAAGGGTACCGTATCGAGGCCATACTTACGGAAGGGATCTGCGTCTCAGCGGAGGTCGGCTCACTAGTTTTCGGAGGGCGGTTCGACGTGGTCGATGACGAGCACGTCTACGGGTTCTTTGCGAAACGTGAGTTCCAGACCAAGGTCGCCCTTGAGTGCGGCATTCGTCACCGCTACGGGGTCGGGTCGGACCGTGTCGTCGTTGCTCTGATGGGTGTCGACGTAGGGTGTGAAGTCGACGGCGAAGTCGTACCTGCCCGGCAGGGCGGTGTGGTCGGTGATGGGGAAGTTGATGACGCCCGAGAGATAGTCTCCAAAATCAGACATGTTCATGGAGCGAGCGGTGAAGCCGATGTCGCTGTTTTGATGCGAGGGCGTGCCGTCCTGCGCTGCGGCGGGATGGATCTTGCTGCCGCTCTTCGCCACGGTGAGGGCATAGACCTTGAGTTCTTTCTTCTCGTGATGGAAGGCGAGTTTGAAGCGATCCGCGAGAAGAGCCCGCATGCGGAGCTTCATCTGCGCTGGAGAGGTGTCGCCATCGGCCTTTGCTGTGATGTCGTAGTGGACCTCGGAGATAACCTTGGCATTGCCCACGATCTGCGCAGGGGCGACACCGTAGGCATAACGGATGCAGGTGCTGATGGTGACGTCGCGCATACGCAGCGTGCCGTGGGAGACTTCAGTGTTTCCATCGTGCTCGAACCTCACCTCGGCACTGCTAGGACGAATGCTGGCGACATCGAAGGCGACCTGTGCCGCTGCAGGCTTCAGGCAAGAGCTCATGGAAAGCATGGTGAGAGCGCAGCGGAAAACGATCTGTCTTGTGGGTACGTAGTGCAGCATGCTGTTGCCTCCGTTTGCTTGTCTCCGTGTCCTACGAAGAACGCACCGGGAAGGTTCCGTTGGGGAAGAAATAGCTAGGCGGAGGTGGCCATCTGCCAGAGCAGGAGCACATTGAGTGCGAGGATCACACCGATTGTGATGTAGCCCGCGATCCGCACGCGCGTGGTATTGGCGAAGTCGCCCATGACCTGTGGGCGATTGGTCAGCCAGAGCAGCGGGACGAGCGCGAAGGGCAGGGCGAAGCTGAGAACGACCTGCGACAGGATCAGGATGCGCAGCGGATCGAGCCCCATGGCGATGACCGCGATGGCGGGGATGATCGTAATGAGCCGACGCAGGTAGATCGGAAACTTGATATTGAGGAAGCCTTCGATGATGACCTGTCCGGCCATGACGCCCACGGTGGACGAGGACAGGCCACTGCAGAGCAGGGCGACTGCGAAGACGGTCGCCGACATCGGACCGAGGAGAGGGCCGAGGGTGCGATGCGCGGCTTCGATGGTCGTGACCGGCTCCATGCCGCGCGCGGCAAAGTTGGCGAAGGTGCCTGCGGCCATGACGACCATGGCGGAGTTGATCAGCCACGCGCCGTTCATGGCGACGATGATATCCACGAGTTCGAAGCGGAGATAGCGCTCGCGGAAGTCGGCGGAGTTGGAGGCGGAACGGGTTTTTCCGCGCTGGAAGATGCGTATGCGCGGTTGTACCAGCGCCGAGTGGAGATAGACGACGTGCGGCATCACAGTCGCACCGAGCATGCTCACCGCAATATAGATGGACGAGCGATTGAGCGAGGGAACCAGCGTGTGGTGAGCGGCCAGGGCCCAGTCCGGGTGAACGAGGAAGATCTCGATGGCGTAGCAGATACCGATGACGCAGACGAAGGCGATGATGCCCCACTCCAGATGACGAAAACCGCGTTGCTCCAGAGCGAGCATGAGGAAGACGAAGACCGTGGTCGCAAGAGCGGCGAAGAGCATGACGTGCGTCTTGCCGATGCCGTGCGCGAGCAGGGCGGGGCCGAAGAGGAGGTAGAAGCCGAGCGCGGCTCCGAGAAATTCGGCGAGATCTGTGGCGATGGCCGCGACTTCGGCGGCGACCCATGCGCTGATGTTCAGCCAGCGGGGGAAGTGCGACCGGCAGTTCTCCGGGAGGGTGTGTCCTGTAACGATGCCCAGCTTTGCAGAGAGAAACTGCACCAGCATGGCCATCAGGTTCGACCAGAGGAGGACCCAGAGCAGGCTATATCCGAAGCGTGTACCGCCTTCGATATTCGCGGCGAAGTTGCCGGGGTCGATGTAGGCGACGGAGGCGACGAAGGCCGGACCGAAGTAGGTCATCATCTCGCGCCAGGTAAGGCTGGCGCCGCGAGGCTTCGGTTCCTGCATGGAATCTGACTGAGGAAGGGAGGGCATCTGCTCCGTTCAGTATAGGGCTGTGGTGCAATAGATAGGTTGCAGTAACCACGAACGATTCCCCTGCGAGGGACGGAGACAGTAAAGATGAAGGTTTTGATTATCGGCGGCGGCGGCCGTGAGCACGCCATGGCATGGGCGCTGCATAAGTCTTCGCGGGTGACGGAGATCGTCGCAGCCCCAGGAAATGCGGGCATGGCGCAGGTGGCGCGGTGCGTTCCTGTGGCACAGACGGACCTGGAGGCCATGGTGGCGTTATGCGTGACGGAGGCTCCGGGGCTGGTAATCGTGGGACCGGAGGTGCCTTTGGCACTCGGTCTGGTGGATGAACTGGTCGCCCGCAAGATCCGTGCGTTCGGCCCGACGAAGGCCGCGGCTCAGCTGGAGTCTTCCAAGGCGTTCGCCAAGGACTTCATGGAGCGGCACGAGATTCCCACGGCGCGTTACCGTGTCTGCACCTCGGTGGAGCAGGTGCGGGTGGGGTTGGAGTTCTTCGGCAATCCGTCTCTTCCAGTGGTCGTGAAGGCCGATGGTCTGGCTGCCGGGAAGGGCGTCGTGATGGCCGCAAACCACGCCGAAGCGCTGGCTGCGGCGGAGGAGATCTTCTCCGGCGTACTGTTGGGAACGACGCAGCAGACGCTGGTTCTGGAGGAGTTTCTGGAGGGCGAGGAGGTCTCGTTCTTTGCGCTCTGCGATGGAAAACACGCGATTCCACTGGCTGCGGCGCAGGATCACAAGCGCGTCGGCGAGGGCGATACCGGACCGAACACCGGCGGCATGGGCGCTTATTGCACGGATACCCTGATCACACCGGAGATGCGGACTTGGATGACGAAAGAGGTCGCGCAGAAGGTCGTTCACGGCATGCGCCAGGAGGGTGTGCCGTTCCAGGGGATCCTCTTCTGCGGCATGATGATGACGGCGCGCGGACCGATGGTGCTGGAGTTCAACACGCGCTGGGGCGACCCGGAGACGCAGGCGATCATGATGCGCCTGGAGAGCGATGCGCTGGATCTCTTCGAAGCCGCTGTTGACGGCAAGGCGGAGTCGTTGAAGCTTGCATGGAAGCCGGGAGCGAGTGTTTGTGTGATCGCCGCAAGTGGAGGCTATCCCGGCAGCTACGCGACCGGTCTGCCGATCAGCGGCCTGGATGAGGATCTGCCTGCGGGCACGGAGATCTTTCACTCCGGCACAGCGTCAGAAGGCGAACAGGTCGTTACGGCGGGCGGGCGTGTGCTCGGTGTTACGGCTACGGCGGACAATCTTCGTCGCGCGCTGGGCAAGGCGTACGAGGGGATTGCGGGGATCTCTTTCGTGGGAATGCAGTTTCGCCGGGATATCGCGTATCGAGCCTTGAGTAGGGAGCAAAATTAACCGTAAATTTACGTTAGAAAAGTTATTTCAAAAAACTTACGTAATCGGTTTAGGATGGGCTTGCTTCTAAATTTTTGTCCGGCAAACTTCGACGCGAAACCGCGTAGAGGCAGCCCGATATGTGAGTCTTTGTGACCGCGTTTCAAAAGATTTCCGTTGCGCTCTTCGGTCTTGGTGTGACCGTCGCGGCGCCAGCCCAGAGTTCCATGACTAATCCATTCGTTCAGTTGATGCAGAAGGCGAGCGCCCATGCGAAGGCGCATGGAGCTCCGGTTCCGGTGCTGTCGCCTCTGGATGTCACGGTGCTGGGGACGATGCCCGACGGGAAGAAGTTGGATATGGCGCTGGTGCCTGTGGCGGATCTCCAGGCGATGGGTGTGCGTGTGGTGCCGTGGACGACGAACGATCCTGACCGCATGCACGCTCTGATGGCGCTGGGTGTGGACGGAATCATCTCCGATCGCCCCGACCTGCTGCGCAAAGTAGTCGACGAAGCGCGCGCGAGTGCGAAGACTCCTGCGGAGCGCGAGCGCCTGGCGAACTTCGATCTGTCAGCGCATCGCGGTGGCCGCGGTCTGCGTCCGGAGAACACGCTGCCTTCCTTCGAGAACGGCATCGACCAGGGAGCGACCACGCTGGAGACGGACACGGGCGTTTCGACAGATCACGAATCCACCATCTGGCACGACCAGTTCTACAACCCACAGAGCTGCCGCCATGCCGACGGTACTCCGTACACGCTGGAGAATCGCGTGTACCTGAAGGACATCTCGAGCAAAGACGCACAGAAGATTTTTGTGTGCGACAAGCTGCACTTTAGTTCCAGCCCGGGGGATACTTCGCAGACGAACGACCTGACGCTTTCACCGGTCAGCGTCGCGTTTGCGAAGAAAGAGGGGATGCCGAGTCCCTATGCGCCGACGTATGTCGCGCAGTTGTTCCGCTTTGTCCGCTTCTATACGGAGTTCTACGCGAAGGGCGCGGGCAAGGACCTTCCGCACGCGAAAGAGCGTGTGGCCAACGGAGCAAAGGTTCGCTTCAACATCGAAACGAAGTCGGTGCCGGAGGGCCTGTCCACCAGCACGCGTCCAGATGCGGCGAAAGTCACGGTGCGCACCGTGGACCCGGAGACGTTTGTGAAGGTGCTTGGCGGCACGATCATGCGCGAGCACATGGAAGATCGGGCTGAGATTCAGAGCTTCGACTTCCGCACACTCATTCTTGTGGAAGAACAGTTTCCCAGGATTCCAACTTACTACCTGACGGAGAACCCAAAGATGCTGACGGGCGCGCTTGTTCCGGCGTCACTGCGATCCACGGAGTAACGCAGAGCTACTTGTTGTAGAGGCCATTCCACGCAATTCAATCCGCTATCGCAAAGGTGCACATCGTATGCGCTTCAGAATTTCTACGCTCATTTTTCTCCTCGTTGCGTTTTTAGCCCTCGTTCCTGCCGCGTTTGCGCAGTTCGATACGGGCTCGATCATTGGCACGGTCAAGGACGCCAGCGGCGCGGTCATCGCGGACGCGACGGTCACCGTCACGAATGCCGCAACCAACGTCGTCACCACGCGCCAGACCACCGGCTCGGGCGACTACGAAGTCTCGGGTCTCCGCGTCGGCACCTACAATGTGCAGATCACGAAGGATGGCTTTGCCCCCGCGCTTGCCAGCGGCATCGGTCTCTCGATCAGCGCACGCCAGCGTGTCGACCTGACCCTGACGGTCGGCTCGGCTGCCGTCTCGGTCGACGTAAGCTCCGTGGCCTCCCTGGTGGAAACCGACAACAGCCAGCGCGGACAAATCATTACGAACTACCAGACTTCGTCTCTACCCCTGGTGTCGCGTAACTACTCTGATCTTCTGGCGCTCTCGACCGGCGTTCACCAGGCACCGAGCACACTCAGTACGACGGCCACAACTGGCCTGATCCGCGAGGGTGCGTACAACGTCAACGGACAGCGTTCGATCTTCAATAACTTCCTGCTCGACGGTATGGACAACAACGCCTACGGTGAGAGCAACCAGGGCTTTTCCAATCAGATCTACAATCCCGCGCCGGACTCCATCGCACAGTTCCAGGTGGTAACGAACAATCAGAGCGCGGAGTACGGTCGTGCTTCGGGCGCTACGTTCAACGTGGCCTATCGTTCGGGTACGAACCAGTATCACGGTCTCGCGTATGAGTTCATCCGTAATCGAGCACTGAATGCGATCGGCTACTTCCGCGCGGCGAACCCGGTCAAGCCCCAGTTCAACCGCAATCAGTTTGGCGGTAACTTCGCTGGACCGATCCTGCACGACAAGCTCTTCTTCTTCGTGGACTACGAAGGCTTCCGCCAGCTTCGCAGCCAACCCACGACGGTCACGCTGCCTACGGCGAACCAACGCCTCGGAATCTTCAGCAAGACGGTCTACAACCCCTACACCGGTGCGGCGTACGCGGCTGGAACGCCCATTGCCCAGACAGGGGGCAACATCTCCGCAACGGCGGTCCGTGTGCTTTCGCTGCTGCCCGCAAACACGAACGGGAATGTTACCAACAACTACACCACGCTGCAGCGTTCGCAGAACTTTTCGGACAAGGGTTCGATCCGTCTCGACTATCAACTCAATCCGAAGAACAGCTTCTTCGTCCGCGTGAGCGATCTGAAACAGAACGCGACGGACTTTCCTCTCTTTCCAAATTCGATCGACGGCAACACGAACGGCAAGCAGCGCATCCTGGACCAGCAGGTTGCGGTTGGATGGACACGCATCATCGGAGCCAATCAGCTTCTCGATGCGCGCTTCGGTCTTTCGCGCACGAAGGCGGGTAAGTTCTCGCTCTCCATCGGAGACAACAGCTTCAGCTTTCCCGGATTGCCCTCGGATCCTTCCGTTGCCGGCGGTCTGCCCTCAACGACGATCAGCGGCTTCGCTGCTCTGGGACGCCAGTCGACGAATCCTCAGTTTCAGAATCCGGCTCTCCTGAACCCCAAGGTCAACTACTCCTGGATCGTGGGACGTCACTCCTTCAAGGTGGGTTATGAGTATCAGCACATCTGGATGGCCGTGCAGGACACGAATCCCCTTTACGGTGGATGGTCCTTTGCCGGTGCGTTCAGCCGTAACTACAACCCGGCTACAAAGACCACCACAGAGAGCGCAACGCCGGACAACTACGTTGCCGACTACCTCTTCGGTGCTCCCAGTGCTTACTCCATCTCCAGCTTCTTCGTGGCGCATCTGCGCAACCAGTCGCACTACACCTATCTGCAGGACGATTGGAAGGTCACACCGAAGCTCACGCTGAATCTCGGTCTGCGCTATGAGTACGGCTCGCCTTACTGGGAACAGAAGAATCTTCAGACCAACTTCAATCCCGCGCTTGCAGCCACCGCAGGCACCGGCGCGATGATTCAGGCGACGGACGGCAACCGTACGCTGGTTGATTCGGACAAGAACGACTTTGCTCCCCGCTTCGGCTTCGCCTACGCTCCGGATGATAAGACCTCGGTGCGCGGTGGATACGGCATCAGCTACGTTCACTACAGCCGCGCCGGTTCGGGCGATATCCTCGCCATCAACGCACCGCAGGCGCTCTTCATCACACAGGCCGAGGCTCCGGATCGCGCGAATCCTTCGGGTGCCGCCGGCTTCCGCACCATGGACCAGGGCTTCCCCGGCAGCCTACCCTTCGACCCGCTCACGGACAATATCACCTACATCGATTCGAAGCGCTTCCGCGACAGCTACGTGCACAGCTACTATCTGTCCGTGCAGCGCCAGCTCGCGAAGAACACGCTTCTGGATGTGGCCTATGTTGGCAATCATGGTTTGAAGCTGGCGCAGTTTGCCAACTCCAACCAGAAGCAGCTCATCAACGGTGCGCTGGTTCGTCCTATCCCGAACTATGGGGATGTGACCATCGCTCTGCACTCGGCATACTCGCACTACGATTCGCTCCAGGTCCGGTATGAGCAGCGCATGGTTGCGGGTCTGACGCTTCTGAACTCTTTCACCTACTCGCACACGCTCGACAATGCAGGTGCTTCGCTCGAAGCCAATACGCCGTCGCCGCAGGATTATTACAATCTGGCTGCGGACTATGGCACCTCCGAGTACGACCAGCCGCTCATCAACACCACCAGCCTCGTCTATGAGCTTCCCTTCGGTCGCGGAAAGAAGTTTCTGGACACGGCGGGCGTAATGAACCAGGTCGTGGGTGGTTGGCAGCTCTCTGCAGTGAATCAGGCGCAGTCCGGTCTTCCCTTCAACATCACCTACGGACCGACAAGCGCGAATATCGTCTCCAACATCTCCGCAAGCTACCGTGGAGCGAATCTGTATCGTCCCAACCGTGTAGGGAACGGACCGCTTACCTCGCTGAAAAAGGCTCCCGGCGCAAACGGCACAACGTCCCTGCAATACATCAACCTGAGCGCGCTTGCTCTGCCTGCCAGTGGAACCAGCTCCGCACCCCTCAGCCCTTTCGGCAACCTGAGCCGCGATGCGGGCCGGACGCCGAATATCAACTACCTCAACCTCGCGATCAACAAGCGCTTTGACCTGCCTTGGCGCGAGTCGAAGATCGAGTTCCGGTCCGAGCTGTACAACATCTTCAATCACACCAACTTTGCGGCCCCGAACGGAATCAGCGGAACGATTTCCTCGACGGCGGCGCTTGCGCCAACGTCGGGTGGTGCGATCACCTCCACGCTCGATCCGCGTATCGTGCAGTTCGGTTTGAAGGTCTCCTTCTAATCGCCCTGGAGAAGATTGACCATTACGGGAATGAAGAAGTTTTGTTGCTTCACTTCCGCTGAATGGTTTTGACGATCGTTACTGCATTCCAATAAAGTGCGCCCATGAGAAAGAAAACTCTTCTGGGCGCACTTCTATTTTTAGCTGGTGCGATCGCGATGCAGGCTGCTCCGGTACGACCCAAGATCACGGGCATCGCGTATGTGCGCTTCTATACTACGGACCGCGCGGGCGCGCAGCATCTCTATGGCGACGGGCTTGGGTTGACGCTGCACCATGAGAAGGGGATGGACGTATATCTCGTCGGCGCATCGCAGCGCATTGAGATGGATGCCAAGCCGGGTGTGTCGAAGGAGGAGCCGATGCTGGAGGAGATCGGATTTGAGACCGCCAACCCAGTAGCCCTGGAGGCGTATCTGCGGTCGCGTGGAGTGACGCACTTTACAAAGATCCCGGGTGGGTTTTTGCTGACGGATAGAACCGTTCCCCGGATCGCCTTCGTTAAACACCGCGACAACCCAGCGCACGATACCTCGCGCGAGGTTTCGCACCAGATCATTCACGCGGGCTTTACAGTGAAGGACCGCGCGCAGGAAGATCCTTTGTTTCTGACTCTGTTGGGATTCAAGCCGTACTGGATGGGTGGACGCGCGGGGAACGCGACCGATCCGGACTGGGTAAGTCTGCAGACGCCGGATGCGCATGAGTGGATCGAGTACATGCTGCACCCGTCGCCGCATGACAATGCACGCCAGAGGGGAAGCGCCTTTCATGTGAGCCTGGGCGTGGTGGAGATGAACGCCGCGATTGCGAAGCTGAAGGCCAATGGATGGAGTGATCCGAAGGGCGCGGAGATGAAGCCGCAGGCTGGTCTGGATGGGAAGTACCAGTACAACCTGTGGGATCCGGACTCCAGCCGGATTGAGTTGATGGAGTTCGCGCCGTACACGAAGCCGTGTTGCAGCGAGTTTACGCAGGCGAGTCCGTCGCCTGGGGATCGCTAGCGGAGTTTGTTGTGCCCATTCTTTCCCGGGCTTTTTCTGGTACTGAACAACAGATCCCTCCGCTTCGCTACGGGATGACAAAGGCGGACGACGCTGGTTTAGAAGGTGAGCTGTTTTTGCGGCTTGACGGCTTCCTGGGTCACTTCGTCTTCGTGGATGATCTCGTCGGGTTTCACAGCGTGTGCGATCGCCGGGAGGATCTCTTTCACGTCGATCCACTGCGTGGGATAGCTGCCGGTGTAGCAGGCGGTGCAGAAGGTGTTCGGCGTGGGATCCTTGTCCGTGCAGGAGTGTACAAGGCCATCCAGCGAGAGATAGGCGAGGGAGTCGGCCTCAATGAAGGCGCAGATCTCTTCGACAGTCTTGTTGGCGGCGATGAGGTCTTTCTTGCTCGGTGTGTCCACGCCGTAGAAGCAGGGCGAGATGGTCGGCGGACACGAGATGCGCATGTGGACTTCCGTGGCTCCAGCGGCGCGGCACATGCGAACGATCTTGCGTGAGGTAGTGCCGCGGATGATCGAGTCGTCGATCAGGATCACGCGCTTGCCTTCAAGCAGAGCGCGAACGGGGTTCAGCTTCATGCGCACGCCGAAGTCGCGGACGCGCTGCTCCGGCTGGATAAAAGTCCGGCCCACGTAGTGGTTGCGGATGAGGCCGAAGTTGAACGGAATACCGGATTCCGTCGCGTAGCCGATGGCGGCGGTAACGCCGGAGTCCGGTACGGGAACGATGAGATCGGCGGGAACGCCTGATTCGC
>Ga0247783_1000154_pt1 | contig 20252 bp, 15 predicted proteins | sample UWRJL064202C5_FD_179911 | JGI IMG/M metagenome (GOLD analysis project Ga0247783, IMG submission 179911) | Plant litter microbial communities from Arlington Agricultural Research Station in Wisconsin, United States - UWRJ-L064-202C-5 | ecosystem: Environmental > Terrestrial > Plant litter >...
GCGCCGCGCCACGCTGAAATCCGGAACCGTGCTGAAGTATGACTATCTTGTGATGGCCACGGGATCGACTCACTCCTACTTCGGACGCGATGACTGGGCCGCACTTGCACCCGGTCTGAAGACCATTGAAGATTCGCTGGAGATTCGACGGCGCGTTTTGCTGGCCTTTGAACTCGCTGAGAACGAGATGCAGGAGACGGGCCAGCATCCGGAGCTGAACTTTGTGATCATTGGCGGCGGACCGACGGGTGTGGAACTGGCAGGCTCGATCTCGGACATAGCAAAGCTCTACATGAAGAGCGACTTCAAACACATTAACCCATCGACGGCGAAGGTAACGATTCTCGAGGGATCGCCGCATGTTTTGAACGTGTACCCCGATGATTTGAAGAAGAAAGCACTGGAACAACTCGCGCACCTGGGCGTAAATGTGCGCACGAATGCGCACGTAACGGATGTACAGCCGGGATACGTGATGGTTGGGGACGAGAAGATCGACTCCGTTGTGACGTTGTGGGCTGCGGGCGTGCAGGCTTCTCCTCTGGGGAAGATGTTGGGTGTCGAAACAGACAGGCGTGGATGTGTCGTGGTGGACGGATATCTGCATCCCGCAGGACACGAGGAGATCTTCATCTGCGGAGATCTCGCCCATGTGGAGATCGATGGCAAGCAGGTTCCCGGCGTAGCGCAGCCCGCGATGCAGATGGGCACTTACACCGCAGAGAGCATCAAGCACCTTTTGCGCGGAGAACCGGTCAAGAAGACGTTCCATTACTTCGACAAGGGAGACATGGCAACGATTGGACGGAAAGCCGCCGTTGCGCGCGTTGTATGGCCGTTCAAAGCCGACCTGAGCGGCTTTCCCGCGTGGATCGCTTGGTTGGTCGTGCACATCTTCTTCCTGATCGGGTTTCGCAATCGGCTTTCGGTCTTTCGCGCCTGGGCGTATACATATCTCTTCTTCGAGGAGGGTGCGCGGCTTATTACGGGATCGCAGCAACTGCCAGGATGGCGCACGCATGAAGCCGTAGCTGTGCCGAACGAAGGTGCTTCTGAGGTTTCACCCAACTCCTAGATTGCCCGCTAGGTACGCGCGCGCCGCAATGTGGCGTCTGCATTGCGGCAAACCGCCTCCAGATGCCCGACGTCCTATCGATTCAGTACGGGAGGCGTTATGCGGGCAAAGAAGATTTCAGGCGAGAAGGTTAAGTATGCAGTAGTGGGTGTGGGTTGGATTTCGCAGACGGCGTTTCTCCCCGGGGTGGAGCACACCGGCAACAGCGAAGTGATAGCACTTGTGACCAGCCACGCAGAGAAGGCAGAGAAGGTCGGCGAGAAGTATTGCATCGACCGCGTATACAGCTATGAAGAGTTCGATCAGGTTTTGGCGATGGACGATGTCGAAGCCGTCTATCTGGCGACGCCCAACTTCGACCATGTGGACCTCGCGGTAAAGACGCTTCGCGCCGGTGTTCATCTTCTGCTCGAAAAGCCCATGGCGGTTAGTGTCGAAGAGTGTGAACAGATTCTCTCCGCGCAGGAGGAGACCGGTGCGAAGTTGATGATTGCCTATCGACTCCATCACGAGCCGGGAACGTTGAGTGCGATCGAGTCTGTGCGGAACGGAGAGATCGGTCGAGTGCGCTTCTTCAACTCCAGCTTTACCCAGATGGTGAGCGGACAAAATCATCGCGCCAAAAACGGTTTCTGGGCCGGGCCGGTAGCGGATATGGGCCCGTATCCCATCAATGCAGTGCGAAATCTCTTCGGTGCCGAACCGCTTGAAGTCTCTGCAATCGGCGTGAAGACGGATGAACGCTTCGACTGCGAAGACACTGTGACGGTGAATCTCAAGTTCCCCGCGAAGCGCGTCGCGTCCTTTGTTGTGAGCTACAACGCAGCGGATGTGGATGAGTTCCGTATCGTGGGCGAAAAGGGCGATCTCTACTCGCACCCAGCGTACGGTATGAACGCCTCCATTCATCACACGATCACCGTGGATGGAAAGACGAGAGAGAAGGACTTTCCCTCGACCGATCATTTTGGGGGCGAGCTCAAGTATTTCTCCGAGTGCTTGAAGAGTGGGCGCAATCCCGAAGCGGACGGAGAAGAGGGCCTGCTGGATGTGCGGGTGATTGAAGCCATCGAAAAATCGCTGCGCACGGGAGAGACGATCTCGTTGAAACCGTACGAGCGAAAGAAGCGGCCCGCGATGACGCAGAAGGTAGAACTGAAACAGAACAGTACGCCGGAGTTGGTGGGTGCGCACAAGCCGAGCGACGGTCAGTGAGGGAATTTTAAAACCACTAAAGTGTCTCTAAGCCATAAGGGAAAGCTGCTATCGAACCATCGATTAGCAGCTTTTTCGCGCGTAGGAGACACATGGCTCATTCCCAGATCGAAGTTTCTGCTTCCTCCCCTGAGGCATTGGAGGAAACCCAACCTAATCTTGCCGGTAAGCTTGCTTCGTCGCATCGATCCGCACAGACGCTGAAGTGGACCAACCCTGCCGTCGTCGGTTTATTTGCCACGGCCCTTGGTCTGCTCGGCAACCTCGGCATGGCCTGGTACAACGATCGCAGCACGCGCGAGTTGAATCGGATGAAGATGCAGGCCAAACTGATTCAGCAGGCGGTCAACACCCACAGTCGCCAGCAATCCTGCCGCAATCTGCTCTTCTTTATCGATACGGCGTTCATCTCGGATCGCAAAGGAAAGATCACGCAGGAGTGCATGTATCCGCTTCCGCAAACCGAGATTCCTTTTTCAAATCCGGCTGTCGCAACCGGTACAAACGGGTCCCAAACAGCGGATGCAGCGGGCGATATGAACATCAAGGTGATCCGGAGCGATCAGCACGATGCGGTACGGTTCCAGGTCTCGTTCACCGTGCCTAACGAACCGAACAGCTCCACCTTCAACGTCGTCAAGATTTATTGCACACAACTTGAGAATCGCGAGCGTACCCAAAGCAAGATCTATCCGGAGATGCAGGGCGACTGGAAGCCCGGTGACCGGATCAGCTTCACCGTAGACGTACCGAAGAAACTTGCGAATACGGGGACAGGATGGAATCTGACCTTCTGCGTCGGCACCGACAACGCCTGCTATCCCAGTCCGAATCTCTTGAAGTTTGTGTCGTAGCGGCGGCATCCAGACGAAGGCCCTGGCTTTGCATGTCTTGGCTCGACTCGCTTAGAGTAAAGCGCAATGAGAAAACTTCTTGGGTGTGCTTTGCTGCTGGCGGTCTCCGCCGGGGCGCAGAGTTCTGTTTCGAAGCAGATGGATGCTACGGTGCAGGCGTACGTCAACAAGCAGGAATACATGGGAACCGTGCTTGTGGTGAAGCGCGGCAAGGTACTTCTGGACAAAGGCTATGGCATGGCCGATGCAGAGTGGTCGATTCCAAATGCGCCGGATACGCGGTTTCGTCTGGGGTCGATTACGAAACAGTTTACGGCTGCGAGTGTTCTTCTTCTGGAAGAGCGCGGCAAGCTTAAGACGGATGATCTCGTGAGCAAATATCTTCCTGACACACCGAAGACCTGGGAGAAGATTACGCTGGCGGAGTTGCTGACCCATACGAGCGGAATTCCGAATGTGACTGACTTCGCAGGATATGACCAGTGGAGTGCGGCGGTAAAAACCAGGGCGGAGTTATTGGCTAAGTTCCGCGATCTGCCTTTGGATTTTGAGCCGGGGAGTAAGTACAACTACAGTAACTCCGGTTATGACGTCCTGGGAATGGTGATCGAAAAAGTAAGTGGACAAGATCTCGGAGTCTTTCTGCAGAAGAATATCTTTGGTCCGGTGGGCATGAAGGAATCGCGCCTGGGTGTCGATACGATGATCCTGCCGCATCGTGCCGTGGGCTACGAGTTGAAGGATGGTGTACTTGCTCGCGCTGGTTACACGAGCACAAGCGTTTCGTTCGCAGCCGGCGCAATTCACTCCAAGACGCACGATCTTTTGAAGTGGGAGAACGCATTGTTCGGGGGAAAGGTGTTATCTCCAGCGTCGCTTACGAAGATGACGACTCCGGTGAAAGCGCTCCACGGTATGGGCGTTGTAATGGGTGAGGTTGCAGGGCATAAGACCGTGATGCACTCGGGAAGCGTCTATGGTTTCAATAACTACATGACTTACTTCCCGGCGGAAGATATCAAGGTTATCGTTTTGGGAAATGAGAGTGGCAAGGCTCCGGACCGGATTATGGAAGAGCTTTCGAAGTTAGCTTTGCAGTAAGTGGTCGATGTTACTCGCTGTCTACCAGAAAATCTAAAAGCAGATTCCTCCGCTTCGCTACTGAATAACAAAAAGACATAGAAAAGGGCAGCCGATCTTCGGCTGCCCTTAGTTGTTCTTCACGTTACAGGTTATGCAGGAACGGCTTCTGCGGACTTGACCTTCACCGGCGTGAGCCAGTTATGGCGATCCGCTTTCTTGCCCTGCACGAGGGCGAAGAACTCATCATGCAGAGCTTTCGTGATGGGCCCCATGGTGCCATCGCCCACAAGAATGCGATCGACGGAGCGCAGGTGGGTGACCTCTGCGGCAGTGCCGGTGAAGAAGGCTTCGTCGCAGATGTAGAGCATCTCCCGGGGAAGCGCCTGTTCTACAACAGGGATCTTGAGCTCCTGCGCAAGCGTGATGATGGACGCGCGCGTGATGCCGTTGAGCACCGAGTTTGCGAGTGGAGTGGTGTACAGCACGCCACCGCGCACGAGGAAGAGGTTTTCGCCAGAGCCTTCCGAAAGGTACCCATTCACATCCAGCCCAATGCCTTCGGAGTAGCCATTGATCTCTGCTTCCATACGGATGAGCTGCGAGTTCATGTAGTTCGCGCCAGCCTTCGCGAGCGAGGGCATGGTGTTAGGAGCGAGGCGGCTCCAGCTGGAAACGCAGACATCGGCGCCGGCGTTGCCCGGAACGTACTTACCCCAGGGGAAGTTCGCAATATAGATCTCCATGGGCGAACGCAGTGGATTGACGCCCATCTCGCCGTATCCGCGGAAGGCGATAGGGCGAATGTAACAAGGCGCGATGCCGTTGGCTTCTACTACCTGAACCACTGCTTCGCAGAGCTGGTCCACGGTGTAATCGATAGGCATGCGGTAGATCTTTGCGGAATCCAGAAAGCGCTGCATGTGCTCGGGCAGGCGAAAGACGCCAGCCGCTTCGCCCTGTCCGTACGTGCGAATGCCTTCAAAGATGGAAGAACCATAGTGGACGACATGGCTCATGACGTGGATCTGTGCCTTTTCCCAGGGAATAAGTGTTCCGTTGTGCCAGATTTTCTCAGTCGTCTCTATTGCCATAGCTTTCTCCGAACCGATCGCTGGATGCGAGTAATTGCCAGTATATCCGCCTAACGAAGCAGATATCCGGTAAGTGCGAAGGCTAAACCGGCAGTACCGATGGCCAAACCCAGGAGCCAATAGATCCTCTGCCGGGTAAGGAGGGTGATGGAAGACAAAACGACCGCAATCTGCAAAAGAGCCTCTCCGGCGTCGAAGCGGGAGGCTCTGTACTCGGCGAGTTCGACCTTTTCCTCTAGCCGGTGAGCGCGCTCTTCGCTCTCCTTTAGATCGTTGTCCCATTTGGCGGTGTGCGCTTTGTAAGCTGCCTCGTCTTTCAATGCGGTGGGATTGGCCGGGGCCATCACGGAGAGAAGGTCGGATGCCAGGTTGATCTGGTTCTGGCGCACCTTTTTTGCCTGATAAAGGCCCCATTCATCGGTTGAGCGGGCCTGGGCGAGGATGGCTTCGGTATGAGACCGGTGGCTCATGACGGTAACGAGTGCTACAAGTACTGCCAGTACGCTAATCGAAAAAGAGACGGGATAAAGGTGCGATTCGCGTCCCTTCTCCTGCTCTTCGACAAATTCGTGAATTTCGTTCGCTTCCATCTTTCCCCTTATTTCACGCGGTATTTCGCTACCACGTGGAGTTATTGTAGGGAGTTTCTCCACCGGTTTTCCACGCCACACGTTTGCGGGATCGTGGATCCTTCGTTACTCTCAGAAAGGTTCAGGGAGTGAGTTGCTTCGAACTGAGGCTCCGATCAAGAGACGGTGCTCAGGGGTTGCAAGAAACGAAATGATCCTGTAGAGTCAAGAAGTTGCAGAAACAAAAGGTTGCCTGCTGAAACATGAAGTTGCAGAAAACAAAATGTTCCTGTAGAGTTGAAAAGTTGCAGAAAACAAGAACTGGCCTGCTGAAACATGAAGTTGCAGAAAACAGAATGTTCCTGTAGAATCAAGAAGTTGAAGAAATAAGAAGTAAGCGCTTCACGCTTGCAGTCAGCCAGTAAGAATGGTGACAACGGACAGGGCCTCAGAGAGGCATCCGGCAAGTTGATGGAGCCGCAGTCCAAGCGTTTGTTGCGGCGAGCTACGGCAGCCGAATCCAAACCCAAGCCACTGCTCTACAATAGAGGCCTAGAGCCTCGGAGTTGCTGCTTTTATGGCAGTCAACTTTAGAGATGATTGAGATTTTGTGCGCTGTTCGCAAGCTTCCGATGAGTGTTTCGGGTTTGCCTGGTTCTTCCGGCTGATCTTCTCCCTGACGGGTTGAAAAGAAGATGAGCAAGGCGGTTGACAAAGGCAAGCGGAAACGATATCATTAGAAAGTTCGCGCAAAACGTCGCTGACAAGTAGTCGGGCCAAACGATACTGGGTAAGGTATCAGGCAGATGAAGAAGGTCAGCACCAAGACGAAAACAGCGCCATCAAGTTCGAGGACACTCTACAGCAGGCTTTGCCTCTTAGATGTCCTTGATCCAAAGCAGACGGCTCAGGCCGATCTGGCGAGGATCTTTGACAACATAGTTGAACGTGCTAGTCGTGAGATGAAGTAGACCTTTGGTTTAGTCATTCTCACTAGTTTTAAACCTGTCGGCCTTTCGAGCGCTGACAGGCGCTTGACTCTTACGACCTCCGTCGTAAGGCAAGCAACCAGAATTCAAACGAGAGTTTGATCCTGGCTCAGAATCAACGCTGGCGGCGTGCCTAACACATGCAAGTCGCACGAGAAAGGGACTTCGGTCCTGAGTAAAGTGGCGTACGGGTGAGTAACACGTGACTAACCTACCTCCGAGTGGGGAATAACCTAGGGAAACCTGGGCTAATACCGCATAACACTTACGAGTCAAAGCAGTAATGCGCTTGGAGAGGGGGTCGCGGCAGATTAGCTAGTTGGCGGGGTAATGGCCCACCAAGGCAATGATCTGTATCCGGCCTGAGAGGGCGCACGGACACACTGGAACTGAAACACGGTCCAGACTCCTACGGGAGGCAGCAGTGGGGAATTTTGCGCAATGGGGGAAACCCTGACGCAGCAACGCCGCGTGGAGGATGAAGTATCTTGGTACGTAAACTCCTTTCGATGGGGAAGATAATGACGGTACCCATAGAAGAAGCCCCGGCTAACTTCGTGCCAGCAGCCGCGGTAATACGAGGGGGGCAAGCGTTGTTCGGATTTATTGGGCGTAAAGGGTGCGTAGGCGGTTTGGCAAGTTTGGTGTGAAATCTTCGGGCTCAACTCGAAGTCTGCATCAAAAACTGCCGGGCTTGAGTATGGGAGAGGTGAGTGGAATTTCCGGTGTAGCGGTGAAATGCGTAGATATCGGAAGGAACACCTGTGGCGAAAGCGGCTCACTGGACCATAACTGACGCTGAGGCACGAAAGCTAGGGGAGCAAACAGGATTAGATACCCTGGTAGTCCTAGCCCTAAACGATGATTGCTTGGTGTGGCAGGTACCCAATCCTGCCGTGCCGAAGCTAACGCGATAAGCAATCCGCCTGGGGAGTACGGTCGCAAGGCTGAAACTCAAAGGAATTGACGGGGGCCCGCACAAGCGGTGGAGCATGTGGTTTAATTCGACGCAACGCGAAGAACCTTACCTGGGCTCGAAATGTAGTGGAATCCGGCAGAAACGTCGGCGTCTAGCAATAGACTGCTATATAGGTGCTGCATGGCTGTCGTCAGCTCGTGTCGTGAGATGTTGGGTTAAGTCCCGCAACGAGCGCAACCCTTATCTCCAGTTGCTACCATTTAGTTGAGCACTCTGGCGAGACCGCTTCGGATAACGGAGAGGAAGGCGGGGATGACGTCAAGTCCTCATGGCCTTTATGTCCAGGGCTACACACGTGCTACAATGGCCGGTACAAACCGCTGCGAACCCGCGAGGGGGAGCCAATCGGAAAAAGCCGGCCTCAGTTCGGATTGGAGTCTGCAACTCGACTCCATGAAGCTGGAATCGCTAGTAATCGCAGATCAGAACGCTGCGGTGAATACGTTCCCGGGCCTTGTACACACCGCCCGTCACATCACGAAAGTGGGTTGCACTAGAAGTCGGTGCGCTAACCGCAAGGGAGCAGCCGCCCAAGGTGTAATTCATGATTGGGGTGAAGTCGTAACAAGGTAGCCGTAGGAGAACCTGCGGCTGGATCACCTCCTTTCTAAAAGAGAACGCTCTGGCACATGACCACGTCCCGTGTATGACGGGCAGCTTCGGCTGAGTGAATCATGAGTTGTCGGAAACCTTCCAGTCTAAGCCTTCGGGTGGATGCTGGAGGAGCCTGAACTAGACCTTCTTTTAGTCTCTTCAATCATTACGATGATCAGATCCGGCGTAGCCGGTTCGCACGTTCAACTGTGTCCTCGAAAACTTTCGAGAGCTCAACGAGCTCCACAAGATCAGCGAGGGCTTGAGATGTTGTAAGATGTCTCAAGCCATCTAGCTGGGCCTGTAGCTCAGTTGGCTAGAGCGCACCCCTGATAAGGGTGAGGTCGGTAGTTCGAGTCTACCCAGGCCCACCAATGCGCTCGTTATGTGCTTTATCATGGGGCTGTAGCTCAGTTGGGAGAGCGCCTGCTTTGCAAGCAGGATGTCATCGGTTCGATCCCGGTCAGCTCCACCATTATCTGCTCTCGAAGGAAAAGTTACTGAATGAGGTTGAGCTTCTGGATGATTTCAGGCGCTGAGCCTTGAGCGGCAACTTAGCTCATGCCACCACAAGGTGGACGCGTTACAAAGCGCGTTGAGGATTTTTGACAACTGAATAGATTGGGTAAATGTAACTACAAGGCTGAGCCTTCAAAGCATGGGTAATTTCCTTGCGATGAAGATTTAGTGTTGAGTGTCTTTAGAATATTCAGTCAGGCGTGGATGTATCGGGTGTGTTCCGATGCGTGAAGCGATCTGACACGGCGGACTATATAAATTATCAAAACGTAGATTATGAGGCGCTTTGGTCAGCGATGACCTCTGCGTGCGAGTAAATTCTATGGTCAAGCTACTAAGGGCGCACGGTGGATGCCTTGGCAGAAACAGGCGATGAAGGACGTGGCAAGCTGCGATAAGCTTCGGGAAGCCGCACACAGGCGTTGATCCGGAGATTTCCGAATGGGGAAACCCACCCAGGTAAAACCTGGGTATGTCCTACTGAATACATAGGTAGGAACAAGCGAACGGAGGGAAGTGAACCATCTCAGTACCTCCAGGAGAAGAAAGAAACCTCGATTCCGAAAGTAGTGGCGAGCGAAATCGGATGAGCCCAAACCCGTCGCATTACGGTGCAACGGGGGTTGTAGGGCCTGCAACAGTAGAGTTACCAATCTGGTCGATAGTCGAACTCTCTGGAAAGGGAGATCATAGAGCGTGACAATCGCGTAGACGAAATTGATCCAGACTCGAAGCAGGTACCTGAGTAAGGCGGGGCACGAGAAACCCTGCTTGAATCCACGGGGACCATCCCGTAAGGCTAAATACTCGTTTCTGACCGATAGTGAACCAGTACCGTGAGGGAAAGGCGAAAAGCACCCCATTGAGGGGAGTGAAAAGTACCTGAAACCGTGTGCCTACAAGCAGTGGGAGGACTATGCCCGTAAGGGAATGTCTGACCGCGTGCCTATTGCATAATGAGCCGGCTAGTTATTCTTGTCAGCAAGGTTAAGCGTGAGCGAGCCGCAGCGAAAGCGAGTCTGAATAGGGCGTTCAGTTGGCAGGAATAGACGCGAAGCGGGATGATCTACCCTTGGCCAGGTTGAAGATGGGGTAACACCCATTGGAGGACCGAACCGGTGTTTGTTGAAAAAAGCTCGGATGAGCTGAGGGTAGGGGTGAAAGGCTAATCAAATTCCGTGATAGCTCGTTCTCTCCGAAATAGCTTTAGGGCTAGCCTCGGGTGATTTGGATTGGTGGTAGAGACATGATTGGACTAGGGGGCTTTCCGGCTTACTGAATCCAGCCAAACTTCGAATGCCAATCACAACCAGCCCGGGAGTCAGACTGTGGGGGCTAAGCTTCACAGTCGAGAGGAAAACAGTCCAGACCGCCTGCTAAGGTCCCCAAATTATAGTTAAGTGGGAAAGGAAGTCGGAACGCTCAGACAGCCAGGAGGTTGGCTTAGAAGCAGCCATCCTTTAAAGAAAGCGTAATAGCTCACTGGTCAAGCGGTCCGGTGCCGACAATACAACGGGGCTAAAACTATATACCGAAGCAGCGGATGCACACTTTGAGTGTGCGTGGTAGGAGAGCATTCTCGCGACGACGAAGGTAGACTGAGAAGACTACTGGAGTTTCGAGAAGAGACCCTGCCGGCATAAGTAGCGATAATGAAGGTGAGAACCCTTCACGCCGAAAGTCTAAGGTTTCCTGAGGAAGGTTAATCCGCTCAGGGTTAGGCGGTCCCTAAGCTGAGGCCGAAAGGCGTAAGCGATGGATATCCGGTTAATATTCCGGACCTCCCAATACTCCGTTATTACGATGGGGTGACGCAGAAGGATAAGCAGGCCCTCCTATGGCTATGGGGGTTGATGCACGTAAGCTGGTCTCGATAGGCAAATCCGTTGAGGCTTAACAGTGAGGTGCAAAACAGTAAGGCGTATGCCTGAAAGCTGCTGAGTTCACGCTGCCAAGAAAAACCTCTAAGGAGGAGAATTGGGAACCGTACCACAAACCGACACAGGTAGACGAGGAGAATATCCAAAGGCGCTCGAGTGAAAGCTTGTTAAGGAACTCGGCAAATTAGACCCGTAACTTCGGGAGAAGGGTCGCCACGTTAGGGTTTATAGCCCGAGGTGGCCGCAGTGAAACGCGAACGGCGACTGTTTAACAAAAACACAGGTCTCTGCAAAGTCTAAAACGACGTATAGGGGCTGACTCCTGCCCGGTGCCTGAAGGTTAAAAGGAGGGGTTAGACGCAAGTCGAAGCTCTGAATTGAAGCCCAGGTGAACGGCGGCCGTAACTATAACGGTCCTAAGGTAGCGAAATTCCTTGTCGGGTAAGTTCCGACCTGCACGAATGGAGTAACGATCGTTCGACTGTCTTAACGAGTTGCTCGGCGAACTTGTAGTACCGGTGAAGATGCCGGTTACCCGCAGCTAGACGAAAAGACCCCGTGCACCTTTACTATACTTTTACTATGGTTTACGGCAATTGCTGCGCAGGATAGGTGGGAGGCTTTGATACCAGGATTTCGGTTTTGGTGGAGCCAACGGTGAGATACCACCCTGCGATTGTTGTGATCCTAACCTGCTCCCATTATCTGGGAGAGGGACATAGTAAGACGGGTAGTTTGACTGGGGCGGTCGCCTCCTAAATTGTAACGGAGGCGCGCGAAGCTACACTCAGGTCGTTTGGAAATCGACCGTCGAGTGCAAAGGCATAAGTGTGGTTAACTGCGAGACCTACAAGTCGAGCAGATGCGAAAGCAGGCCTTAGTGATCCGGTGGTTCTGTATGGAAGGGCCATCGCTCAACGGATAAAAGGTACGCCGGGGATAACAGGCTGATCGAAGCCAAGAGTTCATATCGACGCTTCGGTTTGGCACCTCGATGTCGGCTCATCGCATCCTGGAGCTGTAGAAGGTTCCAAGGGTTAGGCTGTTCGCCTATTAAAGCGGTACGTGAGCTGGGTTCAGAACGTCGCGAGACAGTTCGGTCTCTATCTGCTGTGGGCGTAGGAGATTTGAAGGGGGCTGTCCTTAGTACGAGAGGACCGGGATGGACGAACCTCTTGTGTTCCAGTTGTCTTGCCAAAGGCACGGCTGGGTAGCGAAGTTCGGTTATGATAACCGCTGAATGCATATAAGCGGGAAGCATGCCCTAAGATGAGATCTCCCAACCCAAAAGGGAAATGAAGGGCCCTGGAAGACCACCAGGTTGATAGGCTGGATGTGGAAGCGCAGTAATGCGTGTAGCTTACCAGTACTAATCGCCCGTTCGGCTTGTCCATAGAATTTACTCTGCGCAGATGTCTTATATAGTCTGTTCGAAGAGATTCTCGACACAAGCCATGTAGTTACTAATAGAACAAACAGGAAATACCTCTAGCCCAATCTATTCAGTCGTGAAAGATCGCAACGCGATCGTTCGACAATTTGCCGGTGAAAATACCGCGAGGGCCACACCCGTTCCCATCCCGAACACGGAAGTTAAGTCTCGCTGGGCCGATGGTACTGCACGGGTGACTGTGTGGGAGATTAGGTGGTCGCCGGCATTATTTCAAAAGCAAAGCCCACTCTTCGGAGTGGGCTTTGTTGCGTTTGGAGTTCGTCAAGCAAGACCGCATCTACAATAAAACGGATGAGTGTTCATGTCGAAAGATTCACCGGTCGTGTAACGGAGTACGCGCGGTTTCGCGAGCGCTACGAAGCTTCTATCATTCTGCCTCTCCTTAAGGAATGGTGCGGCCTGTTACCGGAGTGGACTATTGCCGACATCGCCGCCGGAACTGGTATGTTGAGCGATGTCTTCCTGGCCAATGGCAATCGAGTCATCGCGGTAGAGCCCAATGCGGAGATGCGCGAAGTCTGTACCCAACTGCATGAGGGCGCTCCGCATTTGGCGATCGTGAACGGAACAGCCGAGGTGAACGGTCTTCCGGATGCCTCCGTCCAGATGGTGGCTGTGGGACGCGCTCTGCACTGGTTCGATCTCGATGCCGCTATGCGGGAGTTCCGGAGGGTGCTGAAACCGGGTGGTTGGGTGGCGGTGATCGCGTTCGGGCGGATGGACACGGGGACCCAGGAGAACATCGCCTACGAGAATTTATTTCGCCCTTATGCCGGGGGCAAAGACGGGACACGTGCAAGCTACGCGGTCTACCGGCAGCTCGAAGAGGTATTTGCGGAGGGAGAGTTTCACCAGGCGGAGATTCCGGGTGTGATGGAGCTGGGTTGGGTGGAGTTGCGGGGCCTTACTCTATCTCTTTCTCATAGCCCTCTGCCTGAATCAGCGGAGTTCGGTCGGTTTGAGATTGAACTGCGGCGATTCTTCGACCAATATGAGAGGAACGGCAAGGTAACTCTGGCCACGAGATATTGGATTAACGCGGGGCGATTCGGAGCCCCGACGTCAGAAGCATCGGATGACGCCTCTTGAGTGCCGAGGCCTTTGAGATCCGCCGGGCGGATTCTGCCGATATCCCGCAACTGCGAAAGCTGATCGAGTTATCCGTGCGCCGTCTGCAGAAGAACGATTACAGCAGCGCACAGATCGAGGGCGCCCTGGGCCATGCGCTTGGCCTGGATACGCAGCTGGTTGAAGATGGAACGTATTTCGTGGCGACGCCTGTCGCGGAACCAGAACGAATCGTGGCCTCCGGCGGCTGGAGCTATCGCAGAACACTCTTTGGCAGCGATCATGCACCGAATCGCGAGCTGACTTTGCTCGACCCTTCAACCGAACCGGCGAAGATCCGGGCGATCTTCGTTCATCCGCATTGGTCGCGCCGTGGACTAGGTACTCTGATCCTGAAGCATTGTGAGGATTCGGCTTACGCAGCCGGTTTTCGAAGGCTCGAGATGGGGTCGACTTTGACCGGAGTGCCTCTGTATTCCCTTAGGGGATATCTTCCGCAAAAGAGAGTGGAGGTTGCGCTTCCGAACGGAGAGACGCTCCCCATTGTTCACATGACGAAGACGCTGGATCTCTTAGGCAAAGAGGATTAGTGCGTGAGCGCTCAAGCAGAAGTGAGAGGTCTCCAGGCTATGGCTGAATGGTTGGCCCGCATTGATGATGATGAACTGTGCGGGCCATAACCGAGAGATGCAATGCTCATGACGATGCCCACATTGTTTACTTGAAGAGCTTCAGATCGACGAAAGTGCCCATCGCTGCGTATCCGACGTCGGACGGATGAAGGTGATCGCCGTGATCGTACTTCGGAAGAAACTGGTCCGGGTGTGCAGGATCCTGGGTCGCCTTGTCGAAGTCGATCACAGCGTCAAAGCTGCCCTGGGTGCGGATGAAGGCGTTTACCTGCTGTCGCATCGCTTCTCCAGCAGGGGAGGCGTATTTCGCGCCGATGAAGGGCGTTAAAGTTGCGCCGATGACGCGGATGTTGCGGGCACGGGCACGCATGACGATCTCTTTCATGCCGTTGATGATGGCTTCCGCAGTGACCTCGTCGCCAGGTCGAAGCGGCTGGACAGTGCGACCGATGTCGTTGATGCCTTCCAGCAGGACGAGGAACTTGACGCCCGGGGCTGCAAGGACATCGCGATCGAGACGGCTCAGAGCGCGGGGTCCGGTGCCTTCGTGAAGGATGCGGTTGCCGCTGATGCCTTCATTCAGGATGGAGAGCCTCTTTGTTTTTTTATTTGAGGCGAGACGTGCGGCCAGAACGTCGGGCCAGCGGCGGTTCGCGCCGACGGTGGAGGCGGTACCGTCCGTAATCGAGTCTCCGAGCGTCACAATCGCGGCCGATTTCTTTTCAGCATTTACCTGTACGTCTTTGAGGAAGTACCAGGAGGTGTTGGTCTTTGGATTTTCCAGGACTTCATCCGTCGCGTGGTTGCCGGGGGCGAAGAAGGTCGTCTCTACGGCGAGCGGGTGATAGGTCACCGTGGCGAGGGCCTGCGTCGGTACGACGATGCTGATGACGAGATCGGAGAAGATCGGCAGCGTCAGCTTCACCGGATCGCTGGCGAGGAACTGACCGGTTGGGATCGTTGTAGCATTCTGGCCACTGAAGGTGAGAACGTGATCCGTAGCCGGAAGGATCTTGCTGCCTGCTGAGAGAAATGCGACGTGTACCGAAGAGATATTCAGCGGAGCGGTACCAAATTCGTTGGTCAGGGTCAGACGCATGGTGTTTCCGCCCTGAGAGATATGCACGACCTCGCGTACTGTCGTCTCAGCCTCACCCAGCTTGAGGGTATCGCTGATCTTCGCGTCCCCACGCAGCGGCGACGTGGCCCAGGTACCGACCCAGCGGGTCTCGGCGTGCGTGATGGAAGCGGCAAACAGAAGAAGGAGGACTGGGATGCGTCGCATGAAGATGTCTGTTACCTCGACTGATGTTGGTAAAGCCTAGAGAGTCTGACGGTTTGATCTTACTGAAAGTAAGATACCTGCGCTTATGAATCGGAGGGTTTCCTGCCTGAGGAGTATTCTGAGTTTGCAATCAATTCGTGGAGGGAACAAAGATGAATTTCGGTATGCGTTTAGCAGCGGTAGCAACGGCGATGACGCTGGCGGTGGCGCCTGCGGTCGCCCAGAAGAAGTCAGTAAAAGTCATGCTGAAGGATCCGCAGGGCAAAGACGCTGGCACGGTCACCTTCAAGCAGGTCAAAAAAGGCGTAAAGGTCGACGTCAAACTCGAAAATCTTCCGATCGGCGACCACGCCGTTCATGTGCACGCTGTCGGCAAGTGCGAAGCTCCCGATTTCAAAACGGCAGGCGGTCACTTTAACCCCACTATGAAGCACCACGGATTTTCAAGCACCGAAGGCCATCACGATGGCGATTTTCCTGAGAGCGTAACGGTAGGCGAAAATCACCGTGGCGAGAAGACGTTTGTGGCGGATTACCTCTCGATGGATCCAGCCGCGCCGAACTCGATCTTCGCGAATGGCGGGACCTCGGTCGTCGTACACGAGAAGAAAGATGACCAGATGACGGACCCGGCGGGAGCTTCGGGAAACCGGATCGCCTGCGGTGTTGTGCCTGCCGCGTAAGTGGTTACGGCTTTCTTGGGAACTATGTAAAAGCAGATCCCTTCACTTCGTTACGGGATGACAAATAGGTGCGGGTGACTCGAAGGCGCAGCTGCTGGCTGCGCCTTCGCTGTTTCTGTCAGGGAACTGCGCCGTAAGACATTGCGTATAGAGATGCATGGGCGTTCTGCACATGTCGATGGCTTCGCTGGTACCAGATACGCCCCGGCTCGCGCGCTTTCCTGAGAATTCTGTTCCGCGGCCGAAGGTGAAGATCACGCCGATGGCGCAAATCGGCGATACACTTCCTGTTACAGCGGGTGGCTCCATGCACGGTGGTCGCGGTCCGACCATGGGTGGCCAGCGCGCGGAGAGACCTTTGGAGAAGACGGCGGAACAACTGGAGTTGGAGCGGCTCGTCGTCGCATGCGCGCAGGGAGACTCTTCGGCATGGCAGAAGCTGGTCATCTCTCAGCATCGCCGCGTTTACGGGATCTGCTACCGCTTCACCGGATCTGCTACTGACGCCGAGGATCTTACACAGGACGTGTTCCTGAAGGTCTACCGGAATCTGGATAGTTTCGACGCGACGAAGGGCGGGTTTACGACCTGGCTTACGACGCTCACGCGTAACCTTCTCGTCGACCACTTCCGTCGTACGCGGCAGGAGCGGGCGACGGATTCTATCGATGCCAGCATGGACGGCGAAGACGATGGACCAACGATGGCCGACCGTCTCAGCGATCCACGCCGCAGCCAGTACGACCAGGTTGCGCAAAAAGAGATGCGTGCGCGCATCCAACATGGTTTGAAGCAGATGTCTCCGGAGCTGCGCGAAGCGGTGATTCTTCGCGATCTGGAAGACATGGATTACAAAGAGATTTCCGCTGTCCTGAACGTTCCGGAGGGCACGGTGAAAAGCCGTATCAGCCGCGGGCGCGCGGAACTTGCAAGGCTTTTAGGACGTATAGAAGGGCAGGTGGTTTAGATGGCCGACAAAACACAATTCGGCGGGCAGCAGAGAGGCAGTACAGAGGGTTTGACGTGCGCAAACTGCGAGCGGCTCCTCATGGATGCTCTGGATGGAACGCTTACGGCGGAGGAGCAGGCGGCGTTTGATCTGCACCTGATTCATTGCTCCGCGTGTACGAGCAGGATGGCAGATGCGCGCCGTGGCGCTGCCTGGATGGAGATGCTGAAGGACGCCCCACCTGAACCGCCGGACTCGCTCGTCAACCGTATCCTGGCGCAGACCTCGGGAATGAATCCTGGTCTGGCAGTCACCGGTGCTCCGGTGCAGACGACGCCCATGTCGGGAAAGGTTCTCCCATTCCGTCCCCGCTTCGCCGTGGGCGCGCAGAACTTCGTGCGTATGGCGATGCAGCCTCGCCTGGCCATGACCGCAGCGATGGCGTTCTTCTCTGTCGCGCTTACTCTGAATCTGGTGGGTGTTCAGATCACGAAGGTTCGTCTCGCGGACCTGAAACCATCGAGCCTCCGCCGCAGCTTCTATCAGACCAATGCTCATGTGGTTCGCTACTACGACAACCTGCGTGTGGTGTATGAGCTGGAGTCTCGCGTGCGCGATCTGCAGCGGGACAGTGATCGAGAGAATCAGCACCGCCGGACAGAAGAACCTGCACCTGCACCGGAGACAAAGAAACCCGCAGGCGGCGGCTCCAGTCGTCGCATCCCCGCTGCGAAGTTTACGACGGTTGCAATGAAGGCAGATCGGGCCAGAAATTTTGATGGAAATGCAGGAACATTCGTGCGGAAAAACGTTCGGATGACGGGGGTGTCGGCATGAACTACGAAGAGCAGAAGTTCAATCACCAGGATCCAATCGACCCCAAGGCCAGTCAGTCGGGCTATGTTCCACCGGTAGGGTATCCAGGAGGCGTCATTCCTCCGCCCGTTCCTCCCACAACGCCGAATCCCGGGCTCGCCGCTCTGCTTGGCTTCATCCCCGGTGTTGGCGCAATGTATAACGGCCAGTTGGTCAAAGGGCTCGTGCATATCGGGATCTTCGCGGTACTGGTATCGCTGTCTTCCGACGTCAACGGAGTCTTCGGTCTCTTCGTTGCTGGCTGGATCTTTTATCAGGTGATCGAGGCCTATCAGACCGCCGTGGCGCGGCGCAACGGTATGCCCTTGCCCAATCCGTTTGGCTTGAACGACCTTGGCGATCGCATCGGCTTTGGCCCCGGACAGAGCTGGCCTGGAGCAGGGCCGCAAGTACCTCCTTACACGCCGCCGTATGCGCCTCCTTACACGCCCCCCGGCAACGTTCCTCCTGGCTACACCGCTCCCGGCTATGTCCCTCCGGGATATGTGCCGCCCGTCGCTCCCGGATACGTTCCCCCGGCGAACCCTTACAGCGCGGACCCGGCCTACGGAGCGTCCCCCTATACCCCGCCGCCACCGCCGCCACCGCCGCCGGAGTACGGATACGCTCCTCCAGTGGTTCCTCCCGTCATTCCGCCGCCGGATGCGAACAGCTTCGCATCACGCTTTCCTACAGGCGCCATCTGGATGATCGGTCTGGGTCTGTTCTTCCTGGTGACGCATACCCATGGTGTGTACGTCGTCCGCGGATCGTTCTTCCTTCCGCTGCTCTTTATCGCCCTGGGCGTCTGGATGTTTGTGCAGCGAAGCGGCATTCTTCGCATGGCGAACGATGGCTCCGCCGCGTATCGATGGAACCTGCTGCTCGCGGCTCGGCGTTCGGGCTGGCTGATTCTCATCGGTGTCATCTTTCTTCTGCAGAGTCTCCACATTGTTCGCTGGGGAAGTGTGTGGCCACTGTTTTTGATCTATCTGGGACTGTGGGCGATTGCCGAGCGGTTTATGGCGCAGCAGATGGCGGCTGAGAGCTATGCTGCTTCGGCTCCCATCGTGCCTCCGGTGCCGCCAAGTGGAACCTCAATCGTCCCATCGCCAGAGTTTCGCGATCCTGGCGCTGAAGCTCAAGATGACCGCAACGGGGAAGGACGATAGCCATGGCCACGCCTCCTTACAATCCGAATATTCCTCCGCCAAACGATCCTCGTAACGATCCGCGCTGGCAGCGTGCGCAGAACAAGGCATGGCAGGCGCAGGCACGCGCCAACCGCGACGCCTGGAGAGCCCAGGCTCGCGCTCAGAAAGACCAGTGGCGCGCCTACCGTCGCAGCCTTCGCCGCACCTCGCTTGTGGGGCCTCTGCTCCTCGTTGCGATCGGCGTGGTCTTCCTCCTGGTGCACAGCGGCCGCGTCTCTGTACCGAACCTGGCCAGTTGGTATGCGGATTGGTGGCCGGGCATCCTGATCGTCATTGGCCTCTTCATGTTTGCGGAGTGGGGCATTGCGCGGGCGAGACGGGCGTCGGATGCTCCTCCCCTTCGCTATCAACTCGGTGCCGGCTTTGGCTTTGTTGTGTTTTTGCTGATCGCAGCGGGCATTGCGACGAGTGCCGCCAAAGAACACAGCTTCGACTTCGGCGACATGAAGATGAACGGCGAAGACTGGGACCACTTTGCCGGATCGAAGCATGAAAATGATCCCGCGCCCATCGTCCACGCACTCGCTGCAGGAAGCATGGTCACGATCGATAACGCGCGCGGCGATGTGACCGTGACGGGTTTGAGCGATGATGGGAAGCTCCACCTGACGGCGCATAACGAGGTCTACAGTCGGGATGATGACGATGCGCAGGAGAAGCTGAAGCAGCTTGAAGCGCGCATCGTGACCACCGGCGGCACGATGTCGATCACCATCCCGACCATCGACAGCGGACACTCGGATATCACGGCGCAGGTTCCTGCGGGGACGCAGATTACAGTCAACGCCAATCGTGGCGACGTGCACGTGAGCAACATCAAAGCGAACGTCACGGTGACGGCGAACCACGGCGATATCGAGTTGAAGGGAATCACCGGTGCGGTGATTGCGCACATCAATCAGAACTCCTCCTCGCTGGTCGTCGCCAGTGTTACGGGACCGGTTTCCGTGGAAGGCCGGGGCGATGAGATCAACCTCTCCGACATTGCAGGCAAGGTGGATGTAAAGGCTGACTTCTTCGGCGGCGGACACATGCAGCATATTCGCGATGCCGTGATGTTCCAGAGCAGCAAAATCACCTTCTCGCTGGCGCGCCTGGACGGCGAGGTCAATATCGATGGCACGGACGACTTCAACGTGCAGCAGGCCGTCGGTCCAGTCGCTGTAGACACCAAGAACCGCAATGTCACGCTGACGCGGGTCTCCGGTGATGTCACCGTACAGAATAAAAATGGTGAAGTGCAGATCGGGGCTGCCGCTCCGCTG
>Ga0247783_1000155_pt1 | contig 19884 bp, 19 predicted proteins | sample UWRJL064202C5_FD_179911 | JGI IMG/M metagenome (GOLD analysis project Ga0247783, IMG submission 179911) | Plant litter microbial communities from Arlington Agricultural Research Station in Wisconsin, United States - UWRJ-L064-202C-5 | ecosystem: Environmental > Terrestrial > Plant litter >...
TCGAACGAGGGGTTCTCGGTCGTCGCGCCGACGAACACGAACAGGCCGGACTCCACGTGCGGCAGGAACGCGTCCTGCTGGCTCTTGTTGAAGCGATGGACCTCGTCGACGAAGACGAGCGTCTGCCGGCCCGACTGCGCGCGCGTGAGTTCGGCGCGCGCGACCGCGTCGCGGATGTCCTTGACGCCCGCGAGCACGGCCGACAACGCGATGAAGTCCGCGTCGAACGCGTCGGCCATGAGACGCGCGAGCGTCGTCTTGCCGACGCCCGGCGGTCCCCACAGGATCATCGAGTGCGGACGATGCGATTCGAAGGCGACGCGGATCGGCTTGCCGGGCCCGAGCAGTTGCGGCTGGCCGATGACCTCGTCGAGCGTGCGCGGACGCAGGCGCTCGGCGAGCGGAATCTGCTCCGGCGCGGCAGCCGACCGCGCGCGGCCCTTACGCGCAGGCGGCGGCGGCTGGTCGGCGAAGAGGTCGTCGTTCGGCAAGACTGCTCCTAGCGTGCGGTCGCGTGCCACGGCCGTCCGTTCATCTCCAGCGAGACCGCCAACGAGGCGACTTTCGGGAGCTTCTTGACGAGGCGACGACGCAACCACGCATCGTAATTGCTCGCGGCCCGCAACGCGATCGCCCCGTCGGCGGTCCCGTCGAACAGCGACGGAATGCGCGCACGTTGCACGACCGCGTCGGTCAACTTGCCGAGTTCTTCCTGCAGATCGCCGAGCACGTCGACATACGCTTCGTCGTCGAAGAGGCCGGCGAAGAACTCGAGTCCGTAGCGCAGCCGCTTGATCTCGATGCGGAGGCGATGCCGGGTCTCGTCGTCGAGCGACGCGATGCGCCGCGCGAGCGCGAGCACACGATCTTCCTGTGCGTCGAGCCACTCGCGCGCCAGGTCCTCGACCGGCAGGGCCGCACGGTCGCGACGAAGCAGCGAGAGGCGCTCGCGTTCGACGACGAGTGCCGCGAAGCCGGGCGCCGGCGAGGCGAGCGCGTCGGCGAGCACGTGCTGGGCGACGGCCCGCTGCCCGTCGGCGCGCGCGTGCATCGCGGCCATGTCGTCCGCGTCGAGATACAGGCGTTCGTCGCCGACCCCGTCGATCGCCGGCGTCGGGTCCGCCGGCGCCTCGTCCCCCATGCGTCCGACGATGTCCGGCAGCGATCCCATGAAGACGTCCCAGTCGCGCACGCCGCCGAGCATGCGGCCGACCTCCCGCCAGGCATCGTCGATCCGTCGGACGCGTCGCTTGCCGAGCACGCGGCCGAACACGTGTGTCGCGCTGCGCAGCTTGCGGACCGCGACGCGCGCCTGGTGCACGAATTCGGGATCGACGGCGCCGATGAGCCCGGTCGCGGTCGTGTCGACGTCCGTCGCGTCGATGAGCGCGTGCAGGTTCTCGATGGCGACCCGCGCGCAGGCGGAGATGACGGCGAGCGCGTGCGCCGTCGCGTCGGCGTCGGCGGCGGTCACCGGCAGCACGACCCGGGCGGGCTCGCGCGCCCGGCCTGCGACGAGCCGCGCGCCGCGCGCCGCCTTGCTCTCGGCGAGCGGCAGCAACGGAAATTGCCGCGACAAACGCATCGCGAAACGCAGGAGTTCGGCGTGCGCGTCGTCGCCGTGGACCGCGCCCGCGTCCTTGATCTCGAGTTCGACCTCGCAGATCGCCGCACGGCGTCGCGTGCGACCGCGGCCGGTCGTCACGACGCCTCGATCGATCGCCATCTCGACGGTCATCCCGTCACGCAACGCGAGCAGCCGCGCCTCGCGCCGGAAATTCGTCGTGAAGACCGGCGCGAGACGGGACGCCAGCGAGCGCGGAGAACCGAGCGCGCCGAGCGGCGTCGTGCGCAGCCGGTACAACGCCAGGCGCGGGCCGTCGACCGGAGACTCCCACTCGCTGCGCGCGGTCAATGCGCCGTCGGGCTCCGCTCCCGCGGCCTTGAGCGTCTGCACCCACCGGCGGCCGACGCGGCGAAGACGGAGCGCGAGGCGGTGGTTCGCGAGCGCGTGGTCCTTCGTGTCGAAGTACCGGTTGTCGAGCCGCGCGACGCGCCACGGACCGAGCGCGGCGGCGGCGATCGCCGGCGACGCGCGCAGCGACGCGATCGCCGCGGGCGCGATGCGCAGTTTCAGTTCGGTCTCGATGGGCGGGTTCATGGATCGTGCGGATGCCAGGGCCCGCATTGTCACCCCGCGTGCTGGTCTAAGCTTCCACCCCGGCTGCCACCACGAACCGGAGTCCGACTTGCCTCTCGATCGAACGTTCATCCGCCGGGCCCGCGCGGCCTGCGCGACCCTCCTGCTCTGCGTCGGCGGGCTCGCCGTCGCGGCCGAGCAGCCCCGCGCCGCCGACCGCGCCACGCTCAAACGCCTGTCCGATGCGTGGGACCAGGCGATCGTCCGCAAGGACCGCGCCGCGATCGCCGACAACATGACCGAAGACTTCCGCCAGATCAGCAGCAGCGGTCAGGTGTCGGACAAGAAGACCTTCGTCGACAACCTGACGGCGCCCGACGTGCGCATCGACCCGTATACCGTCGAGGACTTCGAGATCCGTCTCTACGGCGACGTCGCGCTGCTGTCGGGCCGCACGCGCATGACCGGCAGCGATGGCGGCCAGCCGTTCACGACGCATTACCGCTACATCGACGTCTACGTGAAGGCACGCGGTCGCTGGCGCGTCGCGAGCGTGCAGACGACGCGTCTTCCGCCGTGACCCGCATCGGACTGATCTCCGACACGCACGGGCTGCTGCGGCCGTCCGCCCTCGCCTTCCTCGCCGGTTGCGATCGCATCCTGCACGCGGGCGACATCTGCGATCCGACCGTGCTCGACGCGCTCGCGACGATCGCGCCGGTCCTCGCGGTCCGCGGCAACAACGATGTCGGCCCCTGGGCCGACGCGCTCGACGAAGAGACGACGGTCGACGTCGACGGCGTGCGCATCGCGATGATCCACGACCTCGCGCGCTTCGATGCGACGCGCCGCGATGCGCGCGTCGTCGTCTCCGGCCACTCGCACAAGCCGCTCGTGCGCGAGGCCGGCGGCGTGCTCTACGTCAATCCCGGCAGCGCGGGCCCGCGTCGCTTCGCGTTGCCGATCTCGATCGGCGTGCTGCACGTCGAACACGGGACCGCCACGGTGGAACTCGCGACGCTCCCGGCCTGACCGCGGATCACCTCAACGCGTTGCTCAGGTCGCCCATCGCGGGCGCACCGTTCGCCTGGAGCGCACGATCGCGCGCCGTGATGCCGCCCATCACCGGAAGATTCCAGCGACGATTGATGAAACGCAGGATCGACGCGGTGTCGTACGGCGTGTGGTCGACGAAGCCGTTCTTCGCGAACGGCGAGATGATGATCGCGGGAATCCGCGTGCCGGGTCCGAGCTTGTCGCCCTTCGGCGGCGTCACGTGGTCCCACACGCCGCCGAACTCGTCGTACGTGATGACGATCATCATGTTCTTGTACTGCGGACTCGCCTGCAGCTTGGCGACGAGGTCCGCGATGTGCGCGTCGCCGTCGGCGACGTTCGCATATCCCTCGTGCTGGTTCAAGTTGCCCTGGGGCTTGTAGAACGCGACCGACGGCAAGGTGCCGGCCGCCGCGTCCGCCACGAGGTCGTTGTAGTCCTTGAGGTGGGCCGCGCGATCCGCCGCATGCGTGACCGGATCGAAATTCGCGTAGTAGTTGAACGGCTGGTGATGCGCCTGGAAGTCCGGCGACGCGCGCGCGGTCGACGGCGTGTAGATCACCGTGCGCGCGGCGGACGCGGGACGCGAGCCATCGGCCACTGCCGCGGTCCATGCGCCCGCGTACCACTTCCACGAGACACCTTGCGCGCTCAGGATGTCGCCGATGTTGGCCTGGGTCTGCGGCGGCAGCGTCGTCGCCGACGCGGTGTTCGCGAACAGGAGATCGTTGCCGGTCGTGGCCGACGGTGCATTGCCGCTCGGCTGATAAGGCGGCTGCATCGTGTTGACGGCGTAGAACTTGCCGTCGCCGAAGTAGTTGGCCGGCGCGAGGTTGCCCGAAAGCGCGAACACCGGCGGGCCGTCGATCGCGGACGCCGGTGAACTCGCGGCGCGCACGAGCTTCGGCAGGAAGGCGCCGGTGGCGTCCGTCTCGAGGACTGCGATGGTCGGATGCGCCGGGACGGTGTCGGCGTTCGGATACTCCGGCGCGCACGCGCAGATCAGGTACTGATGATTGAGGAACGAGCCGCCGAACGCGCCTTGGAAGAATTCGTCGGCGAGCACGTATTGCTGCGCGAGCTTGTAGAGGGCCGACGAACTCGCGTCGAAGTGACCCATCGTCAGCCCGCCCGCATCGGCCCACGCGGCATAGCTGTCGCCGTTCGTTCCGATCTGCATCTGGTTCTCGAAGAAGCGGTGATAGAGATCGCGTGTCGTCGTCGTGAGGTCGAGCGTCGCGCCCGAGACGGCGCGGTACGCGGTCTCGATCGAGAACGGCTTGTTCGGCAGATTCGCACTCTGCGCCTGCGTGATGACCGGCATCACGCCGGCGGCCGTGACGCCGCCCCAGGTCTGCGGGAGGACCGCGAGCACCGATCCGTCGCGATCCTTCTGGGGCACGTAGGCCGACGTGACGTTGCCCGACCCGTCGATCACTTCGGAGAGCCCGTGCGCCCCGGGAAAGTTGCCGTACAGGTCGTCGAACGAACGGTTCTCGGCATAGATCACGACGAGGTTCTGGACTTGCTGCACCTTGTCGACCGGCAACGGTGCGCTGGCGGCTCCTCCATCGTCGTCACCCCCGCAAGCCGCCAACGTGGCGACCAGCGACGCGAGCAGCAACGACCCGACGCGACTCCTGATCATGCGAATTCCCCTCACGGCAAAAGGTCGGATGCTCTTCGTCGCGGATGACAGGTTTGTTGCGCGAGCACGCGAGTCGCTTGCGCATTTGTGCCGTGCCGCGGCACGCGATGTGCGACTACCATCGCGCTTCTTTTTTCTCCGGGGGATTCGTCTTGACGGGACTTCGGCGCTGCGGCGTGACGAGCGCGCTCGCGTGCCTCGCGGCACTCGGCATCGCGACGGTGAACGCGGCCGACACGTTCTACGGAACGGCGTTCGAACGCGTCCCGAGTCCCGCCGCGTTGACGGCGATCGGTCGCGCGATGTTCTTCGATCCGTCGTTGTCCGCGTCCGGAAAGATGGCGTGCGCGTCGTGCCACGACCCACGCTTCGCGTACGGGCCGCCGAATGCGAAGCCGGTCCAGCGAGGCGGGCCGTCGATGAACCTGCCGGGCATTCGCGCGGTGCCGTCGCTGCGCTATCTGCAGACGGTGCCGCCGTTCACCGAGCACTACATGGAGACCGACGGCAACGACAGCGAGGACCAGGGGCCGGCGGGAGGCAACGACTGGGACGGGCGCGCGCCGACGAAGCACGATCAGGCGCGTGTCCCCTTGCTGTCGCCGTTCGAGATGGCCAACAGCGACGAGGCGTCCGTCGTCGCGCGCCTCGCACGCGCGCCGTATGCGGACCGCATCCGCGACGCGTTCGGTCCGCATGTCTTCGACGTCGACGCGCGCGCGTTCAAGGCGGCCCTGCTCGCACTCGAAGTGTTCCAGCAGAGCCCCGAGGACTTCTATCCGTACACGAGCAAGTACGACGCGGTCCTTCGCCGTCGCGCGACGCTCGACGCCGCGGAGGCGCGCGGGCTCGCGCTCTTCGAGGACGCGAACAAGGGCAATTGCGCGAGTTGCCACGTGAGCCGCATCCGCGAGGGCGCTTTCCCCGCCTTCAGCGATTTCGGCTTCGCCGCCCTCGGCGTCCCGCGCAATCCGCGCATCCCCGCGAATCGCGATCCGCGCTATCGCGACCTGGGGCTCTGCGGCCCCTTGCGCACCGACCTCGCGAATCGGCCGGAATACTGCGGCCTGTTCCGGGCTCCGACGCTGCGCAACGTCGCGCTGCGCCGCGTCTTCTTTCACAACGGAGCGATCACGTCGCTCGAGTCCGCGGTCCGCTTCTATGTCGAACGCGACACGCGTCCGTCCCGCTGGTATCCGACGCGGGACGGGAAGGTCGTGCGCGACGACGACCTGCCGCGCCGTTACCGGCACAATCTCGAAGTCGAGGCGCCGTTCGCTCCCGTCAACGGCAGACCCGCGCTCGACGACCGCGAGATCGCCGACCTCGTGGCCTTCCTGAAGACGCTCACCGACGGCTGGCAACCGGATTCGCCGACCCCGCCCGATGCCGCCCCTCCTCGTCCGACCGTATCGACCCGCTGACGAAGCGGCCGTGATCGCTCTCTGGCATGCGTGCGACCTCACGCGCCCCTGGAACGATCCCGCGAAGGACATCGCGCGCAAGCAGCGCGTGCAGCCGGAATTGTTCCTCGTCGGCACGATCGACGATCGCGTCGTCGCGACCGCGATGATCGGTTACGAAGGTCATCGGGGCTGGATCAACTATCTCGCGGTCGACCTGGCGCATCGACGCGCCGGCCACGCGCGCCGTCTGATGGCCGAAGCGGAGGAGCGCCTGCGCGAGCTGGGCTGTCCGAAGCTCAACCTCCAGTTGCGCAAGACGAACGCGCAGGCGCTCGGCTTCTATCGCGCGCTCGGCTACGTGGAAGACGAGGCCCTCAGCCTCGGCAAGCGCCTGATCCCCGATCGGTGAGCATCGATCCCGACGACTTTTCAAGGAGACCCGAATGAATCGCAACGCGCTCAACTGGTTCGAGATCCCCGTCGACGAATTCGATCGGGCCCGCACGTTCTACGGTCGCCTGTTCGCGTACGACATGCCGGTCACGGACATGGGCCCGGCGAGGATGGGCTTCCTGCCGTTCGAGCAAGGCAGCGGCGTCGGCGGCGCGATCGTCAAGGTCGACGACTTCCTGCCCGCGCGCAACGGGACGATGGTGTACCTGGCCGCGGGCGACGACCTGTCGACGGTGTTGATGCGCGTGGAGGAGGCCGGCGGCAAGGTCCTGCAGGACAAGACGCAGATCACGCCCGAGATCGGCTACTACGCGATCTTTCTCGACTCCGAGGGCAACAAGGTCGCCCTCCACTCGCCGCACTGACGTTCAGTCGAACGCGTAGCGCAGGCCGACGACGACGGTGCGCGGCGCACCCGGCGCGTAGAACGTCGAGTGCTCGAGGGGGAAGTCGCCGTTCGCGTTGGGCGGGAACGGCCGCGCCCGGAAGACACCGTCCGCGTTGAAGGCGACCGTGCCCAGCTGGGCGGCGGAGCTGTACTCGCGATCGAGCAGGTTGTTGACCTGCACGAAGCCGCGGATCCGTTTCGTCGGCCGATAGTCGATGCCGAGGTTGAGGACCGCGTAGCCCGGATTGCGACCGGAGCCGATGTACTCGGGCCCGCTCGCCTGATGCTGGTTGTTCTCGTTGCCGCGCGCGAACGACGAGCCGACCGCGATCATGTCGACGCCGACCGACCAGGACTCGCTGAAGGCGTACTCGGCATTCGCCTTGAACAGGTGGCGCGGGCTCGACGGGATGCGATCGCCCGGCACGATGGCGATGTTGCCGTCGACGCCGGGCAAGCCCGCGAGCGCCTGGTCGTTGCTGCTGTTGTTCGAGCCGTTGATCGTCTCGGCGCTTCGATAGGTCGCGTCGAGCCACGTGTAGTTCGCGCCGAACGTGAACTTGCCGACCCGCGCGTCGACGCCGGTCTCGACGCCCTGCCGACGGGTCTTGCCGAAATTCCTGAAGTAGCCGAAGCCCGCCTGGTTGTCGGCGACGAACAGGATGTCGTCGCGATTCTCGGTGCGAAAGATGCCGGCATTCCACGAGAACCGGCCGGGACGCCCGCCGCGCACGCCGGCCTCGATCGTCCGCGCGACCACCTGCTTCAGTGGGGGATCGCCGGCGAACGCATTCGGCAGCTTGCAAGGGCTCTCGGGATCGGCGCAACCGAGTTCGATCACCGACGGCGTGCGGGCGCCCTCGCTGTAGCCGGCATAGAGCGTGACGCCCGGTGTCGCCGCGAACGTCATGCCGGCCGCCGGATTGAAACGACGGAACGCGTGACGCCCGTCGAGCGAACCCGGCCCGCCGCCCGGCGTGATCGCGTCGCGCATGTCGACGGTCGTGCGGTTGAAGCGGCCCGACAGCGTCAGGTGGGTTCGCGGATCGATCGCGAACGTGTCGGTCGCGAACACGCTCCACGTCTTCGTGCGGCCGACGAGGTCGACGCGCGTGTCGTAGGGTTCGCCGTCGACCTCGCCGCCGGTGATGCCGCCGTCGCCGAAGCCGCCCGCCCCGGTGATGCTGCGGTCCGGATTGAGGTAGCCGAGCTCCGACCCCTGCGTGAAGTGGACCCGGCTGCGATCGATCGCCGCGCCCGCGATGAGCAGATTGCGAAAGCGCGCGAGATCGCCCTTCCATTCGACCTGACCCGACAAGCCTTCGTTGTGCTGCCCCGTCTGCGTGAAGTTGTTGACGCCGTCGCACCGGTCGGCCGGCTCGTCATTGCGCAGGATGTTCGCGATGCAACGGAACGCCGGGAAGGGCGTGTTCGCCGCGTTCGCTCCGCTCGTCGGCACGCCGGTGTAGCCGGCCGCGCTGAGCGCGGCGATCTCCGCCGCGCTGGGTTGATAGAGCGATTGGTCGAGCGAGTCGTCGTTGACGTCGCCGTTGAACGTGCCGGTCCGGATGTTCCGGTAATACGCATTACCCGATACCGAGAACCGGTCGCTGAAGTCGTGCGAGCCCGTGAGGTTGAACTGGTTCGACCGGTTGTGCGTGATGTCGGGCAAGGTGTAGATGCTCGCGCGCGCGGCGGCCAGCAGTCGCTGTTCCTGGAAGCCGTTGCCCGTCAGGTCGTTGGACGCGAACGCGGCCGACAGCGCGACGCGCGTCGTCGGCGACGACCAGCCGATCTTGCCGAAGACCTGCTGGACGTCGCTCGGCGACGCGGTGCGCCAGCCCTGCTCGTGGTAGCGGTTTCCGGTGACGTACCAATCGACTCCGCTCGCCGCACTGCCGCCGGTCTCGAACTCGAGCGCGGCGCGTCCGTAGGAACCGCCGGTGAGCTGGATCGAGGAGCCCGGATTCTTCAGGCCGTCCTTCGTCGTCACGGACAAAGCGCCGCCGAGCGTGTTCAGGCCGAACAACGGATCGGAGCCCGGATTGAGGACGATGCTCGAGATCGCGGCGCGCGGGATCAGGTCCCAGCTCACGACATCGCCGAACGGCTGGTTGACCCGGACGCCGTCGACGTAGACCGACAGACCCTGCGGAGTCCCGAGCAGCGGCGACGCGGTGAAGCCGCGGAAGTTGATGTCCGGCTGGAAGGGATTGTTCTGCACGTCGTTGACGTACACGCTGCCGAGCCGTCGCTTGAGGAAGTCGTTCAGCGTGTCCGCGTGGCTCGCGTCGAGCTCGGCCGCGCCCGCGGTCTGCACGTTCGCGGGAATCTGGTCCTTCGGAATGCCGATGCCGTCGAGCGGCGTGCGTCCGACGACCTCGACCGGCGGGAGCTCGACCGGCACCTGCGCGACCGTCTGCGCCGGGGCCGAGGTGGAAAGCATCGCGCCGATCAACGCGATCGCGCGACATGATGCTCGTGGCGGCGTCCACGGTCCGCGCATGCCGGTCTCCTGTCCTCGCTCTCGTCTTCGCCGTGGGCCACGGCGCGCGGAATGCGGGAGACGCTAGCAAAGCGTTCGCGACACGAACAGGGAAAACTTCCCGACGAGGGAATGCGTGAGCGACGTGCTAGAAGCCGGAGGTGCCACCGTCCGGGAGCGTGACGAGTCCGTGGCGAAGCGCGAGGTGCGCGAGCAGCACCGATGTCGAGACGCCGAGCTTCTCCTTGATCGTCGTCTGATGGTTCGCGACGGTCTTCGGACTCAGGCCGAGGGCATCGGCACACTCGGCGGCCGTGTTGCCCTCCGCGAGAAGCCGCAGCACGTCGAACTCGCGCGCGCTCAGGGTCTTCAGGCGTTCGGCTTCGAAGTCGGTCTTCTCGCGAAGCGCGGCCGCGACGTCCGCCCCGAGGTAACGCTCGCCCGCATGGACCGCGCGGACCGCGACGACGAGCAGCTCCGGCGCGCTCGCCTTCGTCAGGAAGCCCCGGGCACCGGTCTCGAGTGCGCGACGGACCAGCACGGCGCCGTCGTGCATGCTGAAGACGAGCACGCGGGTCGCGGTCGGAGTCGCGGCGATGCGTCGAATCAGGTCGAGGCCGCCGATCGGCGCCATCGACAAGTCGGTCACGACCACGTCCGGTCGCTGCGCGACGAACGCGGCGTAGCCCGCGTCGCCGTCGGACACGTCGGCCACGACCGCGATGTCGCCCGCCTGCTCGAGCAGACGCTTGTATCCGGTCCGCACGACCGGATGATCGTCGACCAGCAGGACCCGGATCACGACGCGATGCCGGCGACGCGCCGCTCGCCGTCCGACCGGGACGGCGGACGCCCGGTCGCCCGCCACGGGATGCGTGCATCGAGCCGGAAGCCGGCCCCGGGCTCGCTGGACAGCGACAGCGTGCCGTCGACCGCCGCGATGCGCTCCACCGCGCCGAGCAGGCCGAGTCCTCGCGGAGCGACGGCGAGATCCATCCCGCGGCCATCGTCGTGGACGCCGAAGGCGATGCCGTGCTCGTCGTCGACGGTCAGCGTGACGCGGACGTGCGTGGCCGCCGCATGACGCGCCGCATTGGTCAACGCCTCCTGAACGACGCGATAGATCGCGATGTCGATGTCGTTGCCGAAGGGCTCGGCCGGCTCGACGGCGTCGACCGTGCAACGCGTGCCGGTCCGCTGCATCCAGGCGTCGCACAATTCCTCGATCGCCGCGACGAGTCCGAGGGTGTCGAGGTTCGCCGGCCGCAGGCGCCGCAGCAGGTTGCTCAGCAGCCGATACAGATCGCTCGCGGCGGCGTCGGTCCGCGTCACCGCGGCCAGCATCGCGTCGCGATCGCCGGGCGCGGTGTTGCGCATGAACGCCGTCTCGACGCGGATCGCCGCGCAGTTCTGCCCGAGCTCGTCATGAAGTTCGCGGGCGATCGCGAGCCGCTCGGTTTCCTGCAGCGAGATCAGTTGCCGCGCGAGCTCGCGGTTGTGGACGAGCAGGTCGGCGATCCGCGCCTCGGCCTGTACGCGGAGCGCGAGCTGCTGCTCGACTTCGCGGCGGCGACGGACGGCGTACCACGCGAGTCCGCCGGCCAGGACCGTCAGCGACAGCGGCAGTTCGTCGAGCTGCCACTTCTCCAGACGCGCGAGGCGGCTCGTCAACGACTCCTGGAACTCGAGCGTCGAACCGATCAGGAAGGTCGCGAGCGTGACGGCGACGACGATCCAGAGATCGACCCGGGCCTGCGGCTTCCGAGGCGACAACGGCGTCGCGGCGTTCTGCTCCATGGATGCGGTCGAATGGTCGGGCGGGCTGGGATTATCGGCGCTCGCGACGGGGGTCACAACCGCGGCGGACGGAGCGGAATCGACAGGCGACGCGTCGAAACGGGGAGTCCGGAACGAATTGCGGTATTTTCGCGGCTCCTGCACGTCCGACGCCCATGGCCACTCCAGCGCCCTTCCTTCATCGCGAACCGCGCATCGACGCCTACATCCAGAAGGCCGCGCCCTTCGCGCGACCGATCCTCGCCTACCTGCGCGACATCGTGCATCACACGTGCCCCGAGGTCGAGGAGTCCATCAAGTGGAGCGCACCCTTCTTCGTCTACCGCGGCGGCAACCTGTGCCACATGGCCGCGTTCAAGCAGCACTGCGCGTTCGGCTTCTGGCGCGAGAAGGAGATTCCCGGCTTCGTCGCCGTCGCGGAATCCGAGGGCCGCGGCAGCTTCGGTCGCATCGGATCGATCGACGACCTGCCGCCGAAACGCGAACTCGCGCGCCTCATCCGCGCGGCGATGAAGCTCAACGAGGCCGGCGCGCCGAAACGTCCGAAGGGAGCGCCGAAGGCGGCGATCCCGATGCCCGCGGATTTTGCGACGGCGCTCGCCGCGAGCGCGACGGCCCACGCGGCCTTCGAGGACTTCACGCCGAGTGCGCGTCGCGAATACGTGGAGTGGATCGACGAAGCGAAGCGCCCCGCCACGCGGGCGTCACGCATCGCGACGGCGATCGAATGGATTTCCGAAGGCAAGAAGCGCAACTGGAAGTACGAACGCTGACCAAGGACCTCGATGACCATTCTCGCCACGATCGCCGTCGTGCTCGTCGCATTGCTGCACGTCTACTTCATGTTGCTCGAGATGGTCTTCTGGACGAAGCCGCTCGGTCGAAAGACCTTCGCGCTCGATCCCGCATTCGCGGAAGCGTCGAAGGGACTCGCCGCGAACCAGGGCCTCTACAACGGTTTCCTCGTCGCGGGACTCGTCTGGGGTGCGTCGACGCACAACGTCGCGATCGAGACCTTCTTCCTCGCCTGCGTGATCGTGGCCGGCGTGTTCGGCGCGATCACCGTCAGCCGCAAGATCCTGTTCGTCCAGGCGCTTCCCGCGGTCGTCGCGCTGATCCTCGTGTATCTCGCGTGAACCGCGTGTGATTCCGGCGCCTGCCGATGCGGGCCGCCATCCCCTTGCGCGACCTTCGCGCGTCATCCACTCAGGAGATTCAGATGCAGATCAAGAGAAGCGGCTCGGCGTATTGGCACGGCGGCATCAAGGACGGCAGCGGAACGATCTCGACGAAGTCCGGCGCCCTCAACGAGATTCCCTACGGCTTCAAGTCGCGCTTCGAGAGCGGACCCGGCACGAATCCGGAAGAGCTGATCGGTGCCGCGCACGCGGGCTGCTTCACGATGGCCTTGTCGCTGATCCTCGGCCAGGCCGGCATGACCGCCGAGAGCCTGAGGACCACGTCGACGATCACGCTGGAACAGGACGGCGAGGGCTTCACGATCACCGCGGCCCATCTCGACCTCGTCGGAAAGATCCCGGCCGCGACCGACGAGGCCTTCCAGAACGCGGCGAAGACGGCGGAGAAGAATTGTCCCGTGTCGAAGCTGATGAAGGCGGAGATCACGCTGACGGCGACGCTGGAGAAATGAAACTGTCACCCCGGCGAAGGCCGGGGCCCAATTTCTCCGTCGCACTTCCATTGGGTCCCGGCCTGCGCCGGGATGACAGTGGTATGCGCGACGTCAGTTCTTCAGCACGTCCGCGCCCTTCGGCGGCGTGAAGACGAAGGTCGACGGGTCGACCTTCGGGTTGCGCTCCACCCCGCTGAAGACGAGCTGGGTGACCTGGCCGAGCGCGTCGTGCAATTCCATCGCGGCGAGTTCGCCGTTGCGAAAGCCGATCGAGATCTTCTCGAACGCGGTGTCCTTTGCCTTCGGCGTCGCATCGAGCCACGCGAGCCCGTCGCGCGTGCCCGCGTCCGCGAGTGCGAAGTTCTTGTCGAGGTCGTTGCTGCCGAACAGGATCGCGGCCGGCGTGCCGCCGAGCGCGTCGCCGAGCTTGCGCGTCGTGACCTGATTGAGGTCCTTGTCGTAGATCGACAGCGTCGTGCCGTCCGCGACGAGGATTTGCTCATAAGGCTTGGTGTAGGCCCAGCGGAACCGACCCGGGCGCGCGAACACGAAGTCCCCGCTCGTGGCCTGCGGAGCCTTCGCGCTGCGCGACACGACCTTCTGCGTGAACGTGCCCTTCGCGGTCTGCGTGCCCGTCGCGAACGCCTTGAGGTCGTCGAGCGCACCGGCATGCGCGAGCCCGCTCGAGGCGAGCAATGCGACCAGCGCGAGCGTGGAGAAGCGAAGAGTCATGACGTTCGGTCGGGACGGGGCAACGGAACGTGGGTAACGCGCGAGCGCGGCGATCGGCTTACTCGTTGCCCGACGCCGGCACGAGGATCTCGCGATTCCCGCTCGACTGCATCGATGACACGAGACCGGCCTTCTCCATGTCCTCGAGCAGGCGGGCCGCGCGGTTGTAGCCGATGCGCAGCTTGCGCTGCACGTACGAGATCGACGCGCGACGATCCTTGAGCACGATCGCGACGGCTTCGTCGTAGAGCGCGTCCGCCTCGCCGTTCCCGGACTCGCCCGCGCCGGCCGCCTCGTCGTCGCCGCCAAGCGTGCCGCCTTCGAGAATGCCTTCGATGTAGTTCGGCCCGCCCTGGGCCGCGGCCTGCTTCTTCAGGTGCTCGACGACCGCGTGGACTTCCTCGTCGGCGACGTATGCGCCGTGCACGCGTTGCGGCAGGCCCGTGCCGGGCGGCAGGTACAGCATGTCCCCCATGCCGAGCAAGGCCTCGGCGCCCTGCTGGTCGAGGATCGTGCGGCTGTCGATCTTCGACGACACCTGGAACGCGATGCGCGTCGGGATGTTCGCCTTGATCAGGCCGGTGATCACGTCGACGCTCGGCCGCTGCGTCGCGAGGACGAGGTGGATGCCGGCGGCGCGCGCCTTCTGTGCGATGCGCGCGATCAGCTCCTCGACCTTCTTGCCGACGACCATCATCAGGTCGGCGAGCTCGTCGATGACGATGACGATCGTCGGCAGCTTGTCGAGCGGCTCCGGCGCATCGGGCGTCAACGAGAAGGGGTTCGGGATCTTCTCCTCCTTCTTCGCGGCCTCGGCGATCTTGTTGTTGTAGCCGGCCAGGTTGCGGACGCCGAGCTTCGACATCAGCTTGTAGCGGCGCTCCATCTCGCCGACGGCCCAGTTCAACGCGTGCCCGGCCTGGCGCATGTCCGTGACGACGGGCGCGAGCAGGTGCGCGATGCCCTCGTAGACCGACAGCTCGAGCATCTTCGGGTCGATCATGATCAGGCGGACCTGGTTCGCCTCGGCCTTGTAGAGCAGCGACAGGATCATCGCGTTGATGCCGACCGACTTGCCCGAGCCGGTCGTGCCCGCGACGAGCAGGTGCGGCATCTTCGCGAGGTCCGCGACGACCGGGCGGCCCGCGATGTCCTTGCCCAGCGCGAGCGTGAGCGGCGACGCGCTCTCGGCGTAGACCTCCGAGCCCAGGATCTCCGACAGGCGCACCGCCTGGCGCCGCGGGTTCGGCAGCTCGAGTCCCATCGTCGTCTTGCCGGGAATGGTCTCGACGACGCGGATCGACACGAGCGACAGCGCGCGCGAGAGATCCTTCGCGAGGTTGACGATCTGGCTGCCCTTCACGCCGGTCGCCGGCTCGATCTCGTAGCGCGTGATGATGGGACCGGGATGCGCGGCGACGACCTGCACCTCGACGCCGAAGTCCTTCAACTTCTTCTCGATCAGGCGCGACGTGAACTCGAGCGTCTCCGGGCTCACGGTCTCCTGCATCACCGGCGGCGGCGCGAGCAGCGACAGCGGCGGCAGGTCGGTCTCGGGAATCTCCGCGAACAGCGGGACCTGCTTCTCCTTCGCGACGCGTGACGACTGCGGGACCGCGACGACCTGCGGCTCGATGCGGATCGGCGGCGCATCGTCGATGCGCGCGCGCTCCTGCACGACGGCCTCCTCGCGCACGACCGCGGCTTCGGCGCCGACCGCGCGGCCGGCCTTGACCTCGCGACGCCGCTTGAACAACAGGACCGTTCCCTCCAGGACGCCGCCGATGCGCTCCGCGATCGTGAGCCAGGACCAGCCGGTGAACAGCGAGAAGCCGATCGCGAACAGGACGACGAGCGCGAGCGCCGCGCCGGTCGTGCCGAACGCATGCATCAACAGGCGGACTTCCTCGCCGCCGATGACGCCGCCGGGTCCCTGAGGCAAGCCCCGCGCCGATCCGGACCAGTGCGCGCCCGCGCGCAGGTATTCGACGCCGCACGACGCGACGAGCATCACGACGAAGCCCGCGACGTGGACCCACACCGGCTCCGGCGGCGTCACCTCGTCCGGCAACAGCCGACTGCGCACGAGCGCCCGGTAGCCGATGGCGACCCGGCTCGCGAACAGCACGATCAGCCAATACGCCGAGAACCCGAAGATCGACAACAACACGTCGGCCATCCATGCGCCGAATCGCCCGCCGCGATTGCCGAGCGTCGACACGGTCGCCTCGTGCGACCAGCCGGGATCGGCCGCGTGATACGTGACGAGGATCAGGAAGAGATAGATCGCGATGGCGGCGAAGGCCATCCAGCGCGCCTCGCGCAACAGGCGAGACGCCCGCGACGGCTCGGCGGGCGCCTCGACGGCCCGCGCGGAACGGCGCGACGGCGCGGCGTTCGGGGTCGAGAGCGAGACGGAACGGGGCATCGGCGGATTATAGGGGCCGGGGTCGGGCCGACCGGCCCCGCCGGGGCACGGACGGCGAGATCCCGCCGCTTCGTTGCGCGGGCGGAACAGCCGGATCGGCCCTCTTATAATTCGCCGATCCGGCCCTCAGATGGCCGACTCCTCCTTCCCGGTTCCCGCCAATGTCTGCACCGAAACACGCCCGCGTCCTCATCCTCGGCTCCGGACCCGCCGGCTATACCGCGGCAATCTATGCCGCGCGCGCCAACCTCAAGCCGATGCTGATCACCGGCCTCGCACAGGGTGGTCAGCTGATGACGACGACCGACGTCGACAACTGGCCCGCCGACGTCGACGGCGTTCAAGGCCCCGAGCTGATGCAACGCTTCGAGGCGCACGCGAAGCGCTTCGACACGGACATCGTGTTCGACCACATCCACACCGTCGACCTCGGTCGCCGACCCTTCCTGCTCAAGGGCGACTCGGCGCACTACACCTGCGACGCGCTGATCATCGCGACCGGCGCGTCGGCGATGTATCTCGGCCTGCCCTCCGAGCAGGCCTACATGGGCCGCGGCGTGTCGGGCTGCGCGACCTGCGACGGCTTCTTCTACAAGGACCAGGATGTCGCGGTCGTCGGCGGCGGCAACACCGCCGTCGAGGAGGCGCTCTACCTGTCGAACATCGCGAAGAAGGTGACCGTCGTCCATCGTCGCGAGAAATTCCGCGCCGAGGCGATCCTGATCGACAAGCTCGAGGAGAAGCGCAAGGCCGGCATCGTCGACATCAAGTGGAACGCGACGCTCGACGAGGTGCTCGGCGACGACGGCGGCGTCAACGGCATGCGCATCCGCTCGACGACCGACGGCGCGAAGACCGACGTCGCGCTGGCGGGCGTCTTCATCGCGATCGGCCATCGCCCGAACACGGAGTTGTTCGAGGGCCAGGTCGAGATGAAGAACGGCTACATCATCACGAAGGGCGGACTGTCGGGTCAGGCGACCGAGACGAGCATCCCCGGCGTGTTCGCCGCTGGCGACGTGCAGGATCACGTGTACCGCCAGGCGATCACGAGCGCGGGTACCGGCTGCATGGCCGCCCTCGATGCGCAACGCTATCTCGAGGACCTCGACGTGCCGGTGCCCGACGAGGAGCCCGTCGCCGTCCTCTGACGCCGCGATGCGCTGAGCGCAGGCGCTGTCGTAGACTCACGCCGCCGCGCATCCTTCTCGCGCGGTCGATCGGCACTCCGGGAGACTGCGCATGAAAAGCGATCTGCAACGGCGCCTCTGCGCCGAGTTCTTCGGCACGTTCTGGCTGGTGTTCGGCGGCTGCGGCTCCGCCGTCCTCGCCGCCGCCTACCCGCAGCTCGGCATCGGCTTCGTCGGCGTCTCGCTCGCGTTCGGGCTGACGGTCCTGAGCATGGCCTATGCGGTGGGCCACATCTCCGGCGGACACTTCAATCCCGCGGTCACGCTCGGGCTCTGGTCGGCCGGGCGCTGCGCGAACAAGCACGTCGTGCCCTACATCGTGGTCCAGCTCATCGGCGCGATCGCGGCCAGCGGCGTGCTCTGGTTCATCGCCTCGGGCAAAGCGGACTGGACCGCGGGCGGCTTCGCCAGCAATGGCTACGGCGCGCTCAGCCCGGGACACTACTCGATGGCGGCGTGCTTCGTCGCCGAACTGCTCCTCACCTTCTTCTTCCTGTTGATCATCATCGGCACGACGTCGAAGGGCGCCGCGACGGGCTTCGCGGGCATCCCGATCGGTCTCGCGTTGACGCTGATCCACCTGATCTCGATCCCGATCACGAACACGTCGGTCAATCCGGCGCGCAGCACCGGGCCCGCGCTGTTCGCCGGAGGCGAATACATCGGACAGCTCTGGCTGTTCTGGCTCGCACCGCTCGCCGGCGCGATGGCGGCCGGCCTCGTGGCCCGCGTGCTCTACGAACGATCGTCGATCGACGAGACCGTCGTCGTCGAGAACCGACGCTCAGCCTGACGCGCGACGACCCATGGCGCGCGCCGCCCGGACCCTCGCCGATCTCGCACCGCTGCGCGATGCGCTCGCGCGCGAGCACGAGGAACGCGCGCGGCGTGAAGCCGAACAACGGGCGCAGCAGGAGCAAGAGCGCCGCGAAGCCAATCTCTTCCGCGACGCGGTCGGCGCGATCGAACCGCTCAACGCGCCGAAGCGCGCGAGCCACGCGCCCGTTCGTCCGCCGCCGATCGCGCGCCAGCGCGAGAACGACGAACGCGCCGCGCTGATGGAATCGCTGTCCGACGATTTCGAACCCGACACGGTCCTCGACACCGACGATCAATTGTCGTGGCACCGCGAAGGCGTCGGCGGCGACGTCATGCGCAAGCTGCGTCGCGGGCACTGGGTCGTCCAGGGCGAGATCGACCTCCACGGCGCACGCGTCGACGAGGCGCGCGACTGGCTGTCGAACTTCCTGCGCGACGCGATGAAACGCCACCTGCGTTGCGTCCGCGTCGTCCACGGCAAGGGGCACGGCTCGATCGGCAAGCAGCCGGTCCTCAAGGGCAAGGTGAAGCGCTGGCTCACGCAGCGCGACGAGGTCCTCGCCTGGTGCCAGCCGGCCGAGCACGACGGCGGCGGGGGTGCGCTGATCGTGTTGTTGAGGCCCTCGTAGGTCGAGATCAGCGAAGCGCATCTCAACGCATTCGACTCGGTCGGCGATCGACGGATGGGCCATGGCACGACGGCGATTGCCGACGTGTCAGCGGACCACGCGAGTCGCGGACGTCGAGGTGCCCCCGCCTTCGCGGGGTTACCGTCAACCTACGCGGCCACGACGTCCAACGGCTGCTTCTGCAGCAACGCGAGCAGGCGCGCGATCTCCTCGCGCATCTTGCGACGGTCGACGATCATGTCGATCGCGCCCTTCTGCAGCAGGAATTCCGATCGCTGGAAGCCTTCGGGAAGCTTCTCGCGCACCGTCTGCTCGATGACGCGCGGACCGGCGAAGCCGATCAGCGCGTTCGGCTCGGCCATCACGATGTCGCCCATGAACGCGAAGCTCGCGGACACGCCGCCCATCGTCGGATCGGTCAGCACGCTGATGAACGGCAGCTTGGCCGCGGAGAGCTTGGTCAGCATGCCCGTCGTCTTCGCCATCTGCATCAGCGACAACAGCCCTTCCTGCATGCGGGCACCGCCCGAGGCGGTCACGCAGATGAACGGGACCTTCAGTTCGATCGCGGTCTGCACGCCGCGCGAGAAGCGCTCGCCGACGACGGACCCCATCGAGCCGCCCATGAAGCCGAACTCGAACGCGGCGACGACGGCCGGAACCGCATGGATCGCGCCGGCCATGACCACCATCGCGTCGGTCTCCTGCGTCGCCTCGAGTGCTTCCTTGAGACGCTCGGGATACTTCTTGCTGTCCTTGAACTTCAACGTGTCGAGCGGCAACGTGTCGCGCGCGATCTCGTACCGACCTTCGGCGTCGAGCAACGCGTCGATGCGTTCGCGCGCGCTCATGCGCATGTGGTGATCGCACTTCGGACAGACCTCGAGGTTCTTCTCGAGGTCGGCCTTGTAGAGGACGGTCTCGCAGCTCGGGCACTTGACCCACAGCCCTTCGGGGATGCGACGCTGCGCGCCGTCGTTGCGTTGGATTCGCGGGGGCAGCAGTTTCTCGATCCAGCTCATCGTGTGCTCCTCGTCGACGACTTTTTCAGGTTTCGATTCGGGTTCGAGCATGTCAGGC